>SXGS01272178.1_pt1 | contig 16897 bp, 30 predicted proteins | sample 3174681 | NCBI WGS metagenome assembly SXGS01 (sample SAMN11356861, study PRJNA531348) | freshwater metagenome | isolation source: freshwater sample F1-80 | place: China: Fuxian Lake, Yuxi | collected 2017-12-25 | reverse complement strand
GGCGAGATCCTGCTGGAGCTGGCTACCCGTTCCATCCGTGCCGACATCTGCCGGTATGTGGCCCGCCGTGCCACGGAAACCGACCAGGGTGAGCGCACCCGGCTCTATGACCAGATCACCGAGCTGCGCACCAAATACAAGCAATACTCCGGCGAAGAGTTCAACCCGACCGACTGTTGACCATGACCCCAGAAGCCCTGCAGCGCATCATGCCTCATGCCGGCCCCCGGGCCGTGCTGTATGCGCCCCACCTGACTTTGGCCATGGCAGAGTTCGGGATTGTGTCTCCTGAGCAGCGTTCGGCCTTCCTGGCGCAGCTGGCGCACGAGTCCGGTGAGCTGCGATACACCAAGGAGATCGCCTCCGGTGCCGACTACGACACCGGCCAGAAGGCCGTGGATCTGGGCAACACCCCCGAGCCGGACGGTGACGGGCAGAAGTACAAGGGACGCGGGCTGATACAGCTGACTGGCCGGCGCAATTACCGGGAGTGTGGGGTGGCCTTGGGTCTGGACTTGCTTGCGCACCCGGAGCTGCTGGAGCAGCCCGCCGCCGCCTGCCGGTCTGCCGCGTGGTTCTGGCGCAGCCGCAGCCTGAATGCGCTGGCCGACATCAATGCTTTCGGCTCGATCACGAAGAAAATAAACGGCGGGTATAATGGCCTCGATGACCGCCTGCGGTACTGGCTGCGCGCCAGGATGGAGTTTGGACTATGATCGCCGAGATTTCACAACTTTCCAACGCAGTTCCGCTGTGGGCAAACCTGATTCTGGTGGCCGTTGGCATGGGCTGGCACGCGGCCGGTAAGCTGGCTGAACTGGAGCGGCTGGGCCGCCCAACTGATGCTAGCGAATACCTAATGAACCACAAGTGGACCGCAGTGTCGGTGGTGATGGGCGCCTACCTGCTGTTCATCATCCAGTGGTATACCGGTGAGGGCGGTCCCATTGCGGCCGTGCTGACTGGTATCAGCTGCAATTCGGCGGGTGACAAGCTGCGGGCGCGAGCGGAAGCCGGAAAATGATCTCCCGCCTCTACCTCTACGCCGCGGCCGGTATCGCCCTTGCCCTGATCGGCTGGCGCGTCATGGTATGGCGGGAGGGGTATCAGGAGCGGGATGCTGCTGTAGCCGCCGCAGAGGTCGCACAGGACGCGCTGGAGGCGGACCGCAACAAGTGGGCGGCTGAGGTCGCGCGGGCCACGGTGCAGGCGGCCGCTGACGCTGAGACGGCCCGGCAGGTGCAGGCGGACTCAGCCCGCATCCAGTTTGAACGAGATCAGCTGTTAGGGCGGGTGGCTGAATTGAATGCCCGTGGGGCCCTGACCGTGGAGGAACCCAGCGATGAACCGAACGAGTGCCCTGTGGTGCACCTTGGCCCTGATGTCAGGGTGCAGTTCAACGCCGCAGTCAGTGCCGGAGATCCCGCGCAGTAAACCCGGGGCGTGCATGGAGCTATGCCGGGTGAATACCTGCCAACTCCCGGCTTGGTTTGACACGGCAACGCTCAGCGACCAAGCGGCTTTGGTGCTGAACTGTACCATCGTGAACGCAGCCGCCGCCCGGGAGTGTGCGGTCAGGCAGCGGTGTCTGGCGGAGTGGGTGAGGTAGCACACTCGCACGTCGGACAGTGCGGCGGCTCTCGTTCGTGAGCTGGGCGCGTACACTGCGCCCGCAGCGCCTTGAGTTCGAGCAGTACGGGCGCAGCCCAAGCGGGAGTGATGACGCTAAGCGGCACAAGCGCGATCAGCTCATCCAGCCGATCATCGCTGATTTTCTGGGGGTTCAAGTTGGTCATCTCCACAGTTGTAAGTCTGTCATGCTTTTGTTCTCCGTGATTTCTTCGGCTCAAAGTATGCCATTGCATTCCTGAACGGTGCGTAATCGTGAAACAGAATGTCCACCGGGTGCTGCTGTCTCGCAGCCTGAATTGCATTGGTCAGCACGGATGCCATTTCAGCCAGTTTCACCAGATCGGATTCTGCCGTGACCCACCGCTGATAGAACCTTTCCATTTCTTCCATGCGTTCAATCGCGTCCTGTTTCCACAGCTCAAGCTCAGTGATGCGCTTGTAAAGGCGCTTAACTTCATCAGTGCTGTATTCTGCGGTAGTGTTCATTAAAACATCTCCATCGTGCGCGTTTCGCTTTCCGTGTGGTGTAGGCCGTAAACTTGTGGTGTTCCGCGTCATACGTCAGGTGGCATCGCTGGCACATTGCTCTCAGGTTCGAGTGGGCGCAGTTCTCCGGCGTGTGGTCCAAGTGCGCCACCGTCAGTACTACGCGCGAGCCTGTAACCGGATGCGGCTGGCCGTTCTCGGCGCGGCAATCCGGGTAGGCCGGGGAGCCCTCACACCGATCCCGTGCTCGATCACGTATCGCCGCAGCAATGGCTTTCCAGTTTTTAGGATACCGCGACCTATTTTCAGGTTTGATAGGCATGACGTTACTCCGGCATCGCATGCGTCATCTTCAGCGCGCACACTCGCTTGATAAGTTTGCGCCTCGCGGCTGAGGCGGCGCTGTCGGTCACAAGGTTGAGAATCACCAGGCGCACCAGCGCATCAGCATCGCGCTGCAAGTGGTCAAGCTTCTCTGCATCGCCATCTAACACCACAAGGCCCTGGCTGCGTAGTTGCTGTCGTAGTGGCGCAGCAAGACCGCCAAAGTTCAGTGCTAGGTTCATTCTTCACGCTCCGGAAACAGTGTTGCCTACCTCAAACTACCCCTAACACCGGATGCAGCGGACTTGCCTACAGCAAGCCGCTAACCACGACGTTAAGCCGATTGTGGCAACTCACAGATCTTCTTCCGCGAACGCCGAGGTGTACTGCGGGGCATAGCCGCCCTGTACCCAATATTGCTTGTCGCAGGCCGGGCTTCCAGATTCGGGCAATGTTCAGGTCAGTGGCATTGCCCCTGAATCCCTGCTCCTTAAACGCCTGGAAATAGCTCAGCAGCTGGATGATCTGGCCACTATCAATTTTTTTTGTTATGTCCAGCCCCTTTGCTCGTTGAGGCGCAAAACCTTTGCGGTCGCCCGCTTCCACTCCAGTGGGAACCGCATGCGCACCACGCCTTCGGCGACCCGGTAAAACTGCCAGCGAGGTCGATACCGCACGGACCGGACGAACAGCCAGACGGGGCGCGGCACCTCCAGTCGCTGGCTGCCGGTGTTGCGCTCAACCATGTAGATGCCCGGGCCGAGCTTGCCCCGTGGGCGCTGAAGCGCAAAGTACCGGCGCCCGAACGTGGGCATCTTTCCACGGTGGCCACACACTCGATGACAGCACGGTCTTCACGCGGCGCCAGCGCAAATAGGTCTGCTTCGCACGTCGACTTTCCGTAGCACATCTCGTCGGTGTCCATCTCGTGGCCGCAGTGCGGGCACTTTGGCGTCGGCGTGTCGTGGTGAACTGCCATGTCTCTCGCTCCGGTTACAGCGGCTTAACCCGCCCATTGAACCGAAGCGAGCCATGCCGGCATGGCTCGCTTCGGTGGTTTCAGTGCGGCCCCGGCTCATGGCCACGTTATCCGGCCTGTTTTCTGAGAAATGAAGGAACCCGCACTTCACGCCGCTCGGGCGCACGGGGATGAATTCTGTATCGCAAAGTTCTGGCTTCGACCATCAGCCTCCGCCCCGCTTGCAGCGCCTGATTGCTGCGCAAGTCCGGGAAGTCCTGTGCGCGCTGAAAGCTGCTCATCCAACCCAGTTTGAGTGTTCCACCCCGGTGTATCCACTTCTGCAGCCACTGCCCAGTGTGCAGGCAGTTCTGCCCGAGCAGCCATATCCTGAGTGTCATTGCGCTGGACTCCACATAGGCGATGGCGGCATCATGACTGCTTGCAAATTAAATTGCAACCGCTACAGTGCAACTCCATGAACTGCCAGTCAGGTCGATTACATGACCAAGAAGCTGACCACCCAGCCCAGACATATTCCACTGCGCCAGCTGTCGAGTGCGGAAATTACCTATGAGGTGTTGGTCCGACACTTCGGTTCCGTCAGGGCAATCTGTGAGGCTTCGCAAAAGTACCGGGAGCCCGGAAAAAAGCCCCTGACCACACAGAATGTGTACGCATGGCGCAGCAAGGGTAAGGTTCCGGCTTTTTGGCGCCTCGTGTTTTTGGCAGAGATCGACGTTCGTAAACTACCAGCAAGGAAAACGACCCATGACAAAGAAAAACCGTGACCGCCTGATCGCTCTGGCGAAGCTTCTGGAGGCGCTGGCGCAGCGCATCCGCAAGTACGTGACTGCCAAGACGCCACGCCGCGGTCCGAACGCCAGATCCACGAAGTCTGCAACCGCGCCCACTTCCCAAGTTGGCCTTGAAGATGCCATTGCGCAGATCAAGGGTACTTTTGAAGGCGGTGTGCAGTGAGCCCGGTCGTTATTGGGCTGCATCATCCTGTTGATGGCGAGACGCCTTCACAGGAAGCCGACGAGTCCATGGAGATGCTTGATATTTATTCTTCACGGGATGTGATTGATCTGCTGGAGATGCTCGACATCATGGCGGATTGCCCCCGCCTGCCACCAAAGCAGTTGCGTTCTGAACCGTATCTGGTGTAAAAAAGAAACACCCCCGGAATTTTCGTCACGGGGGTGTCGCTTGCCAAGGCCAGCATCCTTGGACTACGCGGTTGTGGAGTGGCACATCGCGCACATCTATTGTGCCGATCATTGCCTTCAAACACAACCTCTTGTGCCCACTGGCCCGCAAGCCCGGATACGGACGCCAGCGTTGGCGTATTCGCGCGAAGTCCGCTACCAAGGTTCCAAGGCCAGCGGACAGGGGTCGATTGTGAGTAGCAGCCCCGCCATGGGTTCTGGCCGATCCAGAGCAAAGTGAGCTACGAGTCATGCGTGATCGGCACGGCATGGCGCCTGCGGCTCTACAGGGCTCTGGTCGGGTCATTGAGCGGGCAAGAAATCCAAGCATCGCTTCGGTGGTGGTTGGCCTTTTCTTGCCCGTGGATACGAGATAATCGAATCATTGAATCAAAGGGATTAAAGCAGTCGGAGATACCAGCATGTCTCACCTGAACAAGAAGTACGAAGATCGTGGTGTAAGGTCAGTAAGGCCAGCCGAGATCCTGAATAACCCCCTATACCAGCGGCTCAGGGCTACCATGCCAACTGATATTGACGGCACCATCAAGTGGCCTTATGTGCTGGAAAAGTCCAGACGTGACGCCTATCTCCTGAAATGGCATGGATGGTGCGAGAAAACACCCCGGCGAGATTGGCCGGAGTGGTGTGAGGATGAGGTTACGTATAACCCACAGTGGTTTGATCTCAGGATGGTGCCGAGATGAGACTCGATTACCGAGACGTGCAGAGGCGTAGGCGAAGCTGGTTCATGGTCCGCTGCCGATTCTGCGCCGCGCGCCGGACGTTCAGCATGAAGCCTGATGATTACCAGCGTATGCCTATGTGCCCGTGCTGGAAACACCGACAGGCCAGAAAAGTTGGGCAGCGCGATGTGTGGCGCATCGACTGGTTCCGCACGTCAGGCATAGAGGCGCGGACGACCACCTGCCATTGTGATGCGCTACCATGGCCGCACCGGCGCCATTCCAGCTACATGCTATCACCTGAATCCGTACTGAGGTGTGGCTGATGGCCTTGGCATCGAAAGTTGGATATACCGTTCGCTGCCACTGTTGCATGGAGCGGTTTTACAACTGGGAGGCGCCTATGCACCTTCGGCCCGGCATCAAGTGGTCTGCGCCGCTGCGCAGCAAACACAATTGTTTTTCTGAGGCTGAACTGATTGCGGCCGGCTGGCGCAGGGATGATGGAAAAATTTTAACTTTAAGGGGAGGGGTAGTGCTGTGAGAACCGGTCAGAACGTCAGGATTGTTGGACTCAAACTGGATCTTCGGATCGTCGGCATTGATCCAGGGGTGAAAACAGGCTTTGCGGAGTGGATTATCCCGTCCACCGGCCAAGGGGTGCTGCGGCACGTCGATACGCTGCGCATCGATCAGGCGATGGCCCGGATCATCTGTTCCCCGGTCCCGGCGCTGGTGGTGTTCGAGGATGCCCGCAAGCGCAAGTTCTTCAATGCCGAACGCGACGCCCGGCAGCGCCTCAAGCCTGGGGTGCGAGAGGGGGTGGGGTCCGTGAAGCGTGACTGCGGGATCTGGGAGGATTTTCTGCGCGCTCAGAACATCCCTTTCGTGGCGCAACCGCCCAAGGTCGGGATGACCAAGCGCACTCATGAGCAGTTCGAGCGCATGACGGGGTGGTCCGGTCGCACCAGTGAGCATGCCCGGGATGCCGCCATGCTGGTCTGGGGGCTGACCACCAGCCACATCCAGCGGTTCGTCGCGCGGTGATATACTGATTGAAACCCGATCTCGGAAGTGGAGGCGCAATGCGCAAGGTTTTTCAGCTGCTGCTTGTCCTTGTGTCATTGCCAACCTGGGCGGCAGTGGGCACTCAAACCACCACCCGCACGATCACGCTGTATCGCAGCGGAACATCGCTCGGGACGCATGCAACGCCGGCAGCGTGCGAGACGGCCAAGCAGGCGGCGGTCACGGCTGACTCAGGTCGTGTAAGCGGCAGCCTGACCTATGAATGCCGGGACTCTAGCCGCACGGTGGCCACATTCGTGGCGGCGAGTTCGAGCAGCTCCAGCAGTTCAACCAGCTTTGCATCGAGCAGCAGCTCAAGTTCGGCGACATCCAGTTCCAGCACACCGGCCGCGACTTGGACCCACTGCGCCAACGAGGGCGACCTTTGCGACTTCACGGGCACCCGGACTGTCCGGTTCGGCATTGACACCCGCTGGACCACGGTCACGATGGCAGCCGTGTCAGGCGGCGTGAGATGCAACACCTCGTGGTTCGCCGATCCGGCTTCTGGGGCGACCAAGACTTGCCAGCTGCAATCAGCGGGAGGCAGCTCTTCCAGTTCCACTTCGAGCGCATCCAGCTCCAGCAGCTCGGTGGCGAGTTCGTCGAGTAGTTCCAGCGCGCCCAGCACGGTCAGCGTGTCGCTCGGCTGGACAGCGCCGACGCAGAACACGGACGGCAGCGCCATCGGAACCATTACCGGCTATCGGCTGTACTACGGCGAGTCGCCCTCGCTGCCGATGACGCCTATCACGCTCGGCAATGTGCTATCGCATTCGCTGACACTGAACACCGGCAGGATATGGTACTTCCGAGTCTCAACCATAACCGCTGACGGCGAAGGCCCACAAAGCAATGCGGCGAACAGGACTCTGTAGTTGTGGCGCTTCCACTGACCAGCTTCCAATATCACATGCAGATGTCGGCGCAGTGTTATCTGCGGTCGATCATCAGGCGCGCGAACGGCGAAATAAGTAAAGCTGCCAAGCTGGCTGGGGTGAATCGGACGCACTTCTACAAGATGTTGAAGAAATACAAGATCAGCACTCCAAAGCGAAGGGTTAATCTAGGCAACGCCGAGTGGCGGGCGCTGGGGGGGTAATGGGCGTCATCACTCACAGAACGGCACTTGCCCAGGGTCTGACAGGCGCCCCTGCATGGTTTGAAGATGCAGGTGAGTTGGCCATTCTGCGAGTGGCTGGGGGAAGTGGATATGGCAGCGCATGGCAAAACGGAAGCCGCATCAACGACGTTGCCGCCAGCCCGGTGACATTCCCGGGGATCAATGGCCTTGAGGGTATTGCCGGGATCATGAACGACTGGACGGGCGGCTGCGCTTATCAGGCCGGCAAGCAGCTGCTGCTGCCAGCACAGGGCGGTCACTATGGTTATCGCGGCAATGAAGTCTACGCCTTGCGCCTTGGGCAGGATGTCCCGGCGTGGTATCGGTTGAACGATCCCACTGCTACACCGACGCTGACCGCCTTAGATCACGACTTCAACACGCCCTACACGGGGTTCTCAGATGGCTCACCTGGGACGACCCACGGGTGGTTCAGCGTGTTCTGCACGACTGCCGGGCGTATCGTGATGACGTTTTTCGATGATGACCCGGACGGGGAATACACCACCGAGTGTTTCAGCATCGACGTGAATAACCTCGGCGCAGGCTGGACGTTTCACGGACGGCTCTGGAACCCATGGCCCGGACCGGCAAACAGTTGGTTTATCTATCAATCGGGTCCGGGCGCATATGATGCTGTAAACAACGTCATCTATCGTGCCGCAGAGGGAGCGGTCGATGATCCGGCCAAGGGGATAGCCAAGATTGACGTGGCAACCATGCTGGCGGCGGGCGGGCAGAACACCAGCACCGGTCCTCAGACGCCGGGGGTGACGCACTACGGTAATGAAGGGTGGGGAAGTAGTTCAACTACTGGTCTGGGTGATGCGTGGTCTGTAATTCTGGATGATATGACGCCACCGTGCTGGGTATGCGGGGCCACCAAGTCCGGCGAGTTGCGTCTGTGGATTCGGGATTTATCCAGCCCATCCAGTAGCTGGACCCTGAAAACAACATCAGGATCTCCAACTGGATTTATCTCTGCAGCCAATGCTGTTTATCACAAGCCAAGTAACTCCATTCTGGTGTGGGGCGAGGAATGCGGCGCAACCCTGTACAAACTCGCCATCACCGGCAGCAACCCACTGACCGCCACATATGTGTGGTCCATCGTCTCGCTGACTGGCACGGCCCCCGCTGCGGATGCCGGATATAACGGCACATACGGAAAAATGCAGATGATCGAGGATATGGGCAACGGGCAGTCAGCCCTGGTGCTGGCAACCCAAGTCGGTGCCCCGAGCTACGTTGTCAAGCTGCCAGCGGCAGGTGTGTGATGGCTGATTGGGGCAGTACAGCAACTACCAGCGAAATCACCGATACAACATCCCGTATCGGCGGTGGCCCATTTGGCGCAGCGGCAGGGACACTCACTGATGTCAGTTTTTTTGCGGGGGGCTGGGCGGGCACAGGCGAACGGCTGCGCGTTGCTGTTTATCAGGGCGGATCATCGACAGACCCGACCGGCGCCTCGCTGATTTATGACTCCGGCGAACTCAACTGCGATGGTTTTACTGCGACCGGCGCGTGGCGGTCTTTAGTCACGGACTTCAGCCTTTCCCCATCCGGATCGCTGGCCGCATCCACACCCACATGGTTTGCGATTAAAGTTGCTGCCGACGCTTTTCTGGGGCTCAACGCCACGAACAAAGGCGACCTCACATATCTGGATGGTGGTGACTCCAAGAACGCAAATGGATACACGGATTTCACCAATACCTCAGTGGCCTTCCCCTCCACCTTCCCAACGTATTCCAACACGGGAGGTGCCGAACAGCTGATGGCGAAACTGACATTCGTCGAGGCGGCGGATGTTGAGCAGGAGGGGTTCCGGTTCGGCGAAGATGATGGCAGCGAGTCGGCTCATACATGGACCGCCGCTCAGGACACCAATGTGACGGCGGCACTCGGCGTCGCCAAGCTTATCCGTATCTTGCTGGCCACCGACGATGACCCGGGCGCAAACCCTTATACGTTGCGCTTCCAGAAAAACGGTACGGGCGGGTACAGCCCGGTGCCGGTGGGTGCCAGCACCAGCGTGACCCTCAGTTGGGGCGCTGCCGGCACCATTGCTTACAGCACAAGCGGCGGCGCGAGTGTGGCGCCCACCTATCCGAGCGGCATCACGGTCAACAGCGCGCTGGTGTTGGTGGTTGGGCAAAAGCCCGGCACGGCTAATGGCGGCACCGTCACCACGCCGTCAGGCTGGACGCTGCGAGGTTCTACGCTGGCCAAGGGCGGGTATAGCACCACCCTGGCCGGGGATACGGGCAACACCAATCTGCTGATCTACACCAAGGATACGGTCAGCGGCTCCGAGTCCGGCACTTTGTCTGTGACGCTGAGCGACAACGGTGTCGCGTGGGCCAACATCTACCGTGTGCAGGCCAGCAATACCTGTACATGGTCATTCGCAGAAGCGGGTGATGCTGAAGATACCAGCGCCGGCAACGTTTCCCTGGCATTCGCATCCGACCCAGGTGTCACTGCCGGCGATTTCATCCTCGCCGGCATGTGTATTCCGACCGATATTACGACACCCTCACAGTTCAGTGTGCATGACATCACCCAGGCCGGCATCGGCTTCGGGGCGGTGGCCGAGATCCAAGAACCCGACAGTTCAGTCGGCAACGACATCGGCGGCTACATGATCTATGCGCCGGTTAACTCCGGCACCTCCAGCGGCGCGCCGACCATTACGGCAACGGCGGGCGGCACTACCACCAATGTGCGGGGTCCGGGCATCTTCCTGCGCGTCCGCGCGACCGGCGCGGCGAACCAAGTGTATGTGGACACCTCCAGTAATATCGCTGCGGGTGGCGAGGCCACCACAGCGCGCCTGAGTGCGCCGACTGGTAAAACCACCAGCGACTTCACCACAGGCCGGCGTTGGGATGATGAAAACGGCACGGACACCATCGACATCGCGTCGGCGGATTACACCGAGTTGGAGTGGAAGATCAACACGCAGAGCCCTGCAGTCAGCGGCGATTACTTCGACTTCAGGGTGTACAACGGTGCCAGTGCCCTGACCACGTATACCGTGACACCTCGCCTGACGCTTGGCGGCGATGTCACCGCCAGCCCCACCGGCGTGGCGGGTACGGGACAAGTGGGCACCATCACCGAGTCTCATACATCCGCCGTGACCCCAACGGGTGTCGCCGGCACCGGTCAGGTGGGCACGCTCACAGCAACTGCCGGCACGTCTGCCAGTCCGACCGGTGTCGCCGGCACGGGGGAGGTGGGTACGCTCACCGGCAAGAGCGATGCTACCTCGGTGTTGACCGGCGTGGTGGGTACGGGCCAAGTGGGCACTCTCACTGCTTCTTCGGCCGCAGCAGGCACCGCCAATGTTACCGGCGTGAGTGGGACGGGCTCCGCTGGAAGCCTGACCGGCATCCATGTAGAAATGACGCTGACAACATTGCTGGCAACTGGCGGTGTGGGAACGCTCACCGTCACTGGCACTGCCAATGTGGTGCTGGCCGGCGTCGCCGGCACCGGACAGATCGGCACGCTGTCCGAGATCCATGCTTCGCTGCTGACCTTGGCCGGCGTACAGGCATCGGGCCAGGTGGGTGCGCTGGTCTCGCAGGTGGATGTGACGCTGACGGGCGTCTCTTCGGCCGGTAGCCCCGGCACGGTGACGACCCAAGGTGCCGCGGCGGCGTCCCCCTCTGGGGTGGCCAGCACCGGTCAGGTCGGCACCTTGGCGGCCAGCGCAGGTGGCTCAGCAAGTGCTTTGCCTGCGGGTGTCGCTGCCACGGGCCAAGTGGGATCACTGATCGAGATTCACGACGGCAGCTTGGTGCTGACCGGGGTGGAGGCCGCTACAGCGGTGGGTTCGCTGTCGATCAGTGGAGATGCGCTGACGCTGATCGTCGACGTCGGTGCCACTGGCCAGACTGGTACGCTGTCGGCTTCCGGCTCAGGCTCTGCCGTCGCATCGCCGAGCGGCGTCCAGTCATCGGGCCAGGTGGGCATCATCACTGTGCGCGCAGATGCTTTGACTGCCTTGGCAGGAGTTGCGACAATAGGCTACGCAGGCTTCATCACATTCGGTCCGATCTTGCCGCCCAAGTCGCGTATTGGGGTGGCGGATACCCGGAGCCGGATCAGCCGCATTTCCTTTACCTCTCGCACGGGACGGGCATAGTCATGGCAATTTCCACCGCAATGTGTACCAGCTTCAAGTCCGAACTGATGCAGGCGCTGCACAACTTCCTGCTGACGGGCGGCAATGCGTTCAAGCTGGCCCTGTTCACCTCGGCGGCCACCCTGGGCGCGTCCACGACCGCCTACAGCACGACCAACGAGGCGAGCGGCACCAACTACACGGCGGGCGGCAACACCCTCACCCGCGTCGATCCCACGACCTCCGGCACGACTGCCTACACGGACTTCGCTGATCTGGTGTTCAGTACCGTCACGATCACCGCCAACGGCTGTCTGATCTACAACTCCACCAACAGCAATCGAGCGGTGTCTTCACACGCCTTTGGTGGAGATGTCACCGCCACGGCCGGCAACCTGACGATTCAGTTCCCGACAGCCGACGCAAGCAACGCCATCCTCCGTATAGCCTAGTCAGCAGGGTGGTGCAGCCCGTCTCTTGAAAACAGGGGGAGGGGTGTTTTCCAATCAGGAGATTTCCATGAGTGAATCCAGTCAGGCAGCAGCCATGCGCATCAACATCAGGCTGGCGGACCTTCAGCAGGAATTGTTGTCGCACGTCGGTACAGCAGAGCTGCTGAAACAGCGCCTGCTGGAAACCGACGAAAAGATCACGCAGGCTCGGCAGGAGATTGACGCCCTGCTGGAAGAGCGGCAGGCGCTGCCGGAAGATCCCGCCACGGTCTGACATGAAGATCAGCACGCTGGCCATTGGGCGTCGCTTCAGAGACGCCATCCCAGATGGCGACCGCTTCCGCCTGCGATTTCTGTGCGGGCTGGAGATTCAGGTCCAGTGGGACAGCGGCGGTCCGGTGGTCACTGGTGTGGCCCAAGGAATCATCACCGCCGAGACCGTCCTGCATCCACAGTTCCGGTATGCCTGCGGCAAGACCGTCCAGAGCGTCATGACGGACGGCCAGCAACTGATGATCCATTTTACCGACGGTCATTGTCTGCGGTCGTCGTTCACGGGCAGCGAACCCATCGTCAAAGCCATCGATGTCAACATCAAACTGGCCCCTCCTACGGCCGTCTTCCCACCCGAGCGATCTGTGGTGGTTGATCTGGGGGCACATCGATGAGTTGCACACCGGAACCTGCCAAGATGTACCCGGCCAAGCACCCGGATGCCGAGCTGCAGTATGGCTTTGACTTCGAGCCTGAGTGTGCACGCCGGTGGCTGCCTTATACGGACTATGCTGCAGGGGTGCGTATCCGTATCTATGGCCGCGGGGATGCGTCCGGCTTTGAACATGAGTCCAGTGGGGGCCGCACAGGCGCCACACCGCCCAGGTTCGCCGCTGTGGCGGCCGGTACCAGCGAGCAGGACGGGTCGATTACGTGGACGGCCCGGGCACTTTCAACCTCCAGCCTCACCCGGCAGGTATCGGGTACGCCCACCTGGGTGGCGGATGCCGGCATCACAGTGTCGGATCAGGCCATCGAGGGCATGATTGCTACTGTTCATCTGGCAGGCGGCGAGGACGGTTCCAACTACAACGTCACGGTCACGGCCGCCCTCAGCGATGGGCAGTCTGCAGTCGGGCACATGGTATTGCCTGTCCGGGTGCCCGAGGTTCCGTGCGACTATCAGGTCTGATGTTCCGCGTGGAACATTAACGACGAAACTCTCCGCAGCTAGGGTGGTACAGCCGCTCAGAAAATAATAGGGGGAGGGGTACTTTTCATGTCCGCCACCAGCAAGGGCAGCATCATCCAACGCCATGGTGCCTGGTATTGGCGCCGCCGCCAAGCCGGCAAGGATCTTCGGCTGATTCGACTCGGTTCGATCAGCCAGCTGACGCGACGCAGCGCCTGCGAACAGCGGGATCGATTGCTGATCCACAACAATCCGGTCAGTCTGGGTCAGGGCAAGAGCACCACGGTGGCCTATCTCGCCAGCCTGTACGATCAGCTGCGAATTTCAGTCACCATGAAGCCCTCCGGTGCCCGCAGCGCCCGCAGTCGCGTGTTCAAGCACATTGTTCCGTTTTTCGGCTCAGATGAACTGATGAGCGTCGACGCGCTCAGGACTCAACAATTCATCGCCCAATTGACTGGACAAGGGCTGTCTCGGGGTACGATCAACGCCATTCTTGCCTCGCTCAGTTGCCTTCTGGACTTCGCTCGACAGTCGGGCATCCCGGCACCCCGCCTTGACCGGAAAATGATTCGACTGCCCAAGCCGGCCCTCTCTCATGAAGAACGCTGGTTTACCCCAAGCCAGGCCGCCGCCATTGTGGAAACGGCTCCAATGCCGTGGAAAGCCGCCTTCGCACTGGCCTCCATCTTGGGCCTGCGCTGTGGCGAAGTCTTGGGCCTGCGCTGGAGTGACATCGACTTCGGGAAACGCATCATCCGGATCAGGCAGAACGCCGTCGCTGGTGTGCTGGGGACCGTGAAGAGTCGAAACAGTCGAGCAGACCTCCCGATACCAGACGCACTGGAGACGGTGCTCAAAGAGCTGCGGGAGTTTGCCCCGACCAGAGACCTGCTGTTCGCCAATGAACATGGGCAGCCCTACACCGGCAATGAGGCCCGGCAGGCGCTGCGCATCATCCTCAGCCAATTGAAGATCCCTCCAGCGGGTATGCACGCTTTCAGACACGGTGCCGTGACTCGCCTGCTGGACAGTGGGGCACCGATCCATGTGGTCAGAGCAGTGGTCAGGCATGCCGACATCCGCACTACAGAACGCTACAGCCATGCCCAGGCCGATGCCCTGAGAACAGCCATCAATGCCAGTATTCAGCCCCAAAACACAGGGGAACAGAAGGGGAACAACCTATGATAATTTCCCGAGAAATATCAATGTCCGTGTTGAAACAGAAAATCAACATTCAGGGTCAGTTTTCACGCAGCAACCCGGAAAATAGGGTGGTACTGCCCTCCGGCAAACAACAGGGGGAGGGGTGTATTCCATGAATTCCAACGCTCAATTCAGCCAAGAGATTCGCGCCAGGAAATCCCTTGAGATTGACCACAGGCTCGCCCACGGGCCTGTGTTTACGCCGACCGAGATCATCTATTCCGCCTCCATGCGCTGCCCCTGCGGCGCCGGGCTGGCGTATCCGGTGGGGTCCGGCCCCCATGGGTATTGGACGTGTAGCATGGTGCTGCTGGGCGACGCGGGCACCCGGCACGCCTCGCTGAGCCAGGTGGGATTGCGCCGCTACTTCTCAGAATGGGACATCGCCGCTGAAACGGACCCGGTTGCCTGCGGATCGACAACGCGCGCACCGAATTTTCAGCCTGACCCCCAAAATGGCGCCGGCGCGCAGCGTTTGTCGGCCACTGAAGCCTGAAAATTTTGGGAACGGGGGAGTTTTTTAATAGGCCGGAATCGGCTTGACCCCCCCCTTTATTGACTGCCTCGGCAGGCGAATCGCTGCATAGGCAGTTACTTCACTGCATCGGCAGTGGTTTTTCTGCTACTGCCTGTACAGGCAGTCAATTTTCCGGTCCGCGCCCAATCGTGGTGCGCAGTGCATGAATTGTGGATAACTCACGCTGCGCCAGAATAGGGCGGACAGCCTGGACGGCCGGTGTGTGTGAGCGTGCGGGTGTGTGGGTAGTGGCGCGCGTTTTTGCGCAACCACTGGGCCGGCAGTGAGTGCCGGCGGGTGTGTATGGGATGTGTGAGTGTGTCAGGGCGCCTGGGTTGGCACCCCTACCCGGATTCGGCCGCTATGCGTCAGGGTCTGGCCGGAGCTGATCCGGCCGCTTGAGCTTGCACAGGCCGGCAACCCGGCCAGCCGTATAGGGTAAATGGGGACTTCTTAACATCAGCCCCTCACCGCCCAGGTGTAGGGTACTTTCCAGCATAGCCGCGGCGTGATTGGTATCATCACACACAGTGAGAGGCGGAACGATAATGTGGGGGCAATTGGCGGCGCTCACCATGGCGCGCATCTGGCTGTAACGATGAAAGTATCCACCAGGAGCGGCTGGCGCATCAAATGCAATTAAAAACATTGAGCGCGAATCTACACGATCGTGTTTTAGCGCATCTGCGCATCGATAAACGCCAGCCGGGCCGGCGTATAGTTCGCAGTCCAGGGGCATTACCGGCATCCGCCAGCTGATTGGTAATGTGATTCTGCGCCCGTGCCGTGATACCAGTTCCGCGCCATCCCAGAGTACCCGGCATCCGTTAAATTTTTCCTGCATCAAAAAGCCGGCCGGGTTTTCGCCGGCCGGCCAGTCAATTCCGTGCATCATGCCCTTGTGGGATAATCTCTTTGCCATGGCCAAAATAGTAGATTTTTTTGTTCTCGTGCCCTTACATTTCCATGAAGACAAAATAGGACATTTGTCCTTTTTCAATATCCATAAAAAAACGCCGCTGTCCCTTTTTGCCAGGACGAATCCTGCCAACCGCAGCATATGCCGCGCGCGTCGCTTGGTCTGCCTCCTTTATTTCGGAGGCTTTGATTATATCGCTGCTAAGTAAGTGGCTTAGCCTGCAGCTGCCCATAACGGCGCCTTGTCTTAGCGCCATCCTTAGTTGCTCTTTTATTGCGCGCAATGTCATCCCTGGCCATGCACAAATCGAGATGTGCGCCCTATGGTGGCCGCCCCAGTATTCTGGCAGGCATGCGCCAACGTGAGAAATTTTTAGTTTCATTTTGATTGCTCCAGGTTTTCGATTGCCGCAACTATTTCCGCCAGCCCGGCGCCAGGTAGCAGCGACAGACCATTAACCCGGAATCCGCCTGGCGATACCATGCGCGCCAGTTTTGCGCGCGTGCTGGGCGGAATCAGCACAGGATCTATATCAATGATCGCCGTTGAGTGTGGCGCACTCAAGCCCAACGACAGAGCGCGCCGCTGATCAATTTTGAATAGCAGTTTCATTGATTATCCCTCCCCAAAATAAAAAAATGACGCATACTCAATCAGTATTATTTCGTCTGCGTCGGAATATGTAGACCATGGTGTAGTCCAGTCTTGGCATTCGAGCCACGCTCGACACGGCTCTCCGTCACGGAGTTTTCCACGAACTCTCACGGCTGGCCCCCCTGTACATAGCAAAATGTAAAATTCCTCAGGTATCAATTTCTCACCCATTGATGCCCAGCCGCTCCTCACCTGTATTTCCAGTGCGTTAGATTGTGCGGCCTCCTGCGCCAATTCGGCGGCGGTATAATTGCCGGCCATCTTCTCTCTATTTATAGAATCAATAATGGATTTTATTGATTCGTATTGCGCGCGCGCTTGGTCGCGCGCGTGC
>SXGS01021048.1_pt1 | contig 16912 bp, 7 predicted proteins | sample 3174681 | NCBI WGS metagenome assembly SXGS01 (sample SAMN11356861, study PRJNA531348) | freshwater metagenome | isolation source: freshwater sample F1-80 | place: China: Fuxian Lake, Yuxi | collected 2017-12-25 | reverse complement strand
GCGCGACCAGGAGGACCTCGGCCGGGTCGACTGTGGGCAGGACACCACCTGCACCAAGATCGTCCACGAGATCGTCGCCGACCGCTGGCGCGCCGCCGCCACCGGCGGCGACGGGGAGTGGTGGTGTGAGCGTTCGACCCGCGGCCTCCTCACCGAGGGGGCCGACGCCCGCCTGACGGTGGCGATGCGGATTCCCGTCGGCGCCGAAGGTTCGGCTGCGGAGGGCCTGCGGCGCGGCTGTGTCGGGGACGGCGCTGCGAGCGGGAAGCGCGCGGACGGGCGCCGAATGCGGGCGCGGTGAGATCAGACCGGCACGATGTCCGCGTGCATCCCTGCCGCGGCCACGAGCGCGACGGCGCGTCGCGGCGTCATCGGCGCCGTGGACGCTCGCCGCCCAGGGACTGCCAGCCGGCGAAGGTGGGGAGGAACGCCGGTGCGGCCTCTCCCCGGCCATCGGCGGTGCGCACGGTGAAGGGGTGGTTGGCCAGGCTCAGGACACCCGCGTCGTGTCCGGGGAGCACACTGAGCTCACGCTCGCCCAGGGCGTAGTCGCGCCAGAGCACCAGCGCCTCGTTGCGGGCGGTCCGGCCGGCCTCGCGGGGCCGACTACGCTCGGCCATGCCCATGCTGGTCACTGCCAGGACGCTGCATCCGGGATCCTCGGCGAGGATCGAAGCGTATCTGGACGCCCACCGGCCGGAGAGCTGGGGGCCGTCGAGCAGGAGAACGACGGCGAGGTTCGGGCCCACGGAGCGGATGACCTCGGCGAGCGGGTCCTGGCGGGCGAGGTCCTCGCACACGAGCACGCAGAACGTGAGCCAGCGCCGGTGCGAGAAGAAGCGGAGCTCCCGAGGTCCGATCTCGGTCAGCTCGGAGCACTCCTCCCCGTGCCGGAGCCGATCGGCCAGCCCGTAGTGCTCGATCTGGGCCCGGTCGAGGCGCCAGCGATGGTGTTTGCGCTGGATGTGGGGCGGACCGACGCCGGTGTCGACGACCGCGACGTTGGCCACGTGATCGTTCCCCGCGGGGTCGGGTGTGGAGATTGCCGCGCCGCCCACGAGCACGAGGCCGGCGCGTTTGGCGAAGTCCAGCACCACTTCGAGCTCGCTGCTGGTCAGCGAGAGCTCGGGGAGCACCACCATGCCGATCTCGCCGACCGCGTCACGGGCTGAGCGCAGCCTGGCCTCGGCATAGCGAAGGAGCCCCTCGGGGTCGGGCCGTCGGACCACGTGGAAGTGTTGGGTCTGGTCGGCAGGGTTCGGGAACGGCCCGGGTCGGGCGATCGCGACGAACTCCTCGTCGCGCAGCCGGAGCGGCCACGGGAGGACCAGGACGTGCAGGGCATCCGGGTCGCGACTGCCGCGGGCGCCGACGGGGCGCGTCGTGGTCCACGTCGCGTCCACCTCGTCGCTGCCGATCAGGGCGAGGCTGCGTGACAGCGCCCGGAGGGTGAGGCCGCGATACGGAGTACGGTGTTTCGGGAGGACCCGCACCTTCTCCGGGCGCACAAGCCAGCCCAAGGTCCGCCCTCCGCTCGCCAGAAGGCGCTCGCGGGCGAGGCCGACGACGGCTGCTTTGTGAGCGGCGCCCGCGATGGCCGCGCCTTCGTCGGCGACCAGGCACAGGCGCAACAACGCCCCCGTGTACTCGCGGAGGCGGGCCTCGTCCCGAACACGATGCGCGCCGAACATCGGCGTGTCCGACAGGGAGAGCAGGAGCCGCCAGTCCTGCTCCAACGGCGGAGGGACGGGCGGTAGGGCGCTGGCCGTGGAGCCATCCCGGAAAGCCTCACCAATCGACAATCGCCACTCCTCCGAGAGGCGACGGGCGAGCGCCGGCCAGTGCAAAGGGAGAAGGCCGCCGACGGGTCCCTGGGCGACGATGTCGAAGAGTCGGGTGTACAGGCCGGTGCGACGGAGAACCGAAGCGGTGATCGCGAACAGGTCGGGCGCCCATGACGGGCAGTTGCCGCGGGTGCAGCCAGGAAGGAGGTACTCCAGGTACTCTCCGGTGCTTCCTTCGCGCCATCGGGGCATGGGCAGCCCTCGATTGGGACATAGTCGCGGGGCGGTCAGCGGCAAGGGCCACCCTCCGCGCAACGCGTGGCGGGCAGTTGTACGACCGCTTCTGGTGGGGCATGCGTGCCCCTCCACCGCGGCCCCGCTCGAGCGCCCGATCCAGAAGCCCAGGCCTGGATGGACGTCGTGGCCGAGCTGGCCGAGCTGCCGACGTTCGCCAGGTCGGCGAACGTTTTGGCGGTGTGCGGTGATTCGTTCCGGGCGGTGAGCTGGTACCGGCCCCACCTCGACACGTCGTTGCGGTTCATCGAGGCCGCGGTCCGCGCCCGCCTCGGTGCTCGCGCCGCCGGCGTGGACTTCGTCGTCGTCGACGCCACCACCGCGCTCTTGCCCGACGCGTCGGTCTGGCCGCCCTCGCCCCGCGGGCGCGGTGGGCGTCGTGGGCGCAGTCCGCGACGCCGATCGCTGCAAGAAAGCTGGCCTTCGGAGGGTGAACAGGCACGGAGTGGGCGGCGGGGCGCAGGTTGGCGGGCAGCCCCGACTACGCCCGCCGCCTCGCTGAGGTACCCCTGTGTCCGCCGACCTTCCGATCTTCGAGTTCATCCTTCGGAACCACAACGGCTTCAACGCCCGGGCGACACACGACGCACGTACAACCTATGTTTCTTGGTATTGTCGGCAGGCTCTGTAGGCGTGTGGTTCAAGTGGGAGTTTTACCCCCCGCTGAACCGGTGGCCGCTCACTCGACCGCGAGCCGGTGATCCCCCGCGCCGAGCCGCACCCGCACCCACGGGTCCGCGAAGATGACACACGCCGCGCAGGTGTCGTCGCCTGCGGCCAGGGCCACGCCATCCGCAGCGGCGCTCGTCGCGCCGGGGGCGTACACCTCCACGTCCCAGCCGGCGTAGTCGCTCCCGGCGACGAGCACGATGTCGTCGGGCGTCTCTGCGGTCAGCGCGGCCCCGTCGGCCACCGCCGTGTGGGCGCCGTCGCCGGGTACGATCCGGGCGTTGAGTTCGCCCGGGTCGTCGGCCCACGAGTCGACGCCGTCCACCGTGGCGGGGGCGAGGGTCTCCACGGAGCGTCGGAGGAGCGGGACGACGCTCCCGACCCGCTGGAAGAGCGGGCCCTCGCCGACCGCGGCGCTCACCGTCACCGCGCCTTGGACCACCTCGCCCGACCACCAGTGCACCCACCGGCCCGTCGGGAGCGTGCCGCTCCACGTGCTCACGCCCGCGTCGACCACCGGCGCGACGAACAGGTCGTCGCCGACGAAGAAGTCCAGCGTCGAGTGTACGCCGGAGTCGGGGTCGCCGAGCCCTTGGGGCAGCACGACGGGCCGGCCCTCGTCGAGCATGCGCACCACGGCGGCCTGGTAGTACGGCCACAGGCGGGTGTGCAGCTCGGCGTAGCGGCGGAAGGCCGCCAACGTCGCATCCGAGAACTGCGAGTCGCCGTACGCCTCGAAGTCCCAGGGGTTGTGGTTGTCCCCGGCGCCGCCGTACTGCCACACGGGCAAGAGCGCCGCGTACTCCATCCACCGCACGAACGCTTCGTGGGTGGGCCGACCGCCGCGGTACCCCCCGGTGTCGCTCGCGTAGAACGGGTACCCACTCACCGAGAGGCCCGTGCCGCCGTGCACCGCGGACACGAGGCCCCCGACGAGCAAGGTGCCGTCCTCCTCGTCGTCCCAACGTTCGAAATCGTTGTCGAGGTCCCCCGGCCAGATGACGTCGGTCACCGTGTGCCCGCCCAGCCCGCCGCCGCGGCCGATGAGCAGGCCGCCGCCCGCCTGCGGGGCCGCGTAGGGCGCATGGTAGAAGCTCGCGAAGCGGTGATGCATGGTCCGCTCGTCCTCGCCGTTGGTGAAGCCCCACCCTTGCAGGCGGTTCCCCAGGAGTCCGAGCTGCACGTCTTCGCCGTAGTCGAGCTTCCACCCCTCGATGCCGCGGTCGTGAGCGGCGGCGACGCGCAACGCCCAGGCGGCGGCGGCGTCGGGGTGGGTCAGGTCGACGAGGTCGCCGAAGTCGCTGAACAGGAGCTGATCTTCGAACAACCAGCCGTTCTCCGAGAACGCCGCGTGGTCGGGGTCCTCCGCCTCCACGTAGGGCGTGGTCCACGCCAGCCAGCGGAACCCCAGCGCGTGCAACTCGTCGACCATCGGATCCCAGTTCGGGAATTGGTCTGGATCGGGCTGCATCGAGTTGTAGGTGGTCTGCCACGGGTTGTCGACCCACATGACGCCGGTCGGGAGATCGAGCGCGCGCATGGTCCGTGCGTCCTCCAGGACCTCCTCACCGCTCACGTTCACGTTGCGCCAGTGGAGCGGAGCGAACGCCCAATCCGGAGGGACCTCCGGGGCGCCCGTGCGCTGCCAGTAGCGGCCCGTGACCAACGCCGGCTCACTCGGCGCGTACAGGTCGATGGTGACGCCGTCGCCGAGCTGCTGGAAGACCACCCCCACGCGCCCTGGGTCGGTGGCGGCCACGTCGAAGACGCCGGGCCGGTGGCTGTCCACGAGCATCCCCCAGCCGGCGCTGGACACCAGGAGCGGGACCGGTACGTGCACCTCGTTGTAGCCGCTCTCGCGGCCGAGCTCGATCTCGATCTGCATCGGGCGCACCCGGCCGCGGTGCTCGATGGTGTCGAAGTGCTCCCCGAGCCCGTAGAACGCCTCGTGGTCCGCCACCGGCATCGAGACGCCGACCCACGGCACCGGCAGCTCGCCCTCGTCGGGCACCACGGTCAGTCGCAGTCCGGGCCCACCGTCGTCGACCACGACCACGGCCGTACGTCCGCCGCCGAACTGCAGGCGCCCGTCGGCGTAGCCGGTGGACTCGAGGAACGTGAACCCCTTGGCGCACACCTCCGACTGGTCCGCTTCCACGCCGGCGGTGGCGAGCGTGCCCGCGGCGGCACGCTCGTCGTACAGGAACCACGGGTCGTAGGAGCACGCGTCGAAGTCGGCGCCGTAGGCCTCGACCAGGGTGAAGGTGAGGGGGGCCTCCGCCCCGTCGGGGCGGGTCCACGACAGGCCTTGGGCGGTTGCTTCGAGGCGGGCGCCGTCGGAGTCGTTCCACACCTCGGACGCAGGGTCGGTGCCGCCCGAGTCGCAGGCGACGAGCACGTACAGGAGCATGCCGGGAGTATATGCGGTAAGCTCGCCCGCGATGTTCCTGGTCCTCCTCGTCGGCTGTGGTCAGCTCGCCTTCCTCAACGCTCCCCCCGAGGTCCGCCTCGTGTCGCCCGAGGCGGGCGCGCTGGTGAGCCACTCCGGCGCGGTCACGTTCGTGGCCGAAGTCAGTGACGACTACGATCCGATCGACGCGCTCACGGTCCAGTGGTTGTTGGCCGACGGCAGCTCACTCGGTGGCGAGACCACGATCGACGACGAGGCCAGCACCCTCACGTTCGTGAGCGAAGGCCAGCTCCCCAAGGGCGAGCCCGTCGTGACCGTCCGCGTGGTCGACCACCTCGGCGAGTCCGATGCCGCCGAGGTCAAGCTGCTGGTCTTCGACGATGTCGCGCCGGACATCACGTGGCTCACGCCGGTCGAGAACGGGCGCTACGCCGCCGGCGAGGCGCTCACGGTCCGGGTCGACATCCAGGACCCCGACCCGCTCACCGACACCAGCATGGTGCTCGAGTGGTCGGGCAGCGCGGTCCAAGGGGTCGCCGGGCTCCCCGACTCGCTCCCCGAGTCGGGCGAGGTCAGCTTCGACCTCGAGTCGCTCGCGATCACGCGGTGGACCCTCGGCCTGGCGGTCACCGATGCCCTCGGCGCCTCGGCGAGCTCCACCATCGCGTTCGACGTCGTCAACGGCGACCGGGACAACGACGGCTACCTCGACGTCGCCCTCGGCGGCGACGACTGCGACGACGACTCGGGCGGGGTCCACCCCGGCGCTTCCGAGTGGTGCAACGGCCTCGACGACGACTGCGACAGCCTGTTCGACGAAGAGCCCGAAGACGGCCTGCCCTGGTACGCCGACGGCGACGACGACACCTACGGCGATCCCGCCGACGTCTTCTACGCATGCGACGCCCCGGCGGGCCGCGTGGCCGACGACACCGACTGCGACGACGCCGACGCCGACGTCTTCCCCGGCGCCCCCGAGCGATGCAACCACGCCGACGAAGACTGCGACGGGCAAGACGACGACGGAGCGAGCGACGCGGTCACCGTCTACCTCGACTTCGACGAGGACGGGCACGGCGCCGGCGACGCCTACGCGGTGTGCTTCCCCTCGGTCGACGAGGTGGCCCTCGGTGACGACTGCGACGACGGCGACCCCGACGTGTACCCCGGCGCGCCCGAGGTGTGCGACACCGCCAACACCGACGAAGACTGCGACGATCTCGCCGAGGACGACGACCCCGACTCCACCGGCAAGGCCGACGCCTGGTACGACGCCGACGGCGACAACCGGGGCGACCCGGCCGTGGCGGGCCAGCGGTGCGACCTCGGCGCCGACTGGGCCGACAACGATGAAGACTGCGACGACACCTCGTCCTACGCGTGGACCGACCGCACCGAGGTGTGCGAAGACGGCCTGGACTACGACTGCGACGGCACCGACGCCAATTGCCGCCTGTCCGGCACCGTCGACCTCGGCGCGGCCGACGCCACCCTCGAGGGAGATGCATACGCGGCGGTGGGGTGGCTGGTCGCTGCGCTCGGCGACGTGGACGGCGACGGCACCGACGACTTCGCCGTCTCCGCGCTGTTGGCCGGCGAGATCTACCTGGTCCGGGGAAGCGGCCTCGGGGATGGCCTGGCGGGCGCCTGGCCCACGCTCTCCGGCACCACCACCGCCGGCGCGCTCGGTGACGCGATGTGGGGCGTCGGCGACCTCGACGGCGACGGCGTGGGCGACCTCCTCGCGGGCGCACCCGACGACGCATCCGGCGCCGGCTCGGCGTGGCTGTTCAGCGGCGGCCTCGCGGCCGACGTCGACACCAGCGCGGCGTTCGCGAGCACCACCGGCGGCAGCGGCGACCAGCTCGGCTCCACCACGGCGGGCCCCTTCGACTTCGACGGGGACGGCGCCGAGAAGGAGTTGGTGCTGGGCACCGCCACCGGCCTCCGCATCGTGTCCAGCGGCTTTTCGCCGGTGGCGGAGTGGACCGGCGAGTCCGGCACCACCGCGGCCTCGTTGGCGATGCTCTCCGACGTCGACGGCGACGGTCTCGCCGACGCACTCTACGGCGACCCGGACCAGAGCGCCGCCTACCTGGTCGTCGGCGGAACCGCGGGCAACCTCGACCTCGGAGCCGACGCCACGGCGGTCTTCACCGGGGTGTCCTCGAGCTCCGAAGCGGGGGCGGGGGTCGCCGGCCTCGGTGACTTCGACGGGGACGGCCTCGGCGACCTCGCGATCGGCGCGCCGGCTTCCGACGTCGCCGCGACCGACGCCGGGGAGGTCTATGTGTTCTTCGGCGCGGCCAGCTTCACCGACACCGGGGTCGACCGCGCCGACGCACGCATCACGGGCATCAGCGCCGGTGACGAAGCCGGGCGGGCGCTGACCGGCCTCGGCGACGCCGACGGCGACGGCCTGCACGATCTCGCGATCGGCGCGGCCTACGACGATACCGGCGGAAACAACGCCGGCGGCGCGTGGATGTTCTACGGCAGCGCCACCTTCGGCAGCACCGACCTGAGCGCGGCCGACGTCACCTTCGTCGGCGAATCGTCGGGCGACAACGCGGGCGAGGGCATGGGTCGCGTCGGCGACGTCGACGGCGACGGGTTCGCGGACCTCGGCATCGGCGCGCCGAGCGCCGGGGGCGACGGGCGGGCGTACATCCTACTGGGCGGGGGACTCTGAGATGGCGGACGAGAACGACAGCGGTGCAGTCCGCGCCGCGGCGCTGGAGGCGTGGACGGGCACCGAGGTGGCCCTGGCGGAGGCGATGGCGCAGAGCCTCGTCGTGGCGTTCCTCGGCTCGGCCTCGTCGGGCAAGGACAGCGCCATCCGCGCGCTGTTCGGCCTGGACTTCGGCGAGGTCAGCCCGATCCCGGGCAGCACCTCCGAGCTGCGCGTCTCCAAGCTCGATCCCGACGGCAAGATCCTCCTGGTCAACGCCCCGGGCTTCGGCGACGTGCGCGCCGAGGTCGATCAGTCGGTGCGCAAGGTGCTCGACTCGCTCGACATCGTGGTCTACGTGGTCAACTGCGAGGGCGGCGCGACCGTCGACGAGCGGCGCGACCTCGACGCCATCCGGGCGATCGACCGCCCGGTGCTCGTGTGCCTCAACAAGATCGACCTCATCCGCACCCGCGAGCGCGAGGCCTTCGTGGCGGCCACGTTGGCGCAGCTCGGTGTCGACCCCAAGGACGCGGTGGTGACCGCGTTCGACCCGCTGCCGCAGCTCGCGCCCGCGCCGCTCGGCGTGGAGTACGTCGTGCGGTGGATCGGCGACCGGCTCGCCGACTCCGGCAAGACCCTCCTGTTCGCCAAGCACCTGCGCAACAAGGCCGAAGCGTGCGACCCGATCATCCAGATCGCCGCGCGCAACGCCAGCATCGCCGGCGCGGTGCCCATCCCCGGCGCCGACCTCGCCGCCGTCACCGCGATCCAGGTCAAGCTCATCCGCGACATCGCCATCGTCCACGGCCAGGACCTCGACCGCGACATGGTGGCGTTCATCCTGGCCGAGCTCCTCGCCGGTGGGATGCGCGGCTTCGCGCGGTGGGCGATGAACGCGGCCAAGGCGGCGGGGATGCTGCCCGGGGGCGCGATCGCCGAGGGCGTGATCCTGGCGGTGTCCGCGAGCGTGGCGGGCGCCACCACCTTCGGCGTCGGGAAGGCCACGGTCGCGTGGTTGCAGAGCGGGCGGAAGCTCGAAGGCGACGCGCTGCGCGGCGTCTTCGACCTCGCGGCGTTCGCGTACAAGGACAAGACGGCCCTCGCCGGGAAAGCCTGAGTGGCCGACGACCGGGGCAGTGGGCTGGCCCTCGCCCGGGTCGCCGACCCGCTCGAGCGGCTGTTCGTCCGCTGCCACCGCGACGAGCTGGTGGCGCTGGCCGACGTCCTGCGCGTGGCCCACGAGGGGGTCGGGATGGACCTCGTGGCGCACAATCTCGCCCGCGCGACCCGCCGCCTGGCGCGCCATGGCCTCGCCAACGCGGTGTTCGGCAAGGGGGAGGGCCCGCCCTGGGAAGAGGCCCTCGCGGGGCTCGTGGCCCACCCGGTCGGCTACGATGAGGTCGAGGAGGCCGAGCTCGAGGTGGTCCGCGACGCCGAGGCCACGCGGTGGGCGGCGCTCCCGGCAGAAGCGCGCCACGCCCTGTGGACCCAGCTCGGGCTCACCGGTCAGCCGCCCGACGACGGCGACGCCGCGATGGTGCAGGCGCGCGCCGAGCTCGGGCGCGGGTTCGGCTACCTGCTCACCCAGGCCAGCACGCGCTTGTTCGCCCCGCGGCGCCTCCCGCTCCTGTTGCTCCTGGCGATGATCCCGTTCGTCGGCTGCATCCTGCGGCCGATCCTGGTGATGGTGGGCATCGCGTCCGCGGCCTACGCCCTGCGGGCCGACAAGGAGCGGCTCACGGTCGTCGTCTTCCACGTCGCGCGCTTGCGGCAGGTCGTCCTGCGCCGCATCACCGTGGGCCTGGTCGGGAGCCCGTCCACCGGCAAGGACGCGGGCATCCGCGCGCTCTTCGGCATCGACTCCGGCAACATCTCGCCGGTGGCCGGGAGCACCCGCACCGTGAACATCCAGCGCGTCCCCGGCGCCACCGCCTTGTACGTGGTGAACACCCCGGGCCTGGGCGACGTCGTGCAGTCCGTCACCGACGAAGCCCGCCAGGTGCTCCGCCACATCGACGTGTACCTGTACGTCGTCAACGCCGAGGGGGGCGTCCAGGCCCGCGAGCTCGCCGACTACCAGGCGTGCCTGGCGTCGGGAAAGCCGGTCCTGGCGCTGGTCAACAAGGTCGACCTGCTGCGCCCGCGCGACAAGGACCGCTACCTGGCCGATGCCCGCGCCAAGCTCGGCGCGCCGGAAGAGGACTTCTTGCCCGTGGCCTTCGACCCGATGCCAGAGCTCTCGCCGGCGCCCATCGGGCTGGAGCAGGTGCGGGCGTGGCTCGGCCGCACGTTGGTGGAGCTCGGCAAGGACCCTGCGGAGATCGAAGGTCTGGGCGGCGCCGCGCGACCAGCCTGACCTCGATCGGGGCGGGACGGCGCCGCACGCCGCCGCCGGGTGCGCACCGGACTCGATCGAGGTCGGGACGGTCGCGGCGCACCCGCCGAACACGTGCTACCCTGCGAGCCCGCCCGAGGCGCACGCATGTCCTGGCTCGTCCTTGTTTCCGCCTGTCAGATCGCCGACGAATCCGCGGTGCCGACGTCGGTCGGGCCCGACGCCGGGTGGTTGGCCACGGTCGAGACCACGCTGCTGGCGCAGTCGTATACGTTTTCGTTCGATACCGACGGCGAGGCCCGCGGGGACAACGTCGGGCAGGCCTTGACCCTCGTGGGCGACGCGCGTGGGCTCAGCGTCGGCGGCGACTGGGGCAGCATGCGTTTCGGCCTCGCGGCGTGGGGCGCGCCGGGCGCGATGCAGGTCGTGACGGACCGGTCGTGGGCGGCCGGCGGTTGCGACGACACCGGCCGGGTCGATCCGATGGGGGCGTGCATCCGGCGGCTCGAGGCCGAGCTCGGGGGGGTCACCGAACGGTGGACCAACACCCCGGGGGCGCTGGAGCACAGCTTCGTCGTCGCCGAGCCGGTCGAGGGCGGGGTCCTGTGGCTCGACGTGGCGGTGCCCGGCGCCGAGGTCCGGGTCGACGAGGCCGATGCCACCTTCTTCGTCGACGGGGCCGACGTGCCGGTCGGTTGGCGCGACCTGCAGGTCTTCGACGCCGCGGGCCACGCGCTCGAGGCGCACCTCGAGGCGGTCGACGGCGGCGTGCGTGTGGTGGTCGACACGGCGGGGGCCGCGTTCCCGGTGACGATCGACCCGGTCGTGGCCCCCTACTGGTTCGACACGGGCACGTCCGCGAGCCAATACTTCGGGGCCGCCGTCGCCGGCATCGGCGACGTCAACGGCGACAACCTCGACGATGTCGCCATCGGCGCGTACGGCGTGGGCTCGTCGGCGGGTGCGGTGTACGTGTACTTCGGCGACCAGTTCGGGCCCGGGAGCACGGCGGACTGGAGCTACGCGGGCACGCAGGCGTCGGCCTACCTCGGCTACGCGGTGGCCGGCGGCGGCGACTACGACGGCGACGGCACGCCCGATCTCGCCGTCGGCGCCTACCTGTACGACAACGGCAGCACCAACGAGGGTGTGGCCTACGTGTTCTACGGCAACGGTACGAGCTTCAGCGCGTCGCCGGACTGGAGCCTCGAGGGCAACCAGACCTCCGCCTACCTCGGGCAGGTCCTCGCGAACGCGGGCGACACCACCGGCGACGGCTACGACGACCTCGCCATCGCCGCGCCGCTGTACGACAACGGGCAGACCGACGAGGGGCGGGTGTTCGTGGTCCTCGGTTCGTCGTCCGGCCTCGCGTCGAGCGCCGCGTGGACCGGCGAGCCCAACCAGAGCTCGGCCAGCTACGGGCAGGGCCTCGCCGCGGGCTTCGACATCAACGGCGACGGCTACGCCGACCTCGCCGCGGGCGCGCCGTACTACGACGACGGCAGCTCCGACGAGGGCGAAGCGTGGGTGTACCTCGGTTCGTCGTCGGGCCTGTCGTCGACGGCGAGCTGGAGCTACGACGCGGATCAGGCCACCGCCTACCTGGGCTACACGCTGGCCGCGGGCGACTTCGACGGCGACGGCTTCGACGACGTGGCGGTATCCGCCTACTACTACGACAACGGCTCCACCAACGAGGGGAAGGCGTGGGTGTTCGAGGGCAGCTCGTCGGGGCTCGGCACCACCCACACCTGGACGGCCGAAGCCAACAGCAGCAGCGGCTACTTCGGCAAGGCGATGGTCGGGGTGGGCGACGCCGACGCCGACGGCGACGACGAGCTCGCGGTCATCAAGTCCAGCGGCACGGTCGTGGTCTACAACGGCTCGAGCACGAGCCTCGGCACCAGCAGCAGCTACAGCTCCGCGACGGTGGGGCCGAGCAGCGCTTCGTCCGTGCTCGGGGCCGCCGGCGACGTCGACGGCGACGGGTACGACGACCTGATCGTCGCCGACCCGTCGTACAGCTCCAGCAAGGGCATCGCGACCATCCTGTTCGGCAGCACCAGCGGCATCGCGCTGAACAACGCGTGGACACAACGCCTCTCCCAGACCAGCTACGGCAACTACGACGCGGTCCCGGTCGGCGACCTCGACGGCGACGGGTACAGCGACGTGGCGGTCGGGTACCGGGCCACCTCGAGCACCTACTACGTCTCGATCTACAAGGGTTCGGCGTCGGGGACGTCGTCTTCGGCCTCCTGGGCGCTCACCAGCAGCACCTCCTCGTTCGGCAACAACGTGGCGGGCGGCGGCGACGTCAACGGCGACGGGTACGACGACCTGGTCGTGAGCGCGTACACCTACGCCCCGACCTACTCGGCCGAAGGGTCGGTCTACGTGTACTACGGCGGCGCGTCGGGGCCTTCGTCGAGCTCGTACGCGCGGGTCGACGGTGGCCAGTCGAACACCTACCTCGGGTACGACGCCGAGATCGTCGGCGACGTCAACGGGGACGGCTACGACGACCTCGCGGTGGCCCTGTATGCGTGGGACAACGGCCAGACCGACGAAGGCGGGGTCCGATTGTACCACGGCAGCTCGGCGGGCATCATCCCGTCGCACGACTGGCACTGGGAGAGCGACCAGGCCAGCGCATACATCACCGACGTCACCCGCCTCGGGGACATCGACGGCGATGGGTACGACGACGTGGCGTTCGGCAGCTCGGGTTGGGACTCCGCCTACACCGCCGAGGGCAAGGTCTGGATCGCCTACGGGAGCGCGTCGGGCCTGGAGACCACGCCGTCGTGGAGCACCACCGGCGGCCAGACCAACGCCGGCTGCTACCGCTCGTTCGCCGGCGGCGACCTCGATGCCGACGGGTACGCGGACCTGGTGGTCGGCTGCACCTCCTACGACGTGGGCACCGCGACCGACGCCGGCCGCGTCCAGGCGTTCCACGGGAGCGCGGCCGGGCCGGCCTCCACGGCGGACTGGACGCTCAATGGGACGACCGCCTCGGACAAGATGGGCTCCGGCGCGGCGATCCTCCCCGACGTCGACGGCGACGGCGACGACGAACTCGCGGTGGGCGCATCGGGGGCCGAGGTCTACTTCACCGACGAAGGTTCGGTGTGGGTGTACCTCGGGGACCCCGCGGGCCTCGGCTCGAGCGCCGACATCCAGTTCGTCGGGCTCGAGACCAGCCACGGCCTCGGCGCGGGCCTCGACGCCGGCGACATCGACGACGACGGGCGAGGGGAGCTGGTCATCCGCTCCACCTACTACGTGTACCAGTACGACTTCGACGACGCCGACGCCGACGGGGTCATCGAGTTCGTGGACTGCGACGATTCGGACGCCGACCGTTCGCCCGACGAAGCGGAGCTGTGCGACGGCATCGACAACGACTGCGACGGCGCGGTCGACGAGTCGATCCCCACCTGGTACCTCGACGCCGACAGCGACGGCTACGGCGACGCCTCCTACGGCACCACCACGTGCACGCAGCCGTCCGGCTACGCCGACAACGACGACGACTGCGACGACACGCGCAGCGCGGTGAGCCCGGCCGCGACGGAGACCTGCAACTCGCGAGACGACGACTGCGACGGCGACACCGACGAGCTCGGCGCCAGCGGCGGCTCGACCGTCTACGCCGACGACGACGGGGACGGCTACGGGGACGCCACCGACTCGACCACGGCTTGCACCGCGACCACCGGGTACGCGAGCAACGACGACGACTGCGACGACACCGACTCGGGCGTGAGCCCCGCGGCGTCGGAGTACTGCGACGGCGAAGACGACGACTGCGACGGGTCCACCGACGAGACGTCTGCTGTCGACGCCGACACCTGGTACCGCGATGCCGACGGCGACGGGTACGGCACTTCGAGCACGACCACGCCCGCGTGCAGCCAGCCGAGCGGCTACTCCGCGAGCTCCACCGACTGCGACGACACCGACGCCACCGTGAAGCCCGGCGCGACGGAGACGTGCGACGGCGAAGACGACGACTGCGACGGATCCACCGACGAGGGCGTCGCGACGACGTACTACCTCGACGCCGACGCCGACGGGTACGGCACCTTGTCCACGACCACCGACGCCTGCAGCCTGCCGTCGGGGTACGCGGCCAACTCGAGCGACTGCGACGACACGAGCGCGGCCATCAAGCCGGGGGCCACCGAGACGTGCAACAGCGCCGACGACGACTGCGACGGGTCGGTCGACGACGGCGTGACGACCACCTACTATCGGGACGCCGACAGCGACGGCTACGGCGACAGCACGTCGACCAGCGCCGCGTGTAGCCTCCCGTCCGGCTATGCCACGGCCTCGACCGACTGTGACGACACCGACGCGGCGGTCAACCCCGCCGCGACGGAGACGTGCAACGACGTCGACGACGACTGCGACAACACCGTCGACGACGGCGTGGCGACGACCACCTGGTACCGCGACGCCGACGGCGATGCCTTCGGAGACCCCGGCGCCACCAAGGACAAGTGTGACCAGCCCGCCGGCTACGTGGCCAACGCCGACGACTGCAACGACGCGGCGCCGTCGATCCCCGACGGGCTCACGTGGTACGCCGACCTCGACGAGGACGGCTACGGCGACCCCACGAACACCGCGTACGAGTGCACCGTGCCGGCAGGCTACCTGGCCGATGCCCAGGACTGCGACGACACTGACCCCGACACGCACCCCGACGCCGAGGAGGTGTGGTACGACGGCACCGACCAGGACTGCCTGGGCGACAGTGACTACGACCAGGACCAGGACGGCTTCGACTCCGACGCCTACACCGGTGGCGACGACTGCGACGACGAGGACGACGCGGTCAACCCCGACGCGCGCGACGCCTGGTACGACGGGGTCGACACCGACTGCGACGGCGCCTCCGACTACGACATGGACGGCGACGGCCAGGACTCGGTGAGCTACGGCGGCGAAGATTGCGACGACGGCAACGCCGATCGCTACGCGGGGGCGCCGGACCAACCGTACGACGGCAAGGTCGAAGACTGCGACGGTACCTTCGAGTACGACGCCGACCGTGACGGCCACGACTCCGCCAACTATGGCGGCGACGACTGCGACGACGCCAACTCCGGCGTGTACCCGGGCGCCGACGAGGTCTGGTACGACGGGGTCGACGAGGCCTGTGACGGGGGCAACGACTACGACCAGGACGGCGACGGCGCCGCGGTCGACGTGGACTGCGACGACGAAGACGACGACATCGTCGACTGCCCCGAAGAGACGGGCGACACCGCCGACTCCGGGGACAGCGGTAACGGTGGGGGCGGGGGCACCGGCCCGTGCGGTTGCCAGTCGGGCGCGCCGGCGGCGGCGCTCGGGGTGCTCCTGGCCGGCGGCGTGCTCGCGACGCGTCGGCGCCGGTGAGGGGCTTCGATCGGCGCGGGAACCGCTGATGCGGCCCGCGGTCCGGTAGTCGCATGGTGATCTGGTTCTCGCTCTGGGGGGCCACGGCGCACGCCGAGACGTTGTCGTCGGGGTTCGCCACGCCGGCGGGCGCGGCGCGTAGGCCTGCCGATGCGTGGGGGGCGTGGCTGCGGGAGCTTCCGCTGCGCGAGGAGGGCACGCCGGTGCGGAGCCACCTCGGCGACGTCCTGGCGATGCCTGCGGCGCGGGTGGTCGACCTGCCCCTGGTCAAGGGTGACCTGCAGCAGTGCGCCGACTCGATCCTGCGGCTGCGGGCCACCTGGGAGCGCACCACCGGGGGGTCGCCGGCGTTCCACTACACCAGCGGGTTCTTGTCCCGCTACGCCGACTGGACGGCGGGGCTCCGGCCGCGGGTGAGCGGGAGCAAGGTCACCCAGGTCGGCGGCGGCGCCCGCGGTGACTCGGACGCCGCCTTCGACGCCTGGCTCACCGACCTGTTCATGTACGCGGGCACGCGCAGCCTGGCCAAGGAGGTGCGCGAGGTCCCGCTCGCCGAGGTGGCGCCGGGCGACCTCTTCGTCGCGCCCGGCTCCCCGGGGCACGCCGTCCTCGTGCTGGACGTGGCCACGCGGGGAGGCGACACCTGGCTCCTGGTGGGTCAGGGCTTCATGCCGGCGATGGACTTCCACGTGGTGGCCGGCCCGGCGGGCGGCTGGTTCCCGGTCGCCGGGGCCGAGCTCCCGACGGTGCCGATCCCGATGGACTGGACCACCCTGGGTCGCTTCGCAACGCGGTGACTACCCCCCTCCGTCGGTGCGGTTCGCCGCCGTGGCCACGCCCACCCACCCGCTGCGACTTCCCCCTCCGGCCCCACCGGTTCGCCGCCGTGGCCACGCCCACCCAAATACCGCTCGAAGTTCGGCGCCGCCACGCTCACCGACCTGGGGCCGGTGCAGCCAGACCCTCGCGGTTCGGCGTCCCCCGTTGTGCCGAACGCCTCCCCCGGTTGGCCGGTTCGGTGACGCGGCGGGTGACGGGTCGGGGGGAATTGGCCGAGCGGAGCGCTGGTGCGCTTGCGACCCTGTGGCGGAGCGAGCGCCACAACACCCGGCCCGGCAGATGGGATGAGGTGGCCGACGCTCCAACAGGGGCAGCTACCGCTGTACGATCACGAAGATCACGGAGTCACCGGCCATGGACAAGACTAACAACATCGCGATCGGGATCGATCTGGGTGACCGGATGTCCGACGTATGCGTGCTCGACGGCGGCAAGGTGGTTGGACGCGAAAGGGTGGCGATGACCCGTGAGGCGTTCCACGCGATGTT
>SXGS01385049.1_pt1 | contig 16914 bp, 21 predicted proteins | sample 3174681 | NCBI WGS metagenome assembly SXGS01 (sample SAMN11356861, study PRJNA531348) | freshwater metagenome | isolation source: freshwater sample F1-80 | place: China: Fuxian Lake, Yuxi | collected 2017-12-25 | reverse complement strand
GCACGACATGAAGGTGGTAATGGGAGCCTGCGAGCGAATCTACGTGCTGGACTACGGGCAAGTCATTGCTTGCGGCGATCCTGATGCCATCCGCTCCAACCCCAAGGTGATCGAGGCGTACCTCGGTCAACCGCTCGCCGAGTGAGTCGATGCTGACCATCTCCGATCTCAATGTCTACTACGGAGCCATCCACGCCCTCAAAGGCGTCTCACTGGAAGTGGGTAAGGGTGAGATCGTAACTCTGATCGGCGGCAATGGGGCCGGTAAGAGCACCACGCTTCGGGCCGTGTCCGGGCTGACCCGGCCTCGGAGCGGTTCGATCCAACTGGAGGACGTCGACCTGACGAAGCTCCCGCCCCAGGACATCGTGCGAAAAGGGCTCTGCCATGTCCCGGAGGGTCGACGCGTTTTCGCAAACCTCACGGTGCGCGAGAACCTCGAGATGGGCGCCTACACGCGACGGGATGCAGAGATCAAGTCGGATCTGGCCGCGGTGCTCGAGACTTTTCCGCGTCTCAGCGAACGGATCGGCCAAGCAGCGGGTACGCTCTCAGGGGGTGAGCAGCAGATGCTTGCCATCGGCCGTGCGTTGATGGGTCGACCCCGGGTGCTGCTCCTCGATGAGCCGTCGCTGGGGCTCGCTCCGTTCATGGTTCAGGAGATCTTTCGGATCATTCGAAAGATCAACGAGGCCGGGACCACCATCCTGCTGGTCGAACAAAATGCGCACATGGCGCTGGGAGCCGCGCACCGCGGCTACGTATTGGAGACGGGGAAGGTTGTGCTGTCCGACACCGGCACGGCTCTCCTGCACAATGAGGAAGTCCGCAACGCGTACCTGGGCCACGGCTGAGCTCCGCTGACTTGCCGCCGAAGCTTCGCCCAAGAAGTCTTGCGGCGTGAGAGGAATGACCTGAGGAATGAACCATCCCGACAATCTGCTTTACTCCCGTTCCCATGAGTGGATCCGCCGCGAAGGCGATCGAGTCGTCATCGGGATCACAGACTTCGCGCAGCACGAGTTGGGGGACGTGGTGTACCTCGAGCTTCCCGATCCCGGAAAGCGTTTTCGTTCGGGGGCGGTGTTCGGCACCGTCGAGTCGGTGAAAGCGGTGTCCGACCTGTACATGCCGGTATCCGGTGAAGTGGTGGAGACAAACACGCAGCTCGTGGATGCGCCCGAAGGCATCAATGCTTCCCCCTACATCACCGCATGGATGCTGGTGGTAGCGCCCGAGAGCACGGCCGAGATCGAAGAGCTGATGGATGCCACCGCTTACGAGGCCTTCATCAAGTCCTGACGCGCCCGTCGAAGAGCTTGGTGAGCGACTGGCTCGGGCAGAGTGGACGGTGCTCCCCTACTACGTCGCTTCAGGCTTGGAGCAAATGGCCGCCGATCTTGAACTGTTGGATCGGGCGTCCGCCGGCCAGAGTCCCACGCTGAGGTTTTACGGCTGGGACCCGCCGTGCGTTTCCATTGGTCGATTCCAGAATGTGGACTCGCTGAACCTGGCCGAGCTCCGGGCGCGTGGACTGGACTGGGTGCGCCGTCCGACCGGTGGTCGCGCGATCCTGCACGACCGGGAGTTGACCTACGCCATCGCGGTTCCGCCAGGAATCCTGCTCGACGCGGGCGTACTCGCCAGCTACCAGGCACTAAGTGGGTTGATCGAGAGAGCGGTCGGCAGCGCGCTCGGCCTGCCGTTTCGCTCCCGAACCGAGGACAGCGCCGTCACGCAGCCCGCTCCGCCAATCTCGTCGCGCGGCGTTGCCAACTGTTTCGCGTTACTCGCCGAGGGCGACAGCGCACTTGCCGAAGGGAAGCTCATTGGGAGCGCTCAGGTTCGTAGAGACGGAGCAGTCCTCCAGCATGGCAGCTTGCTCTTGAGCGTGGACCGAGAGGCGTGGCGAGCCCTTTTTGGATCCACGGGTCGAATGATCTCCCTGGCCGATGTGCTGGACCACCAGCCGTCTCCTGAAGGGCTCGCTGCGCAACTTGCGGGAGCGTGGAGCCGGACGCTGCGGAATGCCCTCGGGAGCCCCTAGTCGACCGAGATCCGGAGGCGAAAACGCAGCGCCAGGCCGTCAGTTCTCACTTACACTGGAGCTTGCCCTTCACCTTGATGCAGAGCTTGCTGCAGCATTGTGCGTTGGCCGTGCATGCCTTGCCGGACGCGCGGCAAGATGCAGCAGCCTGAGCGGGCGTCGGCGCCGTCAGCGCGATCACCGTCGGGATGAGGGCCAGAGGGACGCCTGCCACGCCGGCGAGCGCCTCACGGCGGCTGATCTTCACATCATCAGGGACGGACTTCGGATCAAGCAGCCGGCTCCGGGCGAAGTCGCTCAGGGCCACCTGGATGAGACGCGGGTCGGGAGGCACAGCCATCGATTCGCTCAGCCGGAGCGACAGATCATCGATACTCGTCTTGCCGTCGCAGAGCTGCCAGATTACGGCGGCAGACTCATTGAGGCAGACCGTCTTGCGGGTCATTCGGTCATAGACCAGAAGTTCTCGATCGATCTCGCGAACAATCAGGTCTTCGTGACGCCTGTGGGGGAGCACAAGATCACCTCGCCCGCGGCGAACGGAGTCCGAAGGACGGCTGCCGTCGGGCAATCAAGCGGAGGGAACATAGGACGACGGCGGCGCACACACACAGTGGGGCCATGAAGTCATCCGCTACTACTTACCGCACCGGGGACCGCAGCGAGACTCAGAGAATGCTTCGAAATGTGATCAGGGACACTGGCAAAGATTAAGCGTTTTATTGATCTTCTGCAATCGTTCTTCAGTCTGAAGACACTGGGATCTGTCCGAGTGGGACTCGGCTGGCAGAAGTTCTGAATCGCCCATCCATGGGTCGATGCATCCGGTGGAACAGGGCCCACTACGAGGCAAGCAGACGCCTGGGAGCTGGCCAGCCACAAACCCCGTGCCGCCGGCTTGGCCGGTGGTCGGGAGTCGAGCTGAGGCGAGCTTGCGCCGACCGCCTGCCGCCCTCCCCATCGAACTGAACGCGGTCAGGGCCGAGCGGCTATTTGCAGACGAGGCTGCCCTTCACCTTGGTGCAAAGCTTGCTGCAACACTGAGCATTCGCGGTGCAGGCTTTGCCCGCCGCGCGACACGATGCCGCAGCCTGCGCCGGGGAGGGCGCCGATAGCGCGATGACGGCCGGTACCAGCACAGCAGGAATCCCTGCAAGCCCAGCGATCGCGTCGCGCCGATTGATTCTGGCGGACGGGGGAACCGTCTTCGGATCCAGGAGCCGTGCCCGGGAGAATTCGCTCAAGGCTAACTGTACCATCAACGGATCAGGTTGCACACCAAGTCGTTCGCCGAGTAAGTGTGCAAGTTGCTCAACTCCTGTCTCGCCATCGCACCGCGACCAGATGATGGCTGCGGACTCATTCAGACACACCGTACGGCGTGTTCTCCGGTCATAGATCAGAAGTTCGCGGTCGATCTCTCGAACTACGAGATCTTCGTGACGCCTGTGGGGGAGCACAAGTTCACCTCTAACGCCGTGCCGTCGAAAGCTCGAACGTAGCTCGGCACATCTCGAAAACGCCTGGTGAGCGACTCCGTTTCCGGCCGCGCCGGAAGATGAAAACCGCTCTCAGTTGTTATTCTGGTCGGGAGGTCGCGCCCCTCGAGAGGTAATCGTGCCCAGAAAGTGACGACAGGCACGAGGGTGGATTAATCGATTAATGCCTGTAGTCTGTTCGATGTCATTGGAAGAGAACATCGACACTTGCGGGACTTAGAAGCAATGTTCCCCGACGCCGATCAGTTGTCTGAGCCAGTGAAACTCACCTGAAGAGTCCCCGGCTGAGATCCGACATTGATGCAACTGAGACGTCCACTGGACGCCTCAGAGGACTCCCGGGCGCAGGAAGAAGAGCTATTGACAGACCAGGCTGCCCTTAACCTTGGTGCACAACTTGCTGCAACATTGGGCATTGGCGGTACATGCCTTCCCCGCGGCCCGGCATGAGGCCGCCGCCTGCGCGGCGGTAGGGGCGCTAAGGAGGGTGACGGTCGGCAGGAGGGCTGCCGGAAAACCGGCGAGTCCCGCGAGCAAGGCTCGTCGGCTGGACCTGACGCTGCGATGCTCGGATCCCGCCAAAAGCAGGTTAGCTCGACCGAGATCGGCCAGCGCCGTGTCAATCATCCCGGGCTCGACCCGAAAGCCGAAGCGTCCCTCGAACCGGTCAATGAGCTCGTCGGCGGACGTCGATCCGTCGCACTGCGACCAGATGAATGCCGACGTCTCGTTCAGGCAGACGGCACGTGCCGCGCTGCGATCATACACCAAGATCTCGGCATCCATTTCTCGGACGACGAGACCCTCGTGACGCTTGTGGGGGAGCACAGGTTCACCTTCAGCCGGGTAAAGTTCCACGGCGTACCGGCTGAGAGTAGCTGTGGTGCTTTGGACGCCGACGAGGTGGAGTTGAGACGCGGAACATCGATCCCCGTCGCCAGTCTGCGCCAGCTTCAATCATAAGACGCCGGAAACGGAGTCCCTGTGCAACCCCAGGAGGGCTTGATCTGTGCACATCATCACAGATCGAATGACGATGCTCACCGTCGAGGGGTGTATGAGAGACGACCGGGTCGCTCACGACATTGGCGGACCAGGATCCGGGGCGGGCCGGGCCCGCTCCGGCCGCGAGCTAGGGCCAACTACGTACAGAACAGGTTTCCCTTGCTCTTGGTGCAACAGCACTTGCTGCAGCACTGGGCATTGTCGGTGCACTGCTTTCCCGCCTCCCGGCAAGAAGCCGCAGCCTGCGCGGGAGTCGGCGCTCCCAACACAATCACCGACGGAATCAGGGCGGCGCCGAGCGTTCCGGCCATCCGCGCGCCTAACTGGCGGCGGGTCAAGCCCGGAGCCGCGATCGGGGAGCCTGGCTCCAGCAGGCCCGCAGCCCCGAGGTCCTTGAGGGCGCGCTCGACCAGACCCTCGGGCAGGCTCGACGCCATCTCCGTGGAAAGCCGGGTACGCATCTGATCGACACTGGTGCGCCCATCACAGTGGTTCCAAACCGTCCATGCGGCCCGGTTGAGGCAAACCGCGCGATTCGCGGTCCGGTCGTAAATCAAGACCTCGTCGTCCATCTCGCGGACGATCAAGTTGTCCTGCCGTCGTTTTGGGTCCATCAATCCACTCCCTTCTTCACCAGAAGCGCACACCGAGCCGTCCAGCGCTGCGAATCAAGTGAAGTGCAGCGGGAACTCGTCCATCAACCGGCTTCCAGGGGAGTTGGAGAGAGTTGGATGAACCGAACACCCTACCATGCTTAGAGTGCCGCCGACGCTGCTCAGGTGCAGTCTCCGGAATCGGTTAGTCTGCGGAAGGCGCATCGGCTGACCCCGCTGTCGGTGCGGATGTAGAATAGGTGCGCGCTCGGACCGAGGCTGTCGGTCGATAAGGAGATGTCTTGGCTGCTTCCCTCCACTCCCGGGTTCTTTCGAACGGATTGACACTCGTCGCAGAAGGAATCCCGTCTGTTCGCTCTGCGGCTTTTCAGTTCGTGGTTCCCGCGGGCGCAACGACCGACCCCGAAGCTCATTGCGGCGTGTGCGGAGTTCTCGAGGGCATGTCCTATCGCGGCGCCGGCTCTCGCTCCGCCCGAGAACTCTCACAGGCGCTGGACGGCCTCGGAATCCAGCGAAGCGGCGGCGCTGAACTGGAGTGTGTGACGTACGGCGCCTCGCTGCTCGCCGACGATCTCAATGCTGCCCTGGAAATCTACTCCGACATTCTCCTGCGACCCACGTTCCCGGACTCTCAGCTCCAGCCGGAAGTTGATCTGGCCCTTCAAAAGCTCGACCGATTGGAAGACAACCCAGCCGAAAAGCTCTTTCTGGCGATGCGTAGGCAATACTATCCCGGAGCCTACGGACGTTCCGCGCTCGGCACCCGAGAGGGCCTCCGCTCCCTCTCTCTCGAGTGCGTTCGAACGGAACATGCCAGACGGTATCGCCCGGACGGCTCCATCCTCGCGTTGGCAGGCCGCTTCGACTTCGAGTCGGTCGTCGCCCACCTTGAGAAGCTCCTGTCGAACTGGACCGGCAAGGCCCGCCAGGTAGAATCTGCGCGATCGGTGGAGACGTCCCAGTACCTGCACATCGAACAGCCTGCGAATCAGCAGCAGATTGGTGTGATGTACCCCGGCGTGTCGGTGGAACACCCCGACTACTACGTGCTTCGAATGGCGATCGCCGCCCTGTCCGGCGGCATGTCCGCGCGGCTCTTCACCGAACTTCGGGAAAAGAGAGGTCTCTGTTACGCGGTGCGCGCGTCGCTCATCACCGTCAAGGGAGATGGCGCTGTGTTGTCGTACGTCGGCACGACGCCGGAGCAGTGCCAGACCTCGCTTGATGTGCTGATGGCGGAGCATCGCCGGCTGGCGGAAGGTGTCTCGCAAGACGAGTTGGATCGGGCACGAACCGGAGTCCTGTCGTCGCTGGTGATGCAGGGCGAGGCCACCCGTGCTCGAGCGTTGCACCTCGCTCGCGACCAGATGCTGCTCGGTCGGGTCAGACCGCTGGACGAAATCAGAGCTCGACTCATGGAAGTCACTCCAGAGCGTATTTACGAGTATTTGCAGGCCCACCCTCTTGAGCGGTGCACCATCGTTAGCCTGGGGCCAACACGGCTGGAGGTTTCCCTGTGAGATTTGAGCGATGCGTGCTCGACAACGGCCTGACGCTGATTGGTGAGGTCAACCCCGAGGCGTTGAGCGCCGCGGCCGGATACTTCGTCAAGACCGGCTCGCGCGACGAAACCGCGAGTGAGAGCGGAGTCAGCCACTTCCTGGAGCACATGCTTTTCAAGGGGAGTTCTCGCCGATCCGCGGAGGATGTGAATCGCGAGTTCGATGAGATCGGCGCCGACTACAACGCCTTCACCGGCGAAGAGTACACGGTCTACTACGGGGCCGTTCTCCCAGAGATGGTCGCGCCGCTGGTGGACATCCTCACGGACATGATGCGGCCGGTCCTCCGGGAAGAGGACTTCACCATGGAAAAGCAGGTCATCCTGGAGGAGATCGCGCTCTACAAGGATCGACCGCAGTTCACCGTCATTGACGAGGCGAGGTCGACTTATTACTCGCCTCACCCACTCGGGCAATCCGTGCTGGGGACCACTGAGAGCATTACCGCACTCTCGCGGGATCAGATGCTCGGTTACTGGGAGCGAAGATATGCCCCCGGCAACCTGGTGCTGGCGCTCGCGGGCAACTTCGATTGGGAGGCCGCAGTTGCCCAGGTCAACGCGCAAACCGCCGGCTGGCCCGCAGCCCAATGCGAGCGACCTCTTTCCCGCCATCAGCCCCAGGCAAAACGCCACGTCATTCGGGATGAAAAGGTGCATCGAGTGCACCTGGCATTGGTGGCCCCTGGGCTACCGGCCACCAGTCGGGACCGTTACGCCGCCGAGCTGATCGCGGAGATGGTGGGGGGCGGGGACGGGAGTTGGCTCCATTGGGCACTGGTAGACCCGGGTCTTGCGGATGTCGCGTGCCTCAGCCACGACGAACAGGATGGGGACGGCGCCTACTTCGGCTACCTCTCCTGCTCTCCAGAAAACCTCAACGTGGTCATCGAGAAGACCCGCTCCGTGCTGGATCGAGCGATGGGCGCCGGTTTTTCCGAAGACGAGATCAAGCGGGCCGCGCGAAAGGCAGCGAGCGCCAGGGTGCTGCATGATGAGACGCCGCGGGGCCGCCTGTTTCATCTCGGATTCGACTGGCAGTATCGAGAGGAGTACTTGCCCGTAGACCTCGAGATCGACCGGATCCTGGGAGTAGCCGTGGACGATACTCGCCGCCTCATGGCAACTCGCCCCTTTGACGCGTTGACTCTGGTGACGATGGGACCGGTTGAGCCAACAGCAGCGTAACCTCGGTCGCAGCCGGAGCGTTGATGTAAGACGACTTCGGTCGCGATAACATCGGCTTGGTGGACACCCAGTCTGCCGGGGCCAGGAGACACGGATGGGTGAAGAGGTCGTAGCCGTCACGATCATTGCGATCGGCTGTGGAACGGGCGTGGCGATCACGTTCATTCACGCGGTGAAGTCGCTCATCGAGAAGCGGATGTCCGGCTCATTGGGCCAGGATGTGGCCGGTGAAATCCGTGCGCTCCGTGAGGAAGTGAAAACGCTGCGCCAGCAGAACGTAGATGTGATCCTCGCCCTGGACCAGGTGAGTTCACGAGAGTTGCGCCCTCGGGAAATGGATCGAACCGCCGGTTCTCACGTCGAGCGCATCGCCGATGCCATCGAGGCTCGGCGGGGCTAATCTTCCCCTTGCAATACGAACACAAACCGGGAGCCGCTTGAGTGCAATTCTTCGAGATGATTACTCTGATCGTCGCGGTGACTTCCATTTGCGAGGTCCTGAAGGCTTTCGCCCGTCGTGGTCCCAAGGAGTCCAAGCAACTCGTTGCCGAAGTGCGGGCGCTGCGGGAGGAACTTGGCGCCATGAAGCGACAGCAGAACGAAATCTTTCTCTCGATCGATGCCTCATTGGACCACATGAATCGACAGGCGCTCAAGGAGCCAAGAGGAACCGGTCCGGTTCACGCGAGCAGCGGAAACGAATCCCCGTAGTCGCGATCCAGCGGGGTTCTACCTGCCCTTCCCCGGACCCACCTGTTGTCCGAACCAATCCGAACCCAAAGTTCGTCCGCCATCATCCTTGCCGGCGGAGAGAGTCGTCGGATGGGAGCGTCCAAGGCCTGGTTGGACTTTGGGGGAGAACCGCTTCTCACTCGTGTGGTGCGCACGCTGCTCCCGGAGTTTCGAGAGGTTATCGTCGTTGGTCGATCAGGTCAGGAGTTACCCGATTGCGGTGCGCTGCGGGTGAACGATGATCCGGAGAGGGCGGGTCCCTTGGTGGGAATTGCCGCCGGGCTTGCCGCCATAACCACGGAAACCGCATGGATCACGGCTTGTGACTCGCCCTTCCCGTGCCTGCCCTTGATCCGGCGCCTCTTCGACCTCCAGGGATCCGCCATCGTTGTGGTCCCCCGTTGGGCCGGGCGCCTGCAACCACTGCACGCCGGCTACCGGAGGTGTTCACTTGCCGCGGCGGATGAACTCCTCCGGCATGGGGTGGTGAAGCCGATGGCGCTCCTGGATCGAGTCGCGTGCCGCATCGTGGAACCGGCCGAGTTCCTGGATCTCGACCCGGATGGACTGAGCTTTCTGAACACCAACACGGAGGCCGACTACCGACTGGCTATCGCGGCTTTGACTTCCGGCCAACAACGGCAAAGTCGGTGTCCACCGACAGACGAAGCCACTTCTCCATCGCGGTGACGGTGCCTTTGGCGGTGTAAACTCCCGGACCAACCGGCGAGCCGTTGTTGTCCGTTTGGTCCCAGGTCGCCTCGAACTCCAGCTTCTTTCCGGGCTTGATCTCCACCTCGCTGATCGCCTGCGTGAAGACCCGACTGTTGGACCAGGTCCACACGACCGTACCCTTGCGCGAGATTTGAAGCTCGAATCGCTGGGAAGTCGGAAACGAAATCCGGGCCACGGTCTTGCCCGCATTCTTGAGGAAGACCTTGAAGCGCGCCTTCTCCCCTACCAGTACATCGCCGTAGCCCCCAACCTCCATGCCCACCGACACGATCGGGTTGGGCCGGGGCGGCGATGGTTTTGGGGGAGCTTTTACCTGAAACATGAGCGCACCTCCATCCATTGCAGTGGAGCAGATACGGATAGGTTACCCTTGACTCTAGCCTGCAGACACCCAGCATTGAGAGCGCACATCCCGCCAGTCTCAAAGAACAGCGCGCCCGACGATCCCTCTTACGGTGCCGCGTGCACCGTGACTTGAAGCCGTCGCGACCCTCGCTCCCACTTCAACGCGGCATCGAGCCCATCCTGGGCCGCCCTCGCACTGATCATCATCTCGCCGCCCCAGAGAATCGGCGCATTCGGGATCGGCCGCCGTTCCCCGACAGTCCAGCCCGCCGAGCCATCGTCCCGAGGCGCATAGGGCACCACAAATGCCCGCCCCACTCGATACTTCAAGCCCAGACCATCAGCACGAGTCACCCAGAGTGTGGAGGTGGCTTCGTGCCAGCCGATCTCAGATCCCAGCATCTCGAAGAGCGCTCGAGCGTAAATATACGGCCGAGACTGATACCACATCCCCTTCCTGTAGAGTCGCCGACCATCCACGATGACCTCGAACCGACCACGCTTCGGCGCCGGACGAGGAGCTGCGGAGGCGACACTTGCTGCGAGTCCGATCGCTGCGGGGAGAAATAGATACGGATTCACGCTACCCCCAGTGCCCTCAGGTGCTGGAGGCTCTTTTCCACGCGGGCGCGGCACAATTCAGCAGTGGCCTCTTCGCCCTGAATCCCTTCCAACTCCAGCGCGAAGGGCCCGTGGAAGCCGGCGGAGTTCAACTCGCGGAAGACACCCGCAAAATCAACCACGCCGTCACCGAGGGCCGGAAACCACCAGCAGCGGGTCGCGCCATTGGTGTCCTTGAGGTGGACGGCGCCGATCAGATCCTTTCCGGCTCGAGCCTGGCCGACGGCATCCAGGCCGGCGTTGTAATAGTAGAGATTTGCGGTGTCCAGGTTCCAGCGCAGATTCGGGTGCGAAACCGCCAGCAACGTCGCTCTCGCCTCGCTCGCGTTCTCCCCCAGATCAGGGTGTGTCTCAAGACACAGCGTCACGCCGAACTCGGCGGCCAACTCGGCCCGAACTCGCAGCCGGCGATAGGCCTCCGGTTTGGGCAGGTCTCCAGCCCGGGTGCTGATGAAGTATTTGGAAACTCCGAACGCCTGGGCGGCTTCCAGGTAGGGTCGCATCGACTCCGGATCTCGAGTCAGGTCGCACGGACAGCTCAGGGTCGACGCCCCCAACCCATGCCTCTCCAGGGCGGCGAGGGCGCTATCCACCTGCTCCGGCAGCGGCGCCGGGATCTCAACCCAGCGCACGCCGACCGCCGCAAGGTGCTCGAACGGCGCCGGATCCGCCTTGGCGTAGCTGTGAAGATTGACAGAGATCTGGTTTCCCACATGGACTCCCATCAGAACGTAGTAGGGTTGCGCAATGCCTTTCGTCGCGGAGCCGGGTTCTCCCTGGCGACGGCGCCGCCGGACCCGAGTTGGATGGATGTATGAGTGCAAACAAATCGCTGGATCAGTTTCTGGAGCACCGTGACCGCCTCTTCGAGGAACTCGAAACTGCGGAGCAGCACTGCGCCGCCACCCGACTTGCCGTGGAACGACTGGAAAGTGATCGGCGGGTCGGTCTGCCGACGAGCCCAGACCTGCAGGATCTCAAGGGGCGGGCCCTACCGAGGGCCGAACAGCGGGTGATGGACCTGTACGATGAACTGGTCAAACACGAGCGACGGTACCTGCGTTCAAGAACCCTGACGGCACCCGTATCGATTGAAGAGCAGGGAGACGAATTGGACTGACTTCACTCCGTCGACCGCGGATCGGTGAACTGACTCCATCCAAAAGCGTCGATCGCCCTGAGTACCGGACGCCGCGCAATGAAGGCGGAGATTGAGTTTCGCTCGGCCCAAACGTGAAGGACCACGAGTAGAGCAGCCAGCAGGCACCGGCCGAGAACCGGGAGGGCGCCGATCGCGCAGACCCCCAGAGCGGCTCCCAACAGCATCGCACCCGTGTCCCCAAGCATCACGCGCCGGCGCGCCTCGAAGCCGGCGTACGGGATGGCGCCGACCAGCAGTAAGCCGAGGGTCCCCACAGAGCGTGGAGACAGCAGGAATGCCGCGAACCAATACGCCTTAAGCGCACGAAGCGGTCTGAGATCGAGAAGATTGAACAGGTTGGCCATCAGCGCCACAACGGCCGTGTCGCTCCAGAATCGGATCTCGTGGGGCGACCCGAGACGAGCTGCCGCCCAAAGAGCGCCAGCACCCCCGAAGCCGATTTTCAGCAGCCCGGTCGTAACCTTGCCGCGCCGGAGCGCTCCCAGATGGCCACGAAAGCCCTTGTGAGCGGGTGTGCCGACCAGATCGTCCAGGAGCCCGCCGATCACAAAGGGAAACAGCACAGCAATCTCGGGCCGCAGAGCTGCATCCATTGCCCCAGCCACCAGCAGCCCGCACACCAACGCCAATCCGCCCGCCGTTTGAATGGGTTCGCCGGTAAAGTTGGTCCGACCAAGGGGTCCTCTCGAACCCAGGGTCGCCTGCAGCGCAGCGAACAGACCGGAAGCGGCGACCGCAGCGATCAAAGTCCCGATCGGGATCGAGGTCAGCATTTCTGCGAACGGCGGCCGGATCCGGGAATCAACCCTCTGCGCCAGAGACACCCCAAGATGTCTCGAAATTGCCGACCGCGATGAATAAAGCCGGGCCAGTCTCTCCCGGTGTATCGGTGATCGAAGGCCACGTACACTTCCTGAACACGGCACTCCAGGTGAATGGCATCCAGGTTCAACCCCATCTCCAGCGCAAACCCAGGCTCCAATCGCCCAATCTTTTGCCAGAGGTTTCGTGTCAGGGCGCGCTGGCCGCTCAAAGGTGCAGCCATCGGCTCACCTCCCGCGCGTTTCAAGCCCCAGGCCGCGATCCCCTTCACCCATCCAAAGCCACCGGTACTTCGCTTGCCCGGGCCGGCAAGATCGATTCGTTCTTCCCCATCTTCTGAGCCTGGAGTGAGTCGGGCCACCGACATCTCAGCGCCGTCCCGAACAGGCGCCAGGAGCGCAGGCCAGAGTCCCGCCGATTCACCGAGATCCCCATCCAGCATCACCAGAACCGGCCCTGTGGCGCGCTCGAAACCCGCCTGAAGCGCGGCTCCTTTTCCGGAGTTGCGGCTAAGTGTGATCACCTGTGCTCCTGCAGCCAGTGCCTGGCCACCGGTGTCATCCACTGACCCGTCATCCACCACCAGCAGCTCGATTCTCAGATCCAGGCGCTCCGCGGCCTCCCGCACGGCCCGCACCGTCTTACCGATCCGTTGGCCCTCACAGTAGGCGGGGATGACCACGCTGCAGTCCAGACTCACGGCTCAGACAGTTCCGGCACAGCCCTGGAAGAGCCGGGCTTACTTCCGTATCGGCCCGGCGCACCCGCCAGGGAAAGCACCAGCGCGAGTTGGCCCGACACCGAGTCCACGTTGTCGATGGTAGGGATCCCCCGGCGGCCGAGATAATCCACGAGGCTGGGCCTGGCGTCCTCAACTTCGGCGGCGGTAAGACTCATTCGTCGATCCTGCGCCTGTTGCGAGAGCAGCAACTCCGGAACGAGCAACTCAGTGACCGGTCGATCGTCTCCGTCGTGAGGTCCGCTTAGCAGCACAACGTGACGAACGGGCGCCATGTCTGCGAGGCGAACTTCACAGCCGAGCTCCCGGGCCAGGCTCTCGAGGACAGGTAGTCCGCTGGGACGGTACAGGGCAGGCACCAGCCAGCCCACTTCGCTGCTCCCCTCGTCTGCCCGAGTGCTCAGTTCAATTCGAAGCGTGCGTGCATACTCCAATCGGCGCTCGGGTGAGAGCGTCCGCAGCGTGCGAGGCAGCCGAATGATCGGGCCCAACTCGGCTCCAGCCAACTTGAGGGCCGCCTCCAACTCCCCCCAGAACGGCCTCTCGTCGATTCCCCCAGAGAGAATGAACGCTACCGGCTTGCCGGCAAGGCGACCCCTCACCACCGTGGGCAGCAAGGCTCGCAAGGCGTCTTCCCTGGAAGCCAGGCGACGCCTCACCTCCTCGGCATCCATCCGTACTCGCTGGTTTTCCCCACGAAGGAGCTCAAACTGAGCCCGGATCGACTCGTATGCGGCATCTCGGCGATCCGGCGAGCCAAGCGCGGAACCGGCCATCAATCCCACCGCGAGCGCGAGGAAGACCCCGATGAGGGTGAGCCCGAGGTACCGGATGTCAATCATCTGAGTCCGTGTCGCCGCAGCCAGACTTCCAGGCTCATGCCCAGGAATCCGAGCCACCGTTGCAACCCCGCCGAGTTGGCAACGACCACAAGGATCGGCAGCAAGGCGGAGGCGATCACGCTCCCAATCAACGCGGGGCTGCCTCCCGGCCGGTAGAGGCGGCTCAGGCCCTTGGCATCCACCAGGATTGACCCGACCTTGAGGCGCGTGAAAAACGTGCTCGCCATTCCCGCTCGACGCTTGTCCAGAAACTCCACCAGCGAAAAGTGAGTGCCGACCGCCACGATGAGGGATGCGCCGGCTTCATAGGCCAGGAGCATCGCAAGATCTTCCGAGGTCCCCGGCGCCGGAATCGCAACGAATTTCACGCCCAGCGCTTGGAGGCGGCTGGCGCCGTCGGACAAACGACCGTCTGGATAGCTGTGCAGGAGGAGTTCTGCGCCGCTCTTGAGCGCGTGATCGGAAGCCGAGTCCATGTCTCCCAGGATGATCTGCGGCTTCAATCCACCTTCCAACAGCGCATCGGCGCCGCCGTCCACCGCGATCAAGACTGGGTTCTGTTCCCGAATGAATGGAGTGACCGACCGAAGATCTGCTTTGAACCCTTCACCGCGCACCACGATCAGGACCGGCCGCCCGCGGAGGCTGGTGTGGATCTCAGGAAAGTTTTGCGATGCAGCCGCCTGGTCTGCCTCGCGATCCAGGTACTCCAGCGTGTTCCGGCAGAATGCCCTCAGCTCGCGAGTGAGGTTCGTCCTCGATTGCTCGATCCGCTCGGCCAGGCGATCCAGATGGAGCGGAGTGAGTAGGGTGAGCTCGACTTCGCCCTGTATCAACACCCCGCGCTCGATGCGCGTGAATTCACCGCTTCGGAAGTGCTCCAAAAAGTGGTCGCCGTCCGACTCAAAGAGGGGGATGCCCTCCTTGAGAAGAATTCCGGGGCCGGAGTTTGGGTAACGGCCGGTGACGAACGGAGCGGCGTTGATCACCGCGGCGGGTCGGAGCTCTGCCAAAGCGGCGGCAGCGGCGGCATCCAGATCCGCGTGGTGCAGAACCGCTATATCCCCCGGGCGAAGCACGCGACAGAGTTCCTTCGTGCGACGATGGAATCTACCGCAAGCCTCAATTCGCTGTCGGGCTGAGCCGTCCGCGGCCCGCTTCCCGGCCCGCCGCCAGAAGCTGGCGAGCGTGACCTTCCGCAGTGGCTTGGGCTCCCCCGAGCATTCGCGCGAGTTCGTCAACCCGGCTGTCTCCGTCCAGTGCCGTCAATGAAACGCTGGTTCGCTCGCCCTCTACCGACTTGCTGACCAGAATGTGCCGATCTGCCAGACAGGCGATCTGCGGGAGGTGGGTCACGCAAAGCACCTGATTGCTGCGAGCGAGTTCCGCCATCTTTGCGCCAAGCGCCTCGGCGGTTCTCCCGCCGACGCCCGTGTCGATCTCGTCGAAGATGAGCGCCACGGGATGACTGCCGGCCAAAGCCGACTTCAGCGCGAGCATCACCCGGCTGATCTCTCCCCCGGACGCTACTTTTACCAACGGACGCAGTGGCTCTCCGGGGTTCGCTGAAATGAGAAACTCAGCGCGCCCTTCGGGGTTTTGCGGTCCGATCACGTCACCATAGTCTCGCATCCCGGGCTCGGAAACCTGCACGACGAACCGGGTCGAGGCCATCCTGAGGTCGGAAAGATGATCTCGGATTTCCAGAGCGAGCCGTTCCGCGGCGAGAGATCGGAGCTGATAGAGATCCTGGGCGCTCCTCGCGAGTTGGCGGGCCACTGAGACCAACAGCCGCTCGTTCTCCACCTGTCGCTCCTCGATGCTTTCGATCCCTTCCAGCCGCACCGCAAGAGACTGCCGGAAGGCAAGCACCTCCGCTGTGGAGTCCCCATACTTGCGCTTCATCAGACGGTACGTTTCCAGCCGGTCCATGACTTCCGCCAGGCGCTCCGGGCTGACTTCGATCTGCTCCAGGTAGGACCGGAGCGCCTGCGCGGCATCCTCCGCCATCGCGGCGGCTGAAGTGAGGAGCTCAACCATCGGGTGTACGGTGGGATCCAATTGGGCACACGGCTCCAACTCGCGAGCCGCGCGGTACAACTCATCCACCGGGGATGGATCTTTGTCCAGAATCCGCGCCCGGGCCGATTCCACGGCGAGACAGAGCTTCTCTGCGTGCGCCAGACGGTCTCGAAGGGCGATGATCTCCGCCTCCTCATCTGGCCGAAGCTCTGCCCGATCGATCTCATCTGCCTGGAAACGGAGCAGGTCCAGAAGCTGTGCCTGCTCACGAGAGTTCCGCTTCAAGTCGGTGCATTCGTCCAGCAGTCGCTTGAACTCGAGTTGAAGCCGCGCCGTTTCATCTCGCGCCCGGCGAACTTCATCCCCAGCCCAGGCGTCCAGGAAGTCCACGTGGCGATCCGGACTCAGCAGAGACTGGTGTTCGTGTTGGCCATGAATGTCGAGTAGGTCCCCGGCGACTCCGCGGACGGTGGACGCTGAGCAAACGCGGCCGTTGATCCGGCAGTTGGACCTCCCCGATGGGCCGAATTCTCGGCAGAGTACGATCAAGTCGTCCTCCGCCCACTCCCGCACACCGGGAAGCGCGCAATCCGAGACGTCGAAGACCGCCTCAACAAACGCACGGTCTGCGCCCGCGCGAATCAGGCCACTCCCGAGCCTGCCGCCCAGCACCGCCTCAATGGCGTCGATCAGAATCGACTTTCCGGCGCCGGTTTCTCCGGTAAGCACATTGAATCCGGCGGTGAACTCCAGCTTCGCCGATTCAATGAGTGCGAAGTTTCGGACGGTGAGTTGAGAGAGCATGGGTCGTAGCCGCAGGCGGCGGTTCGATCAATTATACTAGGAGCCTGTCCGAGATTCGAGAACGCTTTCCTGTCGCGCGCCGAAGAATAGCTCCATCAAGGCTCGCTTTTGGCTCTAGTGGGCTCGATTAGCTCGAAAAGTGCGGCAGAATCACGCAAATGGGGCCAAAGCGACCT
>SXGS01498780.1_pt1 | contig 16916 bp, 14 predicted proteins | sample 3174681 | NCBI WGS metagenome assembly SXGS01 (sample SAMN11356861, study PRJNA531348) | freshwater metagenome | isolation source: freshwater sample F1-80 | place: China: Fuxian Lake, Yuxi | collected 2017-12-25 | reverse complement strand
CAGCCTCTCGCTGAAGCAGGCCAACGAAGGCGTCGACGCCGATTCGACCGAATTCGATCCGGCTCTCTACGGCATGGCCGCAGAGTACGACGAAGAGGGCAACTACAAGTACCCGGAGGGCTTCGATCCGGAGTCCAACGAGTGGCTTGAGGGCTTCGAGACCCAGCGTGCCGCTTGGGAAGCTCAGTACGCCGAGGCGCAGACCCGTTGGGAAGCGCACAAGAAGCAGGTTGCTCAGCACGCTGCCGACGACGCGGCCGCCGCGAACGAAGGCAGCGGAGAAGGCGCAGCGACCAGCTACTCCTCCGAGGCTCCGGAAGCCGATGCCGGAACCTTGGCTTCGGACGAAGCTCTTGCCGCACTGCGGGAGAAGCTCACCGGAAACTAATCTTTCCGACTAGCACTTCCGGGAGGGCCGCTGCGCATTGGCGTGGCGGCCCTCCCTTTTGCTGATTGTGCCAAGATGCATCTTCAGCTTTCAGATAGCGTTTCGACTGTTGAATCGCCATCCGCAAGCTGAAGATGCATCTTGGGGAGGCGAAGGTGGGAGGATGTGCGATGATTCCAGCAGACTGGTTGCGGGTAAACCGGCCCGGTGATCGGGAAACCGTCGGATACCTGGAAATGTCCGACGACGGCTTCCGGCCTTTCGACTTGTTGGGCCGCCCGGTGGCCGAACCGCTGCCATACGAAGTAGCCGAGGAATTGCTGCTCGAACAAGGCCTCAGCTACTTGGCCAGCAGATGGCGGCTGGCCGTCGATGACGCAGCGGAGCCGATCGACGTGGTGATCCGCGACGTGAGTCCGGAACAGGTCACCGTGCTCTCCGACGATTACGCCTATCCGCAGCCGATCGGCACGGTTTTCAGCCTGCCGGTCCCGGAGACCAGCGGGCGGCTGCAACCGGGAGCCCCGGGCAGTTCCGCCCGCTTCCTGCAAGCCATACCGCGGCCGCCCGCCGGCTGAACCGGTCAGCCCCAGGGCTGAAACAACCGGTCCCGTTTGCGCCTGAGGGCGCAGCCGGCGCGGCATCGCCGGCGCACTGATTCTAGTGTCGACAACGGCGCCTCCCACCTCGGGAGGCGCCGTTGTCGTTTTGCTAGAACGGAGTCGCCGATGAGCGCTTATCCCGAAACCGAAACCGAAACCGAAACCGAAACCCCGCCGCCGGCCCGGCGTTTTGCCGGGCGCTCCGGCTCGCGCCGGCTGCTGCCGGGTTGGTTGCTTCCCAGCTGGGCCCGGTTGCACCGGTCCTTGCTGAACTGGCCCCGGTTCAGTCGGCCGCTGTTCAATCGGCCGCTGCAACGGCTGGAATATCTGCCCTTGCTGATCTTGATGGCGGCAGCGGCGACGCTTTACATCAACTGGTCGCTCCGGCGGTTCGACCAGTTCCTGGCCGGCAGCTACGACCTGGGCATCTTCGACCAGATCATCAGGCAGTACTCCTTGTTCAAAGCTCCGATCGTGCCGATCAAGGGCCCGGACTTCAATGCGCTGGGCGACCATTTCCATCCTCTGCTCGTGCTGATCGCGCCCTTGTATTGGATTTGGCCGGATCCCCGGATGCTCGGCATCGCAATGGCCCTGCTGATCGTGGCTTCGGCTCCGGCGATCTACCTTTTCGCCCGGAAGCGGTTCTCCGGCTTGGCCGCGTTGCTGGCCACCGCGGCGTACTTGCTCTGGTGGCCGTTCCAACAGCTGGTGATTTTCGACTTCCACGAGGTCACGCTGGCGATCCCGCTGGTGGCCTGGCTGATTTACTGCATCGATCGCGGCAAGACCGTCTGGATGCTGGTACTGAGCGGTTTGCTGCTCCTGGTCCGCGAAGACATGGGTTTGGTGATTGCGGTTTTCGGGGTGATTCTGCTGATCGGGAAAAGGTATTTGTTGGGCTTGGGCTATCTGCTCGGCGGGGCCGTGATGCTGTGGCTCGCGACGAGTGTGCTGATTCCGGCTTTTTCCACGCAGAGCGGATACGGCTATTGGCATTACGTCACGATCGGATCCAGCGCCGGAGCGGCCTTGCTGTTCCTGCTGAGCAGACCGCTGGATGCGCTGGCTGAATTCTGGAACAGTCCGGTCAAACAAGGCCTGTGGGCCGCGTTGCTGCTGCCTTTCGGCTGGTTCGGTTTGGCCTCGAAGTACGTGTTGCTGCTGTTGCCCCTCCTGGCCGGACGATTCTTCAGCGATCGCGCGCAGACTTGGGGCGTAGTCTACCACTACAGTTCAATTTTGGCGCCTATCGTGGTTCTTGCGGTTTTGGACACCGCCCGAAAAGTGCATGACCGGTTTGCCTTCGGCAAACGCTTGGCGCCGGCGATGGTCTACGCGTTCAGCGTGCCCCTGTTGATCGCTTCGGTCTCGATACCGCTGCTTTTCCCGGTGAGCACCGGGCAGCCGCAGAACGGCATCCAGGTGGCGGCGCAGACCCGGGCGCTGAGCTACGTTCCGGAAGGGGCCTGCGTCGAGGCCGACGACGTCTCGGTACCGCATCTGGTCGCCACGAATTGGGTGACTATGCCGGGGCACGCGCCGGGCAAGGCGACCTGGCTGGTGCTCAACCTCGCCTATCCGGATACCGGCGGGGGCGACGACGGGCACTTCCCGTCGCGGCAAGTGCTCGCCGCGGCGCTGGCCGGAGGCTGGTCGGTGGTTTTCGCCGAGGGCGACGTCCGAGTGCTCAGCAACGGCCAACCGAGCAGCCCGGAGTGCCAGGCCTATCTGCGCTGACCGCCCGCCCCGGCGCAGCTGCCCGTTCGGCTAAGCCCCAGGGCTGAAAAACCAGGGATTCCGGCATTCCGGCGATGGCGGTATGCGGATCCGGACGTATCGTGGCAACGTGAAGCATGTTTACCGTTGTGCCGGCAGCTGGGGCGCCCCGGTTGTGGCGTTGCTGTTTTTCGCCGTCGGCTCGTTGCTGGTTTTCGATCGGCCTTCGTGGTTTTGGCTTTGGGGCCAGGACTGGATGGTCATTTACCGCTTCCTGTTGCCGATCTTGTTGGCGATGGCGTTCTCCGCCCGGTTTCCGGCGGCCAGCGTGCTGCTGGCCCTGCTGACGCTGATCGGGCAGTTTTCCGGCTTCCTGCCGACGATGTTCGGCGTGATCGACTTGCCGACCTATTTCGGCTTGGTCGCGGTGTTCTTCTTCGCGGCGTTCAACGGGAACCGGCCGACGCTCTGGCTGAGCGTGGCCGGATCGGTGCTCGCAGCGGCCCTGGTCGGGGCGATGATCGCCGATCTCGGGGCCCGGGACTGGCAGCGGGCCTCCAGCACGCCCTGGGTGATCTGGGGCAGCTATTTCGGCGAAGCACCGCAGTTCCTGGTGCTGTTCCTGCTGGCCGTGGTCGCCGGCTACGCCTTGAAGACCGGCCGGGAACGGAGTTCCCTGCAGGCCGAAAAGGCCGAGGCGGAGCAGGCGCGCCGCCAGGTCGAACTGGAATTGGCCCGCAGCGAAGAGCGGAACCGGATCTCGCATGAACTCCATGACGTGCTGGGCCATTCGCTGGCCGTGGTGATCGCCCAGGCCGACGGCGCCCGGTACCTGGCGGCACAACGTCCGGAGGCGGTGCCGCAAGCGCTCTCGGAAATCTCGCTCGCCGCGCGTGGCGCCCTCAACGACGCCCAGGCGGTCTTCGAAGACTCCGCGGAGAACTCGCCGGGGCTCGCCGAGCTGCCGGATTTGCTGCAGACCGTCCGGGAAACCGGGTTGCCGGTCGACTGGCTGGAATCGGGGGAGCGCCGTCCGCTCGGCCCGGCGCTGCAATTGGCGCTGTACCGGGTGGCCCAGGAGTCGCTGACCAATGTGCTCAAACACGGTGGCACCGGTGCCCGCGTCGAGGTCGCTTTGAGCTGGCAGGAAGACCATCTGACGATCTCGATCGACTCGGCCAACGGTGCGGATCCCGCCGGGCCGTCCGGCGGCGGGCACGGGATTTCCGGAATGCGGCAGCGCACGGCCGCGCTCGGCGGCAGCCTGCTTGCCGAACCGACAAGCACCGGGTTCTTGGTCCGGGCGGTCTTCCCGATCAAGGAGTTCCCGGCCGAGCAGGTGGCGCTTTGACCGTGCGGATCCTCTTGGTCGACGACCAGGCGCTGTTCCGGGCCGGCATCAAAATGCTGCTCGAATCCCAACCGGACCTGTGCTGCGTCGGCGAAGCCGAAGACGGGCTGCAGGCGGTGGCCCAGGCCGCTCAGCTGCAACCCGAAGTGATCCTGATGGATTTGCAGATGCCCGGGCTCGACGGCGTGCTGGCCACCCGGGAGATCATGGCCGCAGCTCGGGCAAAGGGCCGGCCCGGTCCCAAAATCATCGCTTTGACGACCTTCCGGCAGGACAAAGCGGTGCTTGCCGCAATGCGCAACGGGGCCAGCGGTTACCTGCTCAAGACCGCGGATCCGGAGTTCCTGCTGGCTTCGATCCGGGCGGTGCACAAGGGCCAGTCGGTGATCGTGGCCGATGCCGGTGGCGGACTGTTTTCCCGGGCCGCGCCGGCACCGGACCACGAATCGGTGGAGCGGCTGTCTGCCCGGGAGAAGGAAGTACTCCTGCTGGTCGCGACCGGTTTGGGCAATCCGGAGATCGCCGCGGCCCTGTTTCTGACCGAAGCGACGGTGAAGAGCCATGTGCGCAGCATCCTGGCGAAATTGGAACTGAAGACCAGGGTGCAATTGGTCTCCTTCGCGTACCGCAAGCATCTGCTCAGCTGAGCCGGGGCGCCGCCGGATCGGCGTCGGCTTCCGGAACCGGCTGGGATAGGATCTGGGATTATGGCGCTGCGACTTGTGCAAGTGAATTTCAAGGCCGGGGACGACTCGGCACTAGGCCGTTTCTGGGCCGAGGCACTCGGCTGGGGGATTTCCAGCGAAGGGCCCGGGGTGAGCAATCTGGAGCCCTTGGGGTTCAGCTGGCCGGATCCGGCCGCGGTCTGCATCGACCTGGTCACGGTGCCGGACCCGGAAACCGTGGTCTACCGGGCGCACCTGGATCTCAACAGCAGCTCGACGGCGGACCAGGCGGAACTGGTTGCCCGCCTGGTGCAGCTCGGCGCGACCGCCGTGGACGTCGGTCAGGGCGAGGTGCCTTGGACGGTGCTGGCCGATCCGGAAGGCAATCTGTTCTGCGTGCTGGAGCCGAGAGAGCTCTACCAGGACGCCGGGCCGATCGCCGCCGTCGTCGTCGACTGCGCGGATCCGCGGGCGATGGCCCGGTTCTGGGGCGAAGCGATGGACTGGACGCTGCACGAACTCAGCGATGACCTGGCGAGATTCCGCTCCTCGGCCGGGGTGGGGCCGTATCTGGAGTTCATCCGCCGCCCGGAGCCAGTGCACGGGGTGGGCCGGGTCCATCTGGATCTGCTGCCCTATGCCGGTGACGATCAGGCGGTCGAGGTGGCCCGGTTGAAAGCGCTCGGCGCGAGCGCGGCCGACGTCGGTCAGGGCGAGGTGCCCTGGACGGTGCTGGCCGACCCCGAAGGCAATGAGTTCTGCGTGCTTTCGCCGCGTTGAACCCGGGATTCAGCCATCGATCCACCTGGTTCCGACCGGTTGCAGGATCGTGCTCGCCGCCGCCGACCGGTCGATGGCGGCAACCAGTTCACGCAAGCGGAGTTCCGCGGAACCGCCGGTTTCGATCGCGACCTCCAGGCTCGCGGCATCGGCATAGCGGGCTTCGCCGAGCCGGCAGCCGGCCCGGCTGAGCTCGTGCTGATAACGCCCGGCCACAGCATGCGGCACGGTCAGCCGGTATACCGAAAACCGGGTTCGCGGAATGGTCCGCGCGGTGCCGAGCACCCCGGAAACCGCATCCGAATAGGCCCGGATGAGGCCTCCGGTGCCCAACAGGGTACCGCCGAAATACCGGATCACGACCACACAGACATCGGAAAGCGCAGGCTGGCCGGGAGTGTCCGGCCGGCCCGCCGGGTCCGGCCGCTGCCGCAGGACATCGAGCATCGGCGCTCCCGCGGTGCCGGCGGGTTCGCCGTCGTCGTTGCTGCGCTGGATCTCCTGGTCCGGCCCCAGCAGGTAGGCACTGCAGAAATGCCGGGCGTCGCGGAACTCCCGGCGGAGTCCGGCGAGCAGGTCCCGGACTGCCGACTCGTCGGATACGCGTTGCAGCACCGCGATGAACCGGGACTGTTTCACCAGAAGCTCGTGGCGATGCCTGGAATCTTCGGCCAGGACGCGGTATTGCACGGATCCAGCATAGTCTGGTGCCATGCTTTCAATCGGACTCACCGGCGGAATCGCGGCAGGGAAATCCCTGGTCGCGGCGAAACTCGCAGAATTGGGCGCGGTGCTCATCGACGCCGACGCGCTGGCCAGGGAGGTCGTGGCGCCGGGCACTGCGGGCTTGGCCGAAGTAGTCGAAGCCTTCGGCCCGGAGTTGCTGCTGGCGGACGGCAGTCTGGACCGACCGGCCCTGGCCGCGAAGATCTTCGCCGACGGGACGTTGCGGCAGCGGCTCAACCAGATCGTCCATCCTCTGGTACGGGCCCGGGCAGCGGAGCTCAAGCGGGCGGCCGGTCCGGAGTCGATCGTGGTGCAGGACATTCCATTGTTGGTCGAGACCGGTCAGGGCCCTGGATTCCACTTGGTCTTGGTGGTCGATGTTCCGGTGGAGCTGCAGCTCGCCCGGATGCAGGAGTTCCGGGGACTCGACGGGCCGGCCGCACAGGAGCGGATCGCGGCGCAGGCGAGCCGGGCCGAGCGGATCGCGGCGGCCGACCTGGTGATCGACAATTCCGGGCCGGCGGAGGCAACGCTGGCCACCGTGGCGGCCCTGTGGCAGGACCGGTTGCTGCCATTCGCCGAGAATCTGGCTGCCGGACGCCGTGCTGCGCGGTCCGGGCCGCCGATCCTGGTCCCGGAAGATCCTAGCTGGCCGGCCCAGGCGGCCCGGCTTTCCGCACGGATCATGGCCGGGCTGGCCGGAGCCGCGCAGACCGGCGAGGTGCTGGGTGTGGACCACATCGGATCGACCTCGGTGCCGGGGCTGGCCGCCAAAGACGTGATCGACCTGCAGCTGCGGGTGGAATCCTTGGCGGCGGCGGATGCGCTTGCCGCCGGACTGGCAGCCGTGGGTTTCCCCGTCGTACCCGGGGACTGGGCGGACACGCCGAAGGCGTTCGATCCGGACCCGGCGCACTGGCGGAAACGGTTGCACGGAAATTCGGATCCGGGCCGGGCGGTGAACTTGCACGTCCGGGTGTCCGGTTCGGCCGGCGCGGACTACGCCTTGGCCTTCCGGGACTGGCTCCGGGCGGATTCCGCGGCGCGGGCCGAATACCTGGCGGAAAAACGCCGGGTGGCAGCACTGCATGCTTCGGATCCGGGCACGGCCGGCTATGCCGAGGCCAAAGAGCCCTGGTTCACCGAGGTGGCCGAGCCGGCGCTGGCGGCATGGAAAACCCGGAGCGGCTGGCAGCCGCCCCGGGTTTGATTCCGTCCGGATTCCGGGGAATCAGTACCGGCCGTTGATCGTGTAGCCGGAATTGACGACCGCCACGATGGCGATGATGTAGATGATGATGAAGACCACGCCGATGATCGTGAAGATGATGCCCAAGATCAAACCGATCTTGGCCGGCGTGTTCGGCATGCCGACGGCTTTCGACTGTTTTCCCGCAATGGCGCTGATGATCCAGCCGGCCAGCGGGAACACGAAGGCGAAGACCAAGCCGACGATGCCCAAAGTCTTGCCCGGGTAGTCACCGCCGGCGGCCGGCGGGTAGTTGCCGGCCGGGCTCGGGTAGTTGTAGTTCGCAGCCGCATTCGGGTCCGGCTGTGCCGAATACTGCGGCACGCCCGGTTGCGGCTGATTCGGCGGCACAGGTTGCTGCCCGTAGTTTTCGCTCATGATGGCCTTTCTCGGTGATTGCTGAACATTTCCTTTGTTCGGGCTTACTTTAGGCCAAACCAAAGCGTTTCCCCAAGGATTATGCCGCAAAGATTCGCGGCGCGGGGTGCTGTCCGGTGGAAAACCGCGCCCCGGCCCAAACCGGCAGCAGAAGCAAGGCAGCTCCGGGCAGGCTTCCGGACATCGCCGAGAGCTGATTCGGGCGGTACCGTCGCAAACTGTCGGTGCCGCGCAGTAGCGTAGTGGTATGAGCCTGGCCCAAGAGATCAATCGAGTCGTTGCGCCCTTCGAAGTCATCAGTGAATACCAGCCCGCCGGCGATCAGCCGACGGCGATCGCCGAGTTGGCGGAGCGGATCAACAACGGGGAAAAAGACGTGGTTTTGCTCGGTGCCACCGGTACCGGCAAATCGGCGACCACCGCTTGGTTGATCGAGCAAGTGCAACGGCCCACTTTGGTGATGGTGCAGAACAAAACCCTGGCCGCCCAGCTGGCGAATGAATTCCGGGAACTGCTGCCGAACAATGCGGTCGAGTATTTCGACTCCTAATACGACTACTACCAACCCGAAGCCTATGTCCCGCAGACCGACACCTTCATCGAAAAGGACTCATCGGTCAACGAAGAAGTCGAAAGGCTGCGGCACTCGGCGACGAACTCGCTGCTGACCCGGCGGGACGTGGTGGTAGTCGCCACGGTTTCCTGCATCTACGGCCTGGGCACGCCGGAGGAATACGTCGCCGGAATGGTGACCCTGCGCCAGGGCGAGGAAATGAACCGGGACGACTTGCTGCGCAAGTTCGTCAGCATGCAGTACACCCGCAATGACACGGACTTCCACCGCGGTACTTTCCGGGTGCGCGGGGACACCGTCGAAATCATCCCGATGTACGAAGAGCAGGCGCTGCGCATCGAGTTCTTCGGCGACGAGGTCGAAAAGATCTACACCTTGCATCCACTGACCGGAGAAGTGATCCGCGAAGAGACCGAGATGTACGTTTTCCCCGCCTCGCACTACGTGGCGGGTCCGGAACGGATGGCCCGGGCGGTCGCCCAGATCGAGACGGAACTGGCCGAACGGTTGAAGGTATTGGAAGGCCAGAACAAATTGCTGGAGGCGCAACGGCTCCGGATGCGCACCACGTACGACTTGGAAATGATGCAGCAGATGGGCTTCTGCAATGGCATCGAAAACTACTCCAGGCATATCGACGGCCGCGACGCCGGGTCCGCGCCGCACTGCTTGATCGACTACTTCCCGGACGATTTCCTGTTGGTCATCGACGAATCGCATGTCACGGTGCCACAGATCGGTGCAATGTACGAAGGCGATATGTCCCGGAAACGGACGCTCGTGGACCACGGGTTCCGGCTGCCGTCGGCGATGGACAACCGCCCGCTCAAATGGGATGAATTCCTGGAGCGGATCGGCCAGACGGTGTATCTCTCGGCGACGCCGGGCAAATACGAATTGGGCAAATCGGACGGCGTGGTGCAGCAGATCATCCGGCCAACCGGTCTGATCGACCCCGAGGTCGTGGTGAAGCCCACCAAGGGGCAAATCGACGATTTGCTGGGCGAGATCCGGACCAGGGTGGAACGGGACGAGCGGGTCCTGGTCACCACGCTAACCAAGCGGATGGCCGAAGACCTCACCGACTACCTCTTGGGGCACGGCGTCAAGGTGCAGTACTTGCACTCCGACGTGGACACCCTGCGCCGGGTGGAGCTGCTGCGCGAATTGCGGCTGGGCACTTTCGACGTGCTCGTGGGCATCAACTTGCTCCGCGAAGGCCTGGACTTGCCGGAGGTGTCGTTGGTCAGCATTCTGGATGCCGACAAGGAAGGGTTCCTGCGCTCGGCCACCTCGTTGATCCAGACCATCGGCCGAGCGGCGCGGAACGTTTCCGGTGAGGTCCACATGTACGCGGACAAAATCACCGATTCAATGGCCAAGGCGATCGACGAGACCAATCGGCGCCGGGAGATCCAGGTTGCGTACAACACCGAACACGGGATCGATCCGACACCGCTGCGGAAGAAAATCGCCGACATCACCGATTCTCTGGCCCGGGAAGACGCCGACACCAAGAGCTTGCTCGATTCGGCTGGAAAAGGCCGCTCCCGGGGCAAAGCGCCGACGCCGGTGCGCCACGACGGCCTGGCCGCGGTGCCGGCGGAAGACCTGGTGGACCTGATCGAGCAGATGACCGCCCAAATGCACGCCGCAGCGGCCGAGCTGCAATTTGAGCTGGCCGCCCGGTTGCGCGATGAAGTCGGCGATTTGAAGAAGGAGTTGCGCCAGATGCAAGCCGCCGGTCATGCCTGAGTCGCGGATCCGTGATCTCGGCGGAGCGCGGGCAGTGTAGACTGGTGGGGTACGTAGGGGAGTATCCCTCAGCGCTATGAACGTCAACACGTAGGGCACCGATGCTCTGCCGGGCGTAGCGGCCGGCTCTGAAGAGCCGGTGGAGAGACTTGCGGTAGTTGCTCATGCCTACCGGAAGGTGTCCCATGGACGTCACCCCCTTAGTGTGGATTCTGACCGTGGTCGGAATCCTCGGCCTACTGGCCTTCGACTTCTTCGCCCACGTGCGCAAGGCGCATGAACCCAGCCTCAAAGAAGCTGCCATCTGGTCCGGGATCTATGTCGGCATCGCGGTGCTCTTCGGCATCGGCATGCTGATCTTCGCGGGCCCGACCTCGGGCACTGAGTTCTTCGCCGGATACATCACGGAAAAAGCGCTCTCCGTCGACAATCTCTTCGTCTTCCTGATCATCATGAGCTCCTTCGCGGTGCCGCGTGCGGATCAGCAGAAAGTGCTGCTCTTCGGCATCGTCTTCGCGTTGGTCGCGCGGACCGTGTTCATCCTGCTCGGGGCCGGTCTGGTCAACAGTTTCGCCTGGATTTTCTACCTCTTCGGCGCGATCCTGATCTTCACCGCGGTCAAGCTGGTCGGTCAGAAGGACGACGACGGCGAGGGTGCGGCCAACAACATCATGGTGCGGTTGGCGAAGCGCTTCTTCAACACCAGCGACGAGTACGACGGCGACAAGCTCTTCACGGTCAAAAACGGCAAGCGGATGCTCACCCCGATGCTGCTGGTCATGGTGGCCATCGGCGCGACCGACATCCTCTTCGCCTTCGACTCGATCCCGGCGATCTTCGGTCTGACCCAGAACGCCTACATCGTGTTCGTGGCCAATGCCTTCTCCTTGATGGGCCTGCGCCAGCTGTACTTCCTGATCGACGGGTTGTTGGACCGTCTGGTCTACCTCTCGTACGGCTTGGCAGTGATCCTCGGCTTCATCGGCGTGAAGCTGGTGCTGCACGCGCTGCATGAGAACAACCTGCCGTTCATCAACGGCGGCGAAGGCGTACCGGTGTTCCAGATTTCCACGGAACTGTCCCTGCTGGTGATCTGCGGCGTCCTGGTAGTCACCGTAGTCGCGAGTCTGCTGAGTCCGAAGGGCAAAGCCAAGAAGTCGCTGCCGGAGCAGGCGACGCCGACCGAGTCGAACTGACGCGCGGCAACTGACCCTCGGCACGCGCCGAACCGCCCGCGCAACGCGGCCGCTTCGGCTTAGGATGAGCCAGTGTCCAATGAAGCCGCGTCCAATGAAGCCGCGTCCAACGAAGCCGCGTCCAACGAAGCAGGCTGGCAGGGAACCGTGCCCGGTGAGCTGGTGCCGGGCAACCCGGTGCCGGGCAACCCGGTGCCCAACGCTCCGGTGCCGGGCCGGTCGATTGCTCCAGTCCTGACCGAGGCCCGACGCCGGAGCTTGCAGCGGCGCACGGTCGGCGTCCTGGCCGGAGCGCAGCTGCTCGGCGGAGTCGGTTCCGGGGCCGCTCTGTCGGTCGGTTCGCTGCTGGCGGTGGAGCTCAGTGGCTCGGATGCGTGGGCGGGGTCGGTGACCACTTTGCTCACCCTGGCCGCGGCGTTCACGGCTTTGCCCATGGCTTCGCTCGCCCGGGCCCGGGGGCGCCGCATCTCCCTGGCCAGTTGTCTGCTGATTGCCACCACCGGTGCGGTTCTGATGATCGTGGCCGCTGCGGTTGGTTCGTTCCCGCTCCTGCTGGTCGCCGCGCTGTGCCTCGGCCTGGGTACCACGGCGAATCTGCAGTCCCGGTTCGCGGCCGCGGATTTGGCGCTGGAACAGCATCGCGGCCGGGATCTTTCCGTCGTGGTCTGGGCCACCACGGTGGGCGCGGTCACCGGGCCGAACCTGATTCGTCCGGGTGCCCAACTGGGCGCCTGGCTGGGGCTTCCGGAAATGGCCGGGCCGTTCTTGTTCTCCGCCGCGGCGATGCTTTTGGCGCTGATCCTGCTCACCGTCGGTTTGCGGCCGGATCCGTTGTTGACCGCGCAGCGGGCGCTGGGCGCGGAGGACGCCGGAGCCGGCTCCCCGGTGCTTCCCGGACGCCGCGGCCAAGCTTTGGCGGCCGGCTTCGCCGCGATCCGATCCGCCCCGCGGGCGGTCGCCGCACTGCTCACCGTGATCGGCTCGCATGCCGTGATGGTCTCGGTGATGGCGATGACTCCGTTGCATTTGAAGCTTCTGGACCAGCATTCGGCGATGGGCCATCACGGCACAGATGTGCTGGCGATCATCGGCTTCACGATTTCGCTGCACATCGCCGGAATGTTCGCCCTGTCACCGCTCTTCGGCTGGCTCAGCGACCGCTGCGGGCGCTTCCCGGTGATCATCGGCGGTCAGCTGCTTCTGCTGGCTGCGACCGCGGTCGCCGGTTTCGGGCAGGCGGATCCCGGCTGGGTCACGGTCGGGCTGGTGTTGTTGGGTCTGGGCTGGTCGGCCTCGACGATTGCCGGATCCACCTTGCTCAGCGAGAGCGTGCCGAGCCGCAGCCGGGTCATGGTGCAAGGCGTTTCGGACACCTTGATGGGCTTGTCCGCGGCAGCCGGCAGCGTGCTGGCCGGCATCGCTTTGGCGGTCTGGGGCTACGCCGGGCTCAACCTCATCGCCGCGGTACTGGTCGTCGCGGTTCTGGCCGCGGTGTTCACGCTGGTGCGGAACCGCCGCGAGCCATCGCCAGCAGGGTAGCGAAAATCTTTTCCCCGTCCGCCCGCAGCCCGTCGTGGTGGTAATCCCCGGTCTCCCAGAGTTTCAAGCCGCGCACTGCCGCAGCGGTTTCACTGGCCAAGCCGTGGTCCACGTAGATGTCGTCGAAGTAGGCGGTGGCCGCCACCGGAACCTCATTGCGGGCCAAGCGCGCTGGATCGTACAGCGCCGGCCAGTCGGCCTTGCGCGCGAGCAATTCGGCGACTTCGCGCAGCGGGACCAACGCCGGATCCTCGTCGAAATACCAGGGCATGATGGCTTCCCCGGTGAACATGAAGGAATTCGCCAGGGGGTCCATGTCACCGCGCTCGGCGGCGACCCGGGCGGCAGACCAGTTCGACGCTTCGCCCTGGCAATAAACGGCTTCATGCAGCACGGCGTAGAGCGGGTTCTGCGCGTAGGAAACCACCGCGGAAACCTGTTCCAGGAAGGCATCGGAAAGCGCCGGCGCAGACTCGGCCCGCCCGGTCGGCGCGGGGAACGCGTCTTCGAGCAGGTAGTGCAGCAGATCGATCCGGCTGTTGCCGCCGAGGAACCCGCCCAGCATCTGGAACCGGTGCGGCGTCAGCCGTTCCCCGCTGGGCAGGAACTCGGCATGCTCGGCCAAATGCCGGGCGATCCGTTTGGCCAAGTCCTGGTCTGCCGGGTACCGGGCGAAATACTCCGCATTGCGGGCCGCGGTGCGGGCGAACGTCGCCCGGTAGACCCGGTCCGGATGCCCATGCAGCGGGGCGAGTCCGGCGGTGATCAAGACCTCGCGCAGGCCCTCTGGATGCTGCGAAAGATAGCTCAAGGCGCAGAATCCGCCGAAGCTCTGGCCCAGGATGCTCCAGGGCGGGCTGCCGAGCGCGGTCCGGATGGCTTCGGCGTCGGCGACGATCGAGTCGGCTCTGAACTGGCTGAGGTACGCAGCCTGTGCCGCGGCGTCGCCGCGGGCCGGCAGGGTCTTCCGGTTCGCCGGGCTGGAAAGGCCGGTTCCGCGTTGGTCCAGCAGCAGCACCCGGAATTCTTTGAGCGCTTCTTTGAGCCAGCCGGCGGGCGCCGCCGGCCGGTCTGCCCGGAATCCGGGCCCGCCTTGGAAGTAGACCAGCCACGGTGCATCCGGCCGTGCGAGGTCGCTGATTTCCCGGGCGAAGACTGAGATCGATTCGCCGTCCGGAGCCGCATGGTCCAAGGGCAACCGGAAGACGTGCGTGCGGTAGCCGAACCCGCCGCGTTCCAGCAACTCGGACTGCCGGTGCGCAGGATCCAGCGGGTTCATGCGGCGAACTCGGTCAACGCCTCGGCGGTCAGCCGGAAAGTGGACCAACCATCCATCGGGAACGCGCCCAAGGACCGGTAAAAGTCGATCGAGGGGGTGTTCCAATCCAGCACGCTCCACTCGACGCGGGCATAGCCGCGGTCCACCGCGGTCCGGGCCAGTCCCTGGAGCAGGGCCTTGCCGTGCCCGCCGCCACGCGCCTCGGGACGCACGTAGAGATCCTCCAAATAGATCCCGTGCACGCCTTCCCAGGTGGAGAAGTTGAGGAACCACAAAGCGAAGCCCTGCACGCCGTGCTGGTCTTCGGCGATGTCGGCGAAGACTTTCGGCTCCGGACCGAAAAGCGCCGATTCCAGCATCTGCGCGGTGGTTTTCACCGCGTCCGGCTCTTTTTCGTAAATGGCCAGATCGTGGATGAGTTCGAGGATCACGGGGACGTCGCTGAGCACGGCGGGGCGGATGGTCATACCCCGACCATATCCCAACCTTCAGCCGTCTGCGCGGCCGAAATCAGTCAGCCGCAGCACCGCGTAGCCGGCTTCGTCCGAAGCGTCCAGATCCACCTCGGCTTGGATCGCCCAGTCGTGGTTGCCCGCCGGGTCGTCGATGATCTGCCGGACCTTCCAGAGCCGGGCCGCGGAGTCGGGTTCGTGCACGAACAGAGCCGGGCCCCGGGCTGAGGGGCCGGCGTTGATGAACTCGTGTTCATCCCAGTAGTCGTCCAGGGCGTCCGCCCAACGGTCGGCATTCCAGCCGGCGTCGGCATCGAGTTCGCCCAGCGCTTCGAAGTTGTCCCGGGAGGCCAATTCCACCCGACGGAACAGTTCGTTGCGGACCATCACGCGGAATGCCCGGTCATTGCGGGTCAGCGCGGGCGGGGCGGCCAGTACGCCGTCCGCGGAGGCGGGATCGGCGGCTGAAGCGGTTTCGTGCCCGGCGGCCAGGGCTTCCCATTCGTCCAACAGGCTGGAATCGACCTGCCGGACCAACTCGCCGAGCCAGGCGATCAGATCCGAAAGGTCTTCGCTGAGCGCATTCGGCGGCACGGTTTGGCGCAAGGCCCGGTAGGCGTCGGCCAGGTAACGCAGCACGATGCCCTCGCTGCGGGCCAGCGAGTAGAACTGGACGTATTCGCCGAAGTTCATCGCCCGTTCGGCCAGGTCCCGGACGATCGACTTGGGCTCGACGATGAAATCGCCCAGCCACGGCGCGGACTTCCGATAGGTGTCGAAAGCCTGGCGCAGCAGCTCGCCGAGCGGCTGCGGATAGCTGATTTCCTCGAGGGCGTTCATCCGCTCCTCGTACTCCATGCCTTCGGCCTTCATCGCGGCGATCGCTTCGCCGCGGGCGTACTTCAACTGGGCGGAAAGGATCTGCCGGGGGTTCTCCAGCGTCGATTCGATCACCGACACCACATCGTGCGCGTAGCTGGGCGATTCCGGGTCCAACAACTCCAGCGCGGCCAGCGCGAACGGGGAGAGCGGTTGGTTCAGGGCGAAGTTCAGCTGCAGGTGGACGGTCAACCGGAGCGTCCTTCCGTCCGCGGTCTGTTCCGCGAGCGGGATCCTTTCCACCACATCGGCCACCAGCAACTCGCGCAGGATGCCCAGGGCCTTGCGCATCAGCTTCAACTGGACGGCCCGGGGTTCCCGGTTCTCGCTGAGCAGCCGGCGGGCCGCGGTGAAGGGGTTGCCCGGCCGCTCCAACAGATTCAGCAGCATGGCATGGGTGATCGTGAAACTCGAGGACAGCGGTTCCGGCTCCGATTCGACCAAGCGGGTGAAGGTGGGCTCGCCCCAGCTGACGAAGCCTTCCGGGGGTTTCTTCTTCACCACTTGGCGCAGCTTGCGCTGATCGTCGCCGAATTTCGCCTGCGCCTTCGCCATCGCCTTGGCGTTTTCCACGGTGTGTTCCGGCGCCTGCACGATCACCGTGCCCGCAGTGTCGAACCCGGCCCGCCCGGCGCGGCCGGCGATTTGATGGAATTCGCGGGCCTGCAGTGTCCGGGTCCGGACGCCGTCGTACTTGCTCAAAGCGGTGAAGAGCACCGTGCGGATCGGCACATTGATGCCGACGCCGAGCGTGTCGGTGCCGCAGATCACCTTGAGCAGCCCGGCCTGGGCCAGTTGTTCGACCAAGCGCCGGTACTTCGGCAGCATCCCGGCGTGGTGCACCCCGACGCCGTGGCGGACCAGACGGTTCAAGGTTTTGCCGAATCCGGGGGAGAAGCGGAAGCGCGCGATCATTTCCGAGATGCGCTGCTTTTCCTCCTTGCTGCACATGTTGATGCTCATCAGGGTCTGCGCGCGCTCGATCGCCTCGGCCTGGCTGAAGTGCACGATGTACACCGGAGCCTGATGGGTATTGAGCAGTTCTTCGATGGTTTCGTGCACCGGGGTCTGCACGTAGTAGTAGTGCAGCGGGATCGGCCGTTCGGCGGAGGCTACGGTGACCGTATTCCGCCCGGTGCGCTCGGTGAGTTCCTTTTCGAAACTGCTCACATCGCCCAGCGTGGCGCTCATCAGCAGGAATTGGGCCTGCGGCAATTCGAGCAGCGGAACTTGCCAGGCCCAACCGCGTTGCGGATCGGAGAAGTAGTGGAACTCGTCCATCACCACGGTGCCCACCGCAGCGGCCGGGCCTTCGCGCAGGGCGATATTGGCCAGGATCTCCGCAGTGCCGCAGATCACCTTGAGCAGCCCGGCCTGGGCCAGT
>SXGS01497304.1_pt1 | contig 16918 bp, 11 predicted proteins | sample 3174681 | NCBI WGS metagenome assembly SXGS01 (sample SAMN11356861, study PRJNA531348) | freshwater metagenome | isolation source: freshwater sample F1-80 | place: China: Fuxian Lake, Yuxi | collected 2017-12-25 | reverse complement strand
GGCGCTGAAACGTGCCGTGGGATAAGTTGGAGTCCCGAAGCTGGAGTCCCGCCTTTAGGCGGATAATGCCGGCTGAAGCCGGAACTCCAACAGGCCAACATGCGAAGGATCGCTGACATGATGAGCGCCGAACGGAATCGCCAAGCAGCCGTCTTGATTTGGAGCAGCCTGATCGTCGCCACGGTCGTATTGCTGTCACGTCGCGTGAACGGCGGAATCGACGGCATCGTATCGGCCTGGCCCTGTGTGCTGGTCAGTTTGGTGGCAACATTGTTGAGTGGCGGCGGGTGGGTCGCGTTTCAGCAGCAAGCCGCCGTCAGGTCGCTTCGCATCGAACAAATTGCGGCGGTTGTCGCTTGGCTGCCGATTTGGTTGAGTGGCGTCGCTCTAATGCCGTCGGATTCGCCGCTTGCACGCGGTTGGCTGTTTGGGATCGCCGCGTTGTCGGCCGCTGGCTTGGCATTGAGTGTTTCCTCTAACCCGACGCGCGAGCGAGGGGTTCAGACAGACGACCACTCGCTGGCGTGTCGTGCTCATGAAAGCGTCCAATTGTCCGAGTCCGTAGATCGGACGCCTACGTCCGATCGCCCGGACGTAGGCGTCCGGGCGATCCCAGAAGTGTCCACCGACCTGTCGGTATTTGACCCCGTGGCCGATGAACGTTCCGATGAATCGACCACTCAGTGGATGACGCGGCAATCGCTGCCCAATGGAGTCGAGCAAATCGAGGGTTCGATTCGTGTCTCTTTTGCGGCAGGTCAGCGAGCGGTGTCGGTCCACGTCCCGTTTAGTCCGCCGTTTGCAGCCGTACCACAGGTGGAATGTGAGACGGTCGGCGACGATCCAGCTCGCTGGAAGCTGTCGGTCGTGTACTCCTACGGTATGCGAGTCGATTTGAAACGGGAAACGAGCGACGAGCCGGCGGAGATTGAACTGTCGTATTCGGCAACTTGCGAATCGTCCGCCTCGGAAGCTGCGTAGCCCGAAACTAACCCGAAGCGCCAGCGAGGGCGTACGCTTCGCTGATGTTGACGTCAACGGAGTGCCCGCCTTCGCTGGCGCTTCGAGGCTGTGAGTTTTTGGTTTGTAGAGTGGGACAAGCGATGTACTCATCGCGCCAGCCCACCATTTGCGCTTGAAAAAAGGGTGGGCCGGCGCTGAGAGTACTCAGCTTGTCCCGCCCTACAAAAAATCACAGCCTCTTCGGGTGAGTGTTACCGAAATCGCCGCGGTGAGTCACAAAATCGCTGAAGTCGACTCTTTCAATCGGAACATTCTCGCTTGGCCAGTTGAAGGCGGATCATGACGTCGGTTGTCAGTCCCGGTTTGCAGCGAAATTTTCACGCGATCACGACCAACACGTCGATCCTGGCGGACCCGGCGCGATTCGTGAAACGCTACGGAGTGGCGATTCGAGCCTATTTACAAGCCCTCATCCCCAACGAACACGATGCTGACGAAGTCGAGCAAGACCTGTTGTTGCAAGTGGTCGAGCGAGGCTTTCCCGACGGCATGGGGCGGCGCGGCAAGTTTCGGTACTACTTGATGACTGTCGTGCGAAACGCCGCCTTGGCGTACTTCCGCAGGAAGAGCCGCCGGCCCGTGACCGTCGCGGACCTCTCGTCGATCCCAGCCGCTCAGATCGCCGATCGCGCGTGGGACCGCTCGTGGCGCGAGTGCGTGATGAAGAACGCCTGGTTGGCTCTGCGAAATCACGAGCAGCGCAACGCGGGCAACCTGTTTCACACTGTCCTGCGGACATCGGTCAAGCACGGCGACGAGGATTCGACGATGCTCGCCGTGCGTGTTTCCAGCGCGACGGGTCAAGACCTCTCTGCGGAAGCGTTTCGCAAACAACTCAGCCGTGCGCGGCGGAAGTTCGGCGAGCTGCTGATCGACGAAGTCGCTCGCACGATGAGAAACGTGACGCCGGAAGAACTGGAGGAAGAGCTCTCCAGCCTCGACCTGCTGAAGTACGTTCGCTGGCAGTCGTAACGCAAAGTTGACCGGTCACTCCGTGACCGGAACCTTCGAGTCACGGAGTGACTCGTCGACTTTCGCAAGCACCGTCCACGTCACCCCAGCCGATGCCGCTTGTCGAGGTACGCGGCGAGGTACTTCGAGTAATTATCCTTGGTGTTGGCGAGGTTGTAGCTGATCTTCCGCTCGTGACAGTCGTCTTCGAGTCGCTGCGTGAAGGCCTTGATCCGTTCGAGGTATTTCTTCCGCAAGGTGTTGGGGTTCACGACAACTCGGCCGGAACCTTCCATGTCTTGAAAGCGTGTGATCCGCTCGAACGGGAAGTTCAATTCCGCATCGTCGAGCGTGTGGAAGGCGATCACTTCGTGGTTGTTGTGCCGGAAGTGTTGCAGGCCGCTGGCGACACTGTCCTCGTTGTCGATCAAGTCGCTGATGACGATGACCAAGCCGCGCCGCTTCAGACGTTCGGCCGCTTCGTGCAGGACGGAACCGCAGTCGGTCTCGCCGCCGCATTCGACGCCATCGAGCGCGTCGAGGATCCGGCGGTACTGCGTCGGATGTGCTTTCGGAGGGATGTAGGTGCGGACTTTCGTGTCGAACAGCATCAGTCCGACCGCGTCGTTCTGGCGGATCAGCAAGTACGCGAGTGCCGCCGCCAGATAGCTGCCCCATTGCAGCTTGCTCAGCCCTTGATCGCTGGCCTCACCCCCTTTGCCGAAGTCCATCGACTTTGAGCAGTCCAGCAGGATCGTTGCTCGCAGGTTGGTCTCATCTTCGTACAGCTTGACGTAGTACTTGTCGGTACGTGCGACGACCTTCCAGTCGAGCATCCGCATCTCATCCCCCGGCGTGTAGGACCGGTGATCGAGATACTCGACCGAGAACCCGTGATACGGACTGCGATGCTTGCCGGTCAGAAACCCCTCGACGACTTGCTTGGCAATCAGTTCAAGATTGCCAATGCGAGCGAGGCCAGCGGGATCGAGGTAGGACATGACGGGGCCTCTGCGAGAAACAAAAAGAAACCCGGACTTTGGAACGCTGATCTTCACTAATCTGCACTGATCGGAATTAGCGAAGATCAGCGCAGATGAGTGTTCCCACTCTTCGTGCTACTCCGGTTCGCGAATGACCTCGAACAGCTTTTCGACGATGTGGTCGGTCGTGATGCCGTCGCTTTCGGCGGCGAAGCTGGTGACGAGGCGGTGGCGCAGGACCGGCTTCGCGATCGCGCGGATGTCGTCGCCGGAGACGTGGACTCGGCCGTCGAGCAGCGCGTGAGACTTGGCGGCCAACAGAAGCGCCATGCAGGCGCGGGTACCGGCTCCCCAGGTGAGGTACTTTTTCACGAAGTCGGGAGCCTCGTCGGTCTTCGGCCGAGTCGCTCGGACCAACTGCACGGCGTAAGCCGAGACCGACTTTCCGACCAGCACCTTCAAGACGACTTGTTGCAGTCGCACGATTTCGGCTCGGTCAATGATCGGTTGCAGACGGGGAAGTTCGCCCGACGTCGTCGTTTCGGCGACCTTCAGTTCGTCTTCGTAGGATGGGTAATCGACCAGGATGCGGAACATGAAACGGTCGAGCTGCGCTTCGGGGAGCGGGTACGTTCCTTCCTGCTCGATTGGATTCTGCGTGCCGAGCACCAGGAACGGCCGTTCCAAAGGAAAATCTTGGCCGGCGATCGTGACCTTGTATTCCTGCATCGCTTGCAGCAGCGCGGCTTGAGTCTTCGGCGGTGTGCGGTTGATTTCGTCTCCCAGGAGGATGTTGCCGAAGATCGGCCCCTTCACGAACTTCATGCGGCGATGGCCGGTCCCTTCTTCGGTTTCCAGGATTTCGGTGCCGGTGATGTCCGAGGGCATCAGGTCGGGCGTGAACTGGATGCGGCTGAACTTCAGCGACAGCAGATCGGCGACGGTTGAAACCATCAGCGTCTTGGCGAGGCCCGGCACCCCTTCCAGCAGGCAGTGCCCGCGAGAAAACAACGCGATCAGAATCTGTTTGAGCACATCTCCTTGGCCGATGATGACCCGCTCCAATTCACGAGTCATTTTGTGATATGCGGCCGTCAATTCCTCGGCCGCCCGGAGGTCGGCGTCGTCCATTCGTTCGTTGCCAGTGGTCTTCGACATTGTTGTTCCTCGTTGCGAATTTGGAGAAGCCTGGAGATCGGCGAACGTCGATGCGTAGGCTAGCCGCCGACAACGTGGAGTCAACGAACTACGCAGCAGTGCTTTGCTTGAAACGTCCTGGTTGGTTTGAATGTCCGCCTCAAGTAGCCCTGTCGCTCCGCGACAGGGCAGCCGGGCGTGAGAATGGCGTGAATCGGAGATCGTGGATTGCTCGTGCGATCGACGCCGCTGGGAATGTTCGGCTTTCCTGTCGCGGAGCGACAGGGCTACAGAAATCTGAAGTCGCGGGAGCCACTGATGATCCGAGTCGAAGGCTACGAGAAAACCTATCGCGAGACGGTGGCGGTTCGGGGACTCAGCTTTGAGGTTCCAGCCGGTTCCATCGTCGGCCTGGTCGGGCCGAATGGAGCCGGAAAAACGACGACTCTACGAGCACTCGCAGGAATCATTCCGCCGACTCGCGGAAAATTAACGGTCGCCGGGCATGACATCGTGCTTGACCCGATCGCCGCCAAGAGTCGGCTGGCGTTCATTCCGGATGAGCCGCAACTTTTCGACGTCTTGACGGTCTGGGAACACCTCGAATTCACCGCATCGGTTTATCGCGTGCCGGCATTTGACGCCGAGGCCGAACGATTGCTCACGCAGTTTGAGCTGAACGAAAAACGCAACACGATCGCTCAAGAACTGTCGCGCGGAATGCGGCAGAAGGTGGCGATCTGCTGCGCGTACCTGCATCAGCCGGAAGCGATCCTGTTCGACGAGCCGCTCACGGGACTCGACCCGCGCGGTATTCGGACGTTGAAAGAATCCATCCGCGAACGGGCGGCGGCTGGCGCGGCGGTGATGGTCAGCTCGCACCTGCTCGACTTGATCGAGGACTTGTGCAGCCATCTGCTGCTGATGCACCGAGGCCAATGCCTGTTTCAAGGAGCCATCTCCGAAGCCAAGAACAAGTTGGAGGAACTCGGTGCGGATGCCTCGCTGGAGGATTTCTTTTTTCAACTCACGGAACATCCCAGTGAGTCCAGTGAGCCGGGCGGCGTCAGCCCCCGGACCATTTGAAATATGAGATTTGAAACTGTCCGGAGGCTGACGCTCTCCGGCTCACCAGGATTCAACGTTGCCGAGTTGCAAAGACTGTCCACCATGTTTCACTCTGCGTTGTGGAAATTGATTCGCCTGAAATGGCGCGGCGGGTTTCGTCAACTCTGGCGGAGCTTGAAGACGCTGCGCGGATGCGTGCAGGCCGGTTTCATTGTGTTGATGATGGCCTACGGCATCGGCTCGATGTTCTTCGTTGGGCGAATGTCGTCGGCATCGCCGGATGCTGCGGCGATGTTGACCGACCGACTGCGCGATGTCGCAGCGTTCGGACTCTTTGCATTCACGACTTGGGCAATGCTGTTTTCCACAGGCGAAGCGACCGTCTATTTCACCTCCAGCGAAGTCGCGTTTCTGTTTCCCGCTCCATTTCATCGACGGCAGTTGCTGACGTACAAGTTGCTGCAAAGTCTCGGTGGCTTGGTCTTCGTCAGCTTCCTGTTTTCTTTGTTTTTGGCCCGCAGTGTGTGGTTGTGGCTGGGAGGCTTTGCCGGCATTGTCCTGACGCTCTCGTTCGTGCAACTGCTGACGATGAACGTCGCATTCGTGCGACAGGTGCTGGAAGCCAAATCGAACGTGCTGCTGCGTCGAGTGCTCGGATCCAGCGTCAGTGTGTGGGTCTTGATTGCCGTCACACAGATGGCGCTGAATGCTCCGAGCGGCGACCTCGCGTCGCTGGCAATCTCGTTTCGCACATCGACGGCAGGGCGTTGGCTGCTCGCGCCGTTTGATGTGTTTGCACGGATGATCTTCGCGAATGATCGGGCCAGCTTCAGCGTCTCGACCGGATGTGTGTTGCTGCTGGACACGATGCTGCTGGCAGCGGCGTATCGACTGGATGGCCTGTCGTTGGAGGCCGCCCTGGCAATCAGCGAGAAACTGACCGCACGGATCAAACTGGCTCAAACGAAGGGGGCGTGGCACATGTTCGGGTCGCCGACGTCTCAAGTGGCGAAACGCCGGTTGCCGCGATTGCCGTTCTGGAACGGTGTCGGTCCCATCGTTTGGCAGCGAGTGACCACCAACATTCGCACGTCGGTCAAACTGTTTGCGCTGCTTGGCGGTGCGGTTTTGATAGCGGGAGGACTCACATTCGGCGTTCACCACAAGACTCCCGAGCAGCCGTTCGCCGCTGCGGAAGCGGGGATCGGAGTGATGGTCTACGTCAGCTTCCTGATCTGCATGTCACTGCAAAACGAAATCGAACGAGTCGGCTACTTGAAATCACTTCCGATCAGTTCGGTCGCCATCGTTTTAGGAGAACTGCTGGGCTTCGTCGTGCTGCTGTCGGTCGTGCAAGGCTCGTTCTTTCTCGCGTTGTGTGGCCTGTTGCCGACGCTCGCCGGCTGGCTGGTCTGCGCGGCGGTGCTGTCGCTGCCGCTCAATTTTCTGCTGTTCGGAATCGACAAGCTGATTTTCTACTGGTATCCGACACGCATGGCGAAAGGCGCGCCGGGAGACTTTCAAAACGCCGGCCGGCAGATGCTGTTCGTGTTTTTGAAGATGCTGCTTCTCGGCGGCGGCCTGGCGCTGGTCGGTGTCGCGGCCATTCCCGGAGCAATGCTCCGCTCACCGCTGTTGGCCGTGATCCCGGCTGCTGTAGTATTGCTCGCCGAATGCGCCGGTTTGGTCCCGCTGCTGACCTACGCCTTTCACCGCTTCGATCCGAGCGTCGATACGCCGGCGTGAACGCCTCCTCCCGCGACGCCAGCACGACGCGCCAGCGAGTGGTCTTGTTCGACGAACCACTCGCTGGCGCGTCGTGCTGAAGTTTTCGCGCCACAATCCTCTTGATTTGTCCGAACGGGTTGTCATACTGTCCTAGTCGTCTATGACACGGAGACAATCATGTTCCTGCACGTCGATCCGGACAACGGGCTGGCGATCTACGATCAGATCGTGCGGCAGATCAAATTTGCGGTGGCGACCGGTGCGTTGCCGGCGGGGGAAATGGCTCCGTCGGTGCGCGAGCTGGCTCGCGAGCTGGCGGTGAATCTCAACACCGTCTCAAAGGCGTACCAGCAGCTTCAATTGGAAGGTGTGCTGGAAAGCGTTCGGGGCATGGGGCTGGCCGTCGCTTCGGGAGCGGTCAAGCAGTGCCGGGGCGAGCGTGTTCGGCTGGTGCAGGAGCGGCTGCGCGAGGTGCTCTGGGAGGCTCGGCAAAGTGGCATCAATGCCGACGAGTTGCAAAGGCTGATCGCGTCCGAGATGCCGGCGATCGAGAAAAAGCTGGTGGCGAAGTTGAAGGGCAAATGACTTTGGAGTGCGGCGACCCAAGTCGCAGCTTTTCAACTCAGTCGGATACCCAGCAACCATTCCTTTGAAACAACGCGTTTTGAAAAGCGACGACTTCGGTCGTCGCACTCCAAAGGGGGACATCATGGCCAATGACGATGCTCCGGTGATTCGGCTGGAAAACGTGACGAAGCGGTTTGGCCGCGAGGTGGCACTCGACGGCGTTTCGTTCGAGGTGCCGCGCGGTATCGTGTTCGCGCTGCTCGGCGAGAACGGAGCCGGGAAGACGACGACGATTCGGGCGTTGCTCGGCTTGGGACATCCCGATGCGGGGAAGCTGCAGGTGCTCGGCCTGGACTGCCGGACGCACGGCTTGGAGATTCGGCAGCGAGCGGGCTGCGTGTTCGAGAAGCCGACGCTGTACGAATGGATGAGCGTCGATGAAATCGGCTGGTACACGGCCGGCTTCTACGGCGACGGGTTCCTGCCGAGATATCGGCAGATGGCCGCTCAGTTCGATTTGCCGGCGAGTCGGAAGATCAAAGAGCTGTCGAAGGGGATGAAGGCGAAAGTCGCACTCGCGCTCTCGCTGGGGCACGACCCCGAATTGCTGATACTCGACGAACCGACGTCAGGCCTCGACCCAATGGTGCGGCGCGAGTTCCTGGAACGGATGGTGGACCGCACCGCGACGGGCAAGACCGTGTTCCTGTCGAGCCATCAAATCCACGAAGTCGAGCGAGTCGCCGACATGGTCGCGATCCTGCGTCACGGCAAGCTGCTGTTGTGCGAGCGGCTCGATCGGCTGAAAGACGAGATTACCGAATTAACCGTGACGCTGGCTGAAGGGTTTGCTCAACCTCCCGAAATCGCCGGTGAAGTGTTGCGGCAATCGCGGCGTGCGCGGCAGTGGCAGATTTTGACTCGCGGAGCGGCTCCGCCTGATATCGAATCTTTGCGGCTCCACGAATCGGTCGCGGAAGTCGCGGTCCGCAAGCCGAATCTCGAAGAGATCTTCACAGCGTACATGCAGTGATTTGGAGTGCTGCGACCCAAGTCGCAGCTTTTCAACACGGTCAGATTCTCGGCAACGATCCAATTGGAACAGCGCGTTTTGAAAAGCGACGACTTTGGTCGTCGCACTCCAAAGGTGAATCATGTTCTCTGACACCGCATTCGGACGCTTGATCTGGAAGGAATACCGCACCCATCGGCCGCTGTGGCTGGCAGTGTTGATCGCGACGCCGCTGATGCAGATGGCGATGCTGATTCTGCGATTCGTGGACGATGATGATCGAATTCACCCTTACACACCCGAAACGGCCAACGGGTTGATGGCGATCGGCTTCATTTCATCGGTTGTTTATCTGCTGGGCTGTTGCGCGACGATGTTTTCGGTAGAGCATGAGACGGGCGTGTTCGACTTTCAACGAGTGCTGCCGCTGAATCAGCCACGAGTCTTCTGGGCGAAGGTCGGCTTCGCGGCCGTGAGTTATCTGTGGCTGACCGCGATTCTGTGGCTGGTCACTCGCGGCATTTTTCTGTGGGGCGAGCCAACGGGCAGCACATGGTTTGGGACGTATGGCTTGCTCTACCTGGCCGAGTTGTTCGCCTGGAGCGTCCTCGCGTCGTTGGTGGTGCGGCAGCCGTTGTGGGGAGTGATCGCTGCCATTGCGTGGCAGTCGCTGATGATACAGGTCGTGTTGCCGTATCTCACTGGCTGGCGCGATGACACCTTTCACCTGTTCAATGAAGACCTTCGATTCACATTGAGCCGACTGGTAGTACTCGCGCTGGTGGCGGTGGTCGATGTCGGATTGGGAAAGTTGTGGTTTGAGGATCGGCTGCGGCTCCCACGCTGGCGGTTGCGGCTGAGACGAGATGCCGTCGCGAGTTATCCAGCCGGTGCGGAATTGCCGCCGTACGTCGGACAGCGACAGATCGGCTGGTCGCGGTTGCTCTGGCTGAGCTGGCGTGACGGCCGCTGGGTGATGCTCGGAGTCTTGGCTTGGTACGGATACTGGTTCCTCACTCTGAAGCAGGTTCGCGATTGGGATGTGTTAACGATCCCGGGCATCATCGGGAGTTTTGTCTTCGGACTGTTTGCGTTCGCGCCGGAACAATGGGGCGGGCGATTTCGCTACTTGACCGAGCGTGGCTGCTCGCCGCGTTTCGCTTGGCTGAGTCGTCAAGTGATTTGGATTCCGCCGGTACTGTTGATGTGCGCGGGAACTCTTTGGAAACGATCGCTGGAGGAAGCAGCGATTCAGCAATCACCCAGCCACGCGGCGTTTGTCGTGCTAATGATCGTGCTCCACCCGTTGATCTGTTTTGCCGCTGGGCAACTCGCTGCGATGCTGATGCGCAGTTCGGTGGTGGCGATCGCGATTGGAATTGCCATGTCGATCTTCGGGTGCATGTGGGGAGCTTTGATGACGTCGTGGCTCGCTCCGATGTGGTGGTCGGTCGGCTCGTTGCCTGTGATCGCGCTATTCGTGACGTGGCTCAAGGCGAACGATTGGGTCGAGGAACGCCGTGATCGAGCCGCTCGCCGGAGGTTGTGTCTGGGACTTGGAGTTCCCATCGGCCTCTTGCTCGTGACGTGCGCGACGTATCGCGTCGTGCAAATCCCAATGGTGACTTTGCCTGCGGAATGGGACGAAGAGTCGCGCGTGCTGGCCCGGCTCACGTCGGCTGAAAAGGAAACACTCGACATTTACCGCAGAGCGATGACGGAGATCGAACTGGGCGATGGGCAGTTGGAAACCTATGCGGCTCGCAAAGCGCGGCTCAAGCTGGAGCATCCAGATTGGACCGACACGCAGTTTCACGTCGAAGCATTCGAGGGATTTCATCGCGACTGGATGTTGCAGCACGTCGCAGTGGTGCCACTGTTGCGTGAGGCTCATGCCAAGCCGTCAGTTCCGTTGGCTCTTGTCGAAACCAAACTTCCGCCTCGCCCCAATGACGATTGGAACCCGGAGCGAACGGCCAAACTGACGTGGCTGATGATTCTCCATGCAGAGCAGGCTCTGAAAAACGGCAACCTCAACGCGACCTGGGATGACATCCTGACCTCCTTTGAATTGCTGCGGCGCACCAAATTGCGAGCGATTCCAGATCCCAAGCATTACGCCCGCAGGATGTCTTCCAGTCATGAAGCGTCCTTGTTGGCGACAGTCGCCAAATGGGGACGGCACGAAAAACAAACTCGCGATCGCATCCTGCTGGCGATTCGCAAACTCGAAGAACTCGCCGCCGAACGTGCGCCGATTCAGCACGCGGTGCATCACGAGTTTCTCAACGCTCAGGAGATGCTGAAGCTCGGCGAAGAGTGGAAGAAATATGTCGAACAGAATCGCGGGTACGCCTGGCAATGGAATGAGGAACCGAAGTTCCTTGCGGCTGCCTGGAAGGTCATGTTCTGGGAACGCTGGCGGTCGGAACGCGTCGTTCGTTGGCGATCGTCACGGACATTGGAACGATCTGATTTGCTGGCAAGGATTCTGAAAGCGAATCGTCCGCTGCCGGACTCTTCGCTGTTGCTTGTTCCGCCGGAGTATCTTGTTTCGCTGGCCGCTGAACTTGGCATACCCAAAGAACAAGCCCGGCAGTTGCCCATTGGCGACGACCGCAACTCACGGGAGTGGGCGATTTTCAATGCCACGCTCGTTCCACCAAACATGCAACAAGGTTTCTCCTGGATCGTGAAATCGGAATTTCGGAAGCGAGCCGATTCGTTCCGAGCCACAATCTTGTTGCTCGCTCTCGCCGACTTTCACCGCGAACACCGCCGATATCCGGAGTCGCTAAGCGAACTGGCTCCGACTTACTTCGGGGAAGCGCCGCGCGATCCCGGAACTGCTGGGGAGTTCATTTATTTTCCGCACGGCATCCCGGAAGAATTGACGCTGGACGCAGGCGGACGTGTTCATCTCATTTTGCCGAAGGAGATTCCATTCCTCGTGACGGCCAACAGCCCCCGCTCGCTTGGGCAACGTCGTGGACGCGACGGCAACTGGGAGTTCACGGATCCAAGCGGCAATGTTTTGAAATTGGAAGAGGTCCTGCTCACTGCTCGGAATTGGTTGGTCGAGCCACTGCAGCCGAGCAACGAATGACTCGGTTGCGTCTGGTTCCGCTTTTAAGGCTACTTGCAAATTGAGCGGTAGCCGCTCAATTTGCAAGGACGAGATTATTGAAGTGGCTTCGGGTTATACCTCGCACGGCCATGAATGAGACAGGCGAGCGGGGCGGCGTCAGCCCCCCGGTCACGCGGCGAATGCACCAGGGGGCTGACGACACCCCGCTCGCCATAATGTCTCACTACGGACCGTGTGAGGTAGATTTGGTCGATTGTTCGTTCAATCGACCCGCTCGGCCGGCGCGGGCTTCGGCGACTTCTTCGGCGAACTCGGCTTTGCCGTCGTAGAGCTTGATGATGCTCAGCCAGGTTTCCTCGGCGGCGTGTGTCTGGCCGCCGAGGAACTGCTCGCGAGCTTTCTTCAGCGCGTCGTTGACGATTTGTTTGCGATCGACGTTGCCGTCTCCGGCGTTCTCCAGCAACGCGAGTTGCCGTTTGGCGAGGTTGCGGTACGAGCGGTCTTGTTCGCGATCTTTGAGCAAGTCGATCATCGCACGATACTGATCGCGGGCGGACAGATTGTCGCCGAAGCGTTCGAGTTCGCGGGCTTGCAGGAACAACCGCTCGGCTTCGAGCTTCGGGTCTTGGCCGAGTCGCAAGCGAGTTTCGATGCCCCGTTCAGTACGGTGCATTTCCAGCTTGTCGATCAGATCGCGAGCCTCGTCGGCGTGCTGGCCGTTCGGGAACCGCTCCAGCAGCGATTTCAGATACCGATCGTTGGCCTCTTGCCATTTGACGGGATCGTTGGTCCGCATCAGCGGCAGCGCGGCCGCGAACAGTTTCTCTTCGGAAGGAGGCATCAGCGTCCACGCGACTCCGCCGAGCATCACAGCCAGGCACGTCGCCAGAAACCAGCCTCGTTCCCAGATGGGGCCGGTCGCTTTGCGCTTCTTCTTTTTCTTGCCGAACAGTTTTTTCAGTTGGGCCGGATCGGAGAGTTGCGACATGTCGATGGCAGTCTGTCCGGCTCCGGCGGTCATCTGCGACATCGTGCTGGTCTTGGCGGCGACTCGCTTGAGGACTTCCTCCAACGAGATTTGCACCATCAAGGCGTCGTGAGGTCGTTTGTCCGGCGACTTCTCCAACAATTGCAGGACGACCTGTTCGAGAAACACAGGACAGTCCATGACCTCGGTCCGGATTTTGGCAGGAGGCTCGTTGATGTGCTTGAGCAGCACTTCCATCGACGCGGCCCCCGTAAATGGGACGTGACCTGTGAGCATCTCGAACATGACGCAGCCCATCGCGTACAGGTCGGTCTTGTTGCTGATCAGTTGCTTGCCGGTGATTTGTTCGGGAGCCATGTAGGCCTGCGTGCCGACCGTCGAGCCGGCAGCGGTGATCGCAGTGGCGTCGGAATCGCGGGCGATCCCGAAATCTCCCAGCCGCAGCTTGCCGTCTTGGCCGAGAAACAAATTCGCCGGCTTGAGGTCGCGATGCACAATCCCGTGATCATGCGCGTGCTCGAGGGCTGCGGCAATTTGCACGCCGAACTCAATGACCTGCTGCCATGGAAGTCTGCCTTTTTTCTGGAGCAACTCCGCCAACGTGCCGCCGTTGATGAATTCCATCGCGTAAAAGTGCTGACCGTGTTGCTCGCCGCCGCCGTAGAACTGCACGATCCGCGGATGCTTCAGCTTCTTCAGGATCGCCATCTCACGGTTGAAGCGATCGACGAGTTTCTTGTTCGCGGTCAGCGACAGCGGCAGCACCTTGACGGCAACCTCGGCCCCGTTTTTGGTGTAGTTCGCCTTGTAGACGATCCCCATGCCGCCGACGCCGAGTTTCTTTTCAATCAAAAACGGCCCGATCAGCCGGTGAATGTCCGAGACCGTTTTGCGCGCGGAGGTCTTTGTCGCTGCTGGTTGGCTTCCGGGAGCAATCGGCTGACGGACGCGAGCAACAGACGTCGAATTCGGGATTCGCTCCGTCTGCGGACGAGGCTTGGCGGGCCGATTTGGTCGGAGTAAAGCGGGTTCTTCCACATGGCTGGCAGGCATGTCTCAATTCCTGAGAGGTTGCGAATCGCTCCTGAAACTGCGGGAGTCCCTTGGTTTAGGTCACTGTGGCCCCCGCTGTATTTCCTCATCAGCAGCTATCGCGAAGGGTGTGACTGTGCGACTGGGATTGCGGGAATTCGCACGACTTGAGTTCGGTGACACGATCCGATGTCGTGAGATTCCAACACTTCCGATTCTGCGGAACGTTTCGCTGGCGAACGATGTCCCTGCCGCTGGCGATCCAGCAAGGTGTTGCGTTGTTCCATGTCGCCTGGGCATAATTTCAGACAAGTTGTCATGCGTTATTTTGCCGTTCGCCGTCACTGAGAACTGAGGCTGTTCATGACCTTCTCTTCGCGACAGATTCGGATTGTGCTCTGGGCATTGTTGGTCACGAGTGCGGCTTCGATGCCGACGATGGCTTGGCAAGGGAAGCGAGTCATTCGCACCGAAGGTGGGGCCAGCCAAGTGATCGGTGACGCGCCTCCCGCGGGGGCTCAACCGGGAGTTCCGGGACAGCCGAATCCCAACGCTCCGCCAGCCGCGGGCAAACCGGGCGATCCCAACAAGCCGGCCGATCCCAATGCTCCGAAAGAAGGCGAGAAGAAAAAGGACGGTCCATCTCCGCTAACCACTCGGCCGTCAAAACCGCAGACACCGCCGAACCCGGAGGAATTGAAGAACCTCAAACCGGACGGGGACGGAAAAGTGAAGTTCAATCTCAAGGGGCAGCCTTGGCCGGACGTGCTCGATTGGTTGGGCGAGACCTCGCAGAAGAGTCTCGATTGGCAGGAGTTACCCAACGACTATCTCAATCTCGTCACGCAGCAGAGCTACTCGATCGACGAGGCTCGCGACTTGCTGAATCGCCACTTGCTGTCGCGCGGATTCACGATGCTCACGCATGGCGAAACGATCTCGGTGGTCAACGTGACCAAGATCAACCCCGGCATGGTGCCGCGTGTCGAGCCGGACGATCTTGCCTCGCTGCCCGATTACGACTTCGTCAAGACGTCGTTTCCGCTGGCGTGGCTGCTGGCCGACCAGGCCGAGACCGAACTCAAGCCGATGCTCAGTCCCAACGGCAAGCTGACGCACCTGACGAACACGAATCGGCTGGAGGCGATGGACTCGGTCAAAAACCTTCGCGAAGTTTGGACCGTGATTCAGGAGGAACAATCCGGCGGCAAGCAAGAGCAGCTCGTCCGCGAGTTCAAGCTCAAGCACACGAAAGCCACTGAGGTACTCGACCAATTGCACACCCTGTTGGGCATCAACAAACCGAACTCACAAAAGAAGCGGAGTGGCAGCAGCGGCGGGGGTGGCGGCATGGACCCCAACATGATGATGCAGTTCCAGCAGCAGATGCAGCAGATGATGCAGCAAATGCAGCAAGGAGCACAGCAAGCACAGGCGGGCGGGGCGGCCAAACCGAAACCTGGCGAAATCCGGCTGTTGGCCAACGAGCGGGAGAACAGCATTCTCGCGACCGCGCCTCCCGACAAAATGGCGATCGTCTCGCAAGCCGTGAAGACGCTCGACGTCCAATCCTCGCACGAGCATCTGCTGCAGAATCTCTCGCGAATGCAGGTCCATCGACTCAGCGGCATCGAGCCGCAATCGCTGGTCGACCTGTTGGAGGAAGTTGGCAATCTCGACCCCACCACCAAGCTGCAAATCGACACCAAGAACAAGTCGATCATCGCGTACGCTTCGATGGCCGATCACATGACCATCCGGATGTTGGTCGAAAAGCTCGACGGCACCAACCGCAAGTTTCAGGTGATCCCACTGCGAAAGCTCGGAGCCGACTACGTCGCCGGCACCATCGAGTTCATGATGGCCGGAGGTGAGAAGGAGAAGAATCAGGGTCGCAGCAATCCGTTTTACTTCGACGGCTATTACAACCCGTTTGGAGGCAGCCGATCGACGCAGACCGACAGCAGCGACAAGTTCAAAGTCGATGCCGACATCGAGAACAATCGACTGCTGCTTTGGGCCAACGAGATCGAGTTGCGCGAGATCGAGAATCTGCTGATGAAGCTGGGGGAAATCCCCCCACCCGGCGGAAATCGCAACACACAGCGATATCTCGACAACCTGGATGCCAATGACGCAGAGCAATTGCTGGAACGCATCCGCCGCATCTGGCCCGGTATCAGCCCCAATGAGCTCATCATTGAGGATGCTGACCCACCACGCCGACCACGACAGGCGGAACCGATCGAGTCGCCGGAGACTTCCGCGCCGAGCAACGAACCCGCAAAAGAAAAGCCAGCGGCCAAGACCAAAGGGCCGAAAGCTGCGACTCCGAAGAAGTCTGCTCCGTCAGCTCGTGCGGCAATGCCATCGAAGGCTCGTGAGGTGCTGCTGGCCGTCGCGGACACGACGGACGACGAATCAACTGCCACAGATTCGCAGGAAAAGGTAGGTCCAGCCAACAAAGTAGCTCGTGACGCCGAGTCGGAATCGCCAACACAGCGGCAACCGCGGCGACGAGAGGCCGGATCGCCGGTTGAGCAGAGTCCATCGCAAACTCCCGCTCCGATTCGCATTCGCCGTAGCCCCGACGGTCGGCTGATCCTCGAATCGCAGGACACAAACGCGCTCGACCAACTCGAAGATTTGCTGCAAGAAGCCGCGCCGCCGAAGCGAGATTACAAGGTCTTCTACCTCAAACACTCGACGACCTGGGCCTATTCGGTCGAACTCAGCCTCAAGGATTTCTTCGAGGAAGACAAAAAAAAGAATACCAGCAGTTTCAATCCGTATTTCGGCCGAATGGAGAGCAACTCGAATCAGGATTCCACACGCCGACTCTCCAAAAAGAAGCCGCTGAAGTTCATCTCTGACTCCGACAGTGGCACGATCATCGTTCAAGGAGCTGACGCTGCGCAGCTCAAAATCATCGAAGAGCTAATCAACATCTACGATCAGCCGCTTGCCACCGACGGCAAGCAAGTTCGCAAGACGCAGGTCTTCACGCTCAAGTATTCCAAGGCGACCATCCTCGCCGAGGCGATCAAAGACGTGTACCGCGACTTGCTCTCCACCAACGACAAGGCTTACCAGAACAATCAACAGGGCAAAGAAGGGCAGAAGCCTCCCGAACGCAACTACACTTTCGTTTACGGCAACGCTGAAAGCGACGACAAATCCAAGCAGGAAACCCCGATCAAATTCAGGTTCCTCAGCAGAATCTGTGAGTGATTTGTTTTTCAGGGAGGTTTCCAAGTTGGTGGAGGAGTGCGAGTTCGGCGACTCGCGAGGTGCGGAAGCCGTGGGATTTTCTCGACACCAGTTTGGCTTGGTTGTTCAAG
>SXGS01275291.1_pt1 | contig 16918 bp, 15 predicted proteins | sample 3174681 | NCBI WGS metagenome assembly SXGS01 (sample SAMN11356861, study PRJNA531348) | freshwater metagenome | isolation source: freshwater sample F1-80 | place: China: Fuxian Lake, Yuxi | collected 2017-12-25 | reverse complement strand
TCTCTGCGGGTCGAGCCGCCGCCGCCGTGATGTTGCCCGTGGTCGCCTCGGTTCTCGTCGTCGCAGGGGTCGCCACGTGGGGAATCTGGTCAGTCACTCGCATCGTGAATCCAGTGACAACCACGCTGACCCCGGCGCCGCCGTCAAACGCGCAGATGCTCCCAGCGCCGTGAGCGAAGTCTCGCAAGAAAGAGAAGTCCGCGCACGACGAGCTCACCGCACAGCGCGATCCAGATGCCAAGCAGCCCATACCCCATCCACACTCCGAGCGCCCAAGCGAGTGGTAACCGCACGAAGTAACTGCTCACGACAGTGATCGTGAGGCAGGCGGTGGTGTCTCCCACGCCGCGCAGTCCGTTACGAATCACCATTGCCAAGGCGAAAAAGACCTGAATCGTGCCGCACGTGAAAAGAATCGGCGGCACTTCACTGAGGTGGATCGGCTCTCGACTGATGATGCGCGTGAGTGGTTCACCAAGTGTCATGAATGCGATCCCTAAAAGCCCCATGATCAGGCAGCCCACGAGGGTGCATGCGTTGATCGCCTTACGCGCACTGGCGACATTGCCAGCGCCCATGTACTGGCCCGCGAGCGCGCCTGCAGCGATACCCATCGCGAATCCTGGAAGGAACGAAAAGGACTCCCACTGCACGGCGATCATGTGTGCGCCGATGAGGCCATCTCCGGGCTTGCCTTGCGCGATCCTGTCGTGTGCGATCGTGCCGATAAAGAACATCACAAAGAGGTTGACACCCCACAGCGCGATCCCCTCTGCGAAGTTGGGCACGCCAATGCGCGCGATGCGCCACATCATTGCTCCAGTTGGACGCAGGTGCCGTGGACGGGGATGAAAGTCGCGCGCCCCTCGGTGAAGCGCGCGAAGTGTCAACAGCGCGCCAACGAGATACGAGATCGCTGTGCCGCCGGCGATCCCAAGCACTCCGAATCGCGCGCCGTCAATCCCAAGCACATTTGGAATGACACACCATCCGGCGTCATATTGCGCTCCAGAGAGCATCCACGAGACGACGACATTGACGAGATTCACCGCGACTGCGATCCACGCCGGAGTCCATGTCTCTCCCGCGCCGTGCAAACACATCGATCCGACCGTCATGACCCCAGTCGCTGGCATCGCAATGGCGAGTACTCGCACGAACTGAACGCAGAAATCTGCCGACGCTCCGTGGAGTCCCGCAAGGTCCGCGAGGGGAACGACTGCGAACCAAAGTGCAGCCCCGATCAAGGCTCCCCAGAGCAGACTGAATGTGATCGATTGACCACACGCACTCTCGCCCTCATCTCGCCTGCCAGCACCCATCGCACGGGCGATGACCGCCTGCGCGCCGACGCCGAGCCCAGCAAGCGCGATACCGATGAACCACGCGACATATGAACCGATGCCGATGCCGTCGAGCGCAGAAACGACCGTTTCGCCAGGAAGGCTTCCAGCGATCATCTTGTCGACGAGGCCGACGCATGCCCCGACGAGTTGCTGCAAGAGCACGGGGATCGCCAGTACCCAGATCGCAGACCACATCGACCGACCAGCGAGCTTGCCACTTTGGATCGTTCCATCGAGTGTGCGTTCAGCCTCAGAGACGGCGATGGTTGCGTCCATCGGATCGTCGGGACTGACCGCGGTCATCGAAGCATCGGCCTCGCGCTGGCGATCCGTCCAGCCCGGCTCTGTGTCGAACGGCTCCTTGTCCACCATCATCCAGTCGGTTGCGCCGGGGCAGGGGAGGCTGGGGAGTCGTAAGTGCCGTGGGCTCCCTCATCGTTCAAGCCCGTCGGGACTCCGGGTTGATCCCACTTTGGAATGTCCCAGAAGACCACATAATCCCAGAAGACCATGTGCCGCTGGTACGTCGGATAGAGGTAGACATTCTCTGCAACGAACCGCGTGTCAACTGGCGCCGCCGCGTACCACGAGAGCCACCGCGCGCGGCTGATTCCAAGGTCGTTCCCGGTCATGATGCGCAGACTGTCGAGTGCTGCGAGATTGACGCTCAATTCTGAATGATCGAGTGCAGCGACGAGCGCCTGAAAGACATCGTCTTGCGGATACTGCCCCAGTGCGACCGCGAGTTCAAGACGGGTCTCCTGTTCTTCTGATTCATCTTGCAGCTTGCGCCACATCGCCTCTGTTACGGCGACATTGTGCAGTCGCTGTAACCCAAGCGCCGCCGCGAGCCGCACATGAGCAAATGAACTCGAGAGCCTTTCGGCAATGAGCACCGCATCCTCTGGACGACCGAAACGCGCGAGTGCAGCGATCGCCGCTGACTGCACCAGCGGATCGCGCATGTCTTTGACATAGAAGCGGTAGAGCTTCACATAGGCATCGACTCCGCCGAACGAGGATGTTGCAAGGAGCGAGATGCCCCGGCGCATGTTCTCAGAGTCGGTTGTGTCGACTGCCCACTGCGCGGCCTCCTGCGGCGATGGAGGCATGAGCACTTCACCCATCGAACGAAAGTCAGACCCGATGGTGTCGCAGCCGCCGCATAGCAGGGCCGCGCTCAGCGCCAACGCCGAAGCATGAGTGGCTCGTCGCGCGCGATTGGAGCAGATGGTTTCGGGGTCTCGCATCGCCGCGCTCAACTCCCCGGAGTGGGAGTTCCACAGTCAAAGGTCACTGGGACGAGACAGATAAATGTGAGATCGCTTTGTGAACTGTTCACAAACTGGTGCATTCGGTTTGGAGCGATCAGCAGGATGTCGCCAGTCGTGCACTCATGAAACTCTCCGTCGTATTCGACGCGTGCGTGCCCGCCGGTGATGATGACTTCATGCTCGTAATTGTGTTGGTGGCGCGGGGTCACTCCGCCTGGAGCCACCGTGTAGTGACGCATCGCGAACGTTGGCGCCCCATCGGCCCGCCCAACCATCAGCCGCATCGAGACGCGCTGCGCACCAGCCATTGTCACTTCGACCGGTTTGACCTCTTCGACGCGCCGCTTGAGCATGGTGGCAAGGGTAGCGGCTATGTTCTCACCGTGGCAAAGCTTCGCATCAAGGGATTCCCACTCGGAGCATGGCAGACGAACTCGTGGCTGCTTTGGATCGACGATGAACCCAACCGACCAGGATGGATCATCGACACGGGTGATGATCCCACGCCGCTTCTCGCGGCGATCGCTGCGCATCGGATCACCGTACAGGCGATCCTCTTCACGCACGCGCATCTCGACCACATCATGGGGCTCGAAGCGGTTGTTGCCTCGGTTGGCGAGTGTCCCCGTTACGCACATCCACTCGAACACGAGTGGTTTGGTGATCCGCAGTTGAATCTCTCGGCATTCGCGGGGGTGCCGCTGGTCTCGGTACGCGCTCCAACGCATGCGCTCCATGAAGGTGACGTGCTCACACTCGGTCTGACACGCTGGCGCGTCGCGCACACGCCTGGGCACAGCCCGGGGTCTGTGAGTTTCATCTGCGACGCCGCGGGCATCGCCATCTCAGGGGACACCCTGTTCGCTGGGTCAATCGGGCGTTCAGACTTTGCCAACGGCGATGCAGAGACATTGCTCGACTCGATTCGAAGGCAATTGCTTGTCTTGCCTGATGGGTGTGTCGTCCACCCTGGTCACGGGCCGTCAACCACCATTGGGCGCGAGCGGCTTACGAACCCCTGGCTGACGCAGTAGGTCGTTCGTCCACGCTTCCATCCGCGTGGCGAGCATGCCCAAAGGCAAGGGGCCCGATCCGAGCAATTGATCGTGAAACGCCCGCAGGTCGAAGCGATCCTTCAGCCGTTCTTCGCACTGCGCGCGAATGCGCCGAATCTCGAGTTCGCCGATCTTGTACGCGCACGCCTGCCCAGGCCACCCGATGTACCGGTCCACTTCGCGCTCGATGTTGAGTTTCGCGAGTGCTGTGTTGTGCATCATGAACTCGATCGCGTCTGCGCGACTCATCCCAAAGGCATGGATGCCAGTATCAACGACGAGGCGGCATGAGCGCCACATCTCATACAGCAACCTTCCGAAGTCGTCGTAGGGGTTCCGATAGAGACCCATCGGGATCCCCAGTCGCTCTGCATACAAAGCCCAGCCTTCGACGAACGCCGTTGAATCGACATCTCGACGAAACTCACGAACCCCTTCGAGTTCGAGGGCGAGCGAGATCTGAAGGTGGTGGCCTGGCACTGCTTCATGCAGCGAGAGCGGGATCATCTCGTAGGTTGGTCGCTGGTCGAGGGCATACGTGTTCGCATAGAACCAGCCTGGCAATCCCGACTTGATGCTTCCATGCATGTAATAGGCGGTGGTCTGGGATGGTGCCATGAACCGAGGGATTTCGCGCACGCCGTATGGAAGCCTTGGGAGCACTCCGAAGTACGAGGGAAGTTCTGCGTCGATCCTCTTGCAGATGTCGCGATATCCCGTGAGCAGCGATTCGGCGGTGGAGTGATAGAAGCGAGGGTCGGTTCGCAGGTAGTGAATGAACTGCGCGAGTCGCTCATCGGCTGGCAGCAGCGCGCGCGTGACATCCTTCTCAATCCAATCAGTTCGCGCAATCACTGCGAGCATTTCGCTTCTGATGCGTGCGACTTCCTCGAGGCCGATCGCATGGATCTGTTGTGCAGTGAGGTCGGTTGTCGTGAACCGTCGAAGTTCGAATTGGTAGTACTCGGCTCCGCGAAACTGATCGCTCGCGCTCACCGATTGCTTTGCGCGAGGGATGTACTGCTCAGCGAGCCATGTCCGCATCTCTGAGAGGGCGAGGAGTGCGTCGAGCTTTGCTGCACGCGCCTGCTCGCGAAGATGCCGCTTCTGATCAGCCGCAATCGACTCAGGCATCGTGGCGAATGGTGCCTCGAGTCCATCGAGATTGCCGCGAATCACTGCGTCGAACTGGTCGAGCACTCCCTCGAGCACAGGCGCAGGTGGCACCAGTCCTTCCGCAAGCCCTTCCGACATCATGGCCTGTGTATCGCGCACGGCCCCCCCAAGGCGGGTCATTCGCTTGACATAGTTCTCCCAGTCTGCGGCGACGCGAAAGGGGACATTGTCGGCGAACTGAGGCAGATCCTGCTGGGGACCGCCGCGCTGCCCGACAGGCATCATCCAGCGCTTGAATTGGAAGCCATCGAAATCGTTCTGCAGGTCGCGACGAAACAGGTCGTAGTCAAGTTGATTCGACACCGTAAGTGCACTTCGCTCGATCGCATCGATTCGCTGGACGAACTCGCCCACCTCTGTGTGCCGATTGAGTGCGCCGCGCATTCCAGGTTCTGTAATGCGATCGGCCACGGTCGCGCGTCCTCGCGCGATCGCCGCCTCAGGAAAGGTGAAATCCCGCCACGCTTGATAGTCATCAACGAGCGCCGAAAAGTTTGAGTCTGCATCGCTCGCCGCCAGGCGCGCACTCGCGGGCGCGTTGATGCTGAGCAAGGCGGTGACGAGAGTCGCAGTGCACTGCGCCAACAAGGACGTCGCGGAGTGGGATGTGCGCATTGGGAACCTCGTTATACTCGCCGCGCGCGTGCGAGACGACTCTTGAGCCTGACTCCGATTCCAACCGAACAGGGCTACTCGCCGCCATCCGTGCGGCAATTCGCGGTGTTTCTAGACAACAAGGTCGGCAAGTTGCTCGAATTGCTCAAGCTCTTCGAGGACGATTCGACGGTGACTGTGGCCGCCTTGAGCGTGATGGACTCAAGCGACCATGCGGTTGTGCGGATGATCTTCAGCAATGCCGATGCTGCGCGCCATCTGCTGCGTAAACACGCCTACACGTTCAGCGAACTCGACCTCATCGTTGTTCAGATTGGACACGATCAATCGCTCACCAAACTCTGCCTCTACCTCCTCGGAGCCGAACTCAATATTCGCTTCGTGTATCCCGTCCTCATGAGGTCGCAGGGTGATCCCTGCGTCGCACTTGCGGTTGACGATTGTTACCTCGCGGGGCAGATTCTTCTGCGAAAGCGCTTCACACTGCTCGGCGAAGACGATCTCTCGTGAAGCCATCAAATCAGCGAGATCACGCAGGGGCTTCAACGACTCTGGGGTTCTCGCCGTTGTCGTCGTAGACGTAGGTCACACCGGCCACTTCCGCGGCGCATCCTTTGTGGTGGCCATCGCAGATTGGAAAGTTCTTCGACAGACCGCAGGCGCAGATGAAGATCGCCTTCTCTTGCGGTTCGATGCGGACGGGCTTCAGCGCTTCGAGTCGAACGAGTCGTGCCATCACTTCACTATAGGGTGTCGGTCGTGTTCAACCGTGGCAGAGGTCTTCGAGGTTTCCCAGAGGCGCACCTTTCGAAGCTCGACCCCTGCATGGGCAAAGGGATCGCTGAGCAGGCTGAAGCATGTTGAGGCGATGTGTTCGACCGAGGGGTTCATCGAATGAAACTCTGGACAGTCGATGTTCAGGTTCATGTGATCAAACCGTTCAATCACCCACTCGTCGACGATCTGTTCGAGCTGGGCCATCCCGAATGAGGATGCGTGGCCGACCGCGACTGAGACCTCGAGGTGGTAGTTGTGCCCATGCCCGTTGAGTTTGTTGCACTTTCCAAAAAAAGCCTGATTTTCGGCGACGGTTCGGGTTGGATCATTGAGCCGGTGTGACGCTGCGAATTCAAAGACTGCCGTGAGTGTGCTGATCTGTGGCATGGCGCGATCCCATCTGTAGGTGTGAAAAGGGGATATGTTCCAAGAAAGCGATTCGAGACGGGGGGCAAGTGTTGACTGGACCGCTTCGACGATCGTTGCCAGCAGGCCGCGTGGGGTCACTTGAGCCGAGGTCGCTTCGAAAAAGAGTGCGGATTGCAAAATCGGGAGCGCCGCCTGCCGCACGCAACCATCGAGTTCGGCGAGCGTTGCGAGGTATCCACTGCTCCTCTGCGGAATTCCAAAAACACTGATCTCAAATTCGTACCACGCTCCAAGGCCGCCGCTTGACGGATACCCAGCGTAGGTATTGTGCGCTGGCACTGCCGCCCCGTTGGGGGATGGGTGTCTCTCGACAAAGAGCCGAACTGCGCGTGTCAGGGTGGTCGGGATAGGTTCGATAGGCTGCATGCTCGGCTATCCAGATTTCGGATGATAGAGAGGTTGACTTCGACCAACAGCAACTCTATTATCTGGTCATTACCAAGCCCCCGGAAGGGCTCGGCGTGAGGCTTGCCTCCGCCGGGCCTTTTTTATTTTTGAATGCGTTCACTTTGTACACGCTTGCTGCCGCGTCATCGTCTCATGCGGCTCTCACTCAGCGCAGTGTGCGTCGCTGCGATCGTGGCCAGCGTCAGCTGCGGGGTCACATCTGCGTCGATTGCATCGTCACCAGGGGAATGCATTCAGCTCGCTCAGGGAATACGCATCAATCGCACGCGCGGCGAGGTCATTGTTGACGCACAGGTTGCCACGCGGATTGGATGGATCGAGCAGATCGTGTGCAAGGCTGGTTCACGCGAGCACGAGTCGTTGCTTGTCGTTGAAGTGCCGCCTCGCCTCATTCACGCGGCATTGCTGGCGGTGGGATGCACTGCCGGAACCCCTGGAAGTTGGCGTGAATCGGCACCAACTCAAGGTGGTGAAGCAGTGATCGAACGGATCCCTGCCACAGGAACTCCGCTCGAAGTACTCGTGCGCGTCGTCCGTGATGGCGCCGAAGTGGATGTGCCAGTCAGCGCATGGTTGTTCGCGAGCTCAAGTTCGGACGCGCCACCGATCATCGCGAGTGACCGATTCGTATTTGCAGGATCGCACACGCGAGTGAATCCGCCGTCACTCGGTCCAGGAGAGCACTATGTCGCTGACTACACCGGATCGGTGGTCGGACTGGTGACATTCGGTGACGAGGTCGTCGCGTTCGAAGAGGTGATTCCTGACAAGGTCGAGTTTGCCCCCGCGCTGTGGGAGGCGTTTACAGATCGCATCCCACCAGAGGGAACGAATGTCTCGCTCGTCCTTCGCATTCGCGACAAGCCCTGCCGATAGGATCGCCTCATGCCCCTCGCGCTTGCCGCAGAGCTCAATGGAATCCGACGGCGGTACAACCATCCTGATGGAACCCTTATGGTCGAAGCGCTTCGCGGAATCGACCTTGCGATCCCCATGGGGCAGTACATCGCGATCATGGGTTCGTCTGGCTCGGGCAAGAGCACTCTGATGAACATCCTTGGATGCCTCGACCGCCCAACTGAAGGCAGTTACAAGCTCGATGGAGTCGATGTCGCGTCGATTGATGATGAAAAACTCTCGCACATTCGAGGTCGGCGCATCGGATTTGTCTTTCAGGCCTTCAACCTCATCTCCGAACTGAGTGTGGTCGAAAATGTCGAGGTTCCCCTGCTGTATCAGGGCATCCCTCGGCGTGAGCGCCGGCGGCGCGCACTTGAAAAAATCGAACTCGTTGGACTTGCCGACCGCAGCGGGCATCGTCCGAGTGAACTCTCGGGAGGTCAGCAACAGCGCACAGCAATCGCGCGCGCACTGGTGTCGAATCCTGCCGTGCTGATGGCTGATGAGCCCACTGGCAACCTCGACTCGGCGACCGGAGTTGCGATTCTGGACGTGGTTGATGCCCTGCATGCACAGGGACTCACCATCGTGCTCGTCACGCATGATGAGCGCGTCGCCGATCGAGCGCAGCGAGTCATTCGCCTCAGTGACGGACTGTTGGTGGTCGACCAACCTGGAGGCCGCTCGCGGCTGGCGGCTTCAGCGTGAGAATTCTCGGGATCGATCCTGGATTGATCCGAACCGGCTACGGATGCATCGAGTGCCTCGGAGGGGCACCGCGCATCGTTGAAGCTGGGGTTCTGAGGCTCACCGCGCGCAAGAGCGTGGCGCTTCGGCTGCGCGAACTCGATGACGACCTCGGCGCGCTCATCGCAGAACTGAAGCCAGATCGGATCGCGGTCGAGCAGATCTTCGTCCACTCGAAACATGTTCGGACTGCAATCATCATGGCGCATGCGCGGGGAGTCGTGCTGCTCGCGACCGCGCGCGCGCAGCTGCCGCTCGCCGAGTACACACCTGCTTCGATCAAGAGCGCCGTCTCTTCGAATGGTCAAGCCACCAAGCGTCAGATGCAGCTTGCCGTCGCGGCACAGTGTGGCCTCTCGAAACCTCCATCGCCGCCCGATGTCGCCGATGCGATTGCAATCGCTTTGACCGATGCACGCCGCGCGCTGCGCAGGTAGCTGTTGATCAGCATTCGATACGCTTCCTTCCGTGAAGCCTCCAGTCATCCTCTTCTCGCGAAGGCTGCTCAGTGACCATCTCACCCCCGTACTGGCCTATCGAAAGCTCGTCGCGAGCGACGAACGAACCGCGGCGAGTTTCTTGTTCGAGTCAGTCGAGCAGGGGGGGGCGGTCGGGCGCTATTCAATGCTTGGAGCGCAGCCCGCACTCGAACTCATCGCACGGGGCCGCAGTGTTCGTGTCATCGAGCACTCAGCAGCGACGGGCACGACCGAGCGCACGATTGATTGCGACGATCCCCTTGTTGTCGCCCGCGACATGCAGTCGTGGACGGGGGCGACTGCGCGCGGTCCGCTGCCTGCCGCTTTTCACGGTGGATGGGTCGGGTTCGTAGGGTTCGACGCGGTGCGGTGGATCGAGCCGCAGAAACTCGCCGCTGCGAGCGCCCCCCACGATGACCGGTCGCTAGCCGAGATGCACCTGGCGCTGTACCGAGATGTGGTGGTCTTTGACCACGCGACGAAGGAACTGTTCGTGGTGTGTGCAGTGCTTCCGAGTGACCATCCCCCGCACGAGTTAGAGGCCGCTGGCGAGCGCGCGCTGAACAGACTCGAGCGGCAGCTCAGCGAACCATCGCCCGCACTGACGACTGGCCGAATCGCGTTGAACACCGCCGAGGCCCCCAAGACACCTGGGGATAGTTCGATGGGACGCGACGAGTTCGAAGGTGCGGTTCGGCGCGCGCAGGAGTACATCGCCGCTGGTGACGTCTTTCAAGTCGTCCTGAGTCAGCGTTTCACGCGCACGAGCATGGTCGATCCGTTTGATGTCTACAGGGCACTTCGAGTGGTCAACCCGAGTCCTTATCAGGTGTACTTGCAGGCGAGCGACTGCATTTTGGTGGCGGCGAGTCCAGAGATTCTCTGCAAGACGCGCGCTGGCCAGGTGATCAATCGGCCACTCGCGGGAACTCGTCGTCGAGGTGCAACGCTCATCGAGGATGAGGCGCTTGAACGCGAACTGCTCGCCGATGAGAAAGAGCGGGCAGAACACACGATGCTCGTCGACCTTGGCCGAAACGACCTTGGCCGCGTTTGCATCGCCGGATCAGTACTGATCGATCGGTGCATGCAGATCGAGCGATTCTCGCATGTCATGCATATCTCGTCGACGATCACTGGCACCCTCGCCGAAGGATGCGATGCATGGGATGCCCTGCGCGCGACACTGCCAGTGGGGACGGTGAGCGGTGCGCCAAAGGTGAGAGCGATCCAAATCATCGATGAACTCGAGCCGGTGCGGCGGGGGCCATACGGCGGAGGTCTCGGTGCAATTGGATGGGATGGCGATATGGACATGGCAATCGCGCTGCGAACCTTTGTGGTGCCACATGCTGCCTCCTCAACAGGTCCATCGGGTGAGCGCGTGTGGACCTATCACCTACAGACAGGTGCTGGAGTCGTGCTCGATAGTCTTCCCGCGGCTGAGTTTCAAGAGACGATCAGCAAGGCAGCGGCACTCGGTCGCGCGATCGACCTCGCAGAGAGTGCATTCTGTCCCTGCGCCTGAGTCGCGCCAGTCACTCGTCAAGATCGAATGGACCAGGGGGGTCATCGGCGAACGGAATCACATCTCCCGATCCAGCCTTAGGAGGCTCATCCCGCGGGGGTTGCGGTCTTCGTCTCGAGCGTGGTGGGGGTACGGGAGTTGGCGCCCGACGTGACTGCGCAAGCGCCTCTGAGGCGGCGGTGAGTTCTGTGTAGATCAGCAGCACGCTCGCGATTCCAGCGAGGCAACCTATGCCGACGATGAGTCCGACACCCGAGAGCAGCTGCTCTGGAAACGTGATCGTTGCACACTCGCCGATCAGCCGCAGTGCCAGCAGCGGTACAAAGCAGGCAGCCGATCCAAAGATGAGGTGAGGAGCAAAGTGGGTGAACTTCGATGTGCTCTCATTTCCGCAACGGCGGTCCACCGCGAGCGCGAAATGCAACGTCAGCAGATTGTTGACAGCGATGAGGCCGATCCACGCGATTCGAAGCAGCGCGAGCAACATCGCGACAATCAGAGGAAAGTTTCCCATCGAACTCGCCACTGTCAGGAATGCCACCGCGATTCCGACAGCCAACTCCGCATGCACGAGTGGGGTGAACGCCCGCAGAAAACTGGGTTCGTTGAATTCATCTAGAAACCCCTCTTTCTCGAGCCGGTGCCGTCCAATGGCGCGCCAGCCGCTCGCGAGCAGCAAGAACGCCCACGCTGCTCCGCCGATCGTCGGAATCGCCACGCATCCGACTGAAAGGAGGAGCGTCCACAGCACCCCCGTTCGCAGCGCCGACAAACCTTCCGCGAGGGCGGCAAGTTGCTCGCGGTCGGTCGCTTTCAACGTCATCGATGTGCTGCGGATCGATCCCCCGCACTCAGGACAGGTATTGCCTCGTGTGGCCCTCAAATCGAAGGAGCAGAAGGGGCACGGGTTTGGCGTCTGTTGAGGAGGGGTTCGCATCGTGCAGGACCGCGCTGATCAGGGGCAGAATATGAGAAATCAACGAAACTTCCTTGTGAACTCGGGCAGCGCTATCCGACTATAACTACGACGCTGATGGCGCAATGGCTCGTGCTTCGCCAACTTCCTCTCGGTCCATGAAAGAGTGATGACATGATTGATTCGATTCGAGTTGCTCGCTCCTGTGTGGTTTGGGTCACGCTGTCGTCGATCGCAGCGATCGCCGTGCCCGCTGCGCACGCTGGGGATGACGGCACGACTCCGCTTGCTGCATGGAGTCAAGAGGTTTGGGATGCAGCAAAGTCCGACGACCTCGCGCGTGTGAATTCACTCCTCGAATCGGTTCCTGCTGGTCAAAGTGAGGCGGCCGCCGCCCTTCGAAGTTCGGTTGAGCGTCGTCGACTGCACGAGATCGAGTCGGAAACTGCTCGTCAGAAAGAGCTCGCCAAGCGCACTGCCGATCTCGCGACAGCAATGGCTGCAGGTGACGTCAATCGCGCCATGGTGCAGGCGGTCAACATCAAGTTCCTCCTTCCATCGATCGAGTGGCGTGCTTGGCTCGATTCAGCGACAGGAGTTGAAGTCGAAGCGGCGGCAACCGCCGCGATCGCGCAAGCGCGCGAGCAGGGCGACTTGCTCCTGGCGCAGGAAGTCCTCTTTCGACAGAAGGCGCTGCACGATGGCGCCGACACAAAAGAGTTCAAGGCGCTCGACATGCAGCTCGACGAGTTGAATCGTCGGGTGCTCTTGATCGCAGAGTTCGCTCCGCGAGAGCTCTATCGCATGCGCAAGCTCGCGCGCGCACGCATGGAAGCGCTCGCAAAGGCCGAAGGCACTCCGATTCCTGCTGAAGACGAAGAAATGCCTGAGTTCAATGAGCTCTTTGCGAACGAATGGAAGGAGCGTGTCGCGGGAATCACGCCACGACTCGTGCTGCTGGGGCTCCGGCAGGCAGCGAGCGAGCATGTGACCAACGCGGGGTGGAAGCCGCTGCTGCAAGGGGGACTTGCCTCAGTCGAGTCACTGCTCGATACCCCGCAGCTCGTAGAGAACTTTCCAGGACTCGCAGACCCTGCGAAGGTGCAGGCGCTGCGTAGTGTGGTGGAGGGCCGCAAGGCAGAGATTGCAGCGGTCACCGGTCGAAAGCTCGGCGCTTCAGATTTTCAGTCAACAATGGCCGAGGTGCTCTCGGTGAATGAGTCAACCGTTGCGATTCCGCAAGAAGTGATCCTTCGCGAGTTTGGAGAAGGGGCGACGACGCAACTCTCAAAGGAGTACGAGGACGATTACTCGCAGATCATTTGGCCCGACGAGTTGCGTCGCTTTCGACAGAGTATTGAAGGAAACTTCGTCGGCGTCGGAATTCTGCTTCGACATAACGACAAGCGCGAACTGATGATCGTGAACCCGCTCGAAGGGTCGCCCGCTTCGCGTGCAGGCATTCGTCCAGGCGACAGGATCGTCGCAGTGGACGGACAGTCGACTGTGGGATGGGCAACGAACCGAGCAGTGAGCAACATCACCGGCCCGGTAGGCAAAGTGGTCACGCTCACAATTGCTCGGGACGGCATCACCGATCCGATCGAGTTTCCGTTGAAGAGGGCCAGCATCAAGATGCGCTCTGTCAATGGATGGTGGAAGAAGCAGCTCGATAGCCGCGGCACGCCATCATGGGATTGGTGGGTCGATCCAGTCGTCGGCATTGGATATGTGCGGCTGACTTCGTTCAATGAAGATTCACTCGACGACTTCATGGACGCCATCAGGCAGATGAAGCGGGAACGCTCTCTCAATGGACTTGTCCTCGATTTGCGCGGGAATCCAGGCGGCTTGCTGAAGGCGGCAGTCTCGTTCGTCAATCTGTTTGTGCCGCAAGGCGAAGTCGTTTCGGTGCAAGATCGAGAGGGCAATCGCACCGGCAGTTTCGCCGCTGAGCGCGCGCGTTCGTCGCTCGCAGGATTGCCGCTCGTTGTGCTCATCAACAATGGAAGCGCAAGTGCGAGCGAGATCGTGTCGGGAAGCTTGCAGACCCACGGCGCGGCGGTGATCCTCGGTGAGCGTAGTTTTGGCAAGGGAAGTGTTCAGACCGTGCAGCCACTTGAAGATGGCGCAAACGAGGCGGCCGTCAAAGTCACGACGCAGTATTACGTGCTGCCCCCGACTGACCTCGAGGGTCAGACCAAGGGACGTCTCGTGCATCGGCGTGCATCGAGCGACGACTGGGGGGTCAATCCAGATTTGGTTGTGAAGGTCACGCCTCCCCAAGCCGAGAAAAGTGCCGAGACGCGAATCGCCGCTGACATGCTCGACGAATCAGTTCGCGACCAGATGACCGTGGACATTCGTCCGCAGGTATCCGATCTTCTGACGATGGGAATTGATCCACAGCTTGAGATGGCTGTCATGATTCTCGAGGCACGGCTTTCGGGAGAGTTAGAAAAGCGCTTCCTTGCGCAATTGCACTCGGGTGACGCCTCGAAAGCCGCTCCCCAATAGACGGTCACAGCAATTGGGTGCGGTGGTTGCTCCAAACCCCTCCAACCCCTATAACTAGGCGCTCCCAGCAGTGCCCTGATGTCCGCATTTCCCCCCACGACAGCATTGGTTCCATCAACCCCACGCAGCGAAATCGCCCTGTCGACCGCGTCGAAGTGGTTGCGCGAGATGATGCTCATTCGCGAGTTCGAATTGCGGTGCATGCAGGCCTATCAAGACAAAAAGATTGGCGGATTCTGCCATGTGTACATCGGGCAGGAGGCTGTGGCGGTCGGTTCGCTCGCCGCACTCGAGGCGTGTGACCCCGTCGTCACCGCATATCGAGATCACGGCCACGCCCTTGCGCGGGGGATGGACCCCAAGCACTGTATGGCTGAAATGTTCGGGCGGGTCGGAGGGTGCGCCAAGGGGAAGGGTGGGTCGATGCACATGTTCGACCGCGCGAACAACCTGTTTGGCGGTCACGGCATCGTCGGCGCGCAGATTCCACTCGGGGTCGGGCTCGCGTTCGCGACGAAGTACGAAGATGAGGTCATCAACGGCGGCAGCAGCAAGCGTGTGACACTCGCATTCCTCGGAGATGGCGCGCTCAACCAAGGGTCGGTCCACGAAGCAATGAATCTGGCAGGTCTCTTTGATCTGCCCGTCATCATCATTTGTGAAAACAATGGGTATTCGATGGGAACGGCGATCTCGCGCGGGACCACAATGGGGCACGACATTTCTTCAAAGGCCCCTGGCTATGGGATGGATTCACTCGTGGTGAACGGCATGGATGTCCTCGACACCTATTGCGCGATGAAGGACCTTGTCACTCGAGTGCGTGCGACTTCGCGTCCTGCCTTCGTTGATATGCGCTGCTATCGATACAAGGGTCACTCGATGTCCGATCCGCGCAAGTACCGAACGCGCGAAGAAGAAGAGCGATACGAAGCAGATGATCCGATCGGACGGTTGAAGTCCCATCTTGAGTCGCACGGCGCGCTCAGTGAGGATGAGTTCAAGGGATTGCAGCGTGACGTGCGCACACAGGTTCGTGAAAGTGTCGAGTGGGCTGAGCACTCGCCTGCGGCACCGGTGAGCGATCTTTACCGTGATGTCTATCGCGAGCGATGGGGTCCCTACACAGGTTCGAGCGATCCAACCATGCTCGGTGGGGCAGAGAACCCACCGGCCTTCAAGGCGATCGACCCTGAAGCGGAGCTGCTATGAGCACTGCAACCACCCGCGAGATCGAGTTTCGTGATGCAGTCCGCGAGGCGATGAGCGAGGAGATGCGGCGCGACACGCGCGTGTATCTGCTGGGCGAAGAAGTCGCGCAGTACAACGGTGCCTACAAGGTCAGCAAGGGGATGCTCGAAGAGTTCGGCCCGCGCCGCGTGATCGACACCCCAATCAGCGAGTGCGGATTCGCTGGCATGGCCATCGGCTCTGCGATGATGGGGCTGAGGCCGATCGTCGAGTTCATGTCGTGGTCGTTCAGTCTGGTTGCGGCCGATCCGATTTTGAACAACGCTCCCAAGATGCTCTACATGTCGGGTGGTCAGTTTGGTTGTCCGATCGTCTTTCGCGGCAACAACGGGGCGGGTGGTCAACTCGGGTCGACCCACTCGTGGGCAGTTGAAGGGCTCTTTTCGAATGTGCCAGGGATGAAGATGGTGATTCCTTCGAACCCGTATGACGCCAAGGGACTGATGAAGACGGCGATTCGCGACGACGATCCAGTCTTCTTTCTCGAGAGCGAACGATTGCTTTCGATGAAGGGCGACGTTCCGAGCGAGGAGTATCTCATTCCGTTTGGCAAGGCTCGCGTCGCTCGCGCAGGCACCGACTGCACGCTTGTCTCGTTTGGACGCCCAGTCAACCTCTGCCTCGAAGCGGCTGAAGCGCTGCAGCAGGAGGGCATTTCATGCGAGATTCTCGACATGCGCACGATTCGTCCTCTCGACGCAGGCGCGATCGTTCGCAGCGTCAAGCGAACTGGCGCTTGCGTTGTCGTCGACCAGTCATGGAGTTTCGGAAGCCCCGGCTCTGAGGTCGCCGCACTCGTTCACCGCGAGTGTTTCGACGACCTCGACAATTTCGTTCACCGCGTGCACACCGCCGATGTCCCGGCTCCGTATGCGTACGATCTCGAACAGGAATATCTTCCAAACGCTCGGCGCATCTGCGAAGCCGTGCGATCTTGTCTGTACAAGAGTTGACCACCTCAGTCTCGCGCCGAAAGAACTCACCCGATGCCAGTGCAAGTGACCATGCCCAGACTCTCCGACACGATGGAATCTGGGACGATCGTCCGCTGGAACGTGAAGGAAGGCGATGCGGTTTCCTCGGGCGATGTTGTCGCCGATGTTGAGACTGACAAGGCCACAATGGAGATGCCCGTCTACGACGATGGGGTCATCACGCGCATCATGGTCGAAGCGGGGAAGCAGGTTCCAGTCGGAACTCCGATCGCAATGATCGCCGTTGACGGGGATGACGCAGCCACGGCGAGTGCGCCTGCGGCCATCGCGCCTGCACCCTCGTCGAGTCCGGCGGCGGCTCCAGCTGCCGCGCCACCGCCACGTCAAACGCACAGTATCCCAACCGCTTCGCCATCCAATGAGAATCGCCTGCGCGTTTCTCCGCTCGCGCGCCGAATCGCTGAGGAACTCGGTGTTTCGCTCGCGTCACTGCGCGGAAGCGGCCCCGGAGGGCGCATCGTCAAGCAGGATGTACTCGCCGAAGCGCAGCGCCTTGGGAGTGCGT
>SXGS01780935.1_pt1 | contig 16919 bp, 11 predicted proteins | sample 3174681 | NCBI WGS metagenome assembly SXGS01 (sample SAMN11356861, study PRJNA531348) | freshwater metagenome | isolation source: freshwater sample F1-80 | place: China: Fuxian Lake, Yuxi | collected 2017-12-25 | reverse complement strand
GACAAAGAAGCCGAACAAGTCGGTGTGTCAGTTGATCGCCGCCGCGTCGCGGCGGCGGACATCTCGACCACCACACCGAAACGCGCGACAGCAATCAGTGTCAGTTGATCGCCGCCGCGTCGCGGCGGCGGACCGCCGGGCTCGTAACTCGATGCGGCCTTGAGTGTTGAAGGCCCTGTTGCGAGCGTGGCTCGATTCGAGGGCTTTCGAGGTTCGACAATTCGTGGATTCGGAGCATAACTCCCATCCTGTCATGGTTCGCGAGCGACCTCCGGGGGAGGTCGCGCCACCGAGATGCTCGCGGCGGATTTGCGCGGGAAAAAGTCCGCCACCGCGACGCGGCGATTTGTCAAAGACCATCCGAGTCCACACAGGACGCGGAAGCAATCAACTCTGCGGTGCTAGACCACATTGAAGGGGACGACACGTTCCGCAGGTTCTTCCTCCCTATAGGAGTCGCGTCAAAGTAGGCCGCGCGAGGCGACAAATCAAGGACTCGCGGTTTCGTCTTCGTCGTTACCGATCTCAGGCGTATCGGGATTCATGTTGTGGTATTGGCGAAGTGCGGCAATGACTCGGCATCGAACATCATTCCAATACGCAGAGTGCTCACGCCACCAACTGCCGTGCTTTGGGTCGGACGAAGGACAACTTGCGTTCGGATCGTGCCAAAGATTGACAACGACTTTTTGCTCAGAGGCCAATTTCTTTTTCGTGAGCTGCTTCAAGGTCGCTTCCGCTTGTTTGAGTTCGACATTTTTCGATTTGAGCTGTGAGTTCTGTTGCTTGCGTTCGTCACGTTGCGTGGCTTGGTTTTTGGCCGTCTCGATTGCATCGCATTCAACCTTCAAGGCATCTCGACTTTCAGTTACAGCCTTCAATTCGTCATCGCTCGGCGGCCGACCGTTTATTGAAAACCCGGCGTTTCCACGTTTACTGGTAGCCTGAGCAACTCGCCAACCTGTCAGACACGCGGCGTTGGCGCAGCTTTTCGGGTCGGGCCATCGCCAGCCCTCATCGTCCAACGCTGCGGGGATGTACCACCACTTGCCTGGGAAGTCGGGGTCGAGCAATGCGCGCAGCCCGACGTTGGCAGCCGCGTTGATGTCAGCTTGGGTTCCGGTGGCTTTCGTCGGGGCGTTCGATGATTTGTGGCGAGAAACGGCTGCGACGAACAAATCGCCTCCGTCGCGCAGCAACCGAACGGCGCGCGGAGCTTTGAATTTCTTCGAGGCATCGAGTTGTGCCCTTTCTTCGTCTGGCACAGTCCACTGTGAGTTACCACGAAGCTTCCAGTGAATTTCGATGACTCCCGATCGTCCTTTCAATTTTTCCGTCCATGTTTTGGTTGTTGCGTCCCACTTGGAAAACAGTTGGACGAGAAAACGGTCCTCTTCTGTGCCAGCATCGGATTCGGCAAGCACGATGGCGCGCGTCAAGCGATGCTCCCAAGTCGCGTCACTGGAGAGTTCAGAAGCGTCCTTGGTCAGTTTCTTGACTGCCTGCTTCACGGCTCGGCAGGGCCGGATGAATTCTTCGACGGGCATGTCGTCGCAACGCAGGCCGGGAAGTCCGGTGCGGCTGTCTTGGCGGCTGGTGTATTTCGCCATCACGTCGCGCCACAGCAGTCCGTGAAGTTCGCAGGCTTCCTTGAGCCGTTTCTTGAAGTCAGCCTTGCGCCACGCGGCCAGCATCCGATTCTCTCGCTTGCTGCGAATCTGATCCGGCTTGTAATCGTCGAGCCGTTCGATCACGACGGCATGACAGGGCGCGAACGTCTTGTTGTCGATCGGGGCTTCGGGACGCAGTGTTTTCCTCGATGCAAATTTGCCGCCGTCGAGCGGGTGCTTTTTGCCCTTTGCTCTTTGTCGGTCGATTGCCCGTTGAATCTTCTCGACCCGCTTCTCGTTCAGAGTCCAATGCTCGGCGTTTTCGCTTCCAACTCCGAGCGCGGCTTCAACGATTCGACTGGCGAGTTGCTTGCTGCGCTGTTCTCGCAATCGATCAATGACATCGAGAAGTTTCTGAGCGTATTTCTCTTTGGCCTCACGAGGCACCGGACGGCCATCGCAATCAACTTTTGCTGCAAGACTTCCATCGCGAAGTTCCACTTCACAACGTCCAAGCGGTGTCAACGACGTGCGAAACTGGACCAATGCTCGACGACACTCGACCAACGTGTCGATGCGTTTGAGCGACAACCCGCCGACGTGCATGGCGGCAATGCGACGTTTCCGCCGGTTTTGCTTCTGTTGCTTCGTCTCGTTCTCAGGCACATACCGGTCTCCGCGCGGCATCAGCCAATTCCGCACTTGGGCCAGCCGTTCATGCCAACCACTCGCGAGAACCTTCGGAGTCGTCGTGACTCCGTGATGGAAGTCGTCCTTGGTACGACGTTGACCTTCATCATGCCACCAGAGTTGTTTCCATCGCTCCGTGATCTGCTGCCGCTTCTCCAAATTGGTGCGGAGCGATTCCGCCACGGGGCGAAGCAGTTCCTTGAGTGTCTCGCGCTGGGCCTTGCGTTGCAGAACGTCGGGCTGATCGTCGTCGTTAGAAGGGCGAGTGAGCGGTTTCATCAGAGTGTTATCCCACGTCTTTTGCCACTGAGCCTTTTTCTCTTCGCGCTGTTTGCACTTCTTGGAATCGCCTTTGTCTGCATCGCTCAACTCCGGTTCAGGGCAAGTGGCCCGACGAATCCATGCCAGAATGCCGTCTTCTTCGTCGTTCCACCAATCCAGCGCATCCTTATCCCGCCACTTGACGGCTGTGGCCAAGTCATGCCACAGCATGAGCAAGTCTTGAAGGTAGTCCGTGTGTTCGTCGATGCGCTGCTTGGCGGTCTTGTCGAACTTATCGGAACCCATTGCCGGATCGAAGTACAACTCCTTTTCTCCGGGCATAGGCTTGTATTTCGTGACGAATCCAAACGCCATGCGTGCTCGGTCGGTGTGCCGCCGCAGAGACGCTCGGACGTTATCCACCAGGCTCGACATCAAGTCATCGACTTGCAGCGACGGTGCGCGCCGCGACGCTTCCGTCTTCTCGCCCGTTTCGTTTTGTGTGAGCGGATGCCGGACAAGTTGTTTGAGTTCCTTCAGTCGTTGACGTTGCTTCTCCGTCGCTCCCCAACCGGCTCGGATCAGCCGATAAATCAGCGGAACAGCAAATCCCATTTCGTATTCCATGTCATGAACGAGTGCGACTTCGCGATTCGATGCCTCGCGCGCCGACTTCTCTTCCCCTTGCAGCTTGATGACGAATTGCCGTTCGAGCTTCGCCCACGGTGCGGGATGTGGCGTGTCCGTCAACTTGCCGGTCTTTGGGTCACGTAAGCAATCCTCTCCGATCCGTCGATAGACGCTGGTGTGATGCTTGCCCTTGTCATCGGTGTGCGTCGTGTGGAGATAGAGGTCCGTTGTGCCGGTGCCGCCCGCGATGGTATTGCGACCTACGATTTCGGACTTGAAAATGGCGAGCGATATCGCTTCCCAAGCCGTGCAGGTGGCCGCGTACCGCAGGCCCAGGTCCACCGAGAGCAATCGCAAGCCCGGTAATCTCGCCAGAATCAGACTGGAGTATGAACCGCGTGAAGCTGCCTCATCGACAACTAATTCTGTTCCGTTGGAGTTGTCCTTCAACGGCTTGTTGATCTCTTCCCACGGCCAGCCGGTGAGGGACAAGTACCGCGTTCCTTTCTTCCTTCGCTGACCTTTTTCCTCGTCCTTTTTCACTCTTCGTTGGAATGGATGCGGAGTTTGTCCTGGAGTGGCTTCCACATAGCGAAACCAAGGCCCGCGCTTTTCGAGTTCCAATGCGACTGCGAGCGACCACCGAAGTTGCCGTCGTCGAGTTTCGGCTCTGTCTCGATATTTCTCACGTTCTTTGGCATCGACACTCGGATCCTCGGCCTTCTGGAGCAATTTCAAAATCGCACGCAGTTGACTCCGATCTGTGGTGAGCTTGGCGCTCCATTTCGCCGGCTTGAGGCGGTCAGGGGCCGATTCGTCGTCCGACTCCTTTTTGCGGATTTGTTGGTCATCGAAAACTCTTCCAACTTTCGCTGGAATTTTGGCGGAGCAGATTCCGGCCGCTGACGCTCCCAAACGTCCGCGTCGCGAGACAACTCGCAACGATGGTCCGCCGATCTTGATGTTGTCACAAGCCGATCCGATTTCTCGATCGAAGCGGCAACTGACAGCATAGAGCGGTGTCACTCGCACCCATTTGCTCACTTCGCTGGGGAGCTTGGCCGAATCTCCGTGCCACAAATCCATCTCGATGGCACGCAGGTCGTCAATCTTTGGATCGCTCAGCGGTCTCAAGCGACGAAAAGCGATCTCAGGGCAATTGTTGCCATTGTCGAAGTCGCAATAGACGGGGCTGGTGTATGCGCAAGGATGCCGGTATGCAGCAACTTTCAAACGCAACGCATCACTGCGCGCTTTCATTCCTCGGACGTAAGTGTCGAGGATCGTCGCATTCGGTTTGTCGTCATGCCACCAGACTTTTCGATAGGTCTCCTCGGCGAGGCGAAAGAACAAATTCACGTCACGAAACTTTTTATCGACATCCTCGTCTTGGAGTAGCTTGACGGCTTCGATGCGTTTTTCGCGTGCCAGTTTTTCGTCGGCCTCACGAATCGACGCCCATTTCTTGACGACGCGGTCCCAGCCAAGGAGCTGTCGTGGTCGGATACGAAATTCACCGGCAGCGCCGGATTCAACGCGGTAGGCTTTGCAGTAGGCATCGAGCGCGTCGATGGACTCTCGATATTCGAGTGAGCTTTCCAAAATCTTCAAACTCTCATCTGCTGCTTTCCTCGCCTGCCGATCTTTTTCTTGCTGCCGCAATTTTGTCCAAATCTGTGCGAGTCGAGATGTGGCCTTGGCAAGCATTTGACGGTGGAGATTCGTCGGCGAATAACCATCTTTTGCTCGGCCCTTACGTTTCTTGGCCTCAACGTCGCTCACGAGAGGGCGAATATCTTTGAACCGCTGCCTGAGGTCTTTCTCCCAAAGTTGACGGCATTCAAGCTCGGCAGCGGTTTTCGACTCGACACCGCCTGTGCCCTCGAAGACATGACCATAAAGGCGACGAGATCGCTGCCCACCACCTTCTCCGGAAACGGCAGTGCCCGGAGTTGATTCTTCTCCAGCAGTCGCTTCCGAACCATCCTCTTCGGCCGCTGCCAAATCATTGGCTGAACTTTCGGTCGATGATTTTGGAAGTCGCAAATAGTCTTCTTTATCCAATAAATGCCAGAGAACTCGTTTCGCTCCGTAGCGTGCTTTCGTCTGCAACCATGCGACATAACGCCGCCAAACCCTTTCGGAGAGAACTCGTTTTGCTCCGCGGCGTGCTTTCGTCTTGTTCTCTTGGCTCAAGGCAAGCGTGATGCCATCGAAGACTTTGCTGCGATTGATCCACACCGCGTCGTCGCGAACTCGCGCCGCGAGTGATGCAGCGCACGCGCCAACCCATGTCTTTGACTGCAACTCGGCATCTTTATCCGGGTCGCCGATTTCATCGTCTGGCACGCCTCGCGATTTGAGAATCTGGCAAAGTTCATTCAAAAGTTTGCGACCGCGACATTCGATGACGTATTCGGCCCCACCGGCTTTTCCAGGCCGACAAGCTGCGCAACCTCGATCGTCAATCACAGCGCACTGATCTGAATCGGCATTCGTGGCAATCCTCAGTCTTTGATCGGGGTTCTGACCATCGGTCGGCGCTCCGTCTTGGTCTTCGACACTGAGCCACGACAGACACAACAGAATCCGTCTGTCGCGAATCATCGCGTCAGAGTTCGCGGCGACTCGTTTTGCATTGAGTCGCTTCGCAATAGCCTCACGATCCGGCTGCTTCTTATTCGCCTTTGCCGCCTTGGCCTTCTCTTTATTGAATTCTTCGTCGATCTCTGCGTCCGTGACGTCGGGTAGTTGCATGAGCTTATGATCCAACCCGCCGCGCAGCGTGAGCAGCCAGTCGCCGAAGACTTTGGCTCCCGCATTGACCGCTTCATGCGTGGCCCACAGAGCGTCGGCGACGACCTTGCGCCGCTCTTTGTTCGTCTCGTCGTCCGCTGCTGGGGCCGCTCGCAGGCGGAGCGTGTAGGCTCGCTGTGTGGTGGGAAGTTGGGGGAGGTCGGGCATGGCTTGGTGAGGGGTTTGGGATTAGGGAGTAGGGGTTAGGCGCTGCAAAGCGGCGATGAATCGCCGCACTCCAGAGGGGCGACATTGTGAACAGGCTACGGGCTGAACTGTGGATGGCAAGGGACGGCGGGGCGGTGAGCCAAAGTAGCCCTCTCGTTCCGCGAGAGGATCGCCGGGCGCGCGAAGCGGGTTGTTGGCTCATTGAGCGCCGATCGCGCGAATGAGGTCGAGAGACGTTCGGCTTTCGTCTCGCGGAGCAAGACGGCTACGTTGAGCGGGCGACATTCGGCGGTGCTGCGTCGCGGCTCATTTGCGGCGGTTAAGCCTCGGCTCTCTGCGAAGCAGAGAGTGCGGTCGTCACAATCGAATCCGAGTCCGGCGAGCAGCCATTTGGCAACATGACTGGCCAAACTCGGCGATGGCCATCGACCGTCATGACGACTTCCGCGTCGCAGGGGGGCAGATGGAGCGGTTGGCGAATGCGGACAAAACTCGGTCCAATTTGGCCCAACTCGTACACGGCATCGCCGACGACTAATTGCAGTTGAACCGCAGCAGAGAAACCGCTGGTGGATTGAATCATGGCGTTGGCTCAGTATCGCGACGAAATCCTGCCTCGCATCGATCAGTATTGCTCTCGGTACGGCACAGCAACGGAATGCGAGTTGGGATTCGGGTGGGATGGTATCGTGATCGCAACAAGTTCCTCAACGGCGGTCAAAGGGTTTCGGCACGAAGGACTTTATCGTCGCGAACGGGACGTTTATCGGCGGTTGCAACAGCACCACGTCCGAACGGTTGGTCGGTTCGATGTGCCGCAGTTGATTCGCTGTGATGACGAACTGTGGATCGTTGAGATGTCGATCGTCTCGCCGCCGTTTGTGTTGGATTTCGCGGGGGCGTATCTCGATCAGGCTCCGGATTATCCCGCGGACGTGATGAGCGACTGGCTGGCCGAGAAGCAGGAGCAGTTTGGCGAGCGCTGGTCGGAGGTCGCGGGGGTGATGACCGCGTTCCGGCAGTGGGGTGTGTGGCTAGCGGATGTGAAGCCGGGGAACGTGGAGTTCGGGGAAGAGTGGTTTACGCCGTAGGCGTTGAACATCAAAGACCAGGGTCGCGGTGCATCGCCGCGCACTCTGGGCGAGCGATGCAACGATTGTTTGACGCTGCAAGCGTTGCACAACTCCGGCGGCAGGCTTGTTGAACCCTTTCAGGGTAAGACATTGCCGATGATCCGTACCCAGGGTGCGCGGCGAAGCGCCGCGACCCTGGGCTTTATTCTGTAACGCCTTCGGCGTAAACCGCAGACCACAGGACGGCCAAGGGCGACCATCCGACAAGAATCAGATCACGACCATCCCTTCGAGCGGCGCGGCAAGCGATTGGCCGAGGACGGTGGTGGCGGTGCGGGCGGTGGTTTCATTCTCGCCGAGGTCGATGATGACGACTTGGTCCTCGCGCTGATTCATCTGCTCTTCGAGTTCGGTTTGCAGGCGGACTCGGTCGATCGGTTTGAGCACGCAGAAGAAGACCGAGTATTGCCACGGCTCGCCGTAGCCTTGGCAAACTTTGTGGATGTGTCGCAGACGTTTCGGATCGGCGATGTCGTAGCAGACGAGGTAGCAGTGGCGCATGGTGTGATCTCTTTGGAGTGCTGTGACCAGAGTCACAGCTTTTCAGGCCGCTCTGATCTTCTCTGCAAATCTGCCGTTGGTAGGAAATGATGCGTTTTGGAAAGCGACGGCTTTGGCCGTCGCACTCCAAAATCATCTCGTGGTCAAAAACGCCAACGTAGGCACTTCGTTGTTCAGCCAGGCGGCGATCATGCGGGCGTGGAGGATCAGCATTCGGCGATAGCTGAGCTTGTAGCCGAAGACCGGATGCGTGATTTCGTCGCTCATGCGGCGGCCGTAGGCAGTGAAGAAGGCTTTGCGGCCGGCGTCGCTGAAGAGACAGCCGGCGGCGGTTTGGGTGAAGTGGCCGGGCTTGAGTTCCCCTTTCTGAAACGCGGTGATCGTCAACGAGTCGGCGATCAGCGGGCGGAACGGTTCCATCAAATCGAGAGCCAGCGCGGGACGGCCGGGTCGCGAGACGTGGAATGCCCCGATGCTCGGTTCCAGCCGCGCGGTGCGGAGCGAAGCGGTGCATTCGTGTGTGAGCATCGAATACGCGAACGACAAGCAGGCATTCACCGGATCGGGCGCGGGACGTCGTTGCCGGCCGTTGGTCTCGAAGAGTTTCGCGAACTCGTCGGGCAACATGCCGGGGAAGTTCTCGAAGTAAATCGCGGCGGCTTGGCCTTCGTGGCCGCGCAGGCATTCGAGCGATGTGGCTTCGGTGGCGGACTTGGCTTCTTGCGCGAGGGCATCGGAGACGCGAGTCGGCAGGAACTCGTGATTGCGAAGCAGCAGCGTCCGTTGATTGCGAATCTTGGCCGAGATCAATGCTCGCGCGAGAGTGAGGCACGGTTCCGGCTGATCGAATTGGCGGACTTGGTTTCGTCGTGTGTCGGCACTGACGGAGTCGAGCGGATCGACAATCGCGATCATGCGACCGGCGGCGGAAAGCAGCGCGACCGGGATGCCTCGATCGGCGAGCGTCTGCATGGCCTGTGTCGAAATCTGAACCGAGCCGAGCAGCGAGAGTGATTCGACGTTGGCCAGCGGCACGTTTTGAAGGGCGGCTCCGTTGTCATCGCTGAGTCGCATCATCGAACCGCGAACGCCGACATGCGTGCCTCGCTTCTGCGCGACGAGATGAATGCCGTCATCGCGTGGCGGCCAAAGTTTGCGAGGAGAGACTTCGCCGTCGGTCCGTTGTTGCTGAATCTCGTCCGGCAAGCAAATCGGTTGCAGCGAGCAGCGCGGGCACTTCGGATCGTTGACCAATGGCAATGGTCGCGAGCCTGCGGCGCAGGCTTTCGCAGCGGCCAGCGTATCGAGAGCGTCTTGCCGGAGTTGCTCATCAACGGGGACCTCAAGGCGGCATTTCTCAGCGGCGTAATACAGTTCGGCGCGCGGCACTGTGTAACCGGCTTCTTCCAGTAGCAGGACTTGCAGGCCAACTTGGACGCGATCGGTCGGCCACGGGGAGACATCGGCCATGTTGTTCGGGTCATCGTCGCTAGTCTCATCGGGAGCCGGTGAAGCGTTCGGCTCGTCACACGGAGTGTGACGGCGACGTTCAAGACGGCGACGTTGCGGGCGGCCTTTGCGATACTCGACCGGGACGGCGGTGAGGCCGTCGATCTCGGCGATGTCGAGTGTGGCCGTGAGACCCAGGCGATGGCTGGTCAGCGTGAGGCTGCGGATTGACCGAGGTTGTCCGGTTTCCGCATTCGCATCACCGGACTCGTCGGTCGCTTGGCTGGGCGCATCGACGCGGCGATGGACTCGTTGGCCGGCTTCGGTGTCGTCGCTGGGGACGTGAATCCCTTCGACTTCCAAGAAGTAAAACAGTCGCGGGCAGTACGCGAACTCGGCGACGTTCCGCGCGGGCCAAAGCGGAGTCTCCATGTGACGACCCTCTGGAAGCGAGACGATGGCCTCCGTGAGAGAGCAAGACTCCATAGGTCGCCAGCGTAATCACTCGAAAGGCACGTGATCCAGAAGTTTTTGGGACTCTCCGCGATTCGCGTCATCACGGAACTTCGACCGAAACGAGGTCTTGATGTCCGTCACGCTCGGCGACAAACACCAGCCGTCGGCCATCGGGTGACCACGTTGCGAAGTCGTCTTGCTCGGGATGATGGGTGACGCGCGACAGCCCGGAACCGTCGGGAGCGATCGAGTAAATCTCGTAGTTGCCGTCGCGATTGCTGGTGAACACGATGCGGCGGCCGTCGGGAGACCAGCGCGGGCGGATGTCTTGCTTGGGACTATCGGTCAAGCGGCGGACGTCCGTGCCGTCGGACTTCATGACGTACAAGTCGTAATCGCCGTCGCGCGTCGAACTGAAGACGACCTGCTGACCATCGGGAGAAAAGCTCGGCCAGTTGTTGACGCCGGACGAATCGACCAATCGGCGCGGCTGCTTGGCATCAACTCCGACAGCGAACAAGTGCTGACGTCCCTCTTCGGGATAGCTGTAAAGCACGCGCGAGTTGTCAGGCGCGATCGCCGGGCTGTGCATCCCGGAGAAACCTCCGCCGGGAGGAACATCGGCCTGAGTGCCGGTCATCAAGTCTTTGATGACGAGCGCGAGGCTCAGATTGCCTCGGTTCTGCACAAACGCCAGAAACCGTCCGTCGCGAGAGATTGCCGGCTCGAACTCGGAGCGTGTTTCATCGGGATGCAGTGACTCGACTTTGCCGCTCGCCAGAGTCAGCTTCATCAATCGCAATTGCTTCGGCCGCTCGAGCACCACGAACAACAACTCGCTGCCATCCGACTTCGAGAAGACGGGATCGCGTTTCACTCGGCCATCGGTCGTGAGCCGCGACGGCTCAGCGGCAACCAAACAATGGCTCAGCCCAAGGCTTACGAACGTCGCAAACAGCACACCCGAACGAAACATTCTCTGTTCTGCAAACATTCGAAACCTTGCTTTCGTGAGATGATTTTCGGCGTCGAACGCATCATCGCGAATCGCCGGGTGATTGGGATTCTCATTGAAAACCGCGACTTTGTTCGGGAGGGCGAGGCTCCCGCCGAGCCGGTGCGTGAATCACGCGTTCTCTCCGACCCGGCTCGGCGGGAGCCTCGCCCTCCCCCTCAATGAACGGCGGAAAATGAACACGAACATCACACCAATTCGTGAATCACGCTGCCGCCATCGAGTACTCGGAGTTCCGCGCGAGCTTGCGTGTCCAGGCCGGCCAATTCGCTGATCGTGGTGCCGACCATCAGCGGAGTGATCCCTTCGGTGACAGGGTCTTCGGCGTACTTGTCGCTCGCGCCGATGACACGGCCCGATTCGATGCCAGCTCCCGACCAGAGCGAGAAATAGCAGCGCGGCCAGTGATCGCGAGCCGCTCGGCCGTTGATCCGCGGAGTCCGGCCGAATTCCCCCATCGCCACGACCAGCGTGGTCTTCAACAAGCCGCGCGAGTCGAGGTCATCCAACAGCGCCGAGTACGCGCGATCAAAGATCGGGCAGTGTGTGTCCTGCAGCAGTTCGAAGTTGTAGATGTGCGTGTCCCAGCCGAAGTCGCAGTTGGGGGTGATCGACTCGACGTATTCGGACCAGTTGACCTGAATGTACGGCACGCCGGCCTCGACCAACCGCCGCGCGAGCAGGCAGCTTTGACCGAAGGTCGTCTGCCCGTATCCGTCGCGCAACTTCTGAGGCTCCGCCGTCAGATCGAACGCCGTGCGGGCGACGGGAGTCGTCAGCAGCCCGTACGCTCGCTGAAACGTGCGGTCCCATTCGTCGATGCCCAGAGCCTCAAGCTGCCTCGGCACTTCATCAACCAACGAGAGCAACGCCCGTCGATCAGAAACTCGATTCGGAGTCAAACCATCCAGCAACTGCAATGCCGGAATCTCGACCTCGCCAAGATCCGAGCAACTCACCATGAACGGATCGAACGTTTTTCCGAGCGTCCCGCCGCCGTAGCCGTCCACTTTGCGGACGACATCGCGAGGAATGCCCCTCCCGACCGAGACAAACGGCGGCAACGATCCCCGATGTCCGCGAAACTTCGAGATGATCGAACCGAAATTCGGACGCACCGGCTCTGGCTTCTCTTTGAAACCTGTCAGCCCAACGGTTCCGGCATCGGGGTGCCCCGGTTCCGAAGTGACGTTGCTCCGCACGACCGAGTATTTGTCCGATCGCGCCGCCAACCTCGGCAGGAGTTCGCTGACCATCAGCCCCGGAGTGCGCGTCGGGATCGGTGTGAACGGCCCACGGTACTCCATCGGAGCATCGGGCTTCGGATCGAATGTGTCGATGTGACTCGGCGCGCCCCACAACCAGACGAAGATGATCGACTTCGCTCGCGTCGCTGCCGCCGCGCGAGTCACATTGTCGGCCGTCAAGCCTCCGAGCATCCACGGCAGCGCGGCACCGACTTTCAGAAACGAACGCCGGCCTGCGCCGTCGCAAGTCTTCGCTCGAAAGATACCGACGTCGAACATGCTCAGTCTCTGTGGCACGGACGTCTCGCCCGTGCGTAGCGGTGATCGAACAACAAATGCCGGTTCACTGTATTCTGTGCGATGCACGCTCGAAAGCCAGTTTTCCACTTCGCGTCGCCGCAGGCGATCCGTTGTTAGGGAACGGGAGCACAATAACTTCCCGAACCCAACGGGAAGTTAGCACGACGCGCCAGCGAGTGGTCATGGTCGGAACCACTCGCTGGCGCGTCGTGCTGACAGGACTTCGGGAAGTGATTGCGTTCCCGTTCCTAATCAGGTCGCGTCGTACAGCGCCGCCAATTCCCGATCGTACTTCGCGAGAATGTGCCGGCGGCGGACTTTCATCGTCGCGGTCAATTCGTCCTCAGCCAGTTGGAACGGCTTGTCGAGCAACAAACAGCGTTTGACTCGTTCCGGCTGGCTGACCACTTCCATGACGGCGTCGATTCTCGATTGCATGAAATCGACCAGAGCTGCCGATGTCACGAAGCCGTCAGTGACGTGCCAGTCGCATCCGAGTTTTGTGGCTTCGGCTTTCAATGACACTTCGTTCGGGACGATCAACGCGCTGATGAAATGTCGGCCGTCTCCGTAGACGACCGCCTGGTCGATGAATGGGTCGCTGGTCAGCAGCCGTTCCAATTCGCTGGGAGCGATGTTCTTTCCGGCGGACGTGACGAAGAGATCTTTCTTCCGATCGGTGATCGACAGAAAACCTTCGTCGTCGAGCTTGCCGACATCGCCCGTGTGCAGCCAGCCGTTGCGAATCGTTTCCGCAGTCGCGATCGAATTCTTCCAATAGCCCTGCATGACGTGCGGGCCGCGCGTCAGGATCTCGCCGTCTTCTGCGATGCGCACCTCGACGTTTTCGATCGCTCGACCCACCGAGCCGATCTTGAACGACTGGGCGTTGTTGAACGAAATCACCGGCGAACTTTCCGTCAGTCCATAGCCTTCCAGCAACGGCAATCCCGCCGCGTGAAATGCGCGGCAAACGTGCTGAGGCAACGGCGCTCCTCCCGACGTGAGTTGTCGAATTCGCGGCCCAAACAGCGTTCGCAACCGGTCATCACGTTTTGGCGGAACCAACTCAGCGACGCTGTTCCACACTTTTTCATAAAAGCGAGGCACCGCCGTCAGCCACATCGGCTGCACGGCCTCCAAATCGGCAAGGAGCGTTTCGATCGACTCCGCCAGCGCGACGATAATGCCGGCCCAGGTCGTCAAATAATGATCGACCGTCCGCGCGTAAATGTGGCTGTACGGCAGCCAACTCAGCAACACGTCGTCTGGTTCCATAAACGAAATCTTCCCAGTACCCACCGCATTGGTCAGCAAGTTGTCGTGAGAGAGCATGACTCCTTTCGGATTTCCCGTTGTACCGCTGGTGTAGATGATTGTTGCCAAGTTGTCGCCACTGATCGCGGCCTCGCGCCGCGCAATCTCTTGACGACCGGCGGCACCCAATTGCCAACCGCGATGCTTCAGTCCGTCCCAGGTCAACAGCTTGAGCCGGCAATTCGGCGGAGCCTCGATCAGCTCAAACGACACCAAGAATTCGAGCAGCGGCAACGCATCCAACACGGCGAACACTTTGTCGGCTTGACACTGGCCGCTCACGACAATTCCGCGCGACTCACTGTGCCCGACTTGGTACTCCACTTGAGCAGCAGCCAACGGTGCATGCAGCGGAACATCAGCCGCTCCGCAACTTAAAATCGCATGATCGGCAATCAGCCATTCGCACCGATTCTCGCTCAGAATTGCGATGCGATCGCCGATTCCAATCCCCTGCGAGGTGAACCCTGCGGCTGCATCGTCCGCATGTCGCCGGTAGTCCGCCCAAGACAAATCGCAGAATTGTCCAGCCTGCTTATGTCGCAACGCCACTCGCGGCCCCAACCGCTCCGCAGTACGCCGATGCAATTCACAAAGATTCTGAGTGCCCATGCTCCACGGATCCTCCTTCGATCGAGCAAACGATACGCACTCCGACGGTTGACTGCTAGAAGCGACTCGACAATCAATTCCCACTGAGCTCGCCAATGGAAGAAGGCTCAGATTTGGTTTGCGAGTTAGGTGGCAATCCACGAAAGGTAGTGCGACCACCAGGCCCCTTTTGGGACTTTCGCTTGGCGAACTTCCTTCACCCTTGGACGAGATCGTTCAATGACTCGTGGCCCTCAACTCTCCTTTCGCAGGTGCATCTACCTCGCGCGGGGAGTCATGAGATTCGGCGAGCGGCAGGGCTACAGTGCCTCGTTGACGTTCTCGCACTTCGCCTTGCGGTCGATCCGCTTGAGCAACCCGGCGAGCACCTTGCCGGGGCCGACCTCAGTGAACTCGGCAACTCCTTGCGCGAGCAGCCAGCGAATCGAGTCTTCCCAACGCACTGGGTTGACGACTTGGCGGACCAGCAGTTGGCGAATCTCTTCCGGCTCCCAATGAACCGAGGCATCGACATTCGACACCACTGGGATTCGCGGCTTTTGGATTGGAACGCTGGCGAGTGCCTCCGCCAGTTTTTGGTCGGCCGGTTCCATGATGCTCGTGTGGAACGCACCAGCCACGGCGAGCGTAATTGTCTTTCCGCCATCAGCCTCGGCCAGTTCGACCGCTTTTGCGACAGCGGGCTTTTCGCCGGAGATCACGAGGTTTCCGGGGCACAGATAATTCGCGATCGAGACCTGTCCGACCGCCGAAGCGTCATCGCAGATCGCCTGAACCTTTTCCCGTTCGAGCATCAGCAGGCTCGCCATGCCAGAAGGCCGACGATCTGCTGACTCCTGCATCACCTGCCCGCGCCGCTGAACGACTCGTAAACCGTCCTCGAAGGTCAACGCTCCCGCGAAGACCAGCGACGTGTACTCGCCGAGACTCAGCCCTGCCGTATGCGTCGCGCTGGCGACCAGATCAGGCTTCACTTCTTTGAGCATTTCCAGCGCGGCAAGAGCGCTCACGAACAATGCCGGCTGGCTGTTGACCGTCGAATCGAGCCGATCCTTGGGGCCTTCAAAGCAGAGCTTGGCGAGGTCGTCACCAAGGATTTCGGAGGCTCGGTCGAACAGCGATTTCGCGCAGGCGAACTTGTCGTAGATCGACTTGCACATCCCGACCGATTGCGCACCTTGGCCGGGGAAGAGGAAAGCCATGCTCATTGCGAGTCTCCAAGACACAAAAAGACACAAACTTTGGCGAGCCGGGTCCGCCCGTGGCGGATCAGCCCCCGGACTCACGATCGGGACTGTCCGGGGGGCTGACGCCCACTGGCTCGCCAGGAAATATGGGAACTTTACGCCAGCGGCATCTCCACCAGCGCGGCGGAGATCGACGAGTTGATATCGCGGTCCTTGAAGGTTCTCGCCACCTTGAGCGCGTTGCGGATCGACAGGCTGTTGCTGGAGCCGTGGCAGATGATGCAAATGCCGTCGATTCCCAGTAGCGGAGCCCCGCCCTCTTCGCTGTATTGATACCGCTTGCCGACGTTGTGCAGGGCTTGCATCCCGTGGTCGCGCTCTTGGCTCAATTGACCGATGACGTCGCGAGCGACGGTCTTGAACAGAAAGTCGGCCATCCCCTCGCTGACTTTTAGCACGACGTTGCCAACGAAGCCTTCACAGATGATGACATCAACGTTGCCCTGATACAGATCGCGGCCCTCGACGTTGCCGACGTAGACGTCTCGCAAGCGGCTGTTCTGCAGCATGGAGTGCGTTTCGCGATAGAGGTCGTTCCCTTTGCCGTCTTCGCTGCCGATGTTCATCAGGCCGACGCGCGGGTTCTCGATTCCCAGCACGTCGCGAGCGTAAACCAACCCCATGACCCCGTACTGAAAGAGATGCTCCGACCGCGCCGCCGGGTTCGCGCCGACGTCCACCAAGACCGCTCGCCCCTTCTGTGTCGGCAGGGCAACCGCGATTCCTGGCCGCTTCACATTCTTCAGATACAGTCGCGTCTTCAGCCCGGCCGCGACGACGGCTCCCGTGTGACCCGCACTGACGACCGCATCCGCTTCACGGCCTGCCATCATCTGCCAGCAAACCGAGATCGAGCAGTTCGGCTTCTTGCGGAGCGCTTCGGTCGGCTTCTCCTCCATCGTGATCCAACTGTCGGAGTGGCGCAGGATCAATCGATCGGACGAAAACCCGGCCTTCGCAAGCAACGGCTCCAATTGCGGTTGGTCGCCCACCAGGACGACTTCCAATTCAGGGTGAGCCTGTAGTGCGGCAATGGCCCCATCAATGTTTGGGCCGGGAGCGTAATCACCCCCCATGGCATCCAGCGCGATCCGCATGAGGATGTTCCTCGTCGAAGCTCGGCGACTATTCCTCGTTACCGGCGTCGTAGCTTCGGCCGTGGTAGTGCCCGCATTGCGGACAGATGCTGTGGTTGGGCACCATCGCGCTGCACTGCGGACAAGTCGTCAAATTCAAAGGCTTAATCGCGTTGTGACTGCGACGCTTGCGGGCACGGGATTTCGACGTGCGCCGTTTGGGAACTGCCATGATCTCTCCGCCAAAATTCGTTCAACGTGGGAACAGCCCACGAGTTACACACGATTTCTCAAGTTTCCCCACCGAATAGAGCGGGGCATGGTATTGGAGCTTCCCCCGCACTTCAAGCAACGTGGCGATTGCCGGAGAGCGAGGCCGTGCTCCGTCTTTTCTCCCTCTCCCTTTGGGAG
>SXGS01005182.1_pt1 | contig 16919 bp, 13 predicted proteins | sample 3174681 | NCBI WGS metagenome assembly SXGS01 (sample SAMN11356861, study PRJNA531348) | freshwater metagenome | isolation source: freshwater sample F1-80 | place: China: Fuxian Lake, Yuxi | collected 2017-12-25 | reverse complement strand
CAGATGCTCTGCTTCATCACTACTTAATTTAGAGTTCTCCGAGATTAACTCTGAAAGGGTCGCCATAGGTCAATGGTAGAGCCACTGTCACAGCAGTTGTTTACCAATTTTGACTATCTGCTTACTAAAGGCAGTTTCGCTCATTAACTTTAAGATTTGAAGCGGTTGATAAGCGGTGGATCTGCACCGATTTAAATTTGCTTTAAGCCACTCCGTGGCATCGCTTATATTTCTTTCCAGATCCACATGGACAAGGAGCATTTTTAGAGGTGCCACCAGAATTTGTTGGCTCAACATCTGCTGCTGAGTATTGCAGTGCTGCAGCAGGTGCTGGCGCCGGTGTTAAACCTTTAGCACCAACTTCATTGCCTTCTACTTGAACCTCGACGTGAAATAAGAATCCAACTAACTCTTCTTTTATTGCATCCATCATCGCCGTAAATAGGTCATACCCCTCTTTTTGATACTCAACTAATGGATCACGTTGAGCCATCGCACGTAATCCAATTCCCTCTTGTAAGTAATCCATTTCATATAAATGCTCACGCCATTTGCGATCTAGGACTGAGAGCAGGATCTTTCGCTCTAACTCACGCATTACTGCTGGAGTTAACTCACTCTCTCGCTTTTCATAAGCAACCCTGGAATCTTGCAAAATTCTTTCCGATAAAAACTCACTATCAAGTGCTACTGCGCCACCGATTTCTGCCAATAATTCTTCAGCGGTAAATGAGATTGGATAAAGCACTTTAAGCGCTGTCCACAAGGTATTTAAATCCCAATCCTCTGCCACTCCAATAGCAGTTGCCGAATCAACATAGGCAGTAATTGTTTCCTCCAGTGACACCTTTACCAACTCTTTAATATCGACACCTTCAAGTACTTCACGACGTTCGGAGTAAACAACCTCACGTTGCTTATTCATTACATCGTCATACTTCAATACATTTTTACGCATTTCAAAGTTTAAAGATTCAACTTGGGTCTGCGCTGATTTGATCGCATTGCTTACAATCTTTGATTCAAGCGGAGTCTCCTCTGGCATACCCGCTGCGCCTAAAAATCTTTCAACTAAGCCAGAGTTAAACCTGCGCATCAAATCATCTTGTAGCGATAAATAAAATCGTGATTCACCAGGATCACCTTGACGTCCAGATCGGCCTCTTAACTGATTATCAATTCGTCTTGACTCATGACGCTCAGTACCAAGCACATATAGTCCGCCGAGTGAAACTACAGTTTCATGTTCCTTTGCCACAGCAGCTTTTTGTTTTTCTATCTCAGCTGGCCATGCTTTTTCATACTCTTCAGGTGAGTCAACTGGATTTAATCCTTTACGTTGTAGTTCAAAATCTGCCATGAACTCTGGATTGCCGCCAAGCATGATGTCAGTACCACGACCTGCCATATTAGTGGCGACTGTGACAGCTCCAATAGTTCCTGCTCGAGCAATAATCGCAGCCTCTCGCTCATGTTGCTTAGCATTAAGCACTTCATGTGCGATGCCATTTTTCTTTAATACAGCTGATAGCTCCTCTGATTTTTCAACACTTACCGTGCCTACCAAAACTGGTTGACCTTTCTTATGTTTATCCACAATATCTTTTGCGACAGCGATGAATTTTCCGATCTCTGATTTATAAATCAAATCTGATTGATCAATTCTGACCATATTCTTATTGGTTGGAATTGGGATAACACCCAACTTATAGATCTGCATAAACTCAGATGCTTCAGTCATAGCAGTACCAGTCATACCACTTAGCTTTTTATAGAGGCGGAAGTAATTTTGTAGGGTAATTGTTGCCAGGGTTTGGTTCTCGTCTTGAATCTCAATTCGCTCCTTTGCCTCCAGGGCTTGGTGTAGGCCCTCGCTATATCTACGCCCTGCCAACATGCGGCCGGTGTGCTCATCAACAATTAATAAATCACCGTTCATCACTACATAATCTTTATCTCGCTTAAATAATTCTTTTGCTCGGATTGCATTATTTAAATAACCAATCATCGGAGTATTAGCTGCTTCATAGAGATTTTCAATCTTTAAGGCCTCTTCAACCCTGGTAACACCCTCTTCTAGTATGCCAACGGTTCGCTTTTTAATATCAACCTCATAATGCTGATCTAAAGTTAGTTTTGAGACAATACTTGCAAACTCCATATACCATTTTGTTGCCTTATCTGCTGGGCCAGAGATAATTAAAGGTGTTCTTGCTTCATCTATCAAAATAGAGTCAACCTCATCCACAATTGCATAGTTATGATCTCGTTGCACACAATCTGAAAGTGACCAAGCCATGTTGTCTCGTAAATAATCAAAACCAAACTCATTATTTGTTCCGTAGGTAATATCAGCGGCGTACGCTTCACGTCTTTCAGCTGGTGACATACTTGCCAGAATTACACCAACTTTAAGTCCTAGAAAGCGATGAACTCGACCCATCCATTCACTGTCGCGTTCTGCTAAATAATCATTTACGGTAACTATGTGTACACCTTTACCAGTTAATGCATTTAAGTATGCTGGCAAAGTTGAGACTAGAGTTTTACCTTCACCAGTTCGCATCTCAGCAATATTTCCACGGTGGAGTGCAGCCCCACCCATTAATTGCACATCGTAATGTCGCTGACCAAGAGTTCGCTTTGCTGCCTCCCTTACAACTGCAAAGGCCTCTGGCAAAATAGAATCTAAACTTTCACCCGTTGCATACCGCTCTTTAAATTTTTCAGTTTTGCTTCGTAGAGTTTGATCATCTAACGCAGAAATTTCACTTTCAAATTTATTAACCTCTTGCGCAACTTTTACTAAGCGTTTAACCGCCTTGCCCTCACCAGCCCGTAAAACCTTGTCTAATAAACCCACAAAGATCCTCCGCTGGCCTCTTACATATTATTGATGAAATACGATACTGGCTTATCGTATTAGAGAATTACGCCCCACCGCACACGCAGTAATAACGGCAGTGATACTGATTTTGGCATTAGCCAGGGCCCTAACCCCCTCCTGGATGGATGCACCAGTGGTTACTAGGTCATCAATCAAATAAATATCACCCTTAGGAATTTCACAGTTTTTAATGCTAAAGGCACCACTAAGGTTTTGAGCTCGTTGACTGCTATTTAAATTGCTCTGATCCTTTATATTTTTAGCCAGATAGAGAATGGGTATATAGGTGGCGAAGATATTTTCCTTTGCCAGTAATTTTACTACCTGATCAGCTAACTCACTTACATGATCCCTTCCCCGTCTTCGAATTGCAGCAGGTGAGAATGGCACTGTAGTAATTGTTATTTGCTGAACCCAAATTGAAACTGGTAGCGCAAAAGCTATTGATCTAGCAATAGCGCTAGCCAGCAGATCAATGCAGAACTTATTACAATTTTCTTTAGCAGATAAAATAATTTTGGCAGATTGTGGATTGTAGTCGGCCACAAAATAAAGATTGTGCTTGCCTATAAAATTTAATCTAGGTGCTGCTAGCCAGTTTTCACCACAGGTGTTACATATCTCGATACCAATTAAATTACAACCTGCGCAGGTTGTGGGATAGATCAGTTCTTTTAAGGCGAGGAATGTTTTCAGCACTGCCCTGTTATAACAGGATGGCGCAGCTTTATTTTTTAAACTCTATTGTCTGTTAATACTAAATCATCTGGAATGAGTGCGATTGGAAAGGATTGCACCGAATCACCATTTAGTTTAGGAATGGTCAACACAAAGTGAGCACCTTGATTTGGCTTTCCCCAGGCTAGCAATTGACCCTGGTGCAATTTGGTATCTTCAATTGCAATTGACAGACCCAATCCGGTTCCACCACTACTTCGAGCTCTAGATGGGTCTGCACGCCAAAAACGATCAAATAGATATGGTGCATCCTCTTCATTAAAACCTAATCCATAATCTCTAACACCTATTGCAACCTCTTTATCACTTTCTGCAATCACTACCTTTATCTTCTTGCCTTCACCATGATCAACTGCATTGGTAATTAGATTTCGCAGAATTCTCTCAATTCTTCGTGGATCCCCCTCAACTTGAATTGGCCCATCTGGTGCTATCACCTGAAAAAGTGCTGCTTTGCTGGGATGTAGGAAGTCCACTGTTCGTTTGGTTAATCCACAAATATCAAAAGGAACGATACCTAGCGCTGCCGCCTCGGCATCAAATCTGCTCACCTCAAGTAAATCCGAGAGCAATAATTCAAATCGATCAATTTGATTAATTAATAACTCACTACTTCGGGCAATATTTGGATCAAAACTTCCTTTTTGTTCAAAGATAACTTCAGCTGCCATCCGCAAGGTGGTTAGTGGAGTACGCAACTCATGTGAAACATCAGAGACAAATCGCTGTTGTAGCATAGATAAATTTTCCAAGCGAATAATCTGTTGTTGGATAGAAACTGCCATTTCATTAAATGACTTACCTAAAGTTGCTAACTCATCATCACTAGAAATACTCATTCTGCTGGTCAGATCCCCATGCGTAAATTTCTCAGCAACTGCTGCTGCTTGTTGTACCGGTGAAACTACTTGTCGGATTACGAACTGAGTACTGAGTCCGATAAGTATCACCAGTAATAAGCCTGCACCAAATAAATTCCAGGCGATACTGGAGATACTTTGATACTGCGCATCTAATTTAAATAGGTAATAAATTTCATAAACTCCAGTACGTGGAACATTTAATTTGCCACCAATTAAAAATCCTGGAAACTCTTTTCCGTCTGAGTAGCGAATCCCCACTCGCTTATCCAAAACCTCATCTGCTTTCCTGACCTGCTCACGAAAACTTTCTGGAATTGAATCCAGTACTAATAATGTTGGGACAGTTTGATAGATATTTTGCTTGCCATCACCCTTAACTACCGGCAAAATCACAGTCTCTCGACCCGAAAGTGAGCCATCCTCTCGGGAGGAGGTAATGAAATCTTGGACCACTTTGTTCAGACCAGCATCATTTTGAAATCTTGCAAGGTTGAAATGTCCTTGTGCTAAATAAAGAGCGTTAGCTGTTTCGATTTTTGAAATTGAAATCTTTTCATTAATAATTGTGGCTGCTACCCGATTATGAATAGATACACCAATAACTGATGCAATTAGTATTGAAAAAGCAATACTTGTCAGCAGCACCTTAAGACTTAGCGATTTCCTTATCTTAATTTTGTTACTGAACATGGCTAAACTCTAGCCGCCCCCGCCTTATAGCCAACACCCCGAACTGTTAGTACATACTCAGGCTTATCTGCATCTGATTCAATTTTGGAGCGCAGACGCTGGACATGAACGTTGACTAATCGAGTATCAGCTGCATGCTGATAGCCCCACACCTCACTTAATAATGCTTCGCGAGTAAAAACTCTACCGGGCTCTTTGGCTAATGTGGCTAGTAAATCAAACTCCAACCTAGTGAGAGGAATTTCTCTACCGCTTTTTAATACTTTATGCTCCATTTGATCAATCACTAAATCACCAATGTCCAGTGTGCCAACTTTGGTAACTCTTCTAAGCCTGGTATTAATTCTTGCTACTAACTCCTGTTGTTTGAATGGTTTAAAAATGTAATCATCGGCGCCAGCCTCAAGTCCAAGGACAACATCATGCGTATCATCCTTTGCAGTAAGCATTACGATTGGCACCATCGATTTTTCTCTAATTAATTTACAGACCTCAATGCCATCAACTCCTGGCAACATAACATCTAATAACACTAAATCAGGCGGGTTTGTATTGAATAAATCCATAACTTGATCCCCACGATTTACTAAATCAACCTCCATACCAGCAGAAGTTAGGACGATGCTAAGCATCTCCGCTAAGTCTTGGTCGTCATCAACGACCATGACTAATGGCATTTAAGAGCCGTGTTCCCAGGAGTTTAAATAAAGCTCTTGAGCAGGTGTTAAAACATCAAGTGCTGAACCCATACTCTCCAGCTTCAAGCGTGCTACATCCTTGTCAATTGATGCTGGCACGTTGTGCAGCCCAGCTGATAATCCTTTTCCAGATTTCAATAACCACTCAGCGGTTAGTGCTTGATCAGAAAATGACATATCCATAACCGAGGCTGGGTGTCCTTCAGCTGCGCCTAAGTTGGCAAGTCTGCCCTCGGCAATAAGTAGTATCCGGCGGCCATCTGCCATAACAAATTCATCTGTTTGATGGCGCATCTTGGAGTTCTTGCTCTTTGCATTTTTCTCTAACCACGCCACATCAATTTCAATATCAAAGTGGCCTGAGTTAGCAAGAATTGAACCATCCTTCATTTGCTTGAAATGCTCATCACGTAGCACATCACGATTTCCAGTTACAGTTATAAAGATGTCGCCAATTGCGGCAGCTTTTGTCATTGGCATTACCCTAAAACCTTGCATTAGTGCATCCAATGCTTTGGTTGGATCAATCTCAGTCACAATAACCTCAGCGCCCATTCCTTTAGCGCGTTCTGCAACTCCCTTACCGCAATAACCAAAACCAGCAACTACCACAATTTTTCCAGCAACTAACGTGTTTGTAGCGCGAAAAATTGCATCTAATGTTGATTGACCAGTGCCGTATCTATTATCAAACATATGCTTAGTGTCAGTGTCATTCACGGCAATCATTGGAAACTTGAGTGCACCATCTTTAGCCATCTGGCTCAATCTGATAACACCAGTTGTGGTCTCCTCACAACCTGCCATTACGCCCTCTATTAACTCTTTTCTGGTGGTGTGTAAAACATTTACCAGGTCACAGCCATCATCAAATACTAATTGTGGCTTTATATCTAAGGCAGAGTTTAAATGCTGATAATAACCATCTCGATCAACAGCATTTCGAGCAAAAACTGAAATTCCATACTCATGTACCAAAGCTGCTGCTGTGTCATCTTGAGTTGAAAGTGGATTTGATGCACAAAGTGCTAGATCTGCTCCGCCGGCTTTAAGCGCCAACATTAAGTTTGCAGTCTCAGTTGTTACATGCATACAAGCAGCAATTCGAATCCCTGAAAATGGTTTCTCTTTTGCAAAGCGCTCTTTTATTTGTGCCAACACCGGCATATTTCTAGCTGCCCATTCAATGCGCTTTTTTCCTTCACTAGCTAACGCAGAATTTGCAATATCACTTCTAATCGCAGTGGTGGTACTCATTTACTCTCCAATTGATTCGGTCCACTAAAGTATTGGCAATCATCTGGCTGCCAGTGGATAAAGATACCCTGAGTGGGGTTGATTTTTCACCTTCAAAGCAATGCTAAAACAGTATCTGTGATTTTTAACATCTCTTTTTCGGTATTTGCCTCAACATTAAGCCTAAGCAGTGGCTCAGTATTAGATGGTCTAAGATTAAACCACCAACTATCTGCAGTGACTGTAAGGCCATCTAAATAGTCAAGTTGATACTTACCTTGATACTTTTCTTCAACTGCTTTAATGGATTTAGCGACATCTTTTACCTTGCTATTAATCTCACCGCTTGAAAAATAACGGTTATATGGCTTTAATAAATTTGATAACGGCTTATTGCTATCCATCAATTCAGCTAATGCATAAAGTGCAGCTAACATGCCAGAGTCTGCCCGCCAGAAATCTGCAAAGTAAAAATGTCCTGAGTGTTCGCCGCCAAATATCGCACCTGATTCAGCCATTAAGCTCTTAATATAAGAATGACCGACCCGACTACGTGAGCCAACTCCTCCATTCTCGGTGATAACTTCTGCAACAGCTTTTGAGGAGATTAGGTTGTAGATAATGGTAGAACCTGGCTGTGATTTGAGTTCACGCACAGCAATTAGGGCAGTCAAAGCAGATGGATTTACTAAATCTCCTTTTTCATCAATCAAAAAACATCGATCAGCATCCCCATCAAAAGCCAGGCCAATATCTGCTTTTTCTTTCTTAACCTTCTTTTGTAGATCCTTAAGATTATCAGACTCAATTGGATTTGCCTCATGGTTTGGAAAATTACCATCCAATTCAAAATACATAGGAATAAGATCAATATTTAAATGCTTCATTACCGCGGGCGCAGTAAAGCCTGCCATGCCATTTCCAGCATCAATAACAACTTTTAATTTTCGTTTTTTGAAGGTTTTTTTAGGAAATCTTGCTAGTAAGTAATCTACATACTCACTGAGTAAATCTTGACTTCTTACAGAACCAACAGGTCGATTTGATATTGGCACACCATCTTCAATAAATTTACGAATTTTCAATAACCCCGACTCTTGTCCAATTGGCTTAGCACCACTTTTACAAAGCTTCATGCCGTTATATTTGGCAGGATTGTGGCTGGCAGTAAACATAATTCCAGGTAAATTTAATTTGCCAGAGGCAAAATACAACATATCGGTAGAGGCCAAGCCAATTCGAATTACATCCATGCCTTGACTGGTAGCACCATCAGAAAAAGCTGCTGCCAGTGGGGCAGATGATGCTCGCATATCCTCACCCACCACAATTGTGGCCGGCTCTCGTTCTATCTCTAAAAATTTAGCAAAGGCAACTCCGAGAGAAAATGAAAAATCAGGTGTGATTTCATTTTTTATCAAGCCCCTAATGTCATATGCCTTGATAATTTTCTCTAACATAATGCTCTTAACTTAGAGGTTTATTTAAGATTTTAAAAATTAGTTTGATGGCAGCACGCGCAGATGGCCCCGCCGGCCCAGCTCTGGCTGCATTGTTTTCTCACCCGTTTCGGTATTTGCTACTTCACGAACCGCATCGGCAATCGCCATTAGATCTTCCTCTGATGGACCAGTGTTGTGATTAATAATTTCTTCTTTAATTACACTCCAACCAACTGGAACTGTTAAACGCTCACTGTGCAACGCACAAAGATCATAATTGTGTGGCTCGGCATAGGTTGATAGTGGTCCTAAAACTGCAGTTGAGTCAGAGTAGATGTAAGTAAGAGTCTTAATTGCAGCATTAGTACAACTAGCTCTTGAACACCTACGTGAATTCGACTTTCGCATATGAACAGGTTAATACCGTTATGGTGAAAATGTTGGGATTTAGCCCCGACTTATTACTTTTGCATCGGAGATCGGCTCGGCTGCTGTTTCCAAGTTGGCACCGTTATTCATTGGAATATAGCTGCTACCGATACTGCCATCTGCTGGTAACAATATGACACCCCCACTAATTCCCTTACCCTTTGCGGTGATTTGCAATCTATTTAAACCAACTGGAGCAGACCAAGTTAAAAAGTTTGATCCACTCAATTGTTGCTGAATTTTCTTACCATTCACACCAGTTGCCGATATTTCAACACTTATTTTGTCACCAACAAAACTTAATATGGGTTTAGAGCCAGTTAAGTTCACGCTCCAATTACTTAATGGATCAGTTCCTGTTGCCCAAGCAATTTCAGAACTTTTACCATAAGTGAAGTTACTCAATACCGAAGCAAGAATAGGCTGATCAGAATCAATAATTACTGAGAATGGTTGATTAATTGGCGCAAAAGTTAATGGGATATCTAAAACTCTTTGCCCCTTCACCTCCAGTTCAGATAAACCAACCGGCACAAAGTTCCCATCATTTGAATTAATAGTGACATCAACATTTGCATCAATCGAAGCTGGTACTAACAAACGCAAGATATGAGTAACCGAGTTTTTAGGAGAGATTAATTTTCCAGTAAATCCGGAGATCGCAGAAATTTTCACCTGTTTACTTGCTGCTGCAACTGGAGCAACAAAATCAGCACCTAGAGATTTGAGTCCTTTTTTTCTCTCATCAAACAAGAAGGAGCTAACTCGTCCTGATTTGGTCTTCACCGCAATCATAATTACCTCTTCACCAGGAATCATTGAGTCCACCGATATTTTTTTAGTTGAGTCTTGGGCAATCACAACACTCTTTGGCTCAGCTGGGCCATTTGGAGTAAATATTTCTATATCCACTGTTGATTCACTAAACCCACTATTTGTAATATATAAAAATGATTTACTAGTCAGGCCACCAGACCCACCAGCAAACCATTGTTCACCGTTGCTAATTGAGCATGGCACTACCGCTTTCCAGCTGTTGTTAGCAAAAGTTACTGCAGTTCCAGAATTTCCCTCCACCAAGACAGCATTATTTAGCAATGGGATCACACTGCTTTTGCCAGCATTTAACCGTTTACTTTTTCCATCAATTAATCTGCGATTTATTTTTGAATTAACCAAAGCGGCAATTGAAGAAACTTTGTTTCCTATTGCTGGGCAGACAGTTGCAGGATAAGAGCTGGTCAATTTCACCTGATCTGTTTGAGTGGGTGCAAAGTAGGAAATTCCAGCTAAGCAGATTAGTACTAATGGGATTGTCAGAATTTTCCAGTTAAATTGGCTAATTTTCATACCAGCTCCTCAATCGGAACCTCACTACGCCTGCTGCCAGCAGGTAAGGCCAAAACTATGGTGACAATTAACGCAATCATCTGCATTGATATCCATGCATTCCGATACTCACTGTTATGAGTTAAAGAAAAATCACCAGCTTCAGAGATCTTGAACACTGGTAATCCAAATTGATTTTGTTCAACTGGAATCTTTTTGCCATTCATTATTAACTGCCAAGCCTTATCGTATTTTTCAGCCAATAATATTTGCCCTGGGCCTGAGACATATCCCAGAGATTCATCACCAGTCAAAGTTATTGAGAAATTTTTGCCTAGCGGATTTTGATAAGTGACCCTGGCGTTGGAGTTATTCACCTTCCACACAACTCCATCTTTTGTGGCAGAGCTGCGGGTATAGCCACCGATTCCATCAATAGTACGTACCAATCCTGCGTCAGCCGGATTTTTCATAAACAAATACTGCACTCCATAATATCCAAGAACTTGACTGCTAGCAGCGCCCACACCATTTACTAAATCAACAATTCCCTTATGAACAAGTTCAGGTGTTTTGCTTGCAAAATCAGCATCACCTAATTGCAAATCTCCACCACGAGTTATGAAATATTGCAGCTGATTAGCAGTTTTTCTAATTACCAGCGTCTTGGGTCGCTCACTTGTGCTTGCTAAATCAGTTATGAACGCTGGTACTACCTGTTCTTGATTTGATCGCACCAATGAATTAGCACCTGCAGTGGCTGCCCACACTGAGATTAAAACCATTGAAATTACGGTAATCACTGTGGTCAAAACAGTAAAAATGTGTTTGAAGCCAAAATTAGATTTTCGCAGCTGGGGTAGCAATCTTTCGGCGAAGGCAAAAAAAGCGAGCAGGGTTAGTAGTTGGGCAAAAATAATTAATGGCCCACTCCAGATCCGTTCGGCGCTGCTGCTATTGCCTGTTATGTAATAAGAACTTAATGTTGCAGCAGTTGCAATGACTACTACTGCAAGTGAAGCGATTTTTCGTTGATCATAAGAGATCACCGTAATTAGTAGAAAAAGTATGAAAGGTGCCAAGATAAATAATTCAGGTGAACCGACTCCCCCTGGATTAAATAGCAAAACCGATAATTGATCACCAGATTCTATTGATAATCCTGGCTCTTGTAATGCAGTAATTGGATGCAAAATAAGGTTAAAAGAGTGGGGAACATTAAGTAGTACCGGTGTTATGAGTAATGCAAAACGTTTTTTAATTTCATCTGTATCCAGATTTTTAAGAATCAATTGCAATTTAGTGGCACGCCAGTTTGTTTCAGTAAAATAATGGTTGATGACAATAGCAAGGTGAAAGCAGATCCAGCTAATTAGAAATAATGGTGAAAAGGCGGCAGCTACCGATGCCACTAAGGTAATAGAAAAGATTTTGCGCCATGATATTTTTAACAATCCTTTATATCTGCCCAACAAAGTAATTAATGGTGGCAAAATCAAGGCAACCACAATTGTGCCAAGGCGACCTTGATTTATTGAGGTGAGTATCACTGGTGAGAGTGAATAGATAAATGCTAAAAATACGCTGGAGTAGTTACTTAATGCAAAATTTCTAGCAGAGTGATAACTTAAAATAAACAGTAATGTTGGAGTGAGTAAAAACAGGATTGCAATAAAGCTTTGTGGGTTAGCTGCAGTTATATATGAGGTGATTCCAATTATTGGCACCCATGATGGCACCGCCATGCTGCTGCCCAGACCTACCTGATGCCACGAGTTAAAATAAGTGCTAATCAATTCATAAGCACTAGCAGGTGAGACTGCAAGTGCACCCCCTGAGAGTGAACCAAGCCGATTACGTGAGTAGAAAATAGATATTAATACCATTAATAAAATGCCAAATAATAATGGCTGCTTAATTAGGGCTCTGATCTTGCTAAAGCTTTTGGTTTGAGCAAAATCGATCTCATCAAAACTTTCATCGATTACACCAATATCAGAGTAACTTCTAGCCTTAGTAATCTCACCATAACCTCTGTTGGGTTTCAACGCATTCACTAGCGCAGATGAAATTCTTTCAATAATGGTTCTTACTTGTGCTGACCGTGCTGGAATAAATGGTTTGATAACTCGGGCAGTTAATACTCGATTTGATCTTCGATACCTTCTTGATTTAATCAAATCTGCTGGCTTGAAAATTAAAAGTCCGATCGCAGCAACTTCATCAGCAGCATATCCAGGAAGTTTTGCCAGCAAATATATGAGTGAGCGCCCAAGTGAAGTGAAAAGAAGTTGAATCACCACCCATGGCAGAATCCACCAACTTGAGTTAGCAAGCAATACAAATGCAGCGTTGCGACGGTCCAGCAGCAAAGGCCGGTGCAAAATTGCATCCTTCACATCAACTGTGCGTCTTTCAGAGGAGGCTGCTTCTGCGTGATAAAGAATTGCATCCCCTACACAAATAACTGAGTACCCAGCAATATGGGCGCGCCAGCCTAGATCAATATCATCTCTAAATAATTCTAAGCTGGGATCAAATCCACCTAATGATTCAAATAGCGAGCGCTTAATCAACATACCTGCGCTGCTCACCGCCAACACCTCTTTGATCTCATCATGTTGACCTTGATCAATCTCGCGCTCTTCTAGTCCAGTCCACCGACTGCCATTCTCAGTAATGCTTATTCCCGCTTCTAAAATATGTTTGTGGTCATACCAACCTAAAATCTTTGGGCCAGCGATAGCAACCTGTGGTCTGGTAATAGCAGCTGCTAATAATTTTGCTAGCGCATATCGATCTGGCGCACAATCATCATGCAAAATCCATAACCACTCTTGGGTATCACTATTCTTTTTCATAGCTGGAAGTTTTCTAACTGCAGCAGCCACAGCTGCGCCAAATCCAGCGCTGTCAGATCCTTTTAATACTTGAATCCCGGCATTACTTAATAATTTAGCTGAGCTGTCGCGGGAGCCATTATCAACTGCGATGATTTCATCTACCTGATGTTTTTGCGCAGATAATGAGGCAACAACTTCACTTAACCAGGTAGCACCATTATGGGCAACAATTATTGCCGTTACATATTGATCTTCAAGTTGGGCAACCGCCCCGGTGATCGCTTTTTCAGCCACCCGTTATTTTAAGCGCTACGGCGCTTTAAGCGACGACGCTCACGTTCGGATAATCCGCCCCAAATTCCAAACCGTTCATCATGGGCGAGTGCGTACTCCAAACATTCAGCGCGAACTTCACAGGATAGGCAGACCCGCTTTGCCTCCCTAGTTGAGCCACCCTTCTCAGGAAAGAAGGCCTCTGGATCGGTTTGAGCGCATAGCGCTCGCTCCTGCCAGGAAAGTTGTTCTGAGGAGAGTTCTAGGGCCGCAAGCTCTGCGCGTTGATCTGACATGTATCTCTCCAATAACTGTTAAGTTAATTCTGCAAGTACCTAAGGGCCAGGGTGTGCCCGATGGGATAATTACACGCCTGTAATTCGATTAAGTCAAGTTGGTAATGCGCAAATTGTGGAATTTAAAACCCCAAATAATTGCCAATTACCACCATTCCAGCCTCAATTTGGGTGTTTGGCGCGATAATTGAGTCAATTACACGGCTATTAGCCCCAATCTTTACTCCACTGCCAATTATTGAGCCACTGATCTGAGAATTACTCTCAATTTCTACTTTAGATTCAATAACGCTGCCAAGGTTTATAACACAATTGCTTGCAACTGATGCAGAGGGTGAAATTAAATGATCCCCGCTATGAGTTGGTGTGGCGGATGATTTTATTACGCCAGTAATTAGATCAGCAGATGCCTTAACCAGTGCTGCTGGGGTGCCGATATCTAACCAGTATGAGTTATCCAAGTAACCAAAGACTCTAACTCCGCCAGCTAGGAGCTGCGGAAAAGTTTGCCGTTCCACACTTACTACTTGATTGGATGGAATCTTTTCAATCACCTGGCGATTAAATATATAACACCCGGCGTTAATTAAGTTGCTGACGGGGTTTTCCATCTTTTCTAGAAAGGATTTAACCTGATTATTTGCTTCTAACTCCACACAGCCAAAGGCTCTAGCATCTGCAACCTTAGTTAAATACAATGTCAAATCCACTTTATTTTTAAGGTGAAAATCCAATTGTGCACTTAAATCATGGCCACTTAAAACATCACCATTAAATACCACCACCTGATCACACTTATCTAAAGCTGCTGCTGCATTACGAATACCACCACCAGTTCCTAGTGCGGTTTTTTCAACAGCATATTTGATCTTGATACCAAAGTTTTCACCGCTACCAAAGTAAGGCTCAAATAACTCAGATTTATAAGAGGTGGCTAGAACGATCTCGGATATTCCAGCATCTGCTGCTTTTCTTATCTGGTGCTCAGTAAACGGCACGCCCGCAACTTGCAACATTGGCTTTGGTGTTTTAAGGGTTAGTGGCAGCAGCCGAGTACCCATACCGCCCACCAATAAAATAGCACTAGTTTTCATGCACTTATCCGTTGTGCTGCTTTACTAATATTTTCATCAGTTGCTGTTAATGCAATTCGAATAAATCGATCGCTGCCATAAAAAGCTCCTGGAGTTACTAAAATACCAAGATTTGCAAAGTAATCCACGGTTTTATAGCCATCCTCACCTTTGGTGCACCAGAGATATAAACCAGCCTGGCTGTATTCAATCTTAAATCCTTTACTTAATAATGCAGCTTTAAGTATTTGCCGGCGCCGGTCATACCGCTCAACCTGCTCCTTTACATGCTGCTCATCAGTCAGTGCGGTAATCATTACCTGCTGAACTGGCAGTGGAGTCATCAACCCCGCATGCTTTCGCACCTGCCTAATCTGATCAATTAATTTCACATCCCCGACCACAAAGCCGGCTCTATATCCAGCCAAATTAGATCGCTTAGATAGTGAGTGAACTGCAAGTAATCCCGTGTTATTACCATTTGCTACCGCCAAAATTGATTTAGCGCCAGTGGCAAAACTTAAATAGCACTCATCGCTAGCCACAATTGCATTATTTTTCCGAGCCCAGTTGATGCATGCAGCCAATTGATTCTCATCTTGTACCTGCCCAGTTGGATTAGAGGGTGAGTTAAGCCAAGCTAGATCAGCATCTGGCCAAGTATTGGCATCTATCTCAACTGGTAGCACCTGTGCTGAGGCCATCATGCCACTTACTAAGTAGGTTGGATAAGCCACCTTTGGGTAAAGAACTTTTTTGCTCTGTAAAAATGTTGGCAATAGTGCAATAAATTCTTTTGAACCAATTGAGGGCAATACATCAAACTCTCCGCTTACGCCAAGATTTTTAATTGCCCACTGCCGAATCCCTTGACGCAACTCCTCTGTGCCACCAGTTACTGGATAGCCAGGTGAGTTACTAACTTGGGATAGTCGGTCTTGAATAAATTTTGGGGTGGGATCAACTGGGGTACCTTGGGATAAATCTATAAAACCATCAGGATATTTTTTTGCTTTTTCACCATATGGTGCCAACAAATCCCATGGAAAGTCTGGCAGTTTCAGAAGAAACTTATTTCTCTTGTGGTGGTAGTGCTGCAACTATTTCATGATCCTTACCAGTCGGACCAAGTTTTGCTGCGCCCCCAGGAGAGCCAATCTCTACAAAGAACTTAGAGTTGACTTCACTAAAATTTTTCCATTGTGATGGCACATCATCTTCGTAGTAAATAGCTTCAACTGGGCAGACTGGCTCACAGGCACCGCAATCCACACATTCATCAGGTTGGATATAAAGCATGCGATCGCCCTCATAGATGCAATCAACTGGGCACTCCTCAATACATGATTTATCTTTAACATCCACACAAGGTTGAGCAATTATGTAGGTCATGCCACCCCTTACACCTAGATCTGCCTAATTAGGTAGAGAATACTGCCATCACGCTAAATACTTATACAGCCTTAAGTTTAGTAGAGAGGGTCAAATGCAGCCATCAGCGGCTCAGATTGGTGAGCGGGTAAGCATTCGCTTGCATGACCCGCAAGGTGGCTACCGAGACTTACTGGGTATTTTAGTGAGTGAAAACACGGTAAAAAAGAAAGATGGAACTTTGATTACCTTTGATCCAAGCAAGATCGCAGTGTGGAAGGTTGTGCCCAATAAATGAGTAATAAAGAAATCTTATTATTTGATACCAAAAGCAGAAAATTACAACCACTGGTAAGTTGCAATGGCAAAAATTTAAGAATCTACAGCTGTGGGCCTACTGTTTATCGAGATGCCCATGTTGGCAATATGCGCACATTTCTACTGGGAGATTTGATCACCCGGCTTGCAAAGTCTCTAGGTCATTCTGTTGAATTTATTCAAAATATTACCGATGTTGGTCATATGTCAGAGGATTTTGTAGAAGATAAAATGCTGGCTCAGGCAAAAGCTGAATCTAAAGATCCATTTGAAATTGCTCGCACCTATGAAAAAAAATTTCATGCTGACCTAAAAACTCTAAATATTAATCCAGCTAATTCTTATCCAAAAGCTAGTGAGTGCATTGATCTAATGCATGATTTGATTGAAAAATTAATTAAATCAAATAATGCTTATGTTGGCAGTGATGATT
>SXGS01387846.1_pt1 | contig 16920 bp, 15 predicted proteins | sample 3174681 | NCBI WGS metagenome assembly SXGS01 (sample SAMN11356861, study PRJNA531348) | freshwater metagenome | isolation source: freshwater sample F1-80 | place: China: Fuxian Lake, Yuxi | collected 2017-12-25 | reverse complement strand
TCGTCGACCCGGATGCCGATCGAGACGATGAGCGCGAACAGGGTGATGCGATTGAGCGTGTAGCCGCCCAGGTAGAACACCGTCAGCGTCAGCGCGAGCGTCACCGGGATCGCCAGGAACACGATCAGCGACTCGCGGATGCCGAGCGTAAGCGCCATCAATACACTGACCGAAACCACCGCGATCGCCATGTGGAGCAGCAGTTCGTTCGACTTCTCGGCCGCGGTCTCGCCATAGTTGCGCGTGACCGTCGTCTCGATTCCGGAGGGAATCGCCGTCCCTTTCAGCCCGTCGATGTTGGCAAGCGCGCCCCGGGCGGCGTCGATCGCGTTCACGCCCTTGCGTTTGGACACCGCGAGCGTCACCGCCGCGTGGAACTGGCCCCGTTCGCCGTAGCGGACCAGGCGCGATGGCTCTTCTCCCGCGTCGGTCACCACCGCCACGTCTCGCAGGAAAACGGGCCGGCCCGCCGCGGCTCCGATCGCGACCGAAGCGACATCGTCCGCGGTGCGCAGGAATTGGCCGGTTTCGAGCAGGAACTCGCGGTTGCCCTGGGAGAACGAGCCGGAGTCCAACCGCTGGTTCGCCCCACCGATCGCCTGAAACGCGTCGAGCGGAGTCATCGAATACGCGGCGAGACGCGCCGTGTCCAGCGCGACGCGCACCGAGCGGCGTTGGCCGCCGATGATCTCGACCGCCGACACACCGGGGGCGCGCTTGACCGCGTCGTGCACTTGCGCGGCGACTTGGCGGATTCGCGTGTCGTCGTAGTGGGAACTCCACAGGGTCACCGCCAGGATGGGCACATCGTCGATCGAGCGCGGCTTGACCAGAGGCCGCGAGGCGCCCGGCGGGATGAGATCGAAGTTCGCCATCAGCTTCTGATTCAGGCGTACGATCGCCTTCTCTTCGTCCTCGCCGACCTGGAAGCGCACGATCGCGAGCGAGCCACCCGGGCTCGACGTGGAGTAGATGTACTCGACTCCCGGGATCTCCCACAGCAGCTTCTCCATCGGCCCGGTGACTCGCTCCTCGACTTCGCGCGGCGATGCGCCGGGCAGTCCCACGAACACGTCGATCATCGGCACGACGATCTGCGGCTCTTCCTCGCGTGGGAGCTGCGTCACCGCGAAGACGAGCAGCACCAGGGACGCGCCCATGAAGAGCGGCGTGAGCTTCGACTGGATGAACGCGCGCGCGATTCCGCCGGCGATCCCCATGTGGGTCACGGCCGCACCTCGACTTTCGCGCCGTCGGCGAGACCGGCCGGGCGCGGATGAATCACGGCCTCCGTCTCGGCGAGACCGGCGAGGATCTCCACGCTGCCCTCTCGAATCGCGCCGGTCTTCACCAGCCGGAGCCGCGCGAGGCCGTCTCCGGCGATCATGACGAACGACAACTGCCCCTGTTGCGAGACGGCCGCGGCGGGGATCGTCAGCACGCGCCGGGTTCCGCCGGCGAACGTGGCCCGGCCGAACAGACCGGTGCGGAGCAATGGGTGGCCCGGCAGGCCGATCTTGGCGCCGAACGCGCGTGACGCCTCGTCGATTTCGGGCACGATCTCGACGACCGCGCCCGCCATCGGCTCCTCGATGGCGTCGATCTTCACACGCGCCGCCGTGCCGCGCCGTACCGAGGCAAGCCTGGACTCTTCCACGCGCGCCTCGAAACGGTACGATCCCTCGCGTTCGATTTCGAGCAGCGGCAATCCGGGCGAGGCCAGCGTACCGGGCTCGGCCTTGCGTGCGATCACGCGGCCGGCGAATGGCGCGGAGAGTGTGGCATGGGAGACGTCAATGCCGGCGGCGTCGACGGCACGGCGCGCCTGCTCGATCCTGTCATCGAGCTGCTTGCGGCGCGCGCGAGCCATTTCGACCGCGGAGCGCGCCACTGCCATGCGAGCGGCGGCTTCGTCGAACTCCTGACGCGACACGCTCTGTTTGTCGAGCAGGTCTTTCATGCGCCGTAGGGTGACATCGGCGAGTTGGAGTTGCGCGGACGCGGCGCCGATGGCCGCTTCCGCCTCGGGAATGCCGCTTCGCGCTTCGGCGAGTCCCGACTCGGCCCGGGCGCGGCCGGTGTCGAGTTCGCGGACGTCGACGATCACCAGAGTCTGGCCCGCGGTGACGCGATCGCCCACGTTCGGCCGAATCTCCTTGACGTAGCCCATCACTCGCGCGGCGATGGTCATGGTGGCGGTCGCGTGGACCGTGCCAGGGGCTTCGTACGACTCGGGCCAGTCCACGGTCGCGGCCGCTACCGCGTGGACGGGCGCGACCGCAACCGTCAGGGTGGATGGGCTCCCGTGGTCTTTGCTCCCGCAAGCCGCCAGCGCCAACAGCGCCGCGGCGGCGATCGATCTATTCGAGAACATTCGAATCTCCCGTCAAGGTTCCTTTCGCGAACTCCAACTGCACGGCAGCCATGCGCTGGTCGTGGAGGGCGGCCAGCCGGCGGAGCCGCGCGTCGAGCAGAGCGGACTCATTGCGGAGCAGGTCCGACACCGGACTGAGTCCCGCCTCGTAGCGGTTCTTCACGATGCGCAGGCTCTCTTCGGCTTGCGTCACCGACGCGGCGGCCACCGCGATCCGCTCGGCCGCGGCATCCACCGACGCGCGCGCCCGCAGCTCCTCGAGCTTCACCGCCGCCTCGGCCTCGCGCTTGCGCCAGGTGGCGGCGGACACACGGTGACGCGCCTCGGCGACTCGTTGCCGCGCGGCGCCGCCATCGAACGCGTTCCACTGCAGCGACGCTCCCAGCCACCAGTTGGCGCCGCCCTGCGTGACGAACCGGCCCCGGTCGGCCTCGAACATCCCACGCAGAGCCACGCGCGGATACAACGCCGAGCGCGCCTCGTCGACCGCGGCTCGCGCCATGCTCTCGTGGATGCCGGCCTGGCGCAGTTCGGGACGGTCCGCCGGCGCATCCGCGTCCGGAGTCGCTGCGGGCCTCGAGGTTGTGGTAAGCAGCCGCGACTCCTCGAGTCCCGCGCCCATCGCTTCGTTGAGGACCGCGCGGGCGACACGTTCGTCGAGGTGGCGGCGAATCGCCTGCTCCTTCATCGCGGCAACGTGAACGCGAATGGAGAGGACATCCGCGGCCGTGGACATCCCCACGGCCATGACGGACTCCGCTCGCCGCAGATCGGCCTCGGCGGAGGCGACAGCCGCTTTCGACGCGGCGGCCGATTCAGCGGCCAGTACCGCCGCCTGATAGGCGCGGGCCGTTTCCAGCGCCCGCCGCATCGCCGAGGCGCGCTCCTGTTCGGCGCTCATCCGGACACCCAGGACGGCGCCGCTCTCCCGCGCTCGATTCGCGCCGGCGTCCCAGATCGTCCAGTCCGCGCCCACCTGCGTTTGAAAGTTGTTGACGAAACCGGGATCGTTCAGCGATCCGATCGCGAAGTTCTTCTCGGCGAACCGGCGTTGCGTCAGCAGCGTACCGAAGGCGAAGACAGGGTTGTTGCTCGACTGGAACGTTTCCGTGTAGCCGGCGCGGGGCAGGCGGCCCGCCCGCGCCTGGGCCGCGCGAGCCTCGGCGGCCCTGGTATCCGACTTGGCGGCCTCCGCGGACGGGTGTTTTTGGAGGGCGGCCCGCACCGCGTCGCGCAGGCTCAACGGCTCCTGCGCGGCCACCGGGATCGCGGCGGCGATCAGAAACGCGATTCTCATCTCAAAAGGCAGGACGCGGTTTTCCAGACTCTGGTGACGAGAAAAACCATGTCACCTCGAGGCGGAAGCGCGGATCTGGAAAAGTATGGAAACCACGGTCGATTGGGCGGGCGGAGTCCGGTTCATCGCGCGGACGCGCGGCCATGAGGTGGTCTGCGACCAGCCGGAGGACAACGGCGGAACCGATGCCGGAATGTCGCCTCCGGAGTTCCTTCTGGCGTCGCTCGGCACATGCGCCGCCTCCTACGCCGCCGAGTATCTGCGCGCCCGCAAGCTGCCCCAGGAGGGTCCGCGGGTTCGCGTCCGGGCGGAGAAGGCGTCGCAACCCTCGCGGCTGTCGCGATTCTCGGTATCGGTGGAGCTGCCCCCGCTCGACGACCCTCGCCACATCGAGGGCGTGGAGCGGGCCGTCAAGCGCTGCCTGATTCACAACACTCTTCTGCACGCCCCGCAAATCGATGTCGCCATCGAAGCCCCTGTTACGATGGAGGCTGGTGCGGCAGGATAACCAAAGGGAGATCGAACTCGCGCGGAGACTGAAGAATGGGGACGCTTCGGCGTTCGAGCCGTTCGTCGATGCGTTCCACGGCAAGCTTTTCCAGTACTCGTACATGATGTGCGGGCACAGGGAAGACGCCGAGGAAGTGGCGCAGGAGACTCTGATGAAGGTTTTCGACAACTTTGCCAAACTCCGGGAACCGGAGCATGTCCGGGCGTGGGTGTTCCGCATCGCACGCAACGTCTGCATCGTGAAGCGGCGCAAGAGCGTGTTCGCGCCAGTGGAAGAGATTTCGCTCGACGAAGTGAAGCCGAACTGGAAGGGCGATGGCGACAGCCGCAGGCTGGATATCGCCGACTGGTCGGCGCTGCCCGAGCAACTGGCCATCGACTCGGAGATTTCCGGCATGGTGCGCGCCGCGATTCAGGAGTTGCCGGAGATCTACAAGACCGTGCTGCTGCTTCGCGATGTCGAGGGAATGACAACGGCCGAGTCGGCCGGTATCCTCGACGTAAGCGAAGAGGTGGTGAAGACGCGGCTGCACCGCGCTCGTTTGGCCGTGCGGCAGAAGCTGGATTCGAGTCTGAAAGCGGTGGCCGCATGACCCCGGACGAATGCCAGAAGGTCTTCGCCAGCCTCTCCGAGTACCTCGACCGCGAACTGCCCGAGCGCGCCTGCGACGAGATCGAGGAGCACATCCGGGACTGCGAGCCGTGCATCGAGTTCGTCGAGAGCCTGCGCAAGAGCGTCGCGCTGTGCCGGCAGTTGCGCGCCGAGCGGCCCTCGGCGCCGTTGCCCGAGGATCTGAAGGAGCGGATGCGAGCGGCCCTTCGCGGAATCCCCTCGCCCGGCTCCGAAGCATAGCAAAGCGGGGCGATTGCCCGGCGAGCCCGCGACAAGGCATCATGACTTTATGAGAAGACGTGGAGCCGCCATCGCCGCTTGCGTGCTGGCGTGCTGTCCAGCGCTGCGCGCGGAATCGGTATCGAACGGGAACGGTTGGTATAACTACTTCGGCAAGTTCGGCCTCGGCGGCGGATGGTCCTGGTGGACCGAGTTGCAGGCGCGCCGCAACGAACAGATCGTGGAGCCGCAGCAGTATCTGATCCGGACCGCGCTCTACAAGAAGGTACGGAGCAACCTCGAACTCGGCGGAGGATACGGATTTATCCGCACCGATCCCTATGGCAAGCGGCCGGTCCGCACCACGTTCGACGAGAACCGCATCTATCAGGACGCCATCTGGGACCTGTCGCGCGAAAAATGGCGCTTCACGCAGCGGTTTCGCTGGGAGCAACGCTGGCTGCTCCTTCCGCAAGGCAACACCTTCACGCAGCGCTTCCGTTACCGAATGATGGTGCGCCGTCCCATCGGATCCTCGAAGGATTGGTATTGGACGGCCGGCGATGAGATTATGTTCAACGTCTCTCCAAACCTGCCGCCGAATAAGTTCGATCAGAACCGCGCGATGGCGCTGATCGGACGGAGCCTCAAATCCGGCTGGCGCGTGGAGATGGGCTTTCAGGAGCAGACGCTGCTACAGCGCAACGGACGCATCCTCGAGCACAACCACACGATCATGGTGAACCTGTTCGCGCCGAACTGGGCGCTTCGCAAGTAGCGGATCAGGATCGCGGCGCGTTCGATTGGCCGCGGCCGGCCAGCGGCTTCACGCCGCCCGCGCCGCACACCGCGACGCCGGTGCTCAGCAGCGCGTTCAGGAAATTCTGGAACACGCCGTAAACCATCTGCTCGTTGACGGCTTGCTTGCCGGGCATACGGAAACTGGCGGGCAGTTCCTTGGCGATGCGCATCCGGACCGACGAAGGCGAGACGAAACCCGAGGAATCCTTGTGATTGGCGATGGAGATGGGAGTCTGCAAAACACCGCCGCTCACGCCATTCACATAGAAGTTGCAGCGGGCGAACCAGCCGAGATTGCCGGGATCCTGCGCGTCGAACAGCAGCAGCGGAGCCTGGCGTCCGGGCGCGTGGGCGCTCACCACCACGGCGCGATTGCCGTTGTCGATCTGGCACTCGAGACCCATCTGTTGGCAGATGCTCGAAATCACCTCCGAGTCCAACTCGAGGTAGAGCATCTTGTGATTGCCGGCCTGAAGCACCTGCATGCTGATTCTAGTTTAGCCTTGTTCCTTGCTGGAAATGTCGTCTTTGAAAGTATTCTTCGCGCCGCCCCGGCCCGGGCGCTTGTCCTTGATCGGGCCGGCCTTCTGATTTTTCGCCGCCTGGGCGGCGAAATTGCGCCTGGGCGGAGGTTCGATGCGTTTGCGGGCCACGGCGGTCAGGCTACGGAAGAATATAGGCTTTCTTGATGTAGTCGAGCAGCGGAAAGTCCTTCTTCAGGTACTCGTTTCCCTCCCGCTGGATGCGGTTCTGATCGGGACCGCCGCCATTGGGCGCGCCCTCGCCGTACCCGGCATAAAAGTTCGCGACGACGCTCATCCCTTCCACCACGCGGCCGAACGGCGTGAATCCGCGGGAATCGAGCGTGTCGTTGCGGCCCAGGTTGATGAAGATCTGCGTGGTGCGCGTGTTCGGACCGGCGTTGGCGAAGGTGACCGTGGCGGGAGCGTTCGATTGCAGCGGAGGATCGTCGCCGATGTTGGCGTCGCGCCACTTGGCGTCCATGGCGGGATCGCCTTTCAATCCGAACTGCACCACGAATCCGGGCAGCACGCGAAATGCCCGGTTATCGTCGTAGAAGCCGCCCTTGACCAGTTCGTGAAAGCGATCCGCTCCCAGGGGCGCCCAGGAACGGTCGACGTCAATGACGAAGTTGCCCTTGGAAGATTCGAATTTGGCCTTGTAACGGGGAGGGGCCTGGGAGGCGCATCCCATCAGACACGCGAAGGCGAGCGCCGCGCCGGCGGTGAGTTTCCTGTTCATCGGGTACTCTTCAATTCTACTTCGTGGGCTTCCTGGACACTAGCGCCGCCAAGGCGCAGACCACCGCCATGCCGGCCAGCGTGAAGAAAACCTCGCGGTACCCGCCGGCCAGGTCGTTCGCCTGCTTGGCCCGTTCGATGATGGCGGCGAAATAGCCGGGGACGGTGAATCCCGCCACGCCCCACGCGGTGAACATCAGCCCGTAGTTGGCGCCGATGTTCTTGGAACCCCAGAATTCGGCGGTGAGCGATGGCATGATGGCGAGGAATCCGCCGTAGCAGAATCCGATCAGGCACAACCCCGCAAGCACCGGCCAGAAAGATCCCGCCGCCGGCATGAGCACGGCGCAGACCACGGTGTAGATCGCGCACATGGCGAGCAGCGCCTTCGTGCGGCCCACCTTGTCCGACGCCGTTCCCCAGCCGAGCCGGCCGAGTCCGTTGAAGATCGACACGATGCCCAGCGCCGCGCCCGCCGTCATCGCCATGCCCTTCGAACCGATCTCGCGGAACAGCGGGACCGCTTCAGGGATGATCGTGAGACCGATCCCGCTGCCGAGGAAGTAGACGACCCAGGCGGCGTAGAATTGCCAGGAACCGAGCATTTCGCCGGACGAATAGTCGGCGCGGCGGGCTCCAACGGCGGCCGCGGGCGGGTTCCAGCCCTCGGGTCTCCAACCGGGTGGAGGCACTTTGAACATCTGCGCGCATCCGGTGACCACAACGAACAGCAGCGCCGAGAGGATTAGAAAGGTGCGCGGAATCGTTTCCTTGTACTGGGCCGGATCGGAGCCCATCAGCGCTTCCAACAACGGACCGAACAGCAGCGGTCCCAAACCGAATCCCATCACGGCCATTCCAACCACCAGACCGCGCTTGTCGGGGAACCACTTCACACAGGTCGCGATCGGCGTCACGTACGCGAATCCCACGCCGAGCCCCGCCACCACGCCGTAGGCGAACTTCAGCCCGTCCGGCGTATCGCCGATCAGCCCCGCGAGCAGACACCCTAGTCCCAACAGGACGCCGCCCACGGTCCCGACCAGGCGCGGTCCCTTGCGATCCTGCCAGATTCCGGCCCCGATCATCGCCAGCGTGAAGAACGCGTTCGCCCATCGATACGGGGCGATCGTCATCGTCTTGTCCCAGCCATAGGCTTGCGCCAACGGCCCCCGGAACACGCTCCATGCGTAGATGATGCCGAGACAGACCTGCATGAGCACCGCCGCGCTTGCCAGCGTCCAACGGTTCGAAACTTTCTGATCCATGTGGTCTGGCGATTATATCGTGGCCGCCAAGCTTGGCGATAATAGGGATATGCTCAGAGCGCTGTTGCCGATGCCCCTGCTCTGCCTCTTGCTCGCGGAAAGCCCCGAGACCGCGGCGACGCAACGGAAGATCGACCAGTTGGAGAACGACCGCGTTCCGCCGAACTCGAAGGTCTACTTCTCACAGCGAGAGATCGACACTTACGTGACGGATCTGATGCGCAAGGAAACCGGCGACGGCGTGCGCAACCCGAAGCTACGGTTGGGGACGAATCGGGCCACTGGCACCGCGGTGGTGAATTTCGTGAAGCTCCAAACGGACAAGGGACAGCCGCCCGGTTTCTTCATCGGACTGCTGCTTCGCGGCGAGCACGAGCTGGGGGTCAGCGTGCACGGGCGCTCGGGCGGCGGCCAAGCGCAGGTGGACGTCGACGAGGTAACCATCGACGGGCTTGTGATTCGCGGCAAGACCCTCGATTTGTTGATCGATTATTATTTGACGCCGCGCGTGCCCGACGTCAAGATCGGCAAACCGTTCCAACTGAAGCACGGCGTGGACCGGTTCGAGACGACGCCCGACGGCATAACGCTGTTCACCGGACCGGCAAAGCCGGCGGCGGCCGCCAAATGACCAGGCTGGGACTGGATTCGTACTCGATCCGGGCCTGGAAGTGGAAGGCGCTGGAACTGCTCGGCTACGCGGCTTCCTTGAAGCTGGACGCGGTGCAGATTTCCAACGTGGCCGAGTACGAGAGCCTGGAACCGCGGCATCTGGCGAAGGTGAAGGATCGCGCGGCGGAACTCGGCATCGCGATCGACGGCGGAACCGGTTGCATCTGCCCGACCGCCAAATCGTGGAACCCACGCCAAGGCGATCCGGCCGATTACCTGAAGCAGGGCCTGCGCGTGGCCAAGGCCGTGGGAGCCTCGTCGATGCGCTGCTTCATCGGATCGCCCGCCGACCGGGCGGCGGTTCCGGACGTCCCCATGGAGAAACATGTCGAAGCCACGCTGAAGGTCCTGCGGGCGGCTCGTTCGGAAGCGTTGGATCTCGGCGTGAAAATCGCGATCGAGAACCACGGCGACCTCTCCGCGCGCGAGTTGCGCGATCTAATCGCCGCCGCCGGCAAGGACTTCGTGGGCGCGTGCCTCGATACCGGGAATCCGGTATTGATTTGCGAGGATCCTCTGCTGTCGCTCGAGGTGCTGGGTCCGTACACCGTCACCACGCACATCCGCGATTCCGTCGTGTTCGAGCATCCACGAGGCGCGGCGGTGCAATGGGTCGCCTGGGGCGAGGGCTCGATCGACTGGAAGCGGTTCCTCGCGCGCTACCGGGAGATCTGCCCGGGCGCCGCGATGCAGCTCGAGGTGATCACCGGCCGGGCGCCGCAAGTGAACCCGTATTTCGAGCCGGCGTTCTGGAAGAGCTACCCCACACTGCCCGCCTCCGACTTCGCCAGGTTCGCGCAATTGGCGAAGAACGGGCATCCGTTCATGGGCAACATGGTCATCGGCGACGTTCGGGGAGCGGCCCCTCCGCCGGAGTTGGCGGAGCCGCTGAAGCTCCAGCAGCGGCGCGATTTGGAGCGAAGCGTGGAGTACGCCCGGAAGACGCTCGGACTCGGCGTGCGCGCCTGATCGATCGCCGCCCATCTGCCTCAGCGTCGCACGGGATTCACGAACGCGCCATTGCCGGCGATATCCCAGAGCGCGATCCGCGCCCACTTCCAGTCCTTCGCGGCCGTCTTCCATTCGAACGCCGCCTCTCCGAACGGACGCGTCTTGTCGAGCGCGAACGTCTCGGTGTGGATGGCCGCGCCGTCGCCCCAAACGATTTCACCGAACGCCAGCGGGAACGTCCAGCGCGCCTTCACCTTCGCCACGACCGCCGCCGGATCGGCCGTCGAGATCGACACATCGGGCAATAACACCTCGCCCATCGACACGAAGAACTCGCCCCGCCGCACCGCGTCGAGCATCCGGCCGTAGTTGTCGAAGTCCGGCAACTCCGGCATCCGGACGTAATTGGCGTTCATGTGAGCATACAGTTCGTGGGTGGACTCGATGTGGAACATGTCGGTCTCGGCGATCGCGCGTTTGGGCAACCCCCAGTTGTTCATGTCGTCCAGCAGCCGCAACGATCGCAGACCCTGCCGGATAGACGACGGGTCGGACGGCATCGCCTTCCAACCGGCGCCGAAGAAATGGGGGTCGAGGAAGAAATCCGTCTGGCGCACCTTGTCCGGATACTCGTAGGAACTCTTGGTTCGCGGGTGCGTCTGATAGATGATCCCGTTCTCCCGCCGGGTCATTTCGATCACGTCCTCCGGCGAGCCCACGTGATAGACCTTGCCATAAGTGGGGTGCTCGCGCACGAGCGGTCCGGGGGACTGCTTGCCCATGAACCACAGCACCTTCCTGGGGAAGAACACCGACCAATGGCCGCCGAGATGGACGTTGGCCTCCTCGGAAGGGATGAGCAGAAAGCGCGAGTCGGACTGTTTCCGGCACATGCGGTAGTACGCGTCGAGTTCCCGCAGCCGTAGATCGCCCAGGTCCTGCGGATGACCGTCGCCATGGAAGTCGGCGGTGATCGCCGCGTCGATGCCCATGTCCATCAACACTTGGCGGAAGGGCGGCTCCCACTCCTCGCCCCGGTCGAGCGCCTGGATCGTATAACCCCAATGCCAGTGAGAAGTAAGCGTCTTGTAACCTGGCAGCGCGCGAAAGCGGTCGCGATTGGTGAACCGGAGCGCTTCGTCCAGCGCGACATCGCCTTCGCGATCGGATACCCACAGGAACATCCCCATGCGTTGCGCGGTTCCTGGAGGAGCGTTCAGCCACGGATAGTACAGGCCCGCGCCGTCGTCGTTCGGCTGGCGGATACCGAGGCCGGTCTCGCCCGTACCCGCGCGGCCGCCCCAACCGTGATGCCAGACATATCCGGCGTTGGTGGTGTAGTCGCGTGGCGCGATGTAAGCATGGGGCGGCGGAAACACGACGACGCTGCCGCCATCGGTCTTGGCCGCCAGCGCGCGGTAGCGGACCCGCTCCGTGCGCCTGTCGGGACCGTCGGTCATGGCCCGCTGGAGAACGCCGCTGGTGTCGTAATAGTAAATCGGCGCGGCAACCTCCCGCTTTCCCAGACGTACGAAGGCGGCGGGAGCGGCGAACTTGATGCCCGCGTCGTACAGATACGCCGTCATCGGCTCCTGCGTCGAAGCAACCGCGTCCTGACGGATCAGCCGGGATCCGGGATAGAACGTGTATACGATGGCGCCCGAAAAGATGCCCATCCGGAAGCCCTCGAAGGCGGCCTCGACGCGGTCGCCCACCGTGCGGACCTTGGCTCCCGAGGCTTGAAACGCGGCTTCGAACCGGCGCGTGCCGTTCGGGTCGTTGCCGGGGAAATCGAAGAACTCCTCGAATCCCGCGCGGCCGCGGCGCTTGCCGGTGCTCGCCCAGTACTGCGGCCGGGCATTTCGCAGCACGGTCTTACCGCCCACCAGGACGCTAGCCAGCACGGGCTTGGTATTGTCCAGTGAGAAGTCAGCCGTCCACGCACGGCCGGTTTCGTCCGGCCAGCGGACCGTCAGAACCGGACCGGCAACGGTTACCGAGACAGGACCTGGACGCACCTCCGACAGATCCGCCTCGAACAAGGCGGCGCGGCTCGGCATCGCGAGCAGGACGAGCAGCCATGGACGCATTCAGAGGCCTAGTATACAGCCGCCCGCCGTGCGCTGGTAGGATAAACCGGTATGCCGGTTTCGAAAGCGTTGAGCGCCGCCGTTCTCATGGCCCTGCCCCTGTTGGCCCAGCCGGTGGTTGCGCCGGGCGCGCGTCCGGTCAATGAAGGCAAGATCGGCGCGGGCGAGGGTCCGGCGTGGTCGCCGGCCGGGGAACTGTTCTTCACCGGCGCGGGCGGGATCTGGCGGCGGGACGCGGTCGGAAAGACCAGCGTCTTCCGCGCGCCTCCGAACGGCGCCAACGGGCTGTTGTTCGATCCGCAAGGGCGGCTGATCGCGTGCGAGCCCGGCAACCGCCGCGTCACGCGCACCGAACGGGACGGATCGGTAACGATCCTGGCCGATCGTTATCGAGGGAAACGCTTCCACTCGCCCAACGACCTCACGATCGACTCGCGGGGCCGCATCTACTTCAGCGACCCGCGCTATGGGCGGCGCGACGGCATGGAGATGGAGGAAGAGGGAGTCTACCGGATCGACGCACCCGGCCGCGTGGAGCGTGTGCTCGGGCTCGAGGTGGAGCGCGCCAACGGGGTGCTCGTCTCCCTGCGGGACGAGTTCCTGTACGTGGCCGGCAACAACAACAACAAAGTGGGCGGCGAGCGAAAGCTGTGGCGGTTCGCGCTCCGCGCGGACGGCTCGGTGGACGTGGCGAGCCGGAAGCTCCTATTCGATTGGCTGGATGGACGCGGCCCGGATGGCGTCAAGATGGACAGCCTCGGCAGGCTGTTCGTCGCCGCCGGTTTGAACCAGGCGCACCCTCCGTTCGAGTCCGCCGAACGGTTCAAGGGAGGAATCTACGTCCTTTCGCCGGAGGGAAAACTACTCGACTTCATCGCCATCCCGGTGGACGAGGTGACCAACTGCGCTTTCGGCGGCGAGGATCGAAGGACCCTGTTCGTCACCGCGGGCGGCACGCTGTGGAGCGTTCGGCTGGCATCGCCGGGACGGTAACGGCCGGATGCGTTACCGGGTGGCGGCCGCCGCCGTCACCGCCTGCCCGTCCGATACGCGATCGTCGGGATGTGAAATCACGGAATCCCCCGGTTTGACGCCCTCCAGGATCTCCGCCGCCAGTCCGTTGCGATGCCCCACTTTGACCGGCCTCCGCCGCGCGACCGCGCCGTCGACCGCGAACAGCGCCCAGCCGCCGTTCCAGCGGAACAGCGAACTGGCGGGAACCTGCGTCACGCCGGAGCCTTCCCACAACAGGAACACCGCCTCCACCCGGTAGCCCTCGCCAAGCCGCCGCCACTCCTCCTCGGGCGACACGATGTCGCACAGCACGCGAACCCGCTGCTCCTCGACGCCCAAGGCCGAGATCTTGGTGAACCCGGTGGGCTCCACCATGCGGACCCGCGCCTGCAACGGCCCGCCGCCGCCCCAGCGCACCAATTCGAGCGCCGTGCCGGCCGCGAGCCTCACGGCGTCTTGCGACAGCACTTCCACCGACACCTCGAGCGCACGCGTGTTGCCGATCTCGAGAATCGCCTCGCCCGGCCCAACGACGCCTTCGCTATCCTTGGCGACGCGCAACACGCGCCCGGAAACCGGCGACGCCACCACGATCGTCTCGCCGCCCTGTTGGCGCCGCACACCGGGATTCGAGATCGACGCACGAGCGGCCTCGATCTCGGCTCGCGCCCGCTCGATTTCGGCACGCGCGCTCTCCACCGACTGCGCCGACGCCGCTGACACAGCCTCCGTACGGCGGGCCTCGGCGCGAGTCCGCTCGCTACGTTCCGCGGCGATATCGCCCGACGCCAGTAACTTCTCATCCCTCACCAGTTGTTGTTTCCAGTAGCCTGCCTCCACGGCGGCCGCTTCCTGTTGCTTGCGAGCCGACGCCAGCCGGGCCTCCGCGCCTTGGCGCGCCGCCTCCGCCGAGCGAACCCGCGCCTCGCCCTCGGTGGAACGGCGCGCGTCGAGCACTTCCGCCCGCAACGGTTCGAGCGTGGCCACGGTCTGCCCGGCCGCGATGGCGTCACCCGCCTTCCACACGTGCCGCCGCAGGAAGCCGGCCACTGGCGCGGACACCGTGAAACGGTCGCGGAGACGTGTCTTGCCTTCCTCTTCCACGGTCTCGCGCATGGGCCCGGCGGAAGCCGTCGCGACCTCCACCTCCACCGGCTGAGGCTGCATGCCTTTGTAGACCGCCGTGGCGATACCCGCGGCGAGCGCGGTCAAGACAATGGTTCGAGTCCACTTCATTCGTTTTTATTCGCGAGTCTTCAGGGCTTCCACCAAGTCGAGCTTGTCGAGCTTCCTCCGCACCACCAGTCCGCTCCCCACGGCGGCGATCAGCACTACCAGAGTAGCGAACGAGTATGACCAGGGCGCGGTTACCGTGGGTATGCGGAACAAATCGGACTGCGACGCTTCCGCCATGAACTTGGCCAGCTTGGCGCCCATCCACAGCCCGAGCGGGATCGCCGCCAGCACCAGCACCGCCAATTCGCCGAGCAGGATGAAGGAGATCTCGCCACGCGTGTAACCGAGCACGCGCAGGCTCGCCAACTCGCGATTCCGCTCGCTGAACGCGATACGCGCCGTGTTGTAGATGACTCCCACGGCAATCGTGGCCGCCAGTATCGTATTGAAGAACGCGAAAATCAGCATTTGCCGCGCCATCGTCTCGTAGAACGCCCGCAGCATCCGGGCGCGCGATACGGTGCCGGCGACCACGGGCATGTCGCGCAACCGGCGCTGGATTTCAGGCAGCTTCTCCTTGTCCGCGGCAAGATAGGCGCCGGTGATCGCGTGTCCCTCTCGCAACAGGCGGTTGAGCCCCGACCGCTCCATGTACACCGCCACGCCGATCCACTCCTTCACCACGCCCACCACCGGCGCCTCCAATGTCAGGCGGCGTGTGTCGAGCGTCTCGACGGTCACGCTGTCGCCGGGGCGCAATCCCAGGATCCCGGCCAGGTGATCGGTCATCAGGATGCCCTGCGACGGCAGTTCCACCGGTACGCCCCTGGCGTCCAGAAGTCGGCGCAAATCGCCGCCATTGTCGAACCCCTGGAGTCCGGTGCGGTAGGTCCGGTGGCCGTTCCGCAACCGCACGGGCACGGACCGGACGGGCTCCACCAGTCTCACGCCGGGAATCGAAGAGAGCGAATAGACCGCCCTCTCGGAAACCGCCTCCGGAAAGGTCAACATCAGCTCGTCGCGCTGGGCGCGGTGGAACTGGAAGTAGACCATGAAGTCGACCGCGCCGCTCCAGAAGCCGCCCATCACGAGGATAGCGGCGGAGAAAGAGATCCCGGTGATCGAGAGCAGAGCCTTCACGGGCCGCCGCTCGAGGTTGCGCAGGATCATCCGCGTGGGCTGCGAGATCCCGCGGCCCAATCCGAGCTTCTCGAGGATGGTGGGACGGAACTGTCCGGGCGACGCCGGCTGCATCGCCGCCGCCGGAGCTTCGCGCGCGGCCCGCGCCACCGCTTGCACCGCGCCGATCGCGGCGGCGGCGATCCCGATCGCCAGCGCCTTCAGCGCCACCTCCGGGCGCACGACGAAGTCGAGGTAGGGGAACCGGTAGAACTCCATATACATCGCGCACATCCCCTTGGCCATCCACGCTCCCGCGGCGACGCCCATCGCGACGCCCACGAGCACGATCAGAGCGGTGAACTGCAGGAAGTGGACGGCGATGGCCGTGGTGGAATAGCCGAAGGCCTTGAGGATCGCGATCTGCGTGCGTTGCGTCGCCATCAGCCGCGACACCACCACGTTCAGAAGGAACGCGGCCACGGAGAGAAAGATCAACGGGAACACCGTCGCCATGGTCTGGAGCTGTTTGAACTCCTCCGACAGATACCGGTGGGACACCTGATCCGCGCGGCCGTGGGCGCCCAGACCGCCGTAAGGTTCCAGCACCGCGTCGATGCGCGCGATGGCATCCTCGGCGCGCGCGCCATGTTCCAGCGCGACGGACAATTGGTTGAACGATTCCCTGGCGCCGCTGGCCGCCTCGAGAGGCTCGCGATTCATCCACAGGATGGCGTAGCTCTTGAAGTCGGGGATGATCGAACCCGGTGGCAACTGATAGATGAATTCCGGCGACGAGGCGACGCCCGTGATATCGAGCTTCTTACGGCGGCCGTAGATGGTGGCTTCGAGCGAATCGCCTGGACGCAACCGGTGCGCGGCGGCAAACCCGTCCGACACCATTACCTCCCGGTCGCGCCCCGGCTCGGGCAGGCGCCCTTCCTTTAGATAGAGCGCGTTCAGCACGCCCGTCCCCCGATCGGGGACGGACAGCACTTGCGCGGTCACCGGGTCGGGAAACGACGGCAGATTCAGGTTCGCCGACGCGGCCACGCGCGCCTCCACCGACCGGACGCCGGGCAACGCCGCGATCCTCGCCAGCACTTGGCGAGGCGCCCGCTTGCAGGCGCCGAACACGTCGCCGAAGCGGTACTCCCGATAGAGCCGCGCCTGCGTGGAACGCAGCGTGTCGAGCGTCGCCGTGGAGAGCACGTAGGTGGCGGTTCCCCCGGCGATCACCGCCGCGATGGCCAACACCTGGCCTTTCAGCGCGAACAGTTCGCGGAACAGCTTGCGGTGCAGCGCGGTCATCGTGTCACCAGTGCAGTTCGCGCGGCGGGCGGCGATCCGTGTTCACGTCCACCGAATGGATGGCGCCGTTGCTCATGTGCACGATCCGGTCCGCCATGCGCGCGATATCGGCGTTGTGGGTGATCACCGCCGTCGCCGTGCCAAGCGTGCGATTCACAGTGTCGATGGCCTCGAGCACCAGCACGCCGGTTTCCGAATCCAGGGCGCCGGTGGGCTCGTCGCACAGCAGCACCGAGGGGCGTT
>SXGS01362567.1_pt1 | contig 16930 bp, 15 predicted proteins | sample 3174681 | NCBI WGS metagenome assembly SXGS01 (sample SAMN11356861, study PRJNA531348) | freshwater metagenome | isolation source: freshwater sample F1-80 | place: China: Fuxian Lake, Yuxi | collected 2017-12-25 | reverse complement strand
TGATGGATTCAACGGGAATCGCGGCGCGACATCGCCTGGTCTTGCCGAGCGAGCTGATGCTGTTCTTCAAATCCATCGTGACGGTTGAAGGCATGGCTCACATGATCGTCAAAGATTTCAACCTTCTCGATTACGCGTTGGAATTCGCACAGGAGTTAGTGAAAACGAAGCTTTCTCCCGACCGCATCGCCGAAGATTTGCGAATCGTAGGTCGTGACACGGCAACTTTGCTCAAAAATTTTCCGCGGCAGACTTACCAATTCATTCGAAAGGTGAACCATCCGGACTTCTCGCTTCGTCTCAGCTTCGTGGAACTCGATGAGCTCAAGCGTTCAGTAGAAACGTCGTCGAACATCATCTTCCTAGGATTGATCATCGGAAGTTTGATTCTGAGCGCCTCGCTCGCGATGTTTCTGGAGCGGGGGCCAGTTTTATTACACATGCCCCTCGTAAGCGCTTTGGGGTACATCTTCGCCGGGATTTTGGGCCTCGTGGCCTTCTATAACTACATTAAAAAGTGAACCGGCTTCGGCCAGCCGTTATGAATTCTTCTTCACGATTCCTCGCTGAATCGTCAAATCACAACCACGCTCGCCGATCAGGGTTGAGGAAAGAGGGCGTGTCAAAGATAAACTCCGACAGTTCACCAGAATGGTGTTCACATAGATAAGGAGTGGATCATGATGAAGTTCGTCTCGACTTTGGCAGCTGCAGCAGCTTTGTGTGTTTCTTTCAACGCTTCGGCGCAGGAACCCGTAGTGACCGGCGGCGAAGTGCGAGCACCGAGCCCGCGTATCATGGATCCGGATCGTCCGGGTTACTTCCAAGTGGGCGTGGGACCTTCCTTCGCACTTGGTCTCGACTCTGACGCTGTCATGTACAACGTAGTTGGCGCCTACAACCGCAACATCAGCGACCGTCTTACAGGAAAAGTCTTTGGTGACTTCAACCTCGGCACGGGCGCCGATGCGGCTCAATTCATCAACGTAGGTCTGGGAACTGACATCTATCTTCAAGAAGTTCGCATGGATTACGGCGTTCCTTACTTGATGGCCGACGTTGGATACGGTTTCGTTCGCGACGAAGACACGCAAACTCAAGATGCGGCAGTAATCGGTGCGGGCGCTGGTTTCAAGATGGCAGCCGAAGCTCTGAACTTCGATTTGAATGTTCACTACTCGCTCTTGACGGCACAACTCGACGGCAAAACTCCGTCGGTCTTCGGCCTTCGCGCAGCGGTTAACTTCTAATCGTTTTTGCGAACTTAAAGTCTTGAGAGCAGGGTGAAGGCGGCTTAGGCCGCCTTTGCTTTATTTGTGGGCTGGTTCTTCGGCAGACGAACGACAAAGCAGCTGTGTGGTGCCGTGGCGTCGTAAGAGAGTTCGCCCCGGTGGTCGCGAACAACCGAAGTTGAAATCGAGAGTCCAAGCCCCGTCCCTTTGCCGACTTCTTTAGTTGTGAAAAACGGCTGAAAGATCTTCTCGCGCAAATGCGCGGGAACTCCTGGTCCTGAGTCACTCACGCGGATGAAAATTTCGGAGTCTTTTTCCTCAACCATCAATTTGACCCAGCGGACCGGCACGCTTTGAACGGCGTGAATCGCGTTGGAAACCAAATTCGTAATCACCTGCGAGATCTGAACAACGCGGCAGTCGAGCGGAGTTTCAAGGTCGCCACCGATCTCGAGTTTGATCCCAGCGCTACGCGCTTTTTCGGAGAAAACCGCCAGCGAATCACGGATCATCGCGCCCGTCGTTGTTGGCTCGAACGGATCATCAGTTCCATCGCGCGAGACCCGGCGCAGACCTTTAATGATTCCGGTAATGCGCGAGATCGTATGGGTCACTTTGTTCACGCAGAAGAGAAGCTCTTCTTGGTCAACCGTTCCGATCACCGCTGATTCGCGCAGGCGGTCCATATACGCCGAGATGATGGCGAGCGGATTATTGATCTCGTGAGCGACTCCACCGGCCATCTCACCGAGCGCTGCGAGGCGAGCCGAAGACTCAATCTTCGCCTGTTGTTCTTTGATCGTTTCTTGCGCTCTCATCTCTTGAGTTACGTCCCACGCAACGCCAATGAGCTGAGTCGTGCGTCCATCCTTGTCTCGAACCGACCGAGCCTGAATGCGGATGTGCCGAACTTCTCTCTCGTCGGTCAAAATACGGTAAGTGGTGCTTGGCACCGTCTTGCCTGCGATGACATCTTTGGTGAGCGTGCGGATCCGCTCGCGATCTTCAGGGTGAAGTCGCGCAACTAAGCCAGGCACGGGATCGGGGAACTCCGAGCGCCGAACGCGGTGGAGATGATACATCTGACCGTCCCAGATCACTTTCTTCGTAACTAAATCCCATTCGAAAATAGCGAACTCGATCGTCGAGAGAACGAGCTGCATGCGTTGCGTTTCTTGAAAGAGTTTATCCTTCGTCATGCGCTCTTGGCTTACGTCGCGCTGAACTCCGATGTAGTGAGTGGTTGAGCCAAACTCATCTTTGACCGGAGCTAAGGAAAGCTCGTTCCAAAATTCTTTTCCATCTTTTTTCTGGTTCTTCAGAAGCGCTCGAATGGGAGCCTGATTTTTGATCGCCGAGCGAACGCGCACGAGATTGGGTTGATTTGGGTCACCTTGCAGAAAGCGGCAGTCACGACCGTACGCTTCTTCTAGGGTGTAGCCCGTGATTTTCGTGAAAGCTGCGTTGACGTAGATAACGGGAGCGTCTTTTCCTTTGAGTTCCGAGATCACGATCCCTTCGTTACTTGAATCGATGGCTTTCTGTAAAATCGAGAGTCGCGACATGAGCTTTTTCTCATCGCGCAGATCGCGGGCGATGAGCACAAAGTAAATGGCTTTTCCCGATGAATCTTTCACGGCAAAGGCTGAGACCTGAACTGGAATTTCCGTTCCGTCGGCCAGATTTTGAAATTTGGTTTCGCCAATCCAACGATTGTTCCGGGTGGCTTCTTCACCGACTTGATCGGTCCACCAATTGCGTGAAGTGAGTTCGGTAATTTCGTTAAGTTCACGACGGATGGCATCGTCGGCCGACTTAAATCCTACCAAGGCGCATCCAGGTTGATTGAGAGAAATGATGCGTCCGTTGGCTTGAACGAGAGCAATGAAGCTTGGGCTGTTTTCCAAAACGGCGGAGAAAGTCTCAGAGCTAATGAGCCCAGCGAAGTCTGGATCACAGGGAAATTGTAATTTCATGGCGAGCCCCCTGCGGACACGAGCGAGCGTTTTGTTACAGCGATGCAAATTCGATCGAGAAATCAGAGGGCCTTCACGAAGCCCTCCGATAAAAACGTTTTTGATTAAAAGGGGAGGGCTTAGTAGCCCATCCCTTCAGGACCCATCAACCGAGAAGCTTCAGCGCCATCTGGCTGACGTTGTTAGCTTGAGCGAGAATCGAAACACCTGCTTGCGCGAGGATGTTGTTTCGAGTCATCTCCGACGATTCCGCTGCGATATCAGCGTCGCGGATCCGGCTGTTTGCAGCCGAGAGGTTCTCGTCCGCTACTGCCAAGTTCGCTGTCGTCGAAGTCAGTCGGTTCTGCATGGCACCGAAGTTGGCGCGGATCGCGTTGACCGAAACGATGGCTTTATCAACCGCGTCGATCGACGTTTGTGCGCCTTCTTTTGATGACACTTGCTCAGCCACGACGCCAAGAGCTTCGAGGCTTGAGTTCGCAGCCGACGCGTTGAAGGAGATACGATCCTTGAACGAGTCGTTATGCGTACCAACTTGGATATCGATCAAACCACCAGTTCCGTTGAGCAGATCGCGGCCGTTGAACTGAGTCACTTCCGAGATCCGCTGAATTTCCGACTTCAACTGTTGATACTCCACATCGAGGAACTTGCGCTCAGTATCACCAATGGTGTCTGAAGACGCTTGAACCGCGAGTTCGCGGAGACGGATCAACATGTTGGAAACCTCGTTCAAACCGCCTTCCGCGACCTGAACCAGCGAGATACCGTCGTTGGCGTTGCGAGCCGCTTGTCTGAGACCGCGGATCTGACCCTTCAACTGTTCGCTGATCGCGAGGCCGGCAGCGTCGTCAGCCGCTTGGTTGATGCGGAAGCCGGAGCTCATACGAGCCAAGCTTCTATCAACATTTCGCTGCGTGAACTGCAGGTTCTTCTGTGCGTTCAAAGACGCCACGTTAGTCGTAATACGTAAACCCATTCTATCCTCCGTGCATTCTCAATCCTCCTTGATTGTCGCCTACCTTGGCGTACGGGCACGTTCCTTGTGCCGCGGTTATTAATTGGAAGCGGATCTCATGCTCCCGCATGACTGATCGGAATTTTCTTGAAGTTGCGAGAGTCCAGTTCTTTCTTATTTGCTAAACATTTTTTGTGGATGATTGAGGGCGCGCGAAGGCGCAAGGGAGAAGTGGCGATCGCTTGAGCCGTTGGCCCAAAGGGAGCGCTGAAGTTGCGAGACGCGCAAACGCGTTCTCGTGCACTCTAGTGAAGATTGCTGCACGCAAAGAAGTGCAAAACTCACCGAGGCGATAATCAGTTGTACGAACCAAATCCGTTGTTGAGCGAGCGTTACTCGTTCGACTTGGATTTACGCGTGCGTCCATTCGCTCCGGTCGGGGAGTGGGTGCGCCGCTGCTTTAGTTTTGGTCCCATCTTTGGCAAAGCCTGAGTATCTGAGTCTTCATCGTACGACGGGAGTCGCTTCCCTTTCGGGAGCGTCGAGGGCTTGCGGTAGTAGTAGAACTCCGCGCCTTCGGCCAAATGGCCTCGCTGTAATTTCGGTCGTTTCAATGCGCCCATGATCCACCCGCACAATTGGCGAGAGCTCACCAAAAAATGTTTATCTATCCTCGCTTCCTTCAAGGCCGGCCATCCCGCAGAACTGCGACAGGGGACCAATATTGGGGCCGATCAAGGCCCCAATGAGCAGGAAACGGATACAGGTCAGTTAGCCAAGATAAAGGACAAAACCCTTATCTGTTGTGGGATGCCAAGCTCGCGCTTAGCTCCACGGTAAAGTCAGAGGTCGTTAACCTTGGAACGATTTGTTCAAGAGCTGCAGTGCCGTATTCGATGTCGAGTTCGCTTGGGCCAAGACCGAAGTACCCGCATTCAAGAGAATGTTGTTCTTCGTCATCTCTGCCGTTTCTTCAGCGATATCCACATCCCGGATCCGGCTGTTCGCGGCTGACAAGTTCTCAACGCTGACCGCGATGTTGCCGATCGTCGATTGCAGACGGTTTTGGATTGCACCAAAGTCCGCGCGCATCGCCGAGACACTTACGATAGCCGAGTCGATAGCTGCCAACGAGTTTTGTGCTGATGCTTTATCGGCAACGCTCGTCAAGTTTACGCCGAGAGCCGCGCTGTTGGCGTCAGCTTTCGATGCGTCGAACGACAAGCGGTCGATATTTGGATCGTTCCTCGTTCCGACTTGGAAGTCGAGGATCGAGCCCGTTCCGCTGAGGAGCTGAGTTCCGTTGAACTCCGTTCCGTCGGCGATACGATCGACTTCGGATACGAGCTGGTCATATTCCACGTTCAGGAACTGACGCTCGACCGGACCGATCGTGTCTGAAGCGGCTTGGACGGCGAGTTCGCGCAACCGGATCAGGATGGAGGAGATCTCGTTGAGACCACCTTCCGCGACCTGAACGAGCGAGACCCCGTCTTGAGCGTTGCGTGAAGCTTGTTTCAAGCCCCGGATTTGTGCACGAAGGTTTTCGCTGATTGCGAGACCTGCGGCGTCGTCACCGGCGCGGTTGATTCGGTAACCCGAGCTCAACTTCTCCAAGCTTTTGTCGAGTCCCCACTTCGTTCCCAGCAAGTTGCGCTGGGCATTCAGTGAAGCGACGTTGGTATTAATACGAAGACCCATTGTGTCCTCCTCCGTGAGATCCCTGGAGCTCCGATCCTTGGTGCTCCTGAGCCTGTCTTCCTAAAGGCTCGGTAGGGTTTCATTCGTTACAACCTACTCTTCGGTGTCTCATTTCGAGGCTTGAGGGTCTGGCCGCATTTTTTTCGCGTAGGGGCGAAAACTAGCCCGTGGTCTAGTTAAACGCGCAGAATCCGCGACTACTTGAAATTACAACAAATGGTGTTTAGTTTTGACCGACGGTCAGCCCTGCGGAAAAGTAGATCTATGAATCACTCGAACTCGCCATCCTCCGATTCGAATTTGGAGTTACTGCTCGAATCGTTCCGCTCCGGATTGGAGCTTCTCGTAAATTACGCAGCGGAAGAAGGACTTCGTCTTCAACCCTATCGGGACCGAAGCTTGCCGAATTTCCGCAATCTCCTTCCGCGGGAACGCGAGGAGCTCGTACAGAAATTTGAAACGTACTCGAGTCTCATGAAAGAGCTGAAAAGTGAAGGAGCCCATCTGTTTCAGAATTTGCAAACCGTATGGAGGGCACTCCACCGACTTGGGCTTACGCCACCAGAGGATCTGTTTGCCGCTTTAGAAGAAGGCGACATCGTGGAAATCTACAGCCTCCAAGGTCGTCAGCTTTTCCGAAGTCTTAACTTTTTCGCGATATCGACTTATACGCTTGAGGAGCTACATACCCTGCCATGGTACGATTTGTGGGCACGTGATGATGCTAGGCAGGCGTTGGCTAACGAAGTCGTCGGTAAGTTTGTGGCAGGAGAAATCCAAGAAACCGCACGACTCCAGTTCGGGGAGCATGAGGTCTCCGAGAAGAGGAGCGAACTGCGGCGAACGAATGTTTGTGCTTCGCGTTTTCTTTCGCCTCTACGCGATCGATCTGGCCAGATGACCGCGTTTTTGCACGCCTTCATCGTCACCGACAGTTGGGATCAGCCAGCATCTTGAAAGAACGAAGCTGGCGCTGCGGGAGAAAAAGCGATGCCTTCTAAAAAATTGACTTCGGCGACTTCCGAACTCGTCCTTCAAATGCGGAACGAATTGGAAGCGCTTTCAGCATTTTCAAAAGAAGCTGGCTATCCCATCCGTCCGTTCGACGATGCGGACTTGCCTCACTTTTCACTTCACGCATACGAGCAGCAGACTCAGATCGTGAAGTCTCTGCGAGAATACTGCAATCTCGTGCGCGAATTGAAAGCGGAAGGCGTTCAGCTCAACCAAAATTTGAATTTGCTGTGGCGGGCGCTGGCGCGTTTAGGCTTTGTCCCTTGCAAAGATCTTTTCTCCCAGCTCACGGAAGAAGATGTCGTCGAAATTTACGATCGGTCTTCTCTTCAACTCTACCGCAGCTTCAGTTTCTTTGGGCTTTGCAGCTACTCTCTCGAGGAGCTTTACAGCCGGCCGTGGTTTGAACTTTACCACCGGGAGGAAAAGTTCCATGAGATGAACTTGGGACTCCTCCACAAGTTCGTTTCAGGTCAGTTGATGAAGACAGAACCTACCGGCATTCCGATGCACGAAGTGCGCGAGCTCAAAGCACCCAAAATGCGGTCCTCGATGATTCAGCCGCATCTCGTTTCTCCGCTTTTTGATAATAGCGGCCAGACGGTTGCCATTCTCAGCGCGTTCAAAGTTGTAAGCGTTCGAAAGCCTGCCTAGGCGTTGCTGATCGGACTAGCATTAAAAATGTGGACAAATCCGTTCACGCGTTTCGTGTTGTCGAAAAGCGGAGCGACGTAGCGAGGCTCGACGATGCCTACTAGTCGCTTGGGACTCGAAGTTTCCCGCACGAGATGCGCATCTACCGCCATCTTTTCGGTGTCGCGGATTTTTCCGCTGATCAGGCGCCCAAAATATTCGAAGTACGCGGTGTCGGGGCCGGATTCACGGTGAAAGAGATCATGCCAAGTCGAGCAGAGCAGATCTTCGATCGTATATGAGCACAGCCGAAAGAAATGAAAACTTCGGAAAACTTGAATTCCGTCGAGATTGTAAATCTCGATGATGTCCTCGGGATGTAAAAGCTGAAGCAAACCGAAATTAGGTCGCATCCCGTAACGCCCAAACGCCGCCCAGACGGAATTTAGATTGTACGAAAGATTTTGCCCTTGTGCTTTGATGCTTTCGAGGATCGACACGTACTCCGAAAGAATTTGCGTAACGCCGGATTGGACAACTTCAGGAAGCGCGCGGAATTTGTTAAGTTCACGGGATTCAAAAGGCACAAGCTCAATGTCTTCGCTCTTGGCCATTTGGGCTAGAGTTTCCGAAAGCTCGATGAACTTCAGAAGGCCATCTTTTGAAGTTTCGGCTGTTTTAGAGGCATGGAACGAGTTCATCGAGAGGCTCCTTGAAAATTCCGCAAACTCCGGAATCTTCTCAGGCCTTGTAGTTTCACGGATCGGGCCGAAGCAGCTAGCAATTTTTTTGTGATACGACGTTGACCCGAAGCGGGTAAAGAACCCCGCTTCTTAATTTTCCATTGAACTCTTAACAACCTGCTTCGGCATTTGACGGCAGAGCATGAAGACTTGGCCTTGGCAGATGATGTCGTAACCGTGCGGACGCAATTTACGGCGTAGGTTGAACAGATGAACATCGAGGGTCTTCTTATTTACGGTGACCTTAGTCCAAATAGCGCCGTACAAATCATCGCGCTTCACGGAGCGGCCCGGGCGGCTCAGGAAGATCGTCAGGAGCTGGTGCTCTCGGAAAGTGAGATCGCTAACAGAAATTCCGTCGAGATCATTTCTCAGGATAAAAATTTCGCGGTTACTGATTTGATTTAGAGCTCGCTCAACTTTCGCGACGAGTTCATTGGGGCGAAGCGGTTTGAGAATGTAATCACGAGCGCCGGCCTTTAAATAAAAGCGGATGAGCTCGAGATCATCTAACCGGGATGCGATGATGTATTCGGGAAATCTCGGGACTCCGCCTTCTTCGCGATTGCGGCGCAAGAACTCCACCAGGCTGCCGTTTGTGTTTTCGGGATCGGCGATCAGAATTCGCGGCCCTTCATTTGGGTCGAGACGCGCGCACGCACTCATGCAATCGTCCACGGTCGAGAAAGCGCGCAGATGGTATTGGAGTCCGAGAGTTTGTTGGTAAAGGGTCACGCAAGTCGGATCGTTGTCTAGGATCCAAATCAAATCGTGCGAATCTTGCCTGTCTTGCATTCAGTTTTCATCCGAGTGAGAGAGGTCATACATAAGCGCAAGAACGTCTTCTGGCGCAATGTTCAAGGTGTTGGTCAAAGTGAAGATGTCATCGAGAGGAAACGACTGCATGCCTTGTTCGAAAGCCATTAACTGCGCGGTAGTTGGATAACCGAGAATTTCGGCGATCGTCTCCGGGCTTTGGCCCGAAGCTAGACGACGCTCGCGGAAGAAAGCTCCAATCTGGCGACGAGAAACCTCGAGTTTTGAGCTAGACGGGATAGATGCGGAAGCAAGAGGAGCCTTTGATTTCAACTCATTCATCTTTCTCGAGCGCTCGCGCATCACGCGATCGCATTCCTCCGTACGTGATCCAATGTCGACAGCGACTTTTCGGGCATCGCCATTGGTTCAGATTGGTTTCCGATAGAGCTTGTGTGAACAGAAACCATTTAAGCCTTTTTCAATTCTTTCACTAGCAAGAAAAAGCTCAGGCGGGGGCGGTTAAGAAAAATTAAGTTCTACATGGTCGATAATTGCCAATCTCGTCCTGATCGGGGCGTGAAAGGACTGTAATAGGCCTAAGGATCAGGTTCTTCATCAGGAACCAACTCTTAAAAATCTCGACATTTCAATGCCTTGTCGTTTGAAAGAGGGCAGGGGGCACCTGCCCTCTTTCCGCGATCGGGCGATTACGGAACAGGCTGCGGGTTCGGAGATGCGCTATCCGCGCTTCCTTCATTCAGACCCGCGCAGGCAACCGGAATCGTCATCCAAGCTGGAAGACCGTCGATCGATTGCACCGTGGCGGGAAGCTGCGTGTTCTCGGGCACGCCGTGGATGATCAGGACGCGGTTTGCAAGATCAAGCTCCTCATCCGTGTTGATCTTCGCGATCGAATCATCCGGATTCGGATCCGCTGCGCGCAAATCCGCGAGGATCTGGCTTACGATGCCGGATTGGTTGTAAGTGAAGGCACCGCTTGCATCCGACTGAGGGAACCCTTCCATCGGCATAGGAGCTACTGGTGAAGTTGGAGCGCCGGGCGTTGCGGGAGCACCAGGCGTAGCCGGTGTGCCGGGAGTTCCGCCAGCGTTGTCGCCAGCGCTACCGCCTGCACCATCATCGGCGCCACCGCCAGCACCGTTGTTAGCACCGTCGCCGGGAGCAGGGGCTGGAGCCGGAGCCGGGGCGGGTTGATCACCTGCTGGCTGATCGAGTTGCTGCGCTAAATTTTGATCGAGCGGCAACATGATTTTTCCGGAAATCGCACCTTCTTCCACGGCATCGACCCAGCCATCGCCGTTTGTATCGGCCGCAGCTGTTGGGCAAGCCGCGCCGGTGTGGATGTGCTGCATCTGCATCATATTCGGTGCGAGACCTTGCGCGTTCACTTGTGCGGTCAGCTGATCGCCGTTGATCGTGAAGGTAGCGTCGCCGCCTACGTTCTGAAGATTGGCTTGTTGGTTGATCGACTGGAGCGAGCCTTTAAATGACTGTTGTTGAGCGGTGTCGCCACCCGAGTCGCCCCCAGGTGCGCCGGTATCACCACCGGGAGCGCCGCCTGTGTCGCCGCCGGCGTTGCCGCCATTATCGTCGCCGGGTGTGCCACCGACGTCGCCTCCGGGTGTACCGCTATCTGTGCCGCCGCCCGTGTCGTCACCGGCGTCACCACCTGCGTTTCCGCCATCACTTTGGCCACTGTCTTTGCCGTCGTCTTGACGAATGTCATTCTGAAATTGGTCTTGTTGCTGTTGCTCGTTTTGTTCTTTCTGTTGTTGCGCCAGAGCGTCTTTCCCGCCAGCGGGGCCCGTCGGGTCGCACGCTGCGGTCAGAAGACCAACGAGCGCTGTCGCCAAAAGTCCGTTTAAATTCCGTTTGTTTACAATCATACCTTCCTCCTTGCGGTTGGTTGCGATCGGGAGTTCCGATTATGAACACAAGGACGTGCGAAGGAAGATGCGGAAGACCTATTGGCAGAAACTGCAACTCAACCTTTGAAAAATTTCGTTTGCTGAAACAAGCGCGCGCGAGGGTCACGTTCAGGCTGAGCCGAAGGCAAACGCGCTCTGCGCGCGTGGTTCCGTCGTGGCATCAAAAAATTTTTCGTCGTGAGCTAAACAAATTTAGAGACAGATTGCGTAGCGATCAGCGCGATCGGCGTTCATATGTCACGAATTCATAGGCAACGGGACCGTTGCCAGGTCGGCGCGCGACTTCTTTGAATTCGGCTTTGCTGAACTCCGGGAACTTCGCGTCGCCCTCGAATGCTTCGTGGATCTCGGTGAGATAAATGCGATCGGTGACGGGAAGCATGGCTTTATAAATTTCTCCGCCACCTACGATGAAGACTTCGTCGCCCCACTTTGCGCGCTCGCGAGTCGTAACATCTTTGCAGAACGTGACAGCTTCTTCCTGCGTATGAAAAACATGAGCGCCTTCGGGGCGGTAATCTTTTTGGCGAGAGATCACGACGTGAAGTCGACCGGGCAGCGGTTTGCCGAAAGACTCAAAGGTCTTTCGGCCCATGATCATCACGTGGCCTTTCGTGGTCTCGCGGAAAAACTTCATGTCTTCGGGTAGATCCCAGGGAAGATCTCCGTTTTTCCCAATCACGCGGTTTGCGGCCATCGCGGCGATCGCGGAGAGAATCATACAGCAACCTCAGCTTTGATGGCTGGATGCGGATCGTAGCCGACGAGCTGAAAATCTTCGAATTTGAAATCGAAGATGTCTTTTACGTCCTGGTTCAGGATCATGCGTGGGAGCGGACGAGCTTCGCGAGCGAGCTGAGTTTTTGTTTGCTCAAGGTGATTGAGGTAAAGGTGCGCATCACCGAGCGTGTGAATGAACTCGCCGGGCACGAGGTTCGTTACTTGCGCAACCATCATCAGGAGCAGCGCATAGCTTGCGATGTTGAACGGCACACCGAGAAAAACATCGGCACTTCGCTGATACATCTGCAAACTCAAACGGCCATTGGCCACGTAGAATTGAAAAAATGCGTGGCAGGGAGGAAGCTTCATCTTATGGATCTCGCCAGGATTGAAGGCGATGACAAGTAAGCGCCGTGAATCCGGATTGTTCTTGATTTGCTCGATGACGTTTGAAATTTGGTCGACCTTGCGGCCGTCAGCCGTTTGCCACGCGCGCCACTGTTCGCCGTAGACGGGACCTAAGTTTCCATTCTCATCTGCCCACTCATCCCAGATCGTCACTTTGTTTTCGCGCAGATACTGAATGTTCGTGTCGCCCTTTAAAAACCAAAGAAGCTCGTGAATGATCGAACGGAGATGGAGCTTCTTTGTCGTGAGGAGCGGGAAGCCCTCGCTCAAATCGTAGCGGGCTTGGTGCCCGAAGACGCTGAGCGTACCCGTGCCGGTGCGATCGTCCTTCTGGACGCCTTTATTCAAAATGAGCTCAAGCAGATCGTGGTATTGCTTCATGCAATCGCGCTCCGGAAAAGGATTTGGGGGGAAAGGGGGAGTCAGTCTCCCTATAAAAATACGAACGCGAAGCCGGGGTCAACCGACGATTCGGCGAGCTGCGATCTGCTAGCACGGACTAGAAAATAAAGAGTCCCGACGCCTGGGGTTATGCTTAATTCTTGGGCTCCTGGGCCGGCGCCGGTAATGTCTTCTGGTAATGTCGGCGAGCAGGGACTATTCTCGCAGTCTCTATGGAAATCAAAGATCCGATTCACCAAGCCATTGAAGTGAACGGGGCGGAAGTCGCCGTCCTCGACAGTCCCGAATTCCAAAGACTGCGTGCCATCAAGCAGCTTGGTTTTGCGGAATATAGTTTTCCGGGCGCGACTCATAACCGTTACATTCATTCGGTTGGCGTCATGCACTTGGCGGGTCGGGCTTTCGATTCCATCTTCCGGAACTTTCAGTTTTCGACTCCGCAGGCCCACGCGCGGCTTCGTCAAGTCACGCGCTTAGGTGCGCTTCTTCACGACATCGGTCACGGGCCCTTAAGCCACACGACGGAAGAAGTGATGCCGGATGTTGGTGAACTTCACGTCAGTGCTTACGAGAAGCACCGTGCTCCTGAGTGCCCGGTCGATCCGAAACGTCGCGCTACTCACGAAGATTATTCGATCAAATTTTTGACTGACTCGCCACTTTCGAAGGTCATTCGCGATAACTTCAGCGACATCGATCCGCTGCACATCGCATGTCTCGTCGATGGCGATCTCCAGGTGCCTGACGATTTTTTCATCGATCATGGCCTCGACTTCCGCCCGATCTTAAGCCAGGTGATCAGCTCGGAGATGGATGTCGACCGCATGGATTACTTGGAGCGCGACGCGTACTTCTGCGGAACGAACTACGGGAGAGTTGAGTTAGGCTGGCTCATCGGAAACCTCACCGTGCACGAGAAAGAAGGGCGCATGTATCTCGCGCTCAACCGTCGTGCGCTTTACACGTTCGATGACTTCTTGATTTCGCGTCATCACATGTACTTGATGGTGTACTTCCATCATAAGAGCATCATCTTTGAAGAGATGTTGATTCGGTACCTGACTTCTGAAGAGTGCTCCTACCGTCTGCCGGCATCAATTGCAGATTACGTGAAGTGCACCGACTTCCAACTTTACGAGCATTTGTCGAAAGTTTCGAGTCCGTGGGCCCGTCGAATTGCGGAGCGTCGCCCTTACCGCATGCTCTTTGAGCTACACGCGACCGACGAGACGCCTCGGCCCGCTCGTATGTGCGAAGCTTTGGAAAAAGAAGGCATCGACGTCATTAACGCAAGCTCTCAAGCTCGTCTTTCGAAATATCACGCAACCCAAGGTGTGAAGTCGCACTCGATCTATGTTGTCGATCAATATGATCCGATGGAAAAGCCGGTGCCGATCGAGCAGTGTACGCGGATCTTCCAGCGTTACGAGGAAACTCGACGCATCGAACGACTTTACGTTGCGCCGGAGAATTACCAGGCGGCTCGTCGTCTCATCATCGAACGAAAGCTCTGAGTGCCGCGCGCGTCTCAAGACGATACGGTTATCTTAAGATCTTCCTTGCTTACGACGATAAGGTAGTAGGGCTAACAAGGAGATCACGATGGAAAACCGAAAAAATTCAAATCGCATTTCGGTTGCGACGCGCACTCTTCTTCTGGCCACTTTGCTTGTGGCCACCTCCGCTTGCGGGAAGGTCTCACTGAACATCGACGGGATGACGCCGGGTTCAGGCTTTCCGTTCTTGCGACTGAGTAAAGGTGCCGAGTTCGTCGCTTCAGCTCAGCAAGGAGAGCAGACGCTCAACGGTTACCGAGTCGATACGACTGTTGGTTCCGTGTATTCGAAGCTCGAAGCGCAGACTCCGAACGGTTACAAAGTTTATTCGACCGTCCAAGGCCACCTTGTCGCGGACGAGAAGATGAAATCGGCAGCGGCATCAGCCACTCATTGAGCGCACTGGGCGGCGTGTCCGCCCAACGAGCAGGCTGGCTGCTATTCCGCCGAGCAGCCTAGCCTCTATTCCACCGAGCAGGCTAGCCTCTATTCCACCGAGCAGGCTAGCTGCTACACATTGAACACATGATAAATTGACCCAACTGGAAGGGATGCTGGAATATGCAATCTATGCTGCACATTCCAGAACTCATTTCTGATTTGGCGTTAATTCTTGCGTGCGCGGGCGTGGTGACGATTTTCTTCCGGAAGATCAAGCAGCCCGTCGTGCTCGGTTACATCATCGCCGGCCTTCTCGTTGGACCTCATGTTTCCTGGATGCCCACCATCGGTGATACCGAGAACATCAAGGTCTGGGCCGAAATCGGCGTAATCTTCCTCCTCTTTGCGTTAGGTCTTGAGTTCAGCTTCAAAAAACTTGCGCGTGTTGGCGGCTCGGCGTCAATCACCGCTGTCATTGAAGTTATCGGTATGGTCAGTCTCGGATTTATTACCGGTCGACTCTTTGGTTGGTCGAACATGGATAGCCTTTTCTTAGGCGGAATTCTTGCGATCTCATCGACCACCATCATCATCCGTGCTTTCGAGGAACTTGGGGTTAAAAGCCGCGGTTTCGTCAGCATCGTCTTTGGTGTTCTCATCGTTGAAGACCTTGTTGCGATCTTGCTGATGGTTTTGCTTTCGACGGTTGCGATCAGCAATCAGTTCGCAGGACTCGAAGCGGCTTACTCAGTCGTTAAACTCCTTTTCTTTCTGACGATTTGGTTCTTGGCGGGAATTTTTTTGCTGCCAACTCTACTCCGGAAAACAAAGCAGCTCGTCAACGAAGAGACTCTTTTGATCGTCTCGGTTGGACTTTGTTTCATCATGGTGGTTCTCGCAACGAAGGCAGGATTTTCTCCGGCTTTGGGCGCCTTCATCATGGGCTCGATTCTCGCGGAGACGACCGAAGCCGAAAAGATCGAGCATCTCGTGAAACCGTTGAAGGATCTTTTCGGAGCCATCTTCTTCATCTCGGTGGGGATGTTGATTGATCCGAAGCTCCTGATTGAGCACGCCGTTCCTGTCGCGGTGATCACGCTTGTCACCATCTTCGGAAAACTTGGCAGCACGATGATCGGCGCTTTGCTCTCGGGTCAGAGCTTGCGTCACTCCGTTCAAGCAGGCTGTAGTCTTGCGCAGATTGGTGAATTCTCGTTCATCATCGCGAGCCTAGGTTTGTCTTTGAAAGTCACGAGCGAGTTTCTTTATCCGGTTGCAGTTGGCGTATCGGTCATCACGACGTTTGCGACTCCTTACCTGATTCGTTCTGCCGATGGAGTCTACGGCTTTTTGGAAAAGCATCTTCCACAGAACTGGCAAGAGGGTCTCGCGCGCTACAGCGCTTCGACTCGAAGTGTTTCCACCACGACCGAGTGGTCGTCGGTCGTTCGCGGCTACGCTGTGAGAATCGGCGTGAACGCGGTCGTGATTGTGTCGCTTTTCTTGGGGTTGGAAAGGCTTCTTCCCGATTGGGGAGGCTTAAGCTTAGGTATTGCGCTTCTCTGTTCGGCTCCGTTTTTCTGGGCACTTGCGGTGAGCCGCACGAGTCGGAAAGAAATTTCCAATCTTTGGGCGAACCGCCGCTATCGTGCGGCGATCATCGCGTTTGAAGTCGCGCGCGTCGGAGTTGCGATTGGCTTATTCGCGTTGCTCGCGCCGAGCTTCATCAACCTCAACGTAGCTTTCGGCATAGCATTTGGCTTAGCGGTCGTCTTGCTTCTTCTATTCTCGCAGTATTGGAACTCAGCCTACAGTTGGTTTGAGAGCCGATTCATCGAGAACTTCTCGGAGCGCGATCGTTTGGAGACGACAGAACCACCTCCGCCGGCTTTGGCCCCTTGGGATGCGCATATCGCGCGAGTGGATGTTCCTTCGGACTCCGCGCTCGTTGGTCAAACACTTGAGGAGCTGAAAGTGCGCGAGCGGTTCGGCATCACGATCGCGCTCATCGAGCGGGGACGCCGAACGCTAGCGGCACCGACTCGCTACGAGCGAATTTATCCAAACGATCGCATCAACGTCATAGGAACCGATGAGCAGATCGGACGTTTCAAGGCAGCGCTCATGCCGGATATCGCTATGTCGGATCAGCAAGCCAAGCGCGTGGATGAGTATGGACTCATGCACATTCGAGTCGGCGAGAGTTCGCCGTTTAGCTCAAAGACGATCCGCGAATCTGGCGTGCGCGAGCGTACCGATGGTCTTGTTGTGGGGATCGAGCGCGATGGCCAGCGGATTTTGAATCCCGACTCGACCATGGAGATCCGCCCGGGCGACGAACTCTGGATCGTAGGTCGTCGGGAGCGAATTCGGGAGCTCGTGGCGGCGCACGGATAATGAACAGTCGCCGCTAGGACTGCGGGGTTAGCGAGGTTCGCGACGATCGCGTGTGCCTCGCCGGGAGCGAAAGCCCGACGGAGCGTAAAGCCCCGCCG
>SXGS01500004.1_pt1 | contig 16936 bp, 14 predicted proteins | sample 3174681 | NCBI WGS metagenome assembly SXGS01 (sample SAMN11356861, study PRJNA531348) | freshwater metagenome | isolation source: freshwater sample F1-80 | place: China: Fuxian Lake, Yuxi | collected 2017-12-25 | reverse complement strand
CGCCTCCGCCATCCCAAGGCCGGCTCCGACATCCTTAATACGGCAGTTGCCTGTGGCGAATCTTCTCAAGATCCTGGCGTTAAAGTCTTTCCAAATCACTCACCGAATCCACGCGAGATATGCCTCGCAATTCGTCAAGGCGTTCTCAACAGGCTTTTGCGAATCATCCATGATGTTCAACTGCCGTTTTAGGGGTCATCGTGATTGCGGCGGCAGGAGCCCCCTCTCAACCAAGGCTCAACCAAGGCTTGCCAATGCCCCCGCAAAGGCAACAATGGATTCATGAACCCACTCCACGAAATCTCGGATCCCGAACAGTCCGAAGTTACAAGAAGAGAGTTTCTTGGTCGAATCGGCGCCGTTTGCGCCCTGGCCGGCGCCCCGGCCGCGGCCGCCGGACAAGGGGCTCCGAAAAATGATCCAGACAAACCAAACACGCCTCTCAAGGCGAAGGCTTCTCAAATGAAACTCGGCACGGTGAGCTACAACCTCGCCAAGGACTGGGACATTGAAACCCTGATCAAAAACTGCGAGCAAACGCAGTTCGAAGGCGCCGAACTGCGCACAACCCACGCCCACGGCGTCGAAGTCACCCTGACAAAACCGCAGCGGGACGCGGTCAAGAAGAGGTTCTTGGATTCCAAAGTGGCGCTCATGGGCCTTGGCAGCGCGTTCGACTACCACACGCCGGACCCGGCGAAACTGCGCCAGGACATCGATGCCACCACGGAATATATCCAACTCGCCCACGACGTGGGCGCGCCCGGGGTGAAAGTGCGTCCCAACGGGCTTCCGAACACTGTGACGGTTGAGAAGACCCTCGAGCAAATTGGCAAGTCGCTTCGCGAGATCGGCGTGTTTGGAGCCGACCTGGGAGTGCAGATCCGGCTGGAAGTTCATGGCTCGGGAACGTCGCAACTGCCGCATATCAGAACCATCATGGACGTCGCCAGCCACAAAAACGTCGGCGTCTGCTGGAACTCCAACCAAACTGATTTAGAGGGAAAGGGCTTCGACCACAACTTTGATCTGGTGAAAGACCGACTGTTTGTGGTTCACATGCGGGACCTGTATCTGGAAGAATATCCTTTTCGGCGGCTGATGACCCGGCTGGTGGAGTCGGGATATCGAGGGTTTTGCCTCGCGGAGATGCCGTCCTCGACCGATCCCATTCGGGTGATGCGCTACTACCGCGCGCTCTGGCTCTCTTATCAGGGTCTCATTTGAGGAGGGGCCTTGATTTCAATTCGCGATAAAACGCCTCGTATTCCTTCGCGGCGTGCTCCCAACCGAAGTCGGCGACCATCCCGTTGTGTCGGAGCACTCGCAGAGCCGAAGGATCTTGGTACACGGCAAGCGCCTTGAGAAGCGCCTTGTGCAGGGCGGGGACGCTGGGTTCGCGAAACTTGATCCCGTCCACTTTCGCCGCATCGTCGCGCGCGTCGGTGACCGAGTCCGCCAAACCTCCCGTCGCGCGCACAATCGGCAAGGTTCCGTACCGCAGGCTGTAGAGCTGGTTTAGTCCGCAAGGCTCAAACCGGGAGGGCATCACGAAGACGTCGCCTCCGGCCTCCATGCGATGGGCCAGCGCGTGGTCATAGCCGATGGTGACCGCCACTTTACCAGGATACGCCTCGGCCAGAGCGGCGAAACCTTCCTCGATCTCCGGATGCCCCTTGCCGAGCAGCGCGAACTGAATGTCGCGTTCGATAAGCATGGGGATGGCTTCGAGCAACAAGTCCGCACCCTTCTGCTCGACCAATCGGCTGACATTCACGAACAGCGGCGTTTCGGCGTTCACAGCCAGCCCCAGTTGCTTTTGCAGCGCGAGCTTGTTCGCGCGTTTCCCACTCAGCCGCCGCACATCATAGGGAGCGATCAGGCGCGGATTCCGATCCGTGTTCCATTCCTCGTAGTCCACCCCGTTCAGGATCCCCTTCACGGGATGCCTCAACTCGCCCAAAACAACCTCGAGGCCGCAGCCAAACTCTTGGGTCCCGATTTCCGTGGCGTAAGTGGGGCTGACGGTAGTCACTTGGTCGGCGGCGACGATGCCCGCCTTCAAGAAATTCAATCCTCCGTAGAACTCGGACGACGCGGGGGTGAAATAAGCCGGAGGAAGGTTGGCCAGCGCGAAAGCCCCGGCGTCGAAGCCGCCTTGATAGGCGAGGTTGTGGATCGTGAAACAATGATGGGGACGATTCGCCCAGCCTGCAGCCTCTGCCTGATGCCGGATGAGCAGCGGCACCATCCCCGTCTGCCAATCGTGGAGGTGCACTATCTCCGGTTGCAACGGCAAATGCCTGGCGAGGTTGACCACGCTCTTGCAGAAGAAGAAATAGCGGTTGGCGTTGTCATCAAAATCTCCATTCGCCCCTTGATACATGCCATCGCGATCAAAAAACCGAGGCTGATCCACGAAATAGACGGTCAGGTTCGGGTGGGGCCGGGTGGTCCACACGCCCCCTCGGACGAACTCGCTCCCCAACGGAAACGCGAAAACCCAGTCGAACCGTTTGATGTCGGGAAAAGCCTCTCGGATGCCGCGATACAGCGGGGTCACGACTCCCACTTGGTGGCCACGTTTGGCGAGGTACTTGGCGAGCGCCGCAACCATGTCACCCAAACCTCCGGTCTTTGAATAAGGATGAAGCTCACTGGTGGCGAGGAGGATTTTCATGATTCGATCGAAATCCGATCGGTTCTGAGATAGGGTCGAAGCGGTGGGGGAATCAACACCGAGCCATCCGCCTGCTGGTGCGTTTCGATCAGCGCGACGAACAATCGCGCCAGCGCGGTCCCACTCCCATTCAAGATGTGGGGAAACCTGTTTTCGCCAGACTCAGTCCTGTAGCGGAGCTGCATCCGCCTTGATTGATAGTCCTCGCAGTTCGAGCAGCTCGACACCTCCAAATAGCCGCCCTGCCCCGGCGCCCAAACCTCGATGTCGTAAGTCTTGGCGCTCGCGAAACCCATGTCCCCGGTGCAAAGCTGGATCACCCGGTAATGAAGACCCAAGCGTTGAAGGGCCTGTTCCGCATCCAACACCAACCGCTCCAACTCAGCGTGCCCTTGAGCCGGGTCGACAATTTTGATCAGCTCGACTTTGTCGAATTGGTGAACCCGGATCATGCCGCGCGTGCCAACCCCCGCCGCCCCGGCCTCGGCCCGAAAACAGGGGCTGTAGGCGCAGTATCGAATCGGAAGCTGGCTGGCTTTCAAGATTTCCTCGCGATGGATGTTGGCCACCGGAGCCTCGGCGGTGGGCACTAAAAACAGCCTTCCCAGTGTACTCCCGTCCGTGCCCTCCTGCACGGCGTAGGCTTGATCCAAAAACTTGGGGAACTGGCCCACCCCCGTCATGCATTCGCGCTGGACTATGAACGGAGGGGACACTTCCGTGTAGCCGTGCTCCAGGGTGTGCAAATCCAAAAGGAACTGGATCAGAGCCCGCTCCAATCGGGCGCCCCAATTTGTGTAGAGCAAAAAGCCGCTGCCACTCAGCTTGGCGCCACGGGCGAAATCCACCAGCTTGAGCGATTCGCAAAGTTCCACGTGGCCTTTTGGCTTGAACGAGAAAATCTCGGGCGCCCCGTGAACCCGAACGACCGGATTATCCTCGGCGCATCGGCCGATGGCCACACTCTCGTGGGGCATATTGGGAATTCTGAGAAGAAGATCGTCGCGCTGGGACTCGGCCTCGGCCACCTCTTTGTCCAGTTGCGCGATGCGGTCCCCCACCTGCCGGGTCTGGGTTTTGAGAGCCTCGGCATCGGCGAGCTTCTTCTGTCCCATCAAAACCCCAATGTCTTTGGAAACCCGATTCCTTAAACTTTTAAGCTGCTCGACCTCCGCGAGTCCTTTGCGCCGCGCTTCGTCGAGCCTCAGGACCTCGTCGATGTCCGCTTCCGCGCCAGCGCCTCTCGAGGCAAGTCGAGCGCGAACCTTATCGGGATCCTCACGGACAATCCGTATGTCTAACATCGCGGCATTATAAAAACCCGCCATCCAAGGGCAAGGGTTAAGAGATGGAGAAGTTTTTCTAATCGTTTCATTTTCTTGGACATTTGAAAGCGCGTGACCAAAATGCGGTGAATGGAAACGACATTGGTTATATTAAAACCCGACGCGATTCAGAAACGGCTTGCGGGGGTGATCTTACAAAGATTTGAGGCTGAGGGCTTCAGAATCCGCGGCGGCAAATTCACGCTTCTCTCGGAAGCAATCCTCCGGGAGCATTACCAGCACCTCGTGAATTTTCCCTTCTTCCCTGAGATCCTGACGTTCATGCGGTCAAGTCCCGTGCTGGCTTTGGCCTTGGAAGGACCTAACGCCGTGGCTCGGATCCGCGATTTGGTGGGGCCAACGGACTCCACGAAAGCTCCCAAAGGCACGATCCGCGGCGACATGGGCGAGGATAAGATGCGCAATCTGGTGCATGCCTCGGATTCCATCGAAAATGCGGCGGTGGAGCTCAACCGGTTTTTCGGGCCGGGCGAAGTCTTGCCTTGACGCCGACTCGTCGCGCAGGTTCCGCAAGAAAGCGGGCGGAGCGCCGGCGGATTCATCCAGGCAGTGTTTCGAAGGCTGATTGGCTGCCGGTGCCATCCATCCAAGTCAAGCGCTGGCCAGCCTTGGCGGGGGGGGGCCGTCCAACGCCGCCAAGAGGCCCATTTCTGGAAGATTGCAAAGCCAAAAAACTTCGCTACGGTCGTCGAATGCTGCTCGATTTGAGCAGGTTACTGGCCTAACTCAACAAACTACTGATCATTTACCACTCCTATGGCGGCGGCGTTTCCTAAAATTTCCAAGATTGCTTACGAAGGTCCTGATTCAAAAAATCCTCTAAGCTTTCGCCACTACAACTCCGAGGAACTTGTGGAGGGGAAATCCATGAAAGACCACCTGCGGTTCGCCGTTACTTACTGGCACACATTCAGGGGCCAGGGAGCGGACATGTTTGGTGTGGGCACCGCGATCAGGCCTTGGGAAGATGGCACTAACTCCCTGAAGATGGCCCAAAAAAGGGCACGAGTGGCGTTTGAGTTCATGGAGAAACTGGGAGTCCCCTTTTACGCGTTCCACGACCGGGATGTCGCTCCTGAAGGAAAGACCTTGTCGGAGAGCAACAAGAATCTGGACGTTGTGGTGAAGGTCTTGAAGGCCGAACAGGAGCGAACGGGCATTCAACTTCTCTGGGGCACAGCCTGTCTCTTCGTGCATCCCCGTTACATGCACGGAGCCTCGACCAGCTGCAACGCGGACGTTTTCGCCTACGCGGCGGCGCAGGTCAAAAAGGCAATCGAGGTGACCCACGAACTCAAGGGGGCCGGCTACGTTTTCTGGGGAGGCCGGGAGGGCTACACCACGCTGCTCAACACGGACATGGCGAGGGAAGTCGACCATCTTGGCCTGTTTCTTCGAATGGCGGTCGACTACAAGAAGAAGATTGGTTTTAGTGCTCCCTTCTATATCGAACCAAAACCAAAGGAACCAACGAAGCATCAATATGATTCGGACGCGGCCGCGTGCCTCAACTTTCTTCGGCAGTACGGCCTGCTGGGTGACTTCAAGCTGAACATCGAGACCAACCACGCCACTCTCGCAGGGCACAGCATGCAGCACGAGTTGGAGGTGGCGGCCTCGGCCAACGCCCTGGGCTCCATTGATGCCAACACAGGCGACACTCTTTTGGGCTGGGATACGGATCAATTCCCAACCGACCTCTATCTCACAACTCAAGTGATGCTGACCATCCTCAAGATGGGGGGGTTCACGACCGGTGGCACCAATTTCGACGCAAAAGTCCGGCGGGAAAGCTTCGACCCCGTGGATCTGTTTTACGCGCACATCGCGGGAATGGACACCTTCGCGCGCGGGTTGCGCATCGCCGCCGCGATTCGCCGGGATGGGCGGCTCGCGGAGTTCGTCAAGAATCGCTACTCGTCCTGGGATTCCGGCATGGGGAAGAAGATCGAATCTGGCAAAACGGATTTCGCTGAGTTGGAGAAGTACGCCTTGAAACTGGGTGAGATTAAGACGAACACGAGCGGGCGGCAGGAATTCTTGGAGAACTTGATCAACGAGTTCATTTGAAAGCGGTCGTGGCCCCCTTTATTCATGAAGCTTTACACCTTCGAGATCCAGGGCCGCAGAAGGCTGGGCGCGAAACAGGGGGCCGAACTGATCGACCTCGCCTCCGCCTATAAGATTTGGCGGGCCACTTTTAAGGCGCCGCCTGACGCGATTCCCGAGTTGCCCCCCGACATGCTGGCATTTCTGAGCCTTGGCGAGCCCGCGTTGAGGGCGGCCAGAGACACCCTCGCCTTCATGGCCAGGCGTCCGGCAGCGCCTGTCCATGAACGGTTGGTTTACAACTTTGAGGAAGTCTACATTCTGGCTCCATTGCCGCGCCCAGGGAAAATTCTTTGCACGGAGTGGAACTACAAAACCCAAGCCGCTGAACTCCCCGGCGGCAAGCTTCCCGACGAGCCGATTTTTTACGCGAAGTGGCCATCCGCAGTCGTCGGCCCAGGGGTCGCGTTGAAGCTGCCGAAGAGTTTGAAGCACGTTGATTACGGCATCCAACTGGCGGTGGTGATCGGCAAACGAATGAAACGCGTCGCCCCTCCGGACGCCCTCGCCCACGTGGCCGGTTACACCATCTTGAATGATGTCACGGCGCGCGAGCTTCAACTGGAATCCAACCAACTCACCCTTTCAAAAAACTGCGACACCTTCTGCCCCCTTGGCCCTTGCGTGGCCACCGTGGACCAAATCCTGGATCCGTCGGATCTCAAATTGCGCCTCCTGATAAACAACCAGGTCCTCCAGGAAGCGAACTCGGGTGAGATGGCCCTTCCCATCCCAGCGTTGCTCAGCAAACTTTCCCAAATCATCAGCCTGGACCCTGGAGATATCGTGGGCACGGGCACTCCGGCCGGCACCTCCTTATTCAGATCAACGCCCGCTTTCCTCAAAGGCGGGGACGCGCTTCAACTGGAGATAGACGCCGTGGGCATCCTCGAGAACCCGGTGGCCTCGCGCGTCGTCAAGAAAGTCGACCCCGAGGATGAAGAAGACTGACGGATTCTTGAACATGCCCCCTGTATTCTCAAACCCGCCCCCTCCCGCGTCCCCTGTGCCCTTTCAACCCCATACGCTCCGATAACACTATTCAGCCTTAAAACGGCGGTTGTCCATGGTGCATCTTCGCAAGATCCTGGCGATAAAGTTTTTTCGAATCACTCAACAGTTCACAAGGGATATGCCTCCTTCTTCATCAAGCCTTTCTCATCCATGCTTTTGCAAATCTCCACGATGTTCAACTGCCGTTTTAAGGCTCATATGAAATTCGCTCCCCACCTCTTCCTCGCCGCGTTTGCCATCGCAACCTCGGGGTGCGTGGCGCCCCGGACTTCCGGTTCCTTCTCGCCATTGTTCCCGACCGAAGGCGTGCCCGTGGGGTGGAGAGTGACCGAATGGAGTGATCTGGCCAAACCCGCGAAGCCCGGCGTCGCTTGGAAAGTTGAGAACGGCGTCCTCCGGGGCAGCGACCCCCGGGGCACGTGGCTGGTGAGCGAGAAAGTGTACGGCGATTTTATTCTGGAATTTGAATTCAAACTTGGGGAACGCGGGAACAGCGGATGCGCCCTGCGCGTTCCCATGTTCGGGGATCCGGCCTTTGACGGCATGGAACTGCAAATGGCGGATTTCCGCTACAACACCCAGGCGAAGGACAGCGAGTTGACCGGCGGTCTTTATCGCGCCATCGCGCCCAAAAAACAGGTCTACAAACCCACGGAATGGAATCATTACAAGATCACTCTGATAGGCTCCAAACTCAAAGTTCTCCTGAATGGCGTGCGCATCCACGACTTGAACCTCGATGAACAGGAGCAAGTCGTGACACGCCACGACAACTCCATCGCGCCTCCGATCAAGAGTCGTCCACGAAAGGGACACATTGGTTTTCAAGAACTCAGCCGCCTTGAGAAGGAAGGCGAGAAAAGGCCCGGCGATCGAGTGATGATTCGCAATGCGCGCATCAAGGAACTTTAATCCGCGAGCAGCAACAAACCCTTCCATCGGCTCCTGATTGCCCAGACACTTGGATGGGGAAGTCGCGTTTCCAAGATTATTTAGATTCTGAGCCGTGACAATTCAGCTAAAGGATGGGGGTAGGGGCAAGGTCTAATCCCCTGTCCCTACCCCCATCCGAGCATCGTCTGGTCACGGCTAAGAATGAGACTTCCATTGGACATGAGTCTTGACTTGACCGAACACAGGGATCGGAGCATTTTTGAGGGAATCCAACCACAACGAAAGTTCAGATTTTTTATGAATCCCCTCCACAACAGATTTGCGCGCGCTGCGTTCACGCTCATTGAACTCTTGGTTGTGATCGCCATCATCGCCATCCTCGCGGGAATGCTGCTGCCAGCGCTTTCCAGAGCCAAAACCAAGGCGCAGGCAATCTCCTGCCTGTCCAATGGCAAACAGCTGGGGCTGGCTTGGTTCATGTATCCGAACGATCACGAAGACCGGATCGTTCCGAACTACATTGGTGGGGGCCCGAACTCCTGGATTCCGGGCGGCAGCGATGTCAATGCTCTCCCTGGCGCGACGAACATCAAGGCCATCATCACGGGATCCTTGTATCCCTACAACTCCTCCCCTGGCATTTATGTTTGTCCCGCGGACGATTTCAAACTCAAGGGCAGGCTCTTCAAGAGAGTCCGAAGTTTTTCGATGAACGGCCAGATGAACAGCGACGTGGATTGGGTGAACCCCAAATACAAAGTGAACAGAAAATACAGCGACATCATTGCTCCGCCTCCGTCCCAGGCCTTGGTGTTCATCGATGAAAGCTCGATCACCCTCGAGGACACTTATTTCGCTATTCAGGTCGACAACAAGATCTGGCAAAACGACCCGTCAGCCCGGCACAACAAAGGGGCCAATCTCACATTCGCCGACGGTCACGCCGAAATCTTCAAGTGGCTCGAACCGGAGACGGGACGCCATCAGTATAACGCGCCTGCGAAAAAGCCGATCGATCGCGATTTCGAGAAAATCAAGGTCACCATCGCGATTCCCTAGCCGCCGGACTGCTGGAGCGGAGAACTGTGGCACGCTCCCCACGGACGCCTGCCACAGGTGGGTTTCGACGGTTCCGGGAACCGGCATTTGCAGGCGTGCCGGTGTTCATTCCTGGGTGCCCCGGCAAACCGGCTTGGATTTATCGGACAACCAGTGGTCATCACTCGTCAAACTTGTCTATCTACCCCTATGCCCAAGCATCGGACTTTACACGAAACTGAACTGAGCGCCCGCTTCGGGTTCACTTTGATCGAATTGCTCGTGGTGATCGCCATCATCGCCATCCTGGCGGGAATGCTGCTCCCCGCCCTGACCAAGGCGAAGGATCGTGCCCAGTTGACTCTGGACCTGAACAACGTGAAGCAGATTGTGATGGCCAATCACCTCTACGGCACGGATAACGAGGATTACAATGCACATCCAACTTGGGGAGGTGATCTCAGCGGCCCCGATGGATGGGTCTACGCCACCCGGAACAACGGTCGCATCCCGGGCGGTCCATCAACACCCCCTTCAGCCGCTGGCAAGGATGTCAACTCAGTTCAGTTCAGTAACCAAGTGGCCTTTTTCAAAATAAGCCAGCTCGGGCCCTTTCTCAGCGATTACCGCATTTGTTGGTGCCCAAAGGACGTCGCTACACGTGGGAGCGGCAAACTCAGAGATCTCTGGATTGCGAGGCCTCTCAAACTGACTTCCTACTGCTGGAACGGTACGATCGGGGGTTATAACAACATTGGCAAACCGTCGCTCACTCCCGAGGGCAAGACTTTTCGGCAAAGCGATTTCCAAGGCTCTGACTGGATGATGTGGGAGCAGAACGAATTGGATTCCTTCAACTTCAACGACGCGGCCAACGTTCCACCTCCCGGCAACGCTGGCAACGGAGTTTCGATTCGCCATGCGGGCGCCACTGGATGGAGGAACATTTCCAACCCCAATGGGGCCGGCACTGCCACCAATTTGCCGGGGGGCGCCGTCATCGGATTGTTCAGTGGAAGCGCCCGCTTCGTGAAATGGAACTATTCGTGGCAGCTCATCAACAAGATCCCCTACCCCAACGAGATCTTCAACGGCCCCGTTTATCAACGTTGACGCGGCGCCTCTTCGAAATTGCCTGAAACCAGGATCGTTGGAACCGCTCCACTCGGGCTCCCCATCTTCTTGCTGGCCTCGTGACGATGCCGTATCCTGTCTCCTATGTCGCGTTGGTCCTTCCTGCAAACAAAACAAGAGTTCATTGGACGCTTCGCCTGCACCGGCATCAGTTTCGCCTTGCTCTTCGCTGGGCGTGAAGCGTCAGCCGCAGCCCGGATTGATTTCAATCGTGACATCCGGCCCGTGATGGCGGACACCTGTTTTCGTTGCCATGGATTCGACGCGAACACGCGTAAAGCGGGGGTCAGGCTGGATCTGCGATCCGAAGCGCTCAAACCGTCAAAATCGGGTGCTGTTCCCATTGCGCCCGGCGATCCGGAGAAGAGTGAGCTGGTCCGGCGCCTCTTCTCGGAGGAGGAGGGAGTTCGCATGCCCCCGCCGGAGATTCACAAAGAATTGACCCCGGCTCAAAAGGAAACGTTCCGTCGTTGGATTGCCGAGGGAGCGGAATATCGTGAACACTGGGCCTTTAGTCCGCCCGGCCGCCCCGAATTGCCGGCGATCGATCTAAACCAGTGGCCCACGACGGCGATCGATCATTTTATCCTCAACCGGCTGGAATCAAGAAACATCAAGCCCGCTCCTCGAGCTGATAGAACCACTTTAATTCGCAGGGTTTCTTTGGATTTGACAGGGCTTCCCCCAACTCCGGACGAAGTGCGGGCGTTTTTCGAGGACCCATCGCCCCGCGCGTACGAACGGCTTGTAGACCGCCTTCTGGCGTCGCCTCGCTACGGGGAACGGATGGCGCAGGAATGGTTGGATGCGGCCAGGTTCGCCGACAGCAATGGTTACCAAGTAGACCGGGATCGGGAGCTTTGGGCGTGGAGGGAGTGGGTAGTAAAGGCCCTCAACGACAATATGCCTTTTGACAAGTTCACGCTCGAACAACTCGCTGGAGATCTCCTGCCGGATCCAAGCATCGACCAAAGGATTGCCACCGGTTTTCATCGCAACCACATGATCAACGAAGAAGGAGGCATCATCGCCGAGGAATTCCTGGCGGAATATTGCGCTGACCGTGTGGAAACCACCGCAACGGTGTGGCTGGGGCTGACGATGAATTGCGCCCGCTGTCACGACCACAAGTACGATCCGATCACTCAAAAAGATTTCTATAGCCTGCTCGCTTTTTTTCATAACGTGCCAGAGAACGGCGTGGGAGATTACTCCGCGAACATTCGGCGCAACACGCCGCCTTTTCTCAAACTGCCGGCCCCGGAGGCGGAGGCAGCCCTCGCCCGACTGAGGCGCGAACTGGAGGAAGCGCAAGCCCGGCAGACTGCCATCGCCACCAACGCGCTTCAGGATGGGGCGGCTTGGGCGGCGCGCGCAAATGCCGCCAAGCTGCAATGGTCGGATGCGGACGCTTCGTTTTCAGTCGAGGGGCAAGGCCCTCCCCAATTTCTGCCTCGGGGAAGCTGGCTCACCATCCCCCCGATCGACAAGGGCGAGAAAACGCTGAATCTGGTGGCACGGTTGCCTCTCAAATCATTGACCGCCGCAAGGATCGAACTGAAAACGCCTCAAGGCGAATCCAACAGCGGCGAGTCCTCGATTGCGATCAAGGAACTCCGCCTCCACCGGTCAGCGGCGCTGCTCGGCAGCAAGGCTCCCTTGAAACTGGTTCCGAAAGGCCTGGCGCAATCCGCCCCCGACGCAAGCATCGCCAAGGCGCTCGATGGCAAGGCCGCCACATCCTGGACGGTGTCTTCAACGAAGGAAGGCATGGCGGCGGGCGTGTTTGAGATCACGGAGCCTGTGAGGGACGAAAGCGGCGTTCTGATCACTTTGGAGCTGGACGTGACGCCCGACGAAAAGGGCCAGACATGGCAACTGCGCCTCCAAGGCACCGATATGGACCGCGACTTATTGCTGACCCCGACATTAGCGGAATTAGTCCGGAAGCCGGCCGGGGAACGCAACGCCGAGGAGCAGGCCACACTTGATAAGTTCAGATTGGCACGTTCGCCAGCCCACGCCGCGATCGTGGAGCAAGTCGCCGAACTGAAAAAGCAAGTGGACGCGGCCGACTTGGCCATCCCGATCACCCTCGTGATGGCGGAGCGTCCCGAGCCTAGACCAACCCATGTGCTGATGAGGGGCGCTTACGACAAACCAGGGGAATTGGTGGGGATGAGAACGCCAAGCTTCCTTCAGCCGTTCGCCCCGGATCTGCCAAAGAACCGCCTCGGCCTTGCGCGGTGGATTCTCGATCCGGGCAATCCCCTCACCGCAAGAGTCATCGTGAATCGGTATTGGCAATCGATCTTCGGCATTGGGCTCGTGAGAACGAGCGAAGATTTTGGAGTCCAAGGCGAACCGCCCAGCCATCCCGAACTCTTGGACTGGCTCGCGCAGGAGTTCGTCCGGACCGGATGGGACGTGAAAAGAATGATTAAACTGTTCGTGATGAGCGCCACCTATCGCCAGGAGTCACGGACCACATCAGCCCAGCGAGCCCTGGACCCGGATAACAGGCTTTTGGCTCGCGGGCCGAGATACCGGTTGCCGGCGGAGGCGATTCGCGACCAGGCCCTGGCAGTGAGTGGTCTGTTGTCCGAGAAACTCGGCGGCCCCTCCGTAAAGCCCTACCATCCACCGGGCCTGTACGAGCAGGTAGTGGCGGGATCCTCCGCCAGCACTTACATCCAGGGAAAAGGCGTGGATCTGTATCGAAGGAGCCTCTACACCTATTGGAAACGTTCGGTGCCGAATCCGGCGATGCTCGCCTTCGACGCCCCGTTTCGAGAAACTTGTGCCGTCCGGCGTTCACGCACCAGCACCCCTTTGCAAGCTCTCAACTTGCTCAACGACCCCACGTATGTCGAGTCCGCCAGATCCCTGGCGCAACGGATGATGCGCGAGGGCGGGAAGACCATGGAATCCCGGATTCGCCACGGATTTCAACTCGTCCTGGCACGGCCCCCCAGCAATGCAGAACTAGGAATTCTAACCGCTGGCTTCCGTCGTCGAGAGGCCGGATTCCGGGCGGATCCTTCCAGCGCCTCCAAGATGATTGGAGTTGGCGAATCGAAACCCGATGTCACCTGGGACCCCGTCAAGCTCGCCGCTTATGCGACCGTCGCGAGCGCATTGCTGAACCTGGATGAAACAATCACAAAGGAATAGCCATAATATGGACGATCCACAGGAACAGCTCCTCCAAGTCACCCGCCGTTGCTTTCTCGGACGTACCGCGGTTGGGCTTGGTTCGGCGGCGCTCGCCTCGCTGCTGAATCCGTCGCTCCGCGCGGAGGTGCTCGGTCAATCGAACTTTCCAGTGCCAGCGCCCCATGCCCGTCCGCGCGCCCGGCGCATCATCTGGCTGACTCAAGCCGGAGCTCCTTCGCAACTGGATTTGTTCGATCACAAGCCTGGCCTCAAGAAACGGTTCAAGGAGGAATTGCCTCAATCGATTCGAGGGGGACAAAGGCTCACGGGGATGACCTCGAATCAAAAGTCATTGCCTGTGGCGCCGTCGCCTTTCGCATTTCATCAGCACGGGCGGAGCGGGCAGTGGCTCAGCGAGGCTCTGCCGCATACCGGGCAGGTCGCCGACGAACTTTGCGTGATCCGCTCACTGCACACCGAAGCGATCAACCATGATCCCGCGATGACGTTCCTGCAAACAGGCCATCAAAATGCCGGCAGACCGTCTCTTGGCGCCTGGATCTCCTATGGGTTGGGGGTGGTAAACCAGAATTTGCCGGCGTTTGTCGTGATGATTTCAAGGCCGAGCGGCCCCACCAATGCACAACCCTTGCACGAACGAATGTGGGGATCTGGCTTCTTGCCTTCCGTTCATCAAGGGGTCCGATTCAGTCCTGGGGCCGATCCCGTGCTTTACTTATCCAATCCGGCCGGGCTGACCGCAGCCCAGCGCCGCAGCGTGCTCGACGACCTGAGGCAATTGAATCAGAAGAAGTTCGAGGATTACCAGGACCCCGAGATCCAAACTCGCATTGCCCAGTACGAGTTGGCCTTTCGCATGCAATCCGCAGTGCCGGAACTCACCGATCTTTCCAAGGAACCGACTTCCACCTTTGAACGTTACGGCCCCGAATCGAAAAAGCCGGGAACTTTCGCGGCGAACTGCATCCTCGCCAGGCGGCTCGCGGAACGCGGCGTTCGATTCATTCAGCTCTACCACCGAGGATGGGACCAGCACGACAAGCTTCCCGAAGGCATTCGGCATCAATGCCACGACACCGACCAACCTTCGGCGGCTCTGCTTCTGGACCTCAAAGAACGGGGGCTTTTGGAGGATACGCTGGTTGTTTGGGGCGGAGAGTTTGGCCGCACGGTTTTCAGCCAGGGCGAGCTCACGGAAAAATCGTTCGGCCGCGATCATCATCCGCGTTGCTTCTCAGTCTGGATGGCGGGTGGCGGCATCAAGGCTGGCGCGAGTTTTGGCGAAACGGACGATTACTCCTATAATATCGCCCGCGATCCCGTGCACATTCACGATCTCAACGCCACAATTCTGCATTGCCTTGGCCTCCGTCACGAACGCCTCGTCTACCGGCACCAAGGCCGTGATTTCCGTCTCACTGACGTACACGGTGAAGTGGTCCGGTCAGTGCTCGCGTAGTCGGAGCGTGGGGTGTCACATCCTGGCCGTGAACGCAGTGGCTTCGACGGAGAGTGTCGTCCCACCAACTCCACTGCGGTGATCCTTAAAACGGCAGTTGCTCCTGGCGAATCTTCCACAGGCTTTTGCAAATCTCCACGATGTTCAACTTGTTCAACTGCCGTTCTAAGGTTGAAATGCTCGCTGCAACCAGCTCCCTCGCCCCATTCGATGGGGAGAGGGGCATGTACTGCGGGAAACGAACACTCAATTCTTTTTCACAAATTGCCTCAGAAATTCTGAGGTCTGAGGTTCGAGTGCCGCTTTAAGGCTCAAGGGGCTTCTTTCACGTTCTCCGGGGTCAGCACGAGATGCTGGCGTTCAAATTCGTCCTGTGACTCGTGCGAAAGTGGAGTTTGCGAGTCGCCTTGAACGCGGGGCGCGATGGCGAGGTGGATGGCGCGCGCTGCCAAAAGGTTCCTATAGAACGGATCGAAATTCCCCACCATCATGATCTGTGGCTTCCCATTGCTCGATCTGGTCGCGACCACATCCTCCCGGTTCGCCAACCCTACAAAGAGCACAAGCGCATCCGCGCCCGAATGTTTGGCTAGGAGTTTCGAAAGTTCCTTCGGCCTCATAAAAATGCCAGTGCGAGACATCGAAGGAGGATCGATCGACGCCTCCTCGACGGCGACCACTTTAAGGTCCGTGCCGCGTATGGCTTTTTTGAAAGCTCTGATTTGGGCTGAGGTTGTCGGGGCGAGGATTTTAAATTCGCCGAAGGAAGCGTCCACGATGACGATTCTTCCCGAACCACGCAGCGCTTTGGATGTTTCCCGAGCGGCGCCCTGGCCTAAAACCACATATGGATCCAGATCGAGTCCACTCGAAGTCACCGTTCGGTACAGAAACACCCAGGATACACCGATCAGCGAGATCAAAGCGACGACGCTCAAGACCCTCTTGTTCATAGATCATTGCTCGAACCAGACATAACCATATGAACTGTTGGTTGGCGGGTTATATTCCCATGGCCCAACGCTATTGTTGTAGTAAATCGGAATGTAGTTCGCGTGCCCGTCCACGAAAACAGCGTTGCTTTTCGCCTTATCGGTGCGGCGTTGGAATTTTGTGATGCCATCATGCCACGTCACAGGTCCGTGAGCCGCGTAGTCAACTGCCAGAATGGTTCTGCTGGATTGTTGGATGGTGGACATTTTCTTGCCGCTGATGTTGGGCGCCCAAGGGACCCCATTGAAAATATAACTGTTGAAATCTTGAAACGGATCACGGTACGAGGGCGCATTCAGCCCAAGAATCAACGGGAACCCGATGTCCCCAGGGCATCGAAAGATGAGATCATTCGTGGAAGGATTGTTGGTGTTGTTCAGCCCGACATAGGGTTTAATAAGCCGTTTGTACATCACCCACGGCCTAGGATCTGAGGGAGTCGCTCCAACTCCGGGGAGTGTGTCCGCAGAATCGTCGGCATAAAGAATCAAGCCAAGCCCGATTTGGCGCAAGTTATTCACGCATTTGATTTTCTGCGCTTTATTTTTTGCTTTCGACAGCGCAGGCAACAAGAGGGACGCCAAGATGCTGATGATCGCGATCACCACCAACAGTTCGATCAGCGTAAACGCCTTCGAATGAATGGGCATCCGCCTCAGAATTTGAATCCTTGAAATCATGCGATCTCCATTTGGAACGGTCGATTTGGTCTTGCTAATTCCCATGGTCGATCCACCCATCTGCGGGCGCTGCCAAAAGCTTTCCGGCTTCGCCCAAACGCAGCTTCGAATCGCAACCGAGATCTGACTGAACACATGGTCCACCCCCTGAAGTTGCCAATGAGCATTGGGGACAGATTACCGCAGCCATCGAAACCCAACCTTTCTGGGCAAACGGATATATCGAAATGGAATGGTGAGATCTGACGCCTCTGACGCGAGGCCGTCAAACAAATTCAGAGCCCCCCCCTCCCCGCTCAGGGCTGTTCTAAAGTCGGGTTAGGGATCCAGCAGCCAGTGCGACGACTTGGTGGAGGCGTCGACTCATCAAGTCTCTGAAGGTGGGGAAGGTGCGATCTCGCTTGCAACGTTG
>SXGS01048295.1_pt1 | contig 16944 bp, 16 predicted proteins | sample 3174681 | NCBI WGS metagenome assembly SXGS01 (sample SAMN11356861, study PRJNA531348) | freshwater metagenome | isolation source: freshwater sample F1-80 | place: China: Fuxian Lake, Yuxi | collected 2017-12-25 | reverse complement strand
TCGCCGCGCCATGCAGCGACGTACGCAGCTCTTCACGCATCTGGCCGGTCGCGTGCGAAACCGCCAACCAGGCGAACGCGACCAACGGCAGCAGGGCGCAGACAAGGAACAAGCCGACGAAGCGGCGGCCGATCCGCGAAGTGAGGATGCCGACGATCGAACGGGCCGCGGCATCGCGCATCGGACTCACTCCGTCGCGGCGCACAACGACAGCGACGAGGGCGCCGGCTCCACCTGCCGGGCATCGCCCGGATCGTGGTGCACGAACTCACGCATGCAGCGGTCGAGTTCGCGCGCCGCCTCGACCAGCCCTTCGCCGGCACCACTGTCGGCCGGCAGCCGGGCCAGCACCGCGAGGATCTCGCCCTGTATGCCAGCCTGCGCCTTGCGGATCGCGTCGACGCGCACGGCCACTCCCGCGACCGCGGCATTGAGGCAGGCCACTTCTTCCTGCAAGTAGTCCCCCGGCCGCGTGCGCAACGGCGGCGGCATCTTGCCGGCAGCCAACAGCCGCAGGTTGCGCTTGTAGCGCACCAGGGGCCCGGCGATGCGGTGCGAGAACTTGATGGCGCTCGTGACGACGATCACCGCACAGATCGCCAGCACGTACCACACCCGCTCGTGCATCCACAGCATCACGATCGACTGTTCCTCGAACTGCGCCGGGCGGCCGGCATCACCGAGGTTCCACACCAATGGCAGGAAGATGCCACCGATGATCGCAACCAGCACGAGGCCGCCATACAGCAAGCCGTGCGCGATCAAGCTGCCCTGCAGCTTCCAGTCGACGATGTAGCGGCGACGCGAGAAGTTCCGGTCCATGTCAGTACTCCGAGGCCGGGCCGAAATAGCCGCCGTTGTTGGCGCGGATGACGTCGTCGAGTCCGACGCTCTCACCCAGCGACACCGCCGTCGACGAGTCCGGGCCGAGGCTGAACAGGTCGTAGTCGGTGTTGAGCGGGAACATGTAGCGGTCGCGGCGACGAGTGGTCTCGGTCGGCACACCCGAGAAGAACGAGAACCCGCCCGACGACGTGATCGCCGACGCCAGGGATTCGCTCTCGCCGACGCTGAGTTCGCGATCGAGCGACTCCGTGATCTCGGTCACCCGCGCGCGCACGGCGACGCGGGCTGCCTCTACCGCGGTTCCATCGACGACGCCGGGCCCCTGTGGCCGGCGACGGATCTGGCCGATGCGGCGGGGCGCCGGACCGCTGACTGCCGTTGGCGGCGACGACGAACCCGATCCCGAGGCAGTGGACTGGAACGCGCTCGGATCGACGATGCCGGCGGCGATCGCCCAATCGAGGCCATCGCCCGTACCATCGACATAGTTGAGGAAGCAGTACGGCACGCCCCACGGGTCACGCTTGCCGCCGAACCCGACCTGGTGCAGCGTCAACGGCATGTTGCCGCCGTTGTTCGCGGTGAAGCCGTCGATCGCGTGCGAGATCGTGACCAGCTCATGCTTCGCCTTGCCCACCCGCGCCGTGCGCAGCGCCGACACGTACTGCGGCACGCCGACCGATGCGAGGATGCCGAGGATGGTGACCACGATCATCAGCTCGAGCAGGGTGAACCCGCCGCTGCGATGCGCGCCATGCTGTCTGCCGGACTGCATGCGAACGCTATCGGTGATCGGGTGGCGCCATCCTGAGGCCCGAAGTGCGGGAAAACCCGCAACCGCGTGGAAGGCGCCCGGCGCGTCTGCAGCCCCCCTCGCGAACGTGGTGCCCAGGACAGGAGTTGAACCTGCAAGCCCTTTAGGGGCGCTAGCACCTCAAGCTAGTGCGTCTGCCAATTCCGCCACCTGGGCGTTCAGCGAGGGCCGGGCACCTTAGCGACCGGCCAGCCGATTGCAACAGCACTTCGGCGCCGGCGCAGCGGGGCCGGTCCTACCGCAGGTTCGCCATGAGGCGCAGCTGGTAGCGCATGAAGTTGCCGTCCAATTCGAGCTGCAGGCAGCCCATCTTCAGCATCTGCGCCATCGCCTTCCACTGCTGCACCATGACCCGGTCGTCGGCGGAGAAGTTGGAGCGCTCCTTGCGCCACAGCTCCTGCAGGTGCGCACCCACCGCGACGTCGAACTGGCCGCCCGGTTCGGTCATCGCCTTCGGCATGCTCGCCTTGCTGGCGTAGGCCGGGAATTGCACGCGCCGGACCGTGTCCTCGGCGGCCTGGCGGTTGGCGACCATCCACTCCTGGTCGGGCAACTCGCTGTTGACGTCGGCGAACGCCAGGTAGTCGTCGAACATCGGCACCATGTTCTCGCCGTGGATCCAGACGATGCCGTTGAGCTCCGCCGGCAGCTCGCGATCGATCGCGTCGTAGGCGGCCTTCGCGGCAGGATCCGACATCTGGCGGATCGAACGCGCCCCGGTCTGGCTGCTGTAGTGGGTCTTCAGGATGTCGCGGATCAGCGGCCCCGAGTTCGACAGCACGAAGAAGTCGCGCAACACGATCATCGCGACCTCGCCGGTGCCGGGGATCTGCGGGTTGGTGAACTCGGTGACAGCTTCCGACAGGCGGCCGTTCGGGACCGTCAGCGGCAGCTCCCACACCTTGCGGAACTTGAAGGTGCTGTAGTAGGTGCTCAGCATCTTCACCAGTTCGGTGGCGACGGCCTGGCCGTTGGGCTTGAGCCAGAACACCCACGCGACCTGCGGGATCGGCGACTTCGCCGCCACCGGCACGTGCAGATCGCCGTTGGCGTCGCGCGTCATGTCGGGGTCGTTCTGGCGAAACACGAACCCGGTGCGCGGCAGGAACGCCGGCCGCATGCGTTCGATCAGGTCGCGCAGATCCGACAGGTTCTGGCCGCCGAACGTCACCCGGCGCAGCGTGTCGTTCAGCATCTCCTTCTCGGCATCTTCGAGCGCATCGACCATCGCGTGCAGGAAGTCACCGGACGGCATGCGCAGCGCCGCCGCTGCACACGCGGACTCCGGCACCATGTCGAGGAAGGGGTCGAGCCACACTTCGCGCCGCTGCTCCTCGGCGCGGTAGAAACTGCTCTGGAACGGCGTGTGCTGCTTGCTGTTGAGATTGACCTGGCCGGTCGCGACCAGCGCCGCGTCGCCGAAGATGAGACCGCCAGTCACCTGCTGCCAGCCCTTCAGGTTGAGGAACGTCGCCAGCACGCGTTCGTTCATGCTGTCGCGGTTCTGCGGGTTGGGCCAACCGGCGGCGAAGCGGCGGAAGCCGTCGAACGCGTTCGGTTCGGTCACGAACTCGAGCACGTTGACCGGGTTGGCGTCGTTGATGTCGGCCCACCTGGCGATGCGCTTCTGCACGCCATCGGTGTATGCCGCCATCTGGCCGATCGGCTCCTCTTCGCGGCTGCCGTCGATCAGGCGCTGCGACGATTCGATCAGCGGCTTGTGGTTGCTGATCATCAGCAGGTCGAGGTATCGCCGCAGCACCAGCGGCTGCGCGGCACCGGGCAACTTCACCACCAGGTCATCGCCGTCCGACGACACGTCGAGCCCGCTGTCCCGCAACTGCCCCTGCACGAGGCCGAACCCCGCCGCCCCGAACGCCGCCTTCACTCGCCACGACACCCGCGTGTAGACGCACCACCACGGTTCCGGCAGCGGCCGCGGCGGCGATTGCGAATAGTCGAGTTCGTAGCCGGCGATGATCAGTTCCGTCCCGATCACGTCGCGCATCACATCGAGGAAGCCGCCGCTGTCCTTGCCAACCTGCTCGATCTGCGCCACCGCCTGCTGCAGCAGCTTGTCGGGGACGGTCTTCTTCCAGCTCTGGCCGATTCGCCCCTGCACCAGTTCGTCGAAGCCGCGGGTCTCGCCCAGGACCGACCAGAACTTCGGGGTCGGGAACGGGGCGAAGTCCTCGGCAAGGCGTTCCTTGCGCACGAAGTAATTGACGCCGCGCGGCACCGCATCGCGCAGTTCGGGCAACGACGCCTCGAACGGGTTGAACAAGAACGCGGCGATGAACAGCAGCAAGAACAGGACGATCGCGCCAAGCGCGATGCCCAGGTTGCGCAGCAGACGGCGTGCGCGTTTCGGCTTCGGTTTTGCCATCGCGAAGGAACGTAACGGACGCCAGGGTCCGGGTTGAGTGCGAGTTGCTCGGACGGCGGTCGGCGTGCGAACTTCCCTGGCCTGCGGGCCCAGGCGCTCGCCGCGCCGGCGAGGACCGCCGGCCGCGTTGCCTTCCCCCGGCGCGAACGGTCTACTGCCCGCCCCATGTCCGGCCTCGTCCCCAACGCCCGTTCCCGCCGCATCGAGGAATCGGCGACCCTCGCCATCACGGCCAAGGCCCAGAAGATGAAGGCGGCCGGCCTCGATGTCGTGTCGCTGGGCGCCGGCGAGCCGGATTTCGCGACGCCGGGACCGATCGCCGAAGCGGGCATCCGCGCGATCGAGCAGGGCAATACGCGCTACACCGCCGCGCCGGGCACGCCCGAACTGCGGGCCGCCGGCGCGCGTTGGCTGTCGCAACAGTTCGGGCTCAGCTACACCGCCGACGAAGTGATGGTGACCGCCGGCGCCAAGGGCGCCTTGCACATGGCGCTCGATGCGATCGTCGAACCCGGCGACGTCGTGCTGATCCTCGCCCCGTACTGGGTCTCGTATCCGGCCCTGGTGACGATGGCGGATGGCAAACCCGTGGTGATTCCGGCCGTGCCCGATACGGGATTCATCCACGACGGCGCCACCATCGACGCGGCCTTCGCCAGGCACCGCGCGCGCGGCATCATCCTCAACTTCCCGAACAATCCGTCCGGTGCGGTGCCGAGCCGGGCGCAGGTGCAGGCGATCGTCGATGCGGCGAGGAAGCACGATGCGTGGATCGTCAGCGACGAGATCTACGCGACGCTGCTCTACGAAGGCGCCGAGCACATCTCCCCCGCCGCGCTGCCCGGCGGCCGCGAACGCACCATCGTCGTCAACGGCTTCACCAAGAGCCACACGCTGACCGGCTGGCGCACGAGCTTCCTGGCGGGCCCCAAGCCCGTCGTCGACGCCGCCTGCCGCATCCAGAGCCAGGTGCTCGGCAATCCGTGCACGATCAGCCAGGCCGCGACCCTGGCCGCCTGCGAACTGGCGCTGCCGGACGAGCAGAAGCGCCGCATGCACGCGTTCGACGAACGGCGCCGCTACCTCGTCACCGAGATCAACCGCATCCCCGGCCTCAAACTCGCGACGCCGCGCGGAGCCTTCTACGCGTTGGTCGACGTGCGCGAACTGTGCCGTCAGCGCGGCCTCGACGACGTCGCCATTTGCGAGCAACTGCTCGAGCGCCACCACCTCGCCGGCGTGCCCGGCAGCGCCTTCGCGATCCCGGGCTTCGTGCGCCTCAGCTACGCCGCCGCGATGGACGCGCTGCGCGCCGCGGTCGTCCGCCTGCGCGCCTTCGCGGAGTCGAAGTGAACAGCGACGAGAACAAGATCCGCGTCGTGCAGGCAGGGAATCTGGCGGCCTTGCATGCCGCCGAACACGAGTGGGACGTCTACGCGACGCTGCGGGCGGTGAAGGAACTGCAGACCAAGGACAACCGGCCGTTCCTGGTGCTCGAACTGGCCGACGTGCACGCCGTCGTCGAAGCCAAGGTGTGGGACGACCAGAAGGAAGCGATGGAAGCGGCGAGGCAAGCGCCGTTGCGCGGTCCGGTCAAGGTGCGCGGCCGCGTTCGCGAATGGCAAGGTCGGCCGCAGCTCGTCGTCGATCGGTTGAAGGCGATCGATCCGGCCGATGCGCCGCCCGGGTTCACGCTCGACCAGTTGATCGATCCGGCGCTGGCGCCGGTCGAAGACCTCTGTTGCACGACGCTGGTGATCGACATCGAAACCGTGCCCGCGTTCGACCGCCGCGAACTGCCGGCGACGGTGGCAGAAGCACTGTCCGACAACGCCACCCGCAAGGAGATGGAGCCGGGTGCGGTGATGGGCATGTCGCCGTTCTTCGGCAAGGTCGTGTCGCTGGCGATCGGCGACGGCGACGCCGAACCCGGCAGCGGCGACGACGCCGTCACGGTGCTGGCGGTGCCACCCGCCGGCGTCACCGTCGATCCGTGCCCGCCCTGGCTGCGGCTGATGTCCGAACGCGAACTGCTGGCGGCGTTCTGGGCGCTGGCGTCGCGCGCCGAGACCGTGGTCACGTTCAACGGACGCGGCTTCGACCTGCCGTTCCTGGTCACGCGCAGCCTGATCCACGGGATTCCCGCGCGCGTCGACCTGGTCTCGCAACGGTTCGCCCTGCGGCCACACCTCGACCTGTTCGAACTGCTGACCCAACGCGGCCGCGGGCCGAGCAAGCTCGACGTGGTGTGCTGGGCGCTTGGCATCGAGAGCCCCAAGGAAGTGATGGATGGCTCGATGGTTGCCCCGGCCTATGAACGCGGGGAAATCGAAAAGATTGCCGAATACAACGCGCATGACGTGCGGGCGACGGCGGCGATCTACCGCAAGTGTCGCGACTTGATCCTGCGCTACCGCGCGGACTGGCAACCAAGCAAGAAGTGAACGGAGCGAACGATGGGCGGCAAAGACAAGGCGGCGACTTCGGGCGGTGGTGGTGGCGGCGGCGGCAGTGTCGGCAGCCATATGCTGCTGCTCGGCAGCGTGCTGTTCCTGGTGTCGTGGTGCGTGCCGGTGATTCGCGGCCAGGAGGTGGTTGGCGGCCTCGGTGACGTCGCCAAAGTACTCAGCGGCAGTCCGGATTCGTTCCTCCAGCCCGGCAGCGCTCCCGACTGGCTGCATGGCTGGCCGGCGTTCCGGTTTGCGTGGGACCTGCTGCTCGGCGAGGTGATGCCCGGCAACGTCGAGTGGAAGCAACGGCTGCTGGGTTCGTCCTGCCTCACCAACGGCCTGATGGTGGTCGCGATCCTCGGCGCCCTGGTGCGCGCGCGCAGCGGCCTGCTCGGCTTCTTGCTGATCGGCTGCGCCTGGGTCAACGCGAGCTGGATCTACCTGACGGAGAAGAACCCGCTGCAATGGGCTGCCGCCGGCTACTGGCTGTGGCTCGTTTCGTTCGTGCTGGTCGGCCTCGGCTCGATGTTTGCGCGCAAGCGCAGCGGCTGAGCCAGCCGGCTCTCACCGCGCGGGATGTTGCGGATCGGCAACGAGCAAGGTTCGCCCATCGCGCCATTCGACGCGCCCTTTGCCCGCAGCGGCGCCATCGCCTTCGAGCACGAAGGTCATCGCGCTGCCAGCGACGGTGAACGTCCGTGCCGCACCCTCGCCAGCGACCACGCCGCGCGCCGAGATCCACAGCCGCGCCGGTCGATAGCCGGCGGCGTGCACTGCCTTCGGCAGATCACCGAGATCGAACAGGCGATCACGCGAAGGCGTCACCGCGCAGACGTTCGCTTGCAGGTCCACTTCCACATTGGCGACGCCATCCAGGCGTCGCAGGCCGTCGGCCACGGCCTTCGCTCAAGGCAGTCACTCGAGCCCAAGCGTCTCGATCCACACGCGCTGCAGACCGTGGTCCGCCGCCGGGCGCGCCGGCGGCAGCGTGGTCTGGCAGGCGGCCAGCAACAGGAGAGGAACGGTGAGGTGTGGGCGCATCAGAAGGACAACCGGAAGGAGAACAGCAGGCCGTACCGGGGGTCGCCGAATGGCGACTCGATGGAGGTGTCGAGCGGCACCGTCAGCCCGGCTTCGAAGCTGGTGGCTGGGTCGAGGTTCATTTGCGCGCCGACCACGAACGACCACTCGGTGCCACCGTTCTGCAGATCGACGTCGACGAGCTCGTCGTCCTGCTTCCAGCGGCCGAGCACTTCGAGCACACCGCGCACTTCCACCGAGGCCTGCTCGGGGTCGAACTCGCGCGGAGTCAGCCGCACCCACCAGGCGACGTCGAGTGTGACTTCTTCGCCGGAGTCGAACAGCTCGTTCTGGGCGAACGCGGCGGCGCGCACCGCGATCGCCGCGCGATGCCGGTCGCGCACCAGCGTGTAGCCAAGCCCGAGACTGCCGCCCCAGGTGTCGAGGCCCAACGCGACCCGCGGCCCGAGTGCGATCCCGTCGATGCGGTCGTCGGTGTCCCCGGTCGGCAACGAGAGTCGGCCGAGCACCGAGAGCCGATCGGAACGCATCACGTCGTCGTCGCGCACGAGCCCCCACTTGGCGTCGAGTTCGAGGTCGCCGAGCCCTTCTTGGGTGCCGCGGCGCACGCCGCCGACGCCGGCCACCTCGACTTCGCGCCGCGCGAACGGCAGGGCCAGGTCGAGCTGCAGCCGGCGATGGGGCGCGAACGAGAAGCGAGTCGTCGCCCGCAGTTCTTCACTGTCTTCGCGCACCAACCACTGGATGCGTTCCTTCACCGTCGGCAACTCGGGCGACATCACGCCGGCGTCGGTGGTGAACAACTGCGCCATCGCCGGCGCGACGAAGCCAAGACAGGCCAGCACTCCGTGTCGTGCGCTCATAGAACGAACCCGTTGCGGCAACCGGCCGGCAACGCCTCCAAGCACATGGTCTGCAGCCGCCGGCGCAGCGCCTTGTCTTCCAGCGAAGTGAACACGTACAGCTTCCACATGCGTGGATAGCTTTCGGCCAGATCGCGCAAACGCGGGATCTGGTCGGCGAACGCGTCCAACGGCAGCGTGCGCTCGCCCGAGCCGGGGAAACGCACCAGGGTCTTCGCTTCCTTGAGTTGCATCCGGCGCGCGGGGCAATACAGGATCACGTCGATATCCTGCCCGAACTCGCGCCGCGCCGCTTGCTCCATGCGCGTCTCCCATTCGAAGCGGGCCGCGGGCTCGCCGGGACGGAAGTAGGTGTCGAGCAGGGCGTCCTGCACTTCGCGGTTCTGGTACCACGGCAGCACCAGCACGCGCTTCGGCAAAGCCCGCCGGCGGTAGCGAGCGACGAAGCGCTGCAACCGCGCATTGGCAGCGTCGCTGCCGAGGTCGGCCTGTTCGATCGCGACCACCAGCGATTCGTCGGTCATCGTCTGCAGGCGTGCCGGCGTCAGGGCATGCCCATTCAACGCCATTTCGACCATGCGCGACAGCAAGGCGCCGGCCGCGATCTTGGCGTGGTGGTAGTAGACGCGTTCGCTGAAGTGGTAGCGGCACTCGAGCACGCGCAGCAGCTCGGAGACGATGTCCTCGCGCAGCATGCCGTTCTTCTCGCAATCGACGAACATGCGACCGTCACTGCCTGCGATGCGGAAGTAGTCGACGACCCGACGGTCGTACCGCAATTCGAGTCCGGTGTAGTGCGCGTCGCGGCGCAGGTAGTCGAGCAGATCGGCGTCGATCGTGTCGCTGACCACCTGCTGGCAGAACGGCAATAGCTCGCGCCCGACGCCGGTGAGCACCGTCAGGATGTCATCGCGCAGGCCTTGGCGCTGCAGTTCGGCGCCGAGCTCGGTGTCGCCGAGCATCGCGCGAAACCGTTCCGGCCGATCGTGGCGCGGCAGCAGGCCGGTCTGGTCCTCGATGTTGTGCCCGTACGGAATGTGCGTGATGTCGTGCAGCAGCGCCGCGACCCGCAGCAGGCGCCGTTCGTCGGCGGTCACGGCGCGACACTCGCTGTCGCGGGCCGCGTGGCGATCGCAGGCGTTCAGGACCTGGTCGCACACGTGCAGCGTGCCGAGCGAATGTTCGAAGCGCGTGTGGGTGGCGCCAGGGAACACCAACGACGCGCTGCCGAGTTGCTTGATGCCGCGCAGGCGCTGGAACTCGGCGGTGTCGACGAGCCGCAGTTCGGCCCGCGTCAACTCAATGTCGCCGTGCACGGGATCGCGCAGGATGCTCACCCGATCGACCGTAGCACCGTGGCAGCGCGCGGGAAAGAAAAGTGGGGACCGAACCCGTACGCCAGGTCCGATCCCCCCACCACACAACGAAGCCACACGAGGCGTGCCGCACGCTCACACGCACGGCACGACAACAGAATACAACGCTGCGTCGATTGCGGTCGGCGGTGGCGAACGGCGATGGCCGGGCCGTACGGGAACGGCCACCGGCATCGGCGCTAGCCGCGATCCCGCAGCGGGACCGAGTTCGGCGTCATGCCATCGGCAGTTCGCAGTCAGGGCAGACGCTTGACCGGCACGTCGATCGGACCGGTGGCATGCAGGCCGCTGCGCCGCTCGCTCGCCACTTCCTGCTCACCGACGAACGTCGTCACCACGACGTCGAAACGGCCGGCGTGCGGCAACGACACGCGGAAGGCGGCGTCGGCGGCGAGCACTTCGCGCACACCGCCACCGAGGTCGCATTCGGCGATCCAGACGACACCCGCGCGCGGCGGCTGCACGCGCAGCTCCGGCTCGCCACCGATCCACGTCGGCAACACGATCGGCTGCGTGGGATCGAAGGCGCCTAGGGTCAGGTTGCGACCCGCACAACCGGCTCCGCGCAGGTGCAGCGCCATGTTTTCGCGTGGTCCCTCGCCGACGGCGAAGCGCCCCGTTGCGTCGGTGATCGCCTGCAACGAACCGCGCAGTTCGAGGTGCGGCGGCACCAGGCGCTGCGAGTTGCCGGTCGCGAGCGGCGTGCCCTGACCCGAAACGAACGCCATCACGCCCGGCCGCGGCGCCCCGTGCTCGTCGACGACGACGGCGGCCCATTCGTCCGTCGCGAACTGCACCGGCACGCTGGCTCGCACGCGTTCGCCCTTCAGCACGACGGCGGTCGGCGCGGTCATCGCGGCGCGCGGATGCCGGATGACGAGACCGACCTCGCCGCTCGCCGGCAGGTCGTCGATCACGACACGGCCATTGGCTTCGAGCGCGTAGCCGTCGCTCAACCCCTGCAGGAAGAACGGCCATTGGCCGAGTCCCGTCGAGACGATGCTGCGCGGCACCACGAAGACGCGCGCGTCCTGCATCGACACCGCGATGCCGGCGATCTGCATCTCGACGGCGCAGGCGCGTTCGAGCACTGCGTCGCATGCGGGCGGCGGCACCTGCACCACGATGGCGCGCCATTGCGTCGCATGCCCGGGCGCGCGCACCACGAACGGTACGCCGGAGCTGGCCAGCACGGGCACTTCGTAGGTTCCGTCGGCGGCGACGGCAACCTCGCGGCGCGCACCCGCAGTGTCGAACTCGCCAAACCACACGGTGGCGCCGGCCACCGGCTTGCGGTCCGGGCCAAGCACAGAGCCGCGCACGACCTGGCGGCCCGCCAACGCTGGCCGCACGCATTCCGCCGCGAGCACCACCTGGCGCAGCACGCGACCTTCGTCGTGTTCGACCACCGCCATCGTGATCCCCGCCGCTCCGGACGGCGCATCGAAGCCCGCCCCGGCACCTGCCAGGAGCCAGGTCGACAACGGCGTGCCGTCGCCCGCGCGCACCGCCTCGACCCGCACCGGCGGCGGCGCCACGTAGGTCTCCTGGTCGATCACGGTGAGACGGACGCGCACTGCATCCTTCGGCACCTCGAGCGGAAACGGCTTCGGATCCTGGTCCTTGGGCACCGTCGGCGACGGCACGTTCGCACCATCCGTCGGGCTCGGCGGCAGCGCCGGGTCGTCGCTCTGCATGGCGAAGGCGACCACCAACCCGGCGAGCAGCAGCCCGGGCAGACCGACGGACAGGAACAGGGTGCTGCGTTGCATGCGGGTGATGACGGAAGGGAGGATACCTTCTTCCCGTCCCACCCGGCCATGGCTGGAACCGCGGCGGCGACGTTCCCGAGTTCGAGCCTGAACCCCTGCATGCGCCTGCCGATCGCCATCGACTACCGACCAGCCCTGTTGTCGGGCTCGGGCATCGGCCGCGCCACCCGCGAACTCGCGCACGCATTGGCGGCTCGCGACGACCTCGACCTGCATCTGTTTGCGCATTCGTGGGCGCGCGCGCGGTTCCCGGCGGCCCCCGCGCGGGCGCGGCTGCACCGCCTGCCGATTCCGGGTCGGGCACTGCCTCTGCTGCACAAAGTCGGCCTCGGCGCCGATCGACTGGCCGGCTCGGTGCGCGTGTTCCACTGGACCGACTTCGTGCACGCGCCGCTGACGAAGGCACGCATGGTGCTGACCGTGCACGACCTTGCCTTCCTGCGCGACACGCGCTGGCACGGAGCGAACGCCTTGGTGCTGCGCGAACGCACGGCGCGCGCGATCGCGGCAGCAGCGGCGATCGTGGTGCCGTCGCAGGCAACGGCAGCCGACCTGCGCACGTTCGCGCCGACGGCGCCGCCGGTGCACGTGGTGCCGTTCGGCGCCGACCATGTTCCCGCCGCGACGACGACCGCGCCTGGCGACCACGTGCTGTGCCTCGGCACCATCGAACCGCGCAAGAACCACCTCGGCCTGCTGGCGGCCTGGCGGCGCCTGCCCACGCCGCGCCCGAAGCTCGTGATCGCCGGCCGCATCGGTTGGGAGTGCGACGCGATCGTCGTGGCACTGCGCGACGCGGTGCGCGATGGCCTCATCGAATGGCACGCAGATGCCGACGACGCTGTGCTGTGGCGACTCTTCGCGACGGCACGCCTGCTGGTGGTCCCCTCGCATTGGGAGGGGTTCGGCTTTCCACCGCTGGAGGCGATGCAGCTCGGCGTGCCGGTCGTCGCCAACGACGTCGCGCCGCTGCACGAACTCGGCGACGGCGTGTTCGGGTTCGCCGATGCCGACAACCCCGAAGCGCTGGCGAGCGCGATCGACCGCGCGCTGCGCGACGAAGTCTGGCGCCGCACCGCCGTGGCCGCCGGGCGGCAACGCGCTGCCGCGTTCACGTGGCGCGACTGCGCCGCCCAGCACGCCCGCATCTACCGCGAGGTGGGGTCGTGATCGTCGCCTTCGACGGCATCTGCCTCGGCGACGGTCCGGCCACCGGCGTCGCGCGCTGCTTCCTCGATGGCCTCGCCGCCTACTGCGAGCACTCAAAATCGCAGCCGAACGCGACGCAGTGCCTGCTGTTGCTGCCCAACGGCGCTCCCGATCCCGGCCTGCCCGGCGTGCGCGTGGTGCCAGCCCCGCGCGGCGCGCTTCGACGCCAATTCACGCTGCCGCGCCTGCTGCGCACGCTCGGCGTCGACCTGCTGCACAGTTCGGTAGCCTCGATCCCCGCGTTCGCGCCGTGCCCATCGATCGCCACGCTGCACGATCTGCCGTGGCTGCATCCCGAACTCGGCGAACGCGGCGAACCGTTCCTGCTGGCGCGACGCGTCGCGCGCGCGGCAACGATCGTGATGCCATCGGCGCAGACCGAAGCCGACGCGCGGCGCTGGCTCGGAACGCGCTGTCCCCCGGTGCTGCGCGTGCCGCATGGCACGACCCTCGGCCCAGCGCCCACCGCCGAGGCCACGCACGCCCGCCGCGGTCCACTGCTCGTGCTCGGCGACGATCGGCCGCGCAAGAATCGTGAACGGCTGCACGCCGCCCACGCGTTGGCTCGGCAAACGGCGCCCGATCTGCCGCCGCTGCGCTTCGTGGGCCCGCCACACGACTACGTCGACGAAGCGACGAAGCGCACGCTGCTGCAGCAGTGCCGCGCGCTGGTGCACGTGTCGCTGTTCGAAGGCTTCGGGCTGCCGGTGCTCGAAGGCCTCGCCCACGGCGCGCCGGTGCTGTGTGCGGACCTGCCGCCGCATCGCGAGATCGCGGGCCCGAACGCCCGGTTCGTCGATCCACGCGATGTGGGCGCGATCGCCGCGGGCCTCGTCGCAATCCACCACGACCAGGACTTACGTTGGCGCCACGCCGCCGCCGGCCATGAACGCGCACGCACGTTCTCGTGCACCGCGGTCGCCCAGGCGTGGCACGCGCTGCATCGGAGTCTTTCGCGATGAGCCTGCACGTGACTGTCGCCGGTTGGTTGCTCGGACCACCGAGCGGCGCCAACCGCCGCTTGCTCGCGTTGCTGGCGCAGCTGGGCGCACAGCTCGCCACCGGCGAACGCATCACGGTGCTGCATCGTCGGGACTTCGTGCCTGAGCCCCTACCCGGCATCGACTGGGCGCCGATCGCGATCCCAGCGGCGCCGACGTGGCGCCGCGTTCGCGCCGAACGCCGCCTGCTCGCACCCGCGGTGCACGCACTCGGAGCGACGCTGCACGACCACGGTTTCCTGCCGCTGCCGCATTTGCCGATCCCAAGCTGCCTGCTCGTGCACGACGTGCGCACGCAGGACGGAATCGGTCGCTGGCCGCGCTGGCTCGCGCGCGCCGTGTTGCGACGTTCGTGCGAACGCGCCGCAGCGATCGTGGTGCCGAGCGAATGGACGGCGGCGCGCGTGCGCACCTTCGCGCCGAACGCGCCAACCCCCACCGTGATCGTGAACGGCGTCGCCATCGCCAACACACCCGCGACGCCGCTGCCAAAGCACCTGCCGCGCCCCGAACGTGGCTACGTGCTGCACGTCGGCCACATCGAAGCGCGCAAGAACCTCACCGTCGTCGTGCACGCGTTGGCGCGCCTTGCCGCGACGCAACGGCCCGAACTCTGGCTGGCTGGCCACGACGCGGGCGCGCTCGGCGCACTGACAACACTCGCCGCGCACCACGACGTTCCTCTGCGCGCCCTCGGCGTCGTCGATGAGACCACGCTCGCTTCGCTCTACACGAACGCCCGCCACGTCGTCGTTCCTTCGCACCACGAAGGCTTTGGCCTGCCGGCCCTCGAAGCACTCGCACACGGTCGCACCGTTCTCGTGAGCGACGCGGGTGCACTGCCGGAAGTCACCGGACCTTTGGCGCAACCACTCGCACCCGACGACATCGAGGCCTGGCGTCGCGCACTCACCGCCGCGCCGCTGCCGGTCGACGAAGCCACACGAACGGCGTGGCTGCAGCGATTCCGTTGGGAGTCGAGTGCGCTGCAACTGCTGGCGTTGTGGCGCCGACTGCATCGCGCCGCGCCCTGAATCGCGCTGGCCGCGAACGAATGGGAGCCTGCGGTCGCTGCCCTCGACAGAGGCACCCACATGAAGTCACTGTCTACACTCTTGTCGTTCGCTCTGTTCACACCGCTCGCCCTCGCGCAAACGACCTCGATCTTTCCGGACGAGTACGTCGCCGTCGGCGAAGGCCCGCTCAATTCGCCGAACTACCCACTCGCCTACGGCACCTCGCGCGTGCAGGTGCTGTACGACCGCACCGACGTGGCGATTCCCCTGGGCCACGCAATCACGCGTCTCGGATTTCGCCAGGACGCGACGCTGACCACGATGGATGCCGGCCGCACGCTGCAACTCGAAGTGCGCATGGGCTTCTCGGCGAACACGCCGGCGACGATGGTGACGACGTTCGACACGAACTACGTGGCTCCACCGGTCACGGTGTTCGGCCCCGCCACGTTCGTGCTGCCGAACCTGCGCGATGCGACGAATCCGTTGCCCGGCGGGCAGTTCTTCGTGAACTTGACGACGCCGTTCGTCTACGCGCCAGGCGCCGGCGAGAACCTGGTCGTCGAGTACCGCATCTTCGGCACCAGCGGCGGTGGTGCTGCGTTCAACTACCGGCTCGATCGCGCCGACTACTACTCGCCGGTCACGTATGGCCCTGCCGGTTGCCAACACTCGGGCAACGGCGTACCGAACCTCACGGTGGCACCGACGCGACCGGGGCTCAGCTACTCGTGCTCCATCGCCAGTGGCCCGGCGAACAGTCCGGCAGTGCTCGCGATCAACCTCGGCGTCGGGCTCGTGCCGGCCTACGACCTGTCGTCGATCTTCGCCGGCATCAGCCCGACCTGCACCGGCCAGATCAACCCGATCGGCTTGGCGACGTTCGGCGGCGCGACCAACACCGGCGGCGCGACCAGTTGGTCGTTTGCGATCCCGAACAACCCGGCGTTCGCCGACTTCGTGATCTCGTCGCAGGCACTGTTCCTCGACTTCTTCGCACCCGGCGGACTCGTGGTGTCGCGCGGCGGCGAAGTGTTGACGGGGTCGCAGCCGCGCACCGCGATCGTGTCGGCGCAGGGCGCACCGACGGTGGTCACGACGGGCAGCAAGCTGAACAACTACTGCCCGGTCGCCTTCTTCACGCACCTGTGAAGCAGGCCACACCGCAGCGGCGCTGGCTCAGCCGGTGAAGACGACGATGCCGTAGACGATGCCGGCGCCGAGCGCCAGGACGCCGAGAACGAGCAGGGCGCGCATCCCGCCACCAACCTGCGCGAGGTCGTCGCCAAGCAGGCCACCGCCGCCGGGCTTCTTCTGGTACTGCAGAATGCGCGCCCCGGATGCCATCGGCGTCGAGGCACTCGGCTTGCTCGCGGCAGCAGCGGGGCTGGCCGGCGGCGTGGACTTGCGCACCTCCACCACTTCATCCTCGAACTCGACGACGGCGGGAGTCGGCGCCGGCGCCGGCGTGGGCGCGGGTCTTGGCGGTGGCGGGGGCACGGGTGCCGGCACGGCGGGGCGCGCAACGGGCGCAGGTGGTGGCGGTGGCGGTGGCGGAGCAGGCGTCGGCGTCGGCAGCACCGTCCCCACCATCGTCGGACCGTCACCGAACAGGTCGTTGTCGTCGAGGTTGGTCGTCGGGCGCGAGGCGGCAGCGGCCGAACCCGGCACCTGCCCTTCGTGGAACACCAACACCGTCTTGCCGATCTGGATGCGATCGCCGTCGCGCAGCATGCGCCGCGTCACCGGCTTCTCGTTGAGCAGCGTGCCGTTGCTGCTCTGCAGGTCTTCGATCTCGACCACACCCGCTTCGACATGGAACTTCGCGTGCCGCCGCGAAGCCTTGCCGTCGTCGATCACCAGGTTGCAGCCGGCGACGCGCCCGAGCATGAAGCCGGCCTCGATCGCCACGCACGTACCGTTCGCCAACTTCAGATAGCCACTCATCGTACTCGTCGCTTTGCCGCCGGGGACTGCGCAAGAAACCGCATCGGCGCAGGTATACCATCGCTTCGCCATGGCGACCGCCATCTCGGTGCAGCAACTCGCGGTGACCTTCGGCGGCCGCCGCGCCCCCGTGCACGCGCTGCATCCGCTCGACCTCACCCTCGAAACCGGCCGCATCGTCGGCGTGCTCGGTCCGAACGGTTCGGGCAAGACCACCTTGCTG
>SXGS01326851.1_pt1 | contig 16945 bp, 14 predicted proteins | sample 3174681 | NCBI WGS metagenome assembly SXGS01 (sample SAMN11356861, study PRJNA531348) | freshwater metagenome | isolation source: freshwater sample F1-80 | place: China: Fuxian Lake, Yuxi | collected 2017-12-25 | reverse complement strand
GCGGCGGATCACGTCGCCGTTCATGATCTGCACATGGTAGATGTCGAACAGCAGCTTCATGCGCGGCGAGTCCACTCGGCGAATCAGCTCGACGCAGAAGTCCACGTCGTCGCCGAAGTAGCCGGGATGGCCTTTCATCGGATGGCTGCTGTCGCGCGAGTTGAGATGCTCCAGGCAGAGGTTGATCTTCTTTTCCTCGGCGTAGGCGATGGCCTGCTTCCAGCACTCGACGCAGTTCTTCGCTCCTTGCTCGTCGGAGATCCCTTTCTCACGCATGCCGGTGAACGTGATGACGTTCTCGCACTGATGCTCGACAGCCAAGTCGATGCTGGCTCGCAGTTTCGTCAGGCAGAATTCGTGGTTGTCGCGGTTGAACGGGCCGCGAGCGAACCCGTGACTGCTGACCAACGAAATCTTCAAACCCAACTTTCGCACGGCCGGATAGTGTTCCGCGCTGATCCCTTCGATCGCCTCCAAGCCGATCTCGCGGCAATGCCGAGCCAGTTCCTCGGCGGGCATCGGATTGAAGCACCAGCCCATCACCGATTGCCGAATGCGACCGTTGCGAATCTTGAAGTCGGGTTCGACCTTCCGGTCAGCAGCGATGCTCGTCGCCGCTCCAACGGCAACCGTCCCGGCGGCCAACGTGCCGACTGCGGTCTTGATGAGGTCTCGTCGATTGAGTTGTGAAGTCATGAGACGGCTCCTGGAATCTGCTTTCCGCTCGACGCTGGGCCTCAATAGCCGGAGGTGTCTTCCGGCTTGTTCTTGGCATCATAAAGTTCGTGGCGCGAGTACTTCAGCGATTCGTCGTAATAGACGACAAGAGTGTGTCTCTGAAACGATTCATACGACAGCTTAAGAATCGTCTGCGGAATGGAGAACAGCTCGCCGGCCCCCAGCGTGACAGCACAGAGCATGGCTTGTGCAGAACCATCGCCTTCCTTGTGGACTTTGCCAACAATTCGAAAGGCATCATAAGCGTGGTCGTTCTTGAGCTCGTACGATGTCGGTTGAGTCGATCCACTTTCGGCCGTTTCTGACGGTGTGCCAATCCTTCTCCGCACTTGCTCTTGGGAGACGTCCTCGTTCAAAAGCGTGCGGTACTTTCCGGAATAATGATCCATGAAACCGGACACACAGCCTGTTGAGGTTAGGCAGCAGACGACAAGCAAGAACCGCAGTGAGTTTGATCGCATTCAGTTTGCTTTCGTCACGGAATTTCGGCCAGCGACCGGTACTGCTAATTCCAATCGATGAGTTTGATCAAGATGAGCCTCTTACACGGCCAGTTTTCGATCGATTTGAAAAGCGTTTCATGACGTTCATTGGAGTATTCCAACACCTCATTGGTGGCAATTGGCAGAATCATCCAACTGAATTGCGATTCTTGTCGTCTATGATTTTGCCTTGCCTTGATTCTGCTAACTCATCTGGGAACGCCACGATGAAGCATCTGCTCGTTCTTTGCCTTGTGGTGTTCTCGGTGGCGGATCAGGGTACTGACGCGGCGGATGAACTGGGTGAATGGCAGCAGTGGCGTGGGCCGTTGGGGACCGGAGTGGCTCCGAATGCCGATCCGCCGGTTGAGTGGAGCGAGACGAAAAACATCCGCTGGAAAGTCCCGCTGCCTGGGAAAGGGCATTCGACGCCGATCGTTTGGGGAGACCGAATCTTTCTCACGACGGCGATTCCGTATGGCGAGAAGTTGCCGCCGAAGCACAGCACGGCTCCGGGAACTCACGACGGAGTCCCGGTGACTCAGCGACATGAGTTTGCGGTGCTGGCGGTCGATCGGCGCAGCGGCAAGATTCTGTGGCAAAAGACCGTTTACAAGAAGTTGCCTCATGAAGGTGGGCACATCACCGGCAGTCTCGCGTCGAACTCAGTGGTGACGGACGGCGAGCATGTCTTCGCGTTTTTCGGTTCGCACGGACTGTATTGCCTCGACATGAACGGCGAGGTGAAGTGGCAGAAGCCATTCAGCGAGATGCAGACCAAGCACGGGCATGGCGAGAGTGCCTCGCCGGCTCTGTACGGCGACACGGTCGTCATCAATTGGGATCACGACGGTCCATGTTTCGTTGCTGCGTTTGACAAACGGACCGGCCGGCAGCTTTGGAAAGTGAATCGGGATGAAGAGACCTCGTGGTCCTCGCCCCTCGTGATCGAGCACAACGATCAGCCGCTGCTGATCGTCGCCGGAACGAATCGCGTGCGCGGCTATGAGCTGGGCACCGGTCGAGTGCTTTGGGAATGCGGCGGCTTGTCGTCCAACATCGTGGCCACGCCGGTCGCCGCCGAAGGGATGCTGTTCGTGGGGAGCAGCTACGAGAAGCGATCGTTGTTGGCGATCCGTTTGGACCGAGCCAAAGGGGACATCACCGGCACCGACCGTGTGGCCTGGAGTCGTTCGCGAGGGACGCCGTACGTTCCTTCACCGCTACTTTACGGGGACTCGCTGTATTTTCTGACGCACTATCAAGGCATCCTCTCGCGAGTCAGCGCTCAAACCGGCGAAGACCAGCCCGGTGCGATTCGGCTGGCTGGCATTGGCAACATTTACGCTTCGCCCGTCGGTGGCGGTCGTCGCGTGTACGTCACGGACCTCGACGGCAACACGATCGTTCTGAGCCACGACGGCAAAGCGCGCGAGCTGGCCCTCAACCACTTGAACGACGTCTTCGCCGCATCCGCCGCGATCGTCGGCCGCGAATTGTTTCTGCGTGGAGAGCGATGCCTTTATTGCATCGCGGAAGAGTCCGATTCGAGGCCATAACCGTCCGGACTATCGTCGAGGTCGGCGATCGTGTTTGGGGCGGCGCACGGCGCGGTCGCGCGAAGATTCTCGGCGCGGCGCAGGCGCTTCTGCGAGAGTTTGTCGCGGAGCCGTCAGCGATTTCAGCGCATGTTGCAGACCGCGAATCAGCAGGCCCGTGTCGGAGTTCAAGCCGAGCATTTGAAATCCCTGATCGCGTCGCTTGAGCAGCTCGGCCGAGTCGCGGCACAGAATGCCGCACGGGAGGCCGCGAGAACGGATGCGGTCCTTGATGTCCAGCAACTGCGCGGCAACACCCGATCCCTCCCAATCGCCGAGCGACCCCGCGCTGGCGGAATAATCGGCGGGTCCGAACTGAATCGCATCCACGCCGGGGATGTCGCAAATCTGTTCGATGCACTTCCCGGCCGAGACCGTTTCCATTAGCGGGATCACCAGCGTTTCCGAGTTCGCGAGCAACGTGTCAGACTTCAGACCCATGCCCCAATGTGTGGCTCGCTCCGAGCCAACGCCGCGCTGGCCCCACGGCGGGTACTTGGCGAAACGAACCGCACGCTGAACCTCCTCCGCCGAATGCACCTGCGGGATCAGAATGCCGCCTGCTCCCAGATCAAGCACACGCTTGATGAGCCCTTGCTCGATTTCCTGGATGCGGACCAGCGGCACGGTGTTCGAGTTCCGCGTCGCTCGAATGTGTTCCAGAATCTCCTTGAAATCGAGATGCCCATGTTCGGCGTCAATCACGACGAAGTCGAGGCCAAGCGTCACGGCAATCTCGGTGATCGTCGGCGACTCAAGCGTGACCCACAGGCCGCTCGTCGGTTTTCTCGCGGCGAATTTCTTCTTCAGCGGGTTTGGCGAAGTCATGGAAAACAAGTCTTTCGTGTCATGAGGTTGGCCCGCTCGGAATTTGGTTTTGGATTCGTAGGGCGGGACCAGCGCAGCGCCGGCCCACCGTGGTCGTCGAGAAATGGTGGGCCGGCGCTGCGCTGGTCCCACCCTACTTTCTGGATGTGGAACTCCAATTCGACGATTGCCGTGTCACAAGTTTGTCGCCATCGAGAGTTGCGAACAGCGCAGCGACCCTGGTTTGTGATTCGATCAGCTTCAGACCTCGCTGTGGACCAAGCACACTGACTGCCGTGGCCAGCGCGTCGGCGGTGATGCCGTCGGGAGCGATGATCGTGACGCTGCAACGATCGGTCAGACCGAGGCCGGTTTTGGGATCGACGATGTGCGAGTACCGTTTGCCATCGACATCGACGAACTGGTACGCGTCGCCAGAAGTCGAGATCGAGCAATTTGCCAGCGTCGCGAATTGTGTTGGTGCAGCATCCGGTTCGCGCAGAGACGCGATGCCGATGCGCCAGCCGGTCGCGCCGGGCGGTGGATCGCTGACGACAATGTCTCCGCTACCGTCGATCATCGCGCGGGAGATTCCGTGTTGTTTCAGGATGCGAATCGCTTCATCCGCCGCGTCGCCGACCGCGATGCCTCCGAGATCGAGCTTCATGCCGGGTTTGAGCAGTTCGACCGAGCCTGAAGAACAATCACTGGCGAGCCGGAGGGCGTCAACCCCCGGACATTTTTCGGAGTTCGGGCGTTGCCCGGGGGCTGACGCCTCCCGGCTCGCCTGATGAGTCGTGAGTTTGATGTACTTCCAGCCGACGAGTTCGCGAGCCTCCTGCAGCAACTTCGGATCAGGAAGCTCCTTTTGTCGGCGGGCGCGTCGCCAGAGCTTGATCAATGGGCCGACGGAGACATCAAAGGCCCCGTCGGAGAGTTCGGAAACCTCGACGGATTTGCTGAGGACTCGAAACAACTCGGACGAGACGACGATTGGTTTGCCGGGTCCTGAGTCTCGGCAGAGCCGCATCAGTTCGCTGGTCGAGTCGTAGTCGCTCATCAGCGAATTGAGGTGTTCGATACGTGTCCAGACGGCGGCAATGGCTTTGTTTGCTGAGGCTTCGTCAGGGGCATAGAATGCCACCGCGAACGGGACTCCCATCAGCGTGCGTTGGAACTCGAAGCGTCGCAGTTGGCTCGCTGGCGGCTCGGCCTGACAAGGGGCGATGAGCCACAACAGCATCAATAATATCGGAGAGACTTTCATGTGTGGTGGCAGACTAAGAGTGTGGCGATGGCTCGTGCAAGATGGCCGCGCGGCTTTGTGGGGCGTGGCGGCAATCCTTGGCACGAGTCTTGGCTCGGTCAGCATCGCGGAGGAAAAAAATCCCGCCGTCGAGGCCAAGTCCGAAAAAGAAATGAAGCCGTACAAGCAAACGATCCCCGGAACCGAAGTCTCGTTTGAAATGGTCGCAATCCCCGGCGGTGAGTTTCTGCTCGGCAGTCCCGATTCGGAAGCGAAACGCAATCCAGACGAAGGTCCGCAGGTGAAGGTCAAGATCGAGCCATTCTGGATGGGCAAGCACGAAGTCACATGGAACGAGTACGACATCTGGAGTTTCAATCTCGACATTCAACGCCGCAAGGTGCTGAACCAACAACCGACCGCTCTCGACCCGAAGGCCGATGCGGTGACTCGGCCAACGAAGCCGTACACCGACATGACGTTCGGAATGGGACACGACGGCTATCCGGCCATCTGCATGACTCAGCACGCCGCAAAAACCTACTGTGCGTGGCTCAGCGAGAAGACCGGCCAGTACTACCGGCTGCCGACAGAAGCCGAATGGGAATACGCCTGTCGAGCCGGCTCGAAGTCCGCGTACTTCTTCGGTGACGATCCGGAGAAGCTCGACGAATACGCCTGGCACTTCGGCAACAGCGACGAGAAGTATCACCCGATTGGCAAGAAAAAGCCGAATCCGTGGGGCTTGTTCGACATCCACGGCAATGTTTCGGAACTGTGTCTCGATCAATACGACGAGCAACGCTACGCGAACATTCTCAAGCAAGGCATGGGAGCCAGTCCGCTGCTCGCGGTGACGAAGCTGTATCCGACGGTCGCTCGCGGGGGCTCGTGGGACGATGACCCGGAACAACTGCGGTGCGCGGCTCGCATTTCCTCGACGCCCGATTGGAAGCAGCAAGACCCGCAGATTCCCAAAAGCATTTGGTACTTCACCGACGCTCTGCAAGTCGGCTTCCGCATCGTCCGTCCGCTGCGCGTGCCCAACGAAGCTGAGCGGAAGCAGCTCAATCTCGATCCGGAAAAAGATTTCAAGTTGCGTGACTAGGAGGCGAGGACCAACAACTTCGTGTTTTGAAATTCGCTGCGGTTTGAATTCTCTGCGCTCTTCGCTCCTCTGCGGTGAAACGTGGGTTCATTTTCTACCGCAGAGGAGCGAAGAGCGCAGAGGTTCGGCGAGGCAAAACACGAATTCATTTTTCCCGGTCCCCCTAGCACTGCGTCGCAGCGAAGAATTCGGGGTGAGCCTATCTGCCGCAGGGTGCTCGCTCACCTGATTCATGGGAGGCAATTAGCACGACGCGTGGTACGCACCGAGACCACTCGCTGGCGGCGGCGTGCTGGCGTGACATCGGAACCAATTGCAATCCGGTTTCTTTACGGCTTTGGCACGTCCGTCTTGATGTGCAGATCGCGAAGCTGCTTGTCATCCACGTCAGACGGCGCACCGGTCATTTGGTCAGCGGCCTTCTGAGTCTTCGGGAACGCAATGACTTCGCGGATATTGTCGTTGCCGAGGAACATCATCACCCAGCGGTCCAGGCCGAGCGCGATGCCGGCGTGCGGCGGTGCTCCGTGAGCGAGTGCTTCAAGCAGGAACCCGAACCGTTCTTGAGCGACTTCCGGCGTGACGCCGATGAAGTCAAAGACCTGCTGCTGCACTTCGGGATTGTGAATTCGGACGCTGCCGCTGGCTGCCTCGTAGCCGTTGCAGACGAGGTCATACGATTGAGCACGCACTCGGCCGGGGTCGGTCTTGAGGTACGGCAAGTCTTCTTTGACCGGATCGCAAAAAGGGTGATGTTCGGCGTCCCACTTTTGTTCGTCTTCGTTCCAACCGAAGAGCGGAAATTCGAGAATCCACGCGACCTTCATGGCGGTCGGCTCGTAAAGGTTCAACTCTTTGCCCAGCCGGATGCGCAGCGCGGCGAGGGCGGCAGACGTGACTTTGTTGCTGTCAGCGACACACAGAATCAGATCGCCGTTCTCAGTTCCAAACTTGGCGATGATCGCGTTGAGTTGCTCGTCGGTGAAAAACTTCGTGATCGACGATTCCAGTTTGCCATCCTTCATCTTGAAGAACGCCAGTCCTTTCGCACCGTAGATCTTGACGAACTCGGTCAGTTCGTCGATCCCCTTGCGGCTGTACTTGTCGGCCGCACCCTTTGCGCACAGACCGCGGACTCGGCCGCCGCTGGCGATCGTCTCTTTGAAGACTCCGAAGGTTGAGTCCTTCACGATCTCGCCGAGGTCTTGCAGTTCCATGCCGAACCGCAGATCGGGTTTGTCGTTGCCGAAGCGCTCGAGTGCTTCGCGATGCGTCAGCCGAGTCAGCGGCAACGGCAGGACCTCGCCGCGAATTTCCTGGAAGAGATGCGCCATCAAGCCGTCGATCGTCGACAAAATATCTTCCTGCTCGACGAACGCCATCTCGATGTCGATTTGCGTGAACTCCGGCTGCCGGTCGGCTCGCAGGTCTTCATCTCGGAAGCAGCGAGCGATCTGCATGTAGCGGTCGTAGCCCGCCATCATCAGCAACTGCTTGTAAAGCTGTGGCGACTGTGGCAACGCATAAAACTGTCCCGGATGGACGCGGCTGGGAACGAGGTAATCGCGGGCACCTTCCGGCGTACTCTTGCCGAGCATCGGGGTTTCGATTTCGAGGAACCCGTGCTGATCGAAGTAGTCGCGCACCGCCTTGGTCAGCTTGTGCCGCAGAATCATCGCCTTCTGAAGCTGCGGACGTCGCAAGTCGATGTAGCGGTACTTCAGCCGCAACTCTTCGTTCGGCAGCGTCGAGGACCCCGGCTCGAACGGTGGGACTTTTGACCTGTTGAAGAGCTCGATCGACTTCGCCTCGACTTCGATTTGACCGGTCGCGTGCTTCGGGTTTTCGAGCCCCTCACCACGCGGTGAGACTTTGCCGGTCGCCCCAATGACGAATTCGGAACGCAACGTCTGAGCGGTCTCGAATGCCGCCGCCTGATCCGGCTCGATGACAATCTGCGTGATGCCGTAGCGATCCCGCAAGTCGATGAAGACCAATCCGCCATGATCCCGCCGCGAATCGACCCAGCCACTGACCGTGACTTCTTTGCCAACATCGCCAATCCGAAGCTCGCCACATGTATGAGTCCGCAGCACGATCCCCAATCCTTCCAGAAATGGCGGTATCCGACCGCCGAAGTTGATCATTCGTCTTGAGACAGTGATTCCGGGCGGAGATTATAGGTCATGGCAAAACCCCGCAACGGCGGGCCGCGTTGTCGCCCGTATTGCGGATTGGTTCCTTTCGATTCCATGTTTTATTCCGACGAAACGCATGAGCCGGCTCATATTCACGTTCGATCGGCGGATGGCGAATGCAAATTCTGGTTGGAACCTGTGTGCTTGGCAGGAAACCGGGGCGTGGCGGCTCATCGACTCCGTGAAATCGAACGGTTGGTCATTGAGCACGAACATTTTTTGACGGAGAAGTTCCATGAGTACCACCGTCGTTGAGCCTGTGATGGCATCCGAATGCGCGGCGCTGCGTGCGTGGGTCGAGGGACGCATGATCTTTTTGGAACTCACCGACGGTCGCATCGTGGGCTTTCCCGCAGATCGTTTTCCACGACTCAAAAATGCGTCGGCCGAGCAGTTGCAACTGGTAACGCTCGAAGTCGATGGTTTCGCGCTCCGTTGGGAGGAGCTTGACGAAGACATCACCGTGCCGGGAGTCGTTGCTGGGCGATTTCCGTCCTCGTTGCAGTTGCGATGACGGCTTCCGATAATCCGCCGCACTTCAGGATTCGCGACGGAGGGAGCCGAGATGTTCTTTGCGGATTTACACATTCACTCGAAGTTCTCGCGAGCGACCGGCAAGGATGCGGACCTGGAGCACATGGCTCTGTGGGGTCGGAAGAAGGGGGTCACGGTCATGGGCGAATCGAGCAAGGCCGTGCAAGCGGCCTACGAGCAAGCTCTCGCGAAAGTCGGCAGCGAACTGTTCATCCTCGACCAAGCCCCGCCTGAAGAGTTGCGGCGGCTCGGCTCGCCCGTGCTGGCCGACGCTATCGAACGGATGCGTGAGGGCAGGGTCATCCGCGACGCCGGCTATGACGGCGAGTACGGCGTGATCCGAGTCTTCCAACCCGGCGAACTCGCCAACCGAGGGATGAAGTCGCTGCTGTTTGAGGAAGCAGCCACGGATTTCGCGGATGTCCACGGATTGAAGAAAGCTAAAGGAAATCGTTCAACGAAAGCGAAAACAGGAACAAAGAAGAAGCCGACGCTTCAGCCATTCACCGCCGCCGCATTCGGTCTTGCTGAGACTCTTCCGTCTGAGTCCATGGCCTGAAGTTCTCATCTTGAATTACTCGACCAAGTCCAACGGTAATCCATCAGACGTCTACCCACGACAATTTGGAAATTTGCGATCCATGCCGATCTCCATCGCCAATCTCACCGATTTCTGCGTTCAAGCACTGACGCGCGAAGGTCTCTCGATCACAGACGCCACGACCACCGCCGATGCGCTTGTGACCGCCGACGCGATGGGGGTCTTCACGCATGGAACGAAGTTGCTCGCCGGATACCTGCACCGGTTGAAGGGTGGAGGCTATCGAGCGGCGGGCCGGCCGCGTGTCGAACGGGAAGGTCCGGCGTGGGCGGTTATTGATGGTGACTCGGCGCTGGGACAGGTCGGCAGCGTGTTCGCCATGCGGACGGCGATGACGAAGGCTCGCAATGTGGGCATCGCGTATGTCGGACTGCGAAACACGGGGCACATCGGAGCGGCCGGTTACTACGCGGTGATGGCGGCTCGTGAGGGCTTCATCGGGATGGTCACCGGCAACGACATGCCCAGCGTCGCGGCTCCGGGGTCGCGGGGAGCGGTGCTCGGTAGCAACCCGATCGCGTATGGCGTGCCGGTTGGCAACGGCGATCCGATTCTGCTCGACATGGCCACCGCCGCCGTGGCCGGAGGCAAAGTCTATGCGGCTCATCAACGGGGCGAGTCGATCCCACCGACATGGTTGATCGACAGCGAGGGCCAGCCGACGACCGATGGCAGCCTCTACCCGCATCATGCGTCGCTGGCTCCGATGGCCGGCCACAAGGGCTACGGCTTCGGTCTGTGGTGCGAGATTCTTTCCGGAATCTTGCCGGGAGGCCGCATCACTTGGGAGATCGGAAGTTGGATCTTCGACGAGCCGTCGAAACCGTCGTGGCACAATGCTTCGTTCATCGCGATCGACGTCGCCACCATCGCGCCGCCCGATCAGTTTGAAGCTCGTCTGCGAAAGCTCATCGACGAAATCCACGCCGCCCCAACGGCTGAGGGCATTGAACGAGTCCTGCTCCCCGGCGAACGCGAAGGAGCGTTGTTTCGCCAAGCTCAGGCGCAGGGGATCGCACTTCCCGCCGACGTGCTCGCCAAGCTGGAAGGTGTGGCGAAGGAGTATTCGTTAGAGTCTCTCCTGCGAACAAATTGATTCCACCGAAGAGGTCACCACATGCCGAAACGACTTGGGAAGTTGCACCTGTTGACCGTGAGCGTCGTGTTTCTCGTCACGGCCAGTTCGTCGTTACCCGCTCAGACGACCGATGCGAAATCGGACACTCCGAAGTTCGTCGATCACTCGCTGCTGATCGCCCCGGAGTTTCCCTGCACCTGGCCAGCGAGTCCGTTTCCGAGGTTTCAAATCACGCACTCGCGAGTGATCGGGCCGGACTCGGCGTACAACATTGATGTGCTGCTGATCGACGGCAATACCGGGACGCAACTCGATGTCCCGCCACACTCGGTGGCTCGGCCGGACTTGAAGCGGGAGAAGTCGGGACCGCTCGGCCTCGCGTACACGGACAAGATCGAGGCGTGGCAGTTCGGCGGCGAGGCGTGTGTCGTCGATGTGCGCGACTTGCTCGATCAGGCACCGAAGGGAGTCAGTCCGCTCGTGAAGCGCGAGCATGTTGAACGCTTCGAAAAGCAGCATCGCAAGCTGCGGTTCGGCGACGTCGTGTTATTCCGCAGCGACTACTCGGACAAGTATTACCGTCCGTATCCTGAAGGGAGCCGCTTCATCGCCGATGCGCTCGATCGCAAGGCTCCCGGTTTTCCCGACCCCGATCCCGACTGCATGGAGTTCCTGGCCACGCGCGGCGTGATGACGCTCGGCACCGACAGCGCAAGCATGGGACCGCTTCCGGACCTCGCCGAGCCGACACACTACGCGGGACTCAAGCACGGCATGATCTGGACCGAGAGCGCCACGAACCTCGTCGCACTGCCGGCGACGGGAGCGTTCTACTGCATGATCGGGCCGAAGCATCAAGGCGCTCCGTACGGCGAAGGCCGCGCGTTCTCGATCGTCGGCGGCGAGTTGCCGAAACGGCTGATCGAATCGGCGAAGGCCAAACGAGCGATCGACCTCTCACCGACGTTGGCTCCGAATCTGCCAGTCACGTCGCCGGGAGCCGGCACCGGTCAGCATCGTCAGGTCTATCTGAAAGTGGATTTCCTCTACTCCGAGTACCTCGACCTCTGGCATCACACGCACTGGATGGACTCGATGGCCGGCACACATCTCGTCCCGCCGTCGTTCGCGTTGCCTCCGGCCGACGCGAAACCCGCGTACTCGCCCGAGGTCCGCGGCTGGTTGGCCGAGTACGAAACAAAATACGGCCCACGCGGAACAAGCTCGATGACGACCGAGAAAGTGCCGCTCGATTGGACGTGCGGCCCCGTGCGAGTCATTGATGTGACATCGCTCGTCGGCAGTACCGACAAGAAGTCCTGGCCCGCGTCGCCCGAAATCACGCCGGCTTTGATCCAAGCGTTCGAAAAGAAGTCTGGTGAACTCAAGCCGGGCGAAGTCGTGCTGTTCCGCACTGGCCATCTCGGTCATCACTTCAAAGCACAGCCGAACGACACGGGCGTGTGGCTCGATCCGCTGAGCGGCAAGAGCGAAGGCTGGCCCGCGCTTGGCCCCGATGCGGTTGTCGTTCTCAAGAACAAAGGCATTCGCTGCGTCGCGACGGATGCTCCCGATCTCGGCGGAGTGAATCCCAAACGAGCGTTGATGACCTACTGGGCACTCGGCAGCCGCGAGATGGTCGGCGTTGAGTTCCTGCACAACACCGCCAAGATTCCGCAAGGTGGCTACTTCCTGTTCGCCGCACTCCGTATCCGCGACTGCCACGGCGGGCCGGGACGAGCCATTGTGCTTCATTGATTTCTTGTCCGGCTGTGGGCTGATTGCTGTTAGCTGAAGGCCGTTATCCCAATTCCATTCGCCAAGAGTTGAAACAACAGCCATCAGCTTTCGGCCATCAACCTTCAGCCGAACAAACGCAGAAAGTCATTCCATGTCCAGCAACCTGTTTGACCTGACCGACCGAGTGGCTCTCGTCTCCGGCGCAGCTCAAGGCATGGGCCGAGCGATGTCGCTGGCGTTGGCTCAGCACGGAGCCGACTTGCTGCTGGCTGACCTCAACGAAAGCGGGCTGCAACAAACGGCCTCCGCCATCGCCAAGCTGGGACGCCGAGCGATCCCCGTGCGCTGCGACGTCTCCAAACCAGATCAGATTCTGCCGATGTTCGAGCAACTCGATCGGGAGTTCGGCCGCATCGACTTCCTGGCAAACGTCGCGGGTGAAGGGATTCTCGGCAAACCGGAAGAGATTTCGCTCGCAGATGTCGAGCAATGCTGGCGCAACCTCGTGCTCGGCCGCTTCTGCATGTGCCAGGAAGCGGGACGTCGGATGTTGAAACAAGGCCGAGGCAGCATCGTCAACATCGGCTCGATCGCCAGCCAAACGGCGCTCGGCCGAGGCCACATCGCCTACAGCATGGCAATGGGAGCCGTCGTGCAGATGACCCGCGAACTGAGCACCGAATGGAGCAGCGCCGGCGTCCGAGTGAATTCGATCCTGCCGGCTCAGGTCGTGAACCCCAGCCTCGAAAAACGGATGGCCGCCGACCCGACGCTACAAGCTCGGTTCGAGTCCGGCATCCCGCGCGGTCGGATGGGACGGCCGAACGACATTCAAGGACTCGCCGTGTTCCTCGCCTCAGACGCCTCAAGCTGGATCACCGGCGCGATCATCCCGATGGATGGAGGCAATCTGGCAATGAATGCGGGCGGCACGCGGCGCTATGTGGATAACCAACAACAATGAGCAACAACATGGAACGCGAAACACTGCTGCGTCTCTATCGGACCATGCAGATCATTCGACAGACGGAAGAAGAACTCGCACGCTGCCATCAACGCGGACTCGTGCTCGGCGCGTGTCATACCTACGTCGGTGAGGAAGCGATTGCGAGCGGCGTCTGTGCTCATCTTTCCGAGCATGATGTCGTCTTCAGCACGCATCGCGGACACGGGCACGCGCTGGCGAAGGGAGCTCATCCGCGAGAACTCATGGCCGAGTTGTTTGGGCGCGAGACCGGCCTGTCACGCGGACGTGGCGGCTCGATGCACTTGTTCTCGCCGGAGATCGGCATGATGGGAACCAGCGGCATCGTCGGCCCCTGCATCTTGCAGGCATGCGGCGGTGGCTACAGTTTCAAGCTGATGAAGCTGCCGCACGTCGCCGTCGCATTCTTTGGCGACGGAGCCTCCAACAACGGCGCGTTTCACGAGGGGCTGAACATGGCCGCCATCTGGAAGCTGCCGGTCCTGTTCGTCTGCGAGAACAATCAATTCGCCACCGAAGTTCCCAACGCCTACGCTGCCGGCAATCCGAGCGTCGGCAGTCGCGGAGCGTCTTACGGAATGCCGGGCTTTGAACTCGACGGCAACGACGTGCTCGAAATCCACCGCGTCGCCGGCGAAGCGATCGCACGAGCACGAGCCGGTGGCGGCCCGACGCTCATCGAATGCAAAACGTATCGCACTCGCGCTCACGCCGAAGGGATGGGCGACTTCACCTATCGAACTCGCGAAGACGTCGAAGCATGGAAGAAGAAGTGCCCGATCACACGAGTGCGGAGTGCGGAGTGCGGAGTGCGGAGTGAAGACAAGCCCATTGCAGAACAGTTCGACGAAATTGATCGCGAAGTCAAAGTAATGGTGCAGGAGTCCCGCGAGTTCGCCGAGAAGAGCCCCTGGCCTGATCCGAACTCGGCGACCAATCATGTCTACTCCGCTCCGGCTTCTCGCCCCTTGTCCCTCGCCCCTCGCCCCTCCCGAGAGATCACTTACTCGCAGGCCACGCACGAAGCGCTCTCCGAAGAGATGGCCAAGAACCCGCGCATCTTCGTCATGGGCGAAGGCATCGGCGTTCGCGGAGGCAACTTCAAGACGACCGACGGTCTGTTTCAGAAATACGGAGCCGAACGACTCTGCGACACGCCCATCTGCGAACGCGGCTTCGTCGGTCTCGCTTGCGGAGCGGCGATGACAGGCACGCGACCGATCATCGACTTCATGTTCGCGGACTTCGTGATGGACTCCGTCGGCGAGATCGTCAACCAAATCGCCAAGATGCAATACATGTCGAGCGGTCGGCTCAAGATGCCGGTCCTGCTGCGCGGCTGCATCGGCATCGGCCACTCGGCAGCCACGCATCACTCCGGCAGCTACTACGCGATGTACGCTCAAGTTCCCGGCCTACGAGTCGTCGTCCCCTCGATGCCCACCGATGCGAAAGGGCTGCTCAAGCGAGCGTTGAACTGCGACGACCCAGTTCTGTTCCTCGAACACCGCGAGATCCTGCAGGTCAAAGGTCCGGTCCCCGAAGGTGACTACGAAATCGAATTCGGAAAAGCGTCCGTCGTGCGCGAAGGCCGCGATGTGACCGTCGTCGCGCTCGCTCGCATGGTTCACCTGACACTCTCCGTCTGCGACGAACTCGAACGCGAAGGGATCTCGGTCGAGATCGTCGATCCGCGCACGGTCAGTCCGCTCGACACCGAAACGATTCTGCAATCGGTTGCGAAGACCGGCCGACTGCTGATCGTCGATGAACCTCCCGCCCCCTGCGGCTTCGCGGCCGAGATCGCCGCCCGCATCGTCGCCGAAGGTTTCGATTCGCTCGATGCCCCAATCCGTCGCCTCACCGGAGCCTTCTGTCCGACTCCATACAGCCCACCGCTCGAAGCGGTCATGGTCCCGCAGCCGAAGCAGATTGCAGATGCTGTGAGATCGTTGATGTCCGAATGAATTGGTGATTGAGAATTGGCTATTGGCAATTTGTGATTTGAAAATAGCCAATGACCAATAGCCAATGACCAATAGCCAATCTTTGAACGCCAAACTCTCGCGAGCAATGAATGCCTCACCCCATCCAAATCCCTCGCCTCGGCTGGTCCATGGAACAAGGCACGTTCGTCGGTTGGCTAAAGCAGAACGGCGACAACGTCCAACCCGGCGAGCCGCTCTTCACGCTCGAAGGGGAGAAGGCAATCCAGGAAATCGAAGCCGTCGATGCGGGACTGCTGCACTTCGAGGCAACGAATCCCAGCGAAGGTGACATCGTCGCCGTCGGTGCGGTCATCGGTTATCTGCTCGCTGTTGGTGAAACTGCTCCATCGATACCACCGCGTCCGGCTCCATCCGCGCCTCAGCCGTCAACGAAATCCGCACCGTCCGCCACTGGCGGATTAGGAAGTGGCCCGCAGCAGAGGCATCCTCGGCCGCACCCTGATCCGCCTGTGGCAGACGGTACAGATACGTTGGCTCCACCCGCATCACCCGCTGTGCGACGTCTTGCACGACAACTCGGAGTTGACCTGACGCCGCTCACGACCGCTGGTCGGATCTCTGAAGCCGACGTCTGTCGCCGCTATTTGCAGTCGCGAGGAGAACTGTCACCGAGCGTTGTCGCGACGAATCACGATGTCGTGTCCGGCACCGCCGCCCCACGAAGCGGTATTCCCTCCGCGTTGCCTCCTTCAGATGTCCCGCGACGTCGTCGTGGCCTTCCCGCCATTTCGCCACGAGCCGCCCGACTCGCCGCTCGTCACGGAGTTGACTGGACGCAACTCACCGGAACCGGTTCGAGTGGCCGCATCCGCGAATGCGATGTTCTGCCGTCGGTCAGGCTTCACGGCGTTGCCGATTCGCCGACACGAACAAGCCCATCATCGAATCCAGCAGTCCTCTCGCACACGATCCCGATCACTTCCATGCGTCGCACCATCGCCAACCGCATGGTCGCCAGCTTGCAGCAGACCGCTCCGGTCACGCTCACCACCGAGATCGACGTCACGTCCGTCGTGAAGTTTCGCGACGAACTCAAATGCTCAGGCAACTCGCTGATCCCGTCGATCACCGACTGCTTCATCAAGCTCGTTGCGACCGCCCTGCGCGAGCATCCGCTGCTGAACGCTCGCTGGCGAGACGACGCCTTGGAACTCTTCGACGAAGTCCACATCGGCATCGCCGTGGATACCGAGGCTGGGCTGTTCGTCCCCGTGTTGCGCCGAGCCAACGATCGTTCGTTGCTCGATATTGCTGAGCAGAGTCGTTCGTTGATCGAGCAAGTCCGCTCACGAACGCTCGCCTCCAGCGGCTATCAAGGAGGCACGTTCACGATCACGAGTCTCGGCTCGCTCGGCATCGACGCATTCACACCGATCATCAACTTTCCAGAGACGGCGATTCTCGGCCTCGGCCGAATTCAAACGCGATCGCCCATCGCACTCGACAGCTCCGCTACACCGCCACATACACCCAATCCGCAGGTGATGACGTTGAGCCTGACCTTCGATCACCGTGTGCTCGACGGAGCTCCCGCCGCCCGTTTTTTGCAAACGCTAACGCGGCTCACCGCCACCGATTCGCAGTCACTTTTCGAGCCAACAAGTCATCGTTGACGCATTCCCGCCCCCCGCTAGAATCCGCCCGCCCATCGGGATGTAGCTCAGCTTGGCTAGAGCGCTACGTTCGGGACGTAGAGGTCGCAGGTTAAAATCCTGTCATCCCGACTTTTGTGACCTGTTGAGCCGAAAGCAGTTACGCTTACCGTCCGACGTTCGGACGAGCGGTTTTGATGCTTCGATTTTCAGTAGCCTACTGAAATTG
>SXGS01254949.1_pt1 | contig 16945 bp, 16 predicted proteins | sample 3174681 | NCBI WGS metagenome assembly SXGS01 (sample SAMN11356861, study PRJNA531348) | freshwater metagenome | isolation source: freshwater sample F1-80 | place: China: Fuxian Lake, Yuxi | collected 2017-12-25 | reverse complement strand
CCGGTGAGCCCGCGCGCCGGGGTCACATCCTGATCCGCCGCCTGCTACCCGCGGATGATCTCGTCGTCGCGCTCCACGATCTCCACGCGCGGGCGGGGATCCGCGTCAATCCCGTCGTCGGACTTGTCGTCGGGGCGCCGAATGCCCTCGACCTCCTCGCGCCGCAGTTCCACCTCCGCATCAATGCCGCGAATCTGCTGACACATCATGCGCAGATCCTGGTTCTTCACCAGGTCGCGCTCGAACAGGTCGAAAACCTTCTGTCCCATCTGAAACAGCAGGCGTTGGCGCTGACTGCGAAGCCGGGAGATTTGCGTCTGGAGGCGGATGACTCGGGTTTCCCGCCGGGCCATTTCTTGACCCCGTCGCAGGATCCCCTGCGCTGCACTGAAGGCGCGTTCGCCCAGATCGGTGGGATCAGACATGGACTTTCCCTCTTGTTCTCGACCGACAACTAGATCTCATGCAAGTGCCGGAGATTCTCCCGGGCCTCGGCCGCCTCTTCGCTGTCCGGTGCAATTTTTATCACTTTCTCCCACGCCTCGCGGGCCTCGGTGGACTGCTCTCGCTCCATGAATAGAGTTCCCATATGGAGGTAGGCATCGGCCTGATTCGGATTCGCCACCACCGCCTGCCGGTACGCCGCAAGCGCCAGCCCTTCATCACCGAGCTCGGCTCGGGCCACACCCAGATTGGTCCAGAAGGCCCCGTTGCCGGGGTCTGCGCCGGCGGCGCGCTCGAACAACCGGGCCGCTTCGGGGAGATTCCCGGCTTCAAACGCGCGGACGCCGGCATCGTTCAGCCGGGCGCCGTCGGCCGCCGAACTGTGGGGCGGATCGAATGGGCGCGGCTGATCCGGAGCCGCCGGTACCGGGCCGGCATCTTCCTCGGCGTCTTCGCCGGCCGGCGTCCCGCCGCACGCCGGACAGAAGCTCCACCCGGAACGCAGCGGCCGATCGCAGTCGCCGCACGCGAGCCGCACCTGCTCTCCGCACCGGGAGCAGTATGCCAGGCCCGGTACGGCTTCGGCGCCACAACCGGAGCAGGACACCAGGGCCGCCTCATCACCGGGACAGCCACACCCGGCGCAGAAACGGGCGCCGGATCGGAAGGCGCGGCCGCATTCCCCACAGGGCTCGGCGATCCGGTCGCCGCACTCTCCACACCAGCAGTCACCCGGCACCGAGACCGCTCCACACGCGGAGCACTTCGGTTCCGGCGTAGCGGATGGGACACTGTGCGGGGCCGAGGGTGTACTCACCTGGCTGTTTCTGTCCGCGATCATGCGGCGCAGGCGCACCGCCACCTGGGTAAACTTGACGCCATCGAACGATGGGTAGGCAAACGAGGTCGGCGCGCCGGGCAGTGACGAACTCCAGGTAAGGCTGCCTCCACTGGCGCGGGTGGTAGCCCGGACGTCGGAGAGCGTATCGAGTCCTGCCTCTTGCACACCGTGCGGCTCCCGCAAGAGCAGCAGCCTGGTGGTGGTCGCGGCGAGCGCCTCGCCCGAGTGAGAGCGCACCGCAATGCGCAGTTCTTCATCCGGCCGCAGCAGACTGTGGAGCAGGTCGTGCAGCGCGCCGGAAAGCGCTTCGACCAGCGAGGGCCCTTCCGAGATCATCGTTGTCCTCCTTCGTGGACCAGGGCGCGCCCCGCCGAGACCCCGCAGATCAGAGTCCAGAACATGCGCTCCAGCACCAGCGCCGGAGTCACGTTCCGATCGAGCAACTCCTGTGCTTCCCGCACCGCGCCGACACTGTCGGCCAGCCGAATGGGTTCCACGCGCCCGACCACGGCTGCGATCGCGGGGAGATAGTCTTGATTCTCCGCCAGATCGGAACCGGCGCCGTGCGCCATCAGCAGCACGTCCCGAAGCAATCCCCAGCCCACTCCCAGATGCTCCCGCAGCACGACGCGCGGGGGCCGGGTCGGTTCTTCGTCCGTGGCGGGGTCAACCACAGGCGCACTCTTCTTACCCTTTCGGCGCGCGGCGCCGGCCGGCTTTCCACGCGACGGGGCCGCGAGTCCCCGAAGGCGTTCCGCGAGTTTCAGGGCGCGGATCGCCATCCACGGATGCTCGGCCGCCTCTCCCTGAACCTCCAACGCCTCCAGGAAGATCTCGAGGACCGTCGCACGGCTCCGAAACGTCTCGGGGCGCTGCAGCCAGCTCAGCGCAATTCCCGGTCGCCCCGCACACCCGGCAGCCAGCGCGCGCACCTGCTCCGGGTCCGCTCCCGCGTCAGTCAGCGCACCCTCGATCTCCGCGCGTGGAGTCAACCCGAAACGAATCGGTTGGCAGCGCGACCGGATCGTCGGCAGTACCAGACCGGGATGCGGTGCGCACAGGATCAGCATCACGCTGAGCGACGGCTCCTCGAGCGTTTTCAGCAGAGCATTTGCGGCCGGCTCGCTCAGCGCTTCGGCATTGGCGAACAGATAGACCCTGCGCGTGCCGAGTTTCGGGCGCAGCGCCGCATTGGCCCGGATTTCCCGAGCCTGTTCAATGCTGATGTTTTGCCGGGACTCGCTGTCCGGGTGAATCCACAGCACCTCCGGATGGGTGTGAGCCGCAATCCGGCGGCAGCTCTCACACCGCCCACAGGGCGTCAATCTCCAGCGCGAACCGTGGACCCGCTCGCCGGGGCCTTCCGTGGCGCGGGCCGCCGCGGGCTGCTCGCCGCAGTTGATCGCCTGGGCGAAGAGCGCTGCGGCCGTAGTCTTTCCCGTATGAGCCGGGCCCAGAAAAAGGTACGCGTGTCCCAGCCGCTCCGTGGCGATCGCACGCGCAAGGATGGTCTCGGCGATCGGTTGACCGATGAGGCGATTCATGCAAATCGGCGCACGCGATCAGAACCGCTCGAAGCGTTCCACATCGAGAATGAAAGCAATTGCCCCCCCCACCTGCACCTTGACCGGGTTGGCCATGAAAGACCCGACCGGAGTGGCTTCCGGAGGCAGCACATTGACGTATTGCTCCCGCGTTCGCGAACACTCCTTGAAAATGCCGAGGAGCGGGTCTACCTCATCCGGCTCTGCGCCGACCAGCAGGGTCACGTTCCCCTCGCGCAGAAAGCCGCCGGTACTCGCAATCTTGGTGAACTTGAAACCGGCGCGCAGGAGCGCGTCGCTGGTGCGTTTCTGATCCCGGTCGTGGATCACTGCTACCACGAGCTTCATTGTACTCCCTCCATCGGGTGTACGGTGTGGACCCGTTCCGAGACGACCCGCCAGATGTCCGCCTGAACGTCCGCGGGCGGGCGGCCCGCATCTATTTTACAGACTCTCCCCGGTGCGTGCTCGGCTTCCCGCAGAAATCCATCGCGCACGCGGCGGTGAAATGCGATCTGCCGCTGTTCCATCCGGTTCACACTGCCGGGATCGGAGGCGCCGTCTTCGGCCGCGGCGAAACGGCGCCGCAACCCGAGTTCCGGATCGAGATCCAGAAGCAGTGTCAGGTTCGGCGTGAGGCCGCCCGCGGCAAACGCGCACAGGCGGCGGAGTTCCGCAAGACCGAGGCCCAGACCGTAACCCTGGTACGCGACAGTGGAGTCCGTGAAACGGTCGCAGAGCACGATCAGGCCCTGCTCGAGTGCAGGGCGGATGCAGACGGCAACGTGTTCCGCACGCGCTGCCAGGAAAAGCAGCAATTCGGCCTCGGGAGCCAGCGTTTCATGCAAAGCGAGTGCCCGGATACTCTCGGCGACGGGAGTCCCACCCGGTTCGCGGGTGCAGACCACCGGATGGCCCGCAGCTTCCAGCGTATCCGCAAGCAGCCGGAGTTGCGTCGTCTTACCGCTTCCCTCCGGGCCCTCAAAGGTGATGAACATTCCGCACTTCCGTGGAGCCGGAGGCCACCGTTCAGCCGCGCGTAATACGAATGCGGCGACGCGGCTCGGTCCCCACACTGCTGCTCGCCAGATCGTGCGCTTCGACGTATTGGTGCTGGAGCCGCCGGATGTACGCGTTCTGCGGCATCAGTTCGGCGGGCTCGCCGGAGTCCAGGACGCGCTGGACTGCCTCTTCCGCCTCACGCAGCGCCATGTCTTCGTCGGAATCGAGGGACCGTCCGAACATCTGGCGCAGCATGGTCTCGATCTGGACCTGAGTGTTGCTGCGCACCACAAACGTGGGCCGATTGGCATCAATCGCGTCCTTCAGTCGTCCGGGTTCGCGGCGATAGTGGGACTTCAGAGCAATGATTGCGTCCGCTGCCTCCCACGTCTTCGCGATCAGCACCGGCACCTTCAGGTCTTTGACTGCCTTCTCCAGGCGGTTGCGGCTCACCCCGTAGGGGAACACGCGCACTGTAGTGGGGAGGGTCGGGGTCTCCGGCTCGGGCGCTTCGGGGAGCTGCGACATCGGCGCGAAGCTCGTCACGGCGCGGCGCTCTTCCACCAGAGTCGGCGGCACCGCCCCTTCATCGGCCACCTGGATTACCTCGATCTCTCCCCCCCGCGTCCGCTCGCGGATCTCGGGGCGAGGCGGTTTGCCCCGCAGGAGGTTGTCCACCGTAGTGGCCACGTCGTAATGAATCGCCATCCGATCCTTGTCAATCATCTCAATGACGATGTCGAACGTCGGGGGAGCTTTGCGTTCCAGCACTGTTTTCTGCGTGCCGCGCCGGCGGGCCTCATCATCGCCCAGCGTGACTGTCTGGATTCCGCCGATCAGATCCGACAGCGTGGGATTCATCAACAGGTTTTCGAGCGTGTTCCCGTGTGCCGTGCCCACCAACTGCACTCCCCGTTCGGCGATGGTGCGGGCGGCAAATGCTTCCTGTTCGGTGCCGATTTCGTCAATCACGATCACCTCAGGCATGTGGTTCTCCACCGCCTCGATCATCACATCGTGCTGACAGGCCGGCTCCGGCACCTGCATGCGCCGCGACCGGCCGATAGCGGGGTGGGGGATGTCGCCGTCGCCGGCAATTTCATTCGAGGTGTCCACGATGATGACGCGCTTTTGGAACTCCTCCGCCAGGACGCGTCCCACCTCGCGCAACTTGGTCGTCTTGCCCACACCCGGCCGCCCCAGGATGAGGATGCTCTTGCCGGTTTCGACCACATCACGCATGATGTCTATGGTTCCGAACACGGCCCGGCCGACCCGGCAGGTGAGCCCCACGACCCTGCCCGTCCGGTTGCGAATCGCGGAAATCCGGTGGAGGGTCCGCTCAATGCCCGCCCGGTTGTCCTTCCCGAACTCCCCCACCCGGCTGGTCACGTGCTCCAGATCCGTGTGATCCACGAGGCGATGAGACACCGGCACTGTCGTGGAGGTAAAGCGTGCCTCCGGGAGGCGCCCCAGATCCAGAATGATCTCCCGCAATTCGCCGTCCACCGGCGGCGCTTCGACCGCAACGCGGATGTCCGGCGGCAGAACCTGCAAGAGCTGGTCGAGATTGTCGGTGATGCGGGCTTCCACGCGGCGCGTTCCTGTGTTCGCTTAGAAGTGAAAAGAAAGGACTCCGGATCGGCAGATCCAGAGCCCAGGTGAAGGCATTCTAAACTCGGACGCCGGGCGTGTCAATCTATCGGCGCCGCGTCGCCCTTTTCCTCGCAGCAGTATGGGCACGGAACCCGCCCTGCCTCCCGCGCTTCCCGCGTGGAACGGTACTGCACCCGCAACGCGGCTTCGATGCGCTCCCCGTACCGGCAGTTGGCTACGTGGAACCGGGTGAGCCCCCGTCCCCCGTACACATACACCGGGGCGGGACGAGGCGGCGACGGCCGCTCGGCTCGACCGGGTGGCGGCGCGACCGGCGCCGTCACCGGCGCCGCCACCGGAGGACTCTCGCGGCGGGGCTGGACTGCCGGGCCAGCGGGAGCGGCCGGTTCGCGACGCGCTACCGTCTCACGCATCGGCGGGGGAGTCTCCCGGGTGGGGGACGGCGCCCGAACTCCCGAATCTCGCCGGACAATTGCGGTCGGACCGGAGCCGGATGATACACCTGAGGGCATCCCCACATCGCGGCGGGGGACATCGCGCGTGACACTTGAGGGCGTCCCCACATCACGGCGGGGGACATCGCGCGTGCCCTGGGGATCGCGCTGTGCGGGGCCGGGCGGGCGCGGTGCAGCCGGCTGAATCGTCTGCGCATAACGGAAGGAGGGCGCCGACCGGACCGGCGGAAGGATCAGCCGGGTGCGATCCTCGACATCCAGCATCTGGAGCGTGTCCAGTCCCGCACGGCGGACTACACCGTCCTTCCGATAGAGTTCTGTCCGGAGTGTCTGCGGCTCACCGATGGCCGTGATCTGGTAGGGAGGACGCAGCGAGCTCCCATTGACCAGGAGGCCGTCCGGAGCTTCCCGGAGCGCGGTGTTCGCCACGATCCGCTCCGGCGCTCCGCCGGAGGCACTGCCAATGGACAACGCCTCCGATCCTCCGGCCCGCAAGGCGTTCAGGATGCCGGTCACGTCCTGCTCGTGGATCAACAGGCTGTTCTTGTCCACCCCACTCGGCGCAGTTCGGGGGCTATTCCGCAGCGTCACCAGCACCCCAGGACCTTCTACCGGCGTCAGACCCGCCAACAACTCGGCGCGCGCCAACCGCTCGTCAAGCGTGTCCGCGGCGGCACCGCCACCCATCAGCGGTACGGTCAGCAGCACGGCAGCCAGCACAACGTGCCTGCCTCGGTGAAAAGGATGTACCGGAACCCACGTCATTGGTGTGCCCCCCCTCAAACGGTTGCTCTCCAGCTTGTCCTCATAGTCGGTCGGTTTCGCGACCTAGTGGGAGCCGTTCGAGGCGTTTGCTGCTTGTTGGACGGCTTCCAGGATCTTGGTGTAGCCGGTGCAACGGCAGAGATTACCTTGAAGCCAGTAGCGGACGTCCTCCTCGGTCGGATGCGGGTGCTCGTGAAGCAGCGCCGTCGTGTTGACCACGAAGCCCGGGATACAGATGCCGCATTGCAGAGCGGTCTTCTCGACAAACGCCTGCTGTACGGCGCTCAGCTCGCCCGGTCGCGACAGACCTTCCACCGTGGTGATCTCCCGATCCCGAGCCGTCATGGCCAGCACAAGGCAGGTGGTCACCGGTTCTCCGTCCACCAGCATGGTGCAGGCACCGCAGTCGCCGGTACCACAGCCTTCTTTGGGTCCGGTGAGGTCGAGTTTGTAGCGCACCACGTCGAGCAATCGCTCCCGCGGCTCTACGTCCACCGGGTACGTATTCCCGTTCACACGAAGATTGATCAGATGTTTCATGGTCAGGCGACTCCGAGAAGCTGGCGCAGGGCCCGGGCGGTGAGCACGCGTACCATCTCGCGCCGGTAGGCCGCCGAAGCACGCTGGTCGCTGATGGGAGAGCAGGCGGCTTCGGCCAGGCGAGAGGCTTCATCCACGGCCACGGCGCCGTCTCGCTCCACCGCGGCTTCCGCCTCACGAGCGCGCAAGCATACCGGCGCGACGGCTCCGAGCGCGATGCGGACATCCCGCGCACCGGTTCCCTCCGGACGCAGCGTCACGGCGATCCCGACCATGGCCAGGTCCATCGCCTTGCGTACCGCCAGCTTCCGATAAAACGTGCGGGTGTCTGCCGCCGGAGTGGGCAGCAGGACCGCCGTCACGAACTCGCCCGGCTGCAGCGAAGTCTTGCCGGGCCTGACCCAGAATTCGTCGAGAGGTTGGGTGCGACCGGCGCCGCCCGGCCCCACGATTTCGACGCTCGCGTCGTACGCAAGGAGCGCGGGAGAGGTGTCGGCGGACGGGGAGGCATTGCAGATGTTCCCGACCAGAGTGCCCAGGTTACGAATCTGCACACTCCCCACTTCCCGGCAGCCCCGCGCCAGGCCAGGATAGCGGGCCACAACCTCGGGGTGGTTTTCCACCTTGCGCAGCGGGACGGAGGCGCCCACGCGAAGGCCTCCACTTTCCGAAAAACCGATCTCTGTGAGTTCCGGAATCCGGCCCACGTAGACGACCGCTTCCGGGCGATGACGGCCGGCTTCCATTTGCAGCAGCAAATCGGTGCCGCCGGCCAGCACGCGACAGCGCGACCCATAGTCGCTGACGAACCGGACGGCATCGGCCACCGTCTTCGGCTCCAGATAATCGAACGAATGCATCGTCTTCCTGAATACTCCGGGCGGCGGGGAGTGCCGCCTCACACCGTCTCGTTCCCCATCCGCAGGTCGCTTCCCTTCCCGCTTGACAGCGAACGACTGTTCCGATAAACTCAAGGCAACAATCGACAGGGCAGCCGGACACACCCTGGACGAAGGCAATACCGCACCGCGCGGACCGTGGGTCCCGTTGGGTGGGTGAACGCGGCTCCGGGTACCCCGACCCGGGTTCAGCCGCAAGCCGTCGTAGCGGGAAGCAATCGGAGACACCGCGATGTTTGGATTTGAGCCGGACGAATACGGCCCGTAAGCGCCGCCGAATCGGATACGGTACTTCTCTCTAACCCCAATAGCCGGGAGCGACAACACTCGCTCCCGGCTATTTCTATTCGTTGAGTTTTTGCAGTTCAAAGAGGAATGCGCCCCCCTTCTCCGCACGAAAGCGAATCCGCCCCATGGCGCCCGCCACGGATACCAATCCCTCCGGCGCCCGATCCTTCCCGTTGATCAGCACAGTCTCTGCCTTCCGCAGTTCGATTTCGACCGGAATGCCGTCCGGCGAGACGATACGCACCGCGGCAGTCCGGCTGCGGCCGTCCTGCTGCCACGCCACCTGCACCGGACCGCGGATAGTGGAGACCGATCCGGAGGCCATAGGGAGGCCACCCCAATCCGGGGCGACCACAATCTCGGCGTAGCCCGGCTTCAGTGGACGCACGCCGAGAAGCAAATCGCTGAGCAACCAACTCGGCGCCGCTGACGCTGCCGCGCACAGCCCCTCGCTCGGCTCCCAACGCTCCCAGCAAGTCGAGGAGCCCCACGCATCCATCGGACCCCACTGCGCCCGGATCCACTTCAGGACAGACGCGCCCGCGCCTCTCCTGCTCATTGCCTGCAATGGAAAGCACGCAGCGCCCGGGAGCAGGTGCGCCGCCGGCCGCTGTCCGTCTCCGAGCAGCGGCGCGAGCTGGTGCCGGGCCTCACGAGGAGGCGCGAGATCGAGCAACTCCACGAGCGCGTTCGCTACCGGATCCTCGACACTGGGCGCCTCCCCCCTCGTCCGAAAGCGCCCGGCTTGCGCATCCCAGTGCTGCGCCTGCAGGCTGCTGCGCACGGCCTCTGCACGCCGTCGAAAGGCGTCCGCCGCAGGGTCCCGCACCACATCACCCAGCGCTGCCGCCGCGTGGAGCGCCTCATAGTAAAAGGCATTGAGCACAAACGTGCGCCCCGCCGCGGTCCCCACGGATTCCGCCGCGAAGAGGCGGAACGGCGTCGCGGCGAGAAGCCCGGCGCCGTTCGCCGGTACCGGAAAGCCCCGTTCCAACACGGCGCGCACCTGCGGATACAACTCCCGCACCAGCGCCGCATCGCCGGTCTCGGTGTACGTGTCGTGCAGGAATGCCACCCAGTGGAGTGAGGCGACACCGACTCGATCGCGATCCCCCGGCAAGAGGGCGCGCAGGCGGCCGTCCGGGCCGATCAGCCGCGCGCCGGCACGCACCGCTCGCCGGCGTACCGCCGGGTCCCCCAGCGTCACATCGGTAACACGCGACAGCACGCGCGCATCCGTGGGCCAGGGATACGGATCGCGGAGGGGTTCGGCCGCGGCTCCACTGGCCGCGCACAGGCGAGCAGTCGCGGCACCGAGTTCCCAGATCCGATTGAGTTGTTCATCCGCACACCGGAAGGTGCCCACCGCCTCACGCGGATCCGCGGGCGCAGCGACGGAAAATCCGCTCACATCCAGCCCCGCAGGTGCATCCCACACGTCCAGGCGGACAAACCGGAACGCCCGCCGCTCGAAACTCTGGTGAAACTGTTCGCCCGCACGGCAGATGTACCGGTCGGCCAACTTCCGGCCGTCCCTCGTGGGGATCAGCGCGCCCGCGCGCCCCTCTGCCGGTGGCAGAAGGCGCCCCTCGCTGTCCTGAAGCGCTTCGGCGTATCCGAGGTCGAGAACTTCCCCTCCTTTTGCCCCGCGCACGCGAAACTGGGGGTAGCCGATGAGCGTCCGCCCGAAGTCCACAATGAGCGAGACTCCTGCGCCCGCCGGAGTTTGCAGCCAAACCCCGCGTTCCTCCGGCGTTTCAACCCCATCAATCAGGCGGGGGCGATCCCGTACGGTGACACGCCGCGCGGGCGAAGCGACAGCAGCAGCCATTGCGTCGGCAGGGACCCGCGCTGCGGGTCCGGAGGCGGTGAGTTCCTGCGCGTCCAGGACGCGCACTCCGGCCACCGTCTCCAACCGAGCGCGCGGCGTGTCGCCCGCGCTGAGTGCAGCCCACGGAGCGACACCCGCAGGGCCGACTTCAGTGGCAGCCTCCCAGTCCTGGTCCGGAGTATCCGGGACATTCCACCGGAGCGGCTCCGCGCGGGCGTCAACCCAGGCGGGGAACCCGAGCCCAGGTCCCATGCGGGGGAGATCGGTCCCCTTCCAGGCTCCGTTTCGACGCGCCTTCCAGGTAGCGTCGGTCCGCAGGAGTGTACGACCGGATGAGGTGGTGATCTCGGCCAGCAGGCCTCCGCGTCCCGAGGGGAGCCCGGCCGGATCGTCCCCCTCGTACTGGACGAGCACCGCCAGCGTGTTGGCGCCCCGCCGCACTACGGTGGTGACGTCCCGGGTGTCGTACAGGGGTGATCCGGGAAACTGTCCGGTGGGACCGCGTCCGAGCGCGACTCCGTTGAGCCACGCCCGGTAACGGGTGTCCGCGGCCAGAAACAGGCGCGCGTCGCGCGGAACAGCGTCCAGTTCGAACGTCTTCCGGAAACAGACCAGGGAGTTGCGCGGCACCGGATCGTCCCGCAGCCAGATCCAACGTCCGCCCCAGGTCCGGGTCGGGCTGCCCACGGGGGCGAGTGGGCCGGCGGGGGCTTGCGAACGGGCACTCGTGGCCGCAAAAATCCCGGCTGCGACGGCGAAGGGGACCAATCGGGCAGGTATACGAAGAGCCATAGAAGTTCCCCGGTGGATCAGTCGGAAGATGCAGACCCAGGTTCCTCCTGCCGGACGATCTGCTGCCAGGTCCAGGATACCGGAGTTTCGGGAGCCGGATACACTTCAGAAAAAACCCAGGCAAGCAATACCGTGACTCCGGCGCCGTAGGGGGTGACCCAGGCGAAGGAGAAGGGGATGTCGAACACCGGTTTCAGTAACGCGGTCACCAACGCGACGACGGACCCCACCAGCGTGGCGGCGATCGCGGCCGCAGGTCGGCAGCGCGGCAGGAACATCCCGGCGAAGAATAGCCCGCCGAGCGGGCCTACGCCCCAGTTGAACGCCGCCGGCAGAATGTCAATGATCGAGTTACCCCGGCTCGCTTTCAACTGCCCAACCGCCAGTGCCAGGAACGTGATCAAAATGCCGAAAGCGATCGTGAACTGGCGTGCCCTGGCCAGTTCCTCCTTCGCGTCGGCGAAACCACCGCGGCGTCGAAAAACGTCCACGGTGAGCACGGCCGACAGAGAATTGACGCCGGAGTCAATGGTGGACATCGCAGCCGCCAGCAGCGCAGAAATGAGCAGTCCTCCCGCCGCGGGCGGAAGTTGATGCGCAATGAAGTGGGGGAAAATGCGGTCCGCGCCTTCGCCGGTGCGGGTGTCGAGGGTCGTGGGCAACAGATGGGGTTGGCGGAAGTAGTAGGAAAACAGGGCAACGCCGCACAATGCAAGCAGGAGGCTGAGTAAGGCGTTGGCGATGGCATTGACGAGCGAGGACTTGCGTGCGGCCGACACCGAGGGCATCGTGAAGAAGCGCTGCATCGCCACCTGGCTTGCGTTCGACGTGCAGACATGCCAGGCGAAGGCGTTCAGGGCGACGCCGATCGTCGAGACTCGCGTGAAGGGGTTGAGATCCAGCAGTGGGACCTGCGTGTGCTGCACCTGGGAAGCGTCCTGCCACCAATCTGCCGGACCGCTCCTCGTGCTCCACATCACGAAGCCGATGGTGAACAGGGCGCCGGCAAACATGATGACCGCCTGCACCACATCCGTCCAGATGTCGGCCCGGATGCCACCCATCGTTGTATAGGCAATCCCAATGCCGCCCACCCCAAGCACGACCCAGACGACCGGCCACCCTGTCATCTGCGCCATCGCATCCGATGCAGTGAACACCACGGTCGCCATCCAGCCGATGCCGATACATCCAAACAGCGCCGCGCCGAGGAGTCGCACCCGATAATCGAACCGGTGTTCCAGATATTCGTACGCACTCGTGAGCCGGAGCCGGAGCAGGAAGGGAAACGTGATGAACCAGAGGAACAGCACGATGAACGGCGCCGACGCAAGCTGCGTGAAGTACCCGATGCCATTCTTGATGACCTCGCCCGGCACAGCCAGATAGGTGATCGTCGAGGTCAGAGTCGCCAGCGTCGAGAGGCCCACGGCCAGCCACGGCATCTTGCGTCCGCCTACAAAATAGTCTTCTGGGCTCTCCTGCTGGCGGGCAAAATACACTCCCATTCCCAGCATTCCAAGCATGAAGACCGCCACCACCACATAGTCGAGAAAGTCCAGGCCGTGCATTCAGAACTCCGAGCGCCCTCCTCTCCCGGGCGGACGCTGCATGCCTGGCGGTTCTCCACTGCTACCCGGAGTACCCTGCATGAATTCTGCTGAACGCTACCCTCGCTGTATTCTTGCCACCTGCCCGCTGCCGTGGGACGAGGCGGGCAGCCTAATGCGGGATCTGCTCACCGCCGAGGTGCTGGGCCTGGCACAAGCCGGGTACCGGCGCCTCTACCTGTTCGGTACCGCCGGAGAGGGCTACGCGGTGGACGAAGCCCGCTTCGACGAAGCCTCACGGGTCTTCCTGGATGCCTGCGCCGACGCGAACGTCGAGCCGATGCTCGGCGTGATCAGCACGTCGCTTCCGACGGTCATCGGCCGCATTGCACGCGCCCGCGAGTGGGGTGTGCGCGACTTCCAGATCTCCCTCCCATCCTGGGGCCCGCTCGCAGATGGAGAGGTGGATCGCTTCTTCGCGGAGACCTGTGGCCGTTTCCCGGACTGCCGGTTCTTGCACTACAACCTGGGGCGCGCCCGCCGTGTGCTGGAGCCGTCCGACTATGCCCGCCTGGCAGCGGCCCACCCCAACCTGGTCGCCACGAAGCAGGCAGGGATCTCATCGCTCGAGACCGCGCTGGCGCTCTGCGATGCGGCTCCGGAAGTGCGCCATTTCGTCGGGGAGGGCATGTTCGCCGCGCTCGCCCCCCTGCGTCCGTGTGGGCTGTTGATTTCCGTAGGGCTGGTGCATCCAGTCCGCGGCCGGGAACTCTACGACGCAGCGATAGCGGGCGCCGAAACCGAACTCGCGCGGCTCCGCCACGAAGTTGAGATCGTGACCCAGATGGTCCTGCGCGCCGGCGGGGAGGGCCCGAAAATGGACGGCACCTACGACAAAGCGATCTGGAAGCTGCACGATCCCCGCTTCCCTCTCCGCCTCCTCCCTCCCTACGAAGGCATGAGCGACGCCGCCTTCGCCGAATTCCGGGCGACGCTGTGCCGGGAGGTTCCACGCTGGGCGCCCGGATCGACACCTTCCTGACAGGAATCACAGCTCGACTGCCCACGCGGGCTAAGGCGGTTGCCGGACTCAGGGGGTGCCCCCGTCGAAGCCGTACGTCTGCGTCTGGCCGTCGCCGTAGTCCACGCTGGTGAGGCGCGTCAGGTTGTCGTAGCCGTACGTCTCCGTGCGCACCGGGCCGTTCTGGTCGGTGATCAGATTGCTGGTGCGGGTGCCGTTGGTGTCGTAGCTGTAGTCGTTCTGGACGATCACCCGGCTGTGCCACTGCCCGTACGGGTCCACCCAGTGCCAACTGTTCTTGATCTGCGCCAGCAGGTTGCGGCTGTACTGGTTGGCTACCGGGTCCACGTCGTAACTGTAGGTGGTCTTCTGGTAGCTCACCCGGTTCCCGTTCACGAAGGACTCGTTGTTCTCCACCGTGTCCAGGCCGCCGAAGGTGTTCAGGTTGTATTTGACGGTGCGCCCCTGGTCGTCGGTGATCCCGGTGAGCATCGGGCCCACTTTGTCGGGGCTGCTCGGATCACCCAGCACGGAGAAGCAGTAGTCGTAGCTGTAGGTCCAGGAACCGCCGCCGGGGTGGGCAACGCTGAGGCGGGAGCCGAAGAGATCGTAGGTGTGCTTTCCGGAAACTATGGCCGGTCCAATTCCGGAAAGCACAGTAGGTGACGGTGACGGTGAAGGTCTCCCGTCCTCCGCTTTTTCGCGAGCAGAGTCGGACCAGCAGCGAGGGTTACCCCGAGGTCCTAAAAAGATACCGTTGAGGACGGGGCGAGGTTTCCTGGTTCACGGAACTATTGAATCACACCCTGCCCCGAAAGTGGCCCCCCACGTGAACGGTTACCCTATCTCCGGCTCCTCGCACAACCCATGCCATACCCGCAGAGCACGCAACTAGCAAGTGCCAACCCCAGCGAGACACTCACGAAGCACCGGGTGCCCAGGATGCCGGCAATCGTCGCCGACCAACCAACCCACCAAGGAATCGTGCGTTCACTCGCCTTCCGCGTAGTCACCAATCCGAGGAAGTAGCAGACCAGGATAATACCGCTCGCGGTAGCGAGGAACACCTGTACCAAATGCACCGGAGGGAACCCGAGAAGGTATCTCATCATTGACCGATCCAGCATGCGAGCGCGGAGTCAAGAGTGACTGTGGTGGACACCACCACCCGTTAGCCAGGCTGAGCAGCTTTGAGGCCGATGCACCTTGCTCAGCTTGAACCTGCCACATGCCGTCGGCCAGTCATCCCTGCCTCTCCGCCCGGTTGCAAGCGACACGCTCGGGCGCCCGCACATTACCCCCGGAGTTTTCTGCACAGCTGTCATCAGTACCTCGTCGTGTCTACTACATCCACCAGAGATTGTCGTATCCATCAGCGTTGAGCCATCCAGTTGCCACGAGAAAGTAAGCCACTGCGAACCCCACTGCTACCATCCCCGCTGGCACCCTCCTAGTCAAGCCCTTGGTTTGGTCCACCAGTTCGATAATCGCAGCGATGGTGTTCAGCACCTCTCCGCCGAGCGCGAGCATCGCAGAGGCAACATCGAACCCATCCGAAAAAGTCGCCGAACCGGCGACACCGATCAGCGCAACCGACAGCACTGCGCAGGAGATTGCGGCCAGTTTACCCGCGGGTGTCCCGGAGAATGCAAGAACTACCGCGATCATGACCAGATAGCCTCCGTTCCGATATGCCCACCGCTGGAGAAGTCCCATATTCTTTGCCTCACAACCGTTCGAGTCGGCGAAGTTAATAGGATTGGCTCGGCAGTACCCAAACCAGTTCCCCCCATCCTTCGCCGGGTCCTCGCTAACAAACCTCCCCCCCACCGGGTCGTAGTACCGCGCCCGCATGTACACCAGGCCCGTCTCATCCTCCGACAGGTGCCCCAGTTGCCCCACCCACTTGTGCTTCGACCCGCTCTGCCCCGTGAGCCCCCGCACCCCTCCATACACGTCGTATTTCCGCACCGACGTGAGGTTTCCTCCTGCGTCCACGATGCCCAGCACCGACCCCAGCCCGTCGTACGCATACCACCCCGGCGCATTGGCTCCGATGCGCTCGTATTCCGGTCCGCGGGTGCCGTGCAGGAACGTGCGGTCCAGCACGCCGTTGGTCAACGTGCGCACCACGCTGGATACGTCCAGCACGAAGTCCGTGGTGGTGCTGCCCTGCACCGTGCGCCGCCGCAGCCCGTCGCTCCCGTAGGTGTGCGTCGTCGTCGTGCCGTTGTTCACGCACTGCGTCAAGCGGTTCTGGCCATCCCAGGTGAAGGGGCGGCCTCCGCCGGTGAGGGTGTTGCCGTTCGCGTCGTTGGTGTAGCCGTTCCCGTTCTTCGTCAGCAGCATGCTCGCCGCGTTGTAGGTCAGCGTGTCCGTGCCGGCCGTGCTGTCCACGCGGGCGAGGTAGTTCCCATGTCGTCGAAGCCGTAGCTCTGATTTTGGCCGTCCCCGTAGTCCACGCTGGTCTCGCATTTCGCGGTTCGCAACATATGACCCGTTCGGGTTACTATGTCGGGCCAGAACAGAAAATGTTGGATTCGTTGCGGATGTATTGAACCGCGAAACACGGGCTGAGTGACGACCCATTACGGCCGGCCACCGCAGCCGAGATCCGATTTCTCGGACCTACGCCGCCACCACGTTCCCAGTTCTGCGCCTGCCGTGAAGACGGCAACAAGGAGATACCAGCCACCTGCAGCTTGCACCCACCCACTCGGCAAGACCAATGCCATCAGGGGTGTGAGTATAGCGAGCAGGAAGAGCGCCCGGATGACGGCACGCCCAGGGGGGGCGCAGTTTTGATGACCCCGCCGGTAACCGTCCGCGGCTGACCAGACGAGTATCAATGCGCTGAGGACAACCGCGATGATCACCGTCAGCATTTGCATTACGTGGCTCCTTGCAAAGCGAGTTACTGTTTCGTGTTCTGCCCTGCTGGCAACGGTTAGCGCCCTCACCTCCCGGCTCTGGACAATCCTACACCCGATAGTGTAGGTCATACTGTGCTGGAGTCAACAGGTGGCCACCCCAATTTCAGTTTCCAGGCCCGGAATTCTCCAGTGATGTCGGTCGTTAGTTACTTGTGCTCGAGTCCATCATCCTCGCGCATTTGTGATGCAGCGAGCACGGCAAGGCCTAACAATGAGGCAAAGAGCACCCCAAACCCACTAACTTGAGGATGTCCAAGTCCGTGGATAATTGCCATCCCCAGGCCCTTGGCCCGTATTTCGCGGTTCAACATATCCGTAACTAACTCAACAATTTTCTGTGGTCATGGTTACAGAACATAAGCTCCGGGGGCTGATTTCACCTGGTGTTCCTCAGGTGTCAGCCAATAGTTCGATTATATAGTT
>SXGS01131729.1_pt1 | contig 16954 bp, 16 predicted proteins | sample 3174681 | NCBI WGS metagenome assembly SXGS01 (sample SAMN11356861, study PRJNA531348) | freshwater metagenome | isolation source: freshwater sample F1-80 | place: China: Fuxian Lake, Yuxi | collected 2017-12-25 | reverse complement strand
GCGAAGACATGTGCTGCAGAATCGTGTTCTCGGAATTTGGTGATGATGTCATGGTACCCTCCACAGGCCTCAGTGGTCAGCACTCCACCGCAGCACCACAACCACCACCCTTGTCAACCTCCGTTAGATGCGATTGCCCTGGGGGTGGAGTGTGGGGGACAGGGGTTTGCTTCTCAACACGGCGCTTGTGTGATAGATCCCCACAAGTCGGGGGCCGTCCCCGGCGGGGCATCGCCGCCTGAGAACCTCATGTGAGCAGTGGACATGATTCGAGCGCAGACAATGAAGTGGCGCACTCTGTTTTTCATCACCTTGTTCGCGGCCGCAGGATGTGGCGAGGGGAGCAAGTCATCGACCGCTGAGCCGGCCGTGGCCCTGGCCAAGGGCGAGGTCAACGCGCCGGAGGGCGCCGAGGAGGCGCGGGGGGCCGAGGGGGGGGACGGCGAGGCCGACACGGAGGCCTTCGTGAGCGCCACCCTGGCCCAGCTCGACAAGCACATCAAGGCGCACTTCGGCAATGTGGGCAAGGGAGAGGCCATCGGCGCGATCCTGGCGGAGAAGCCGAAGAAGAAGGACGACCTGTTCAAGCGCCGTGATCTGCTCAGGGCGACCTTCATCGGCCGGGATGGTCAGGCCATCCAGCTTGGCCTGGTCGAGTCCGGGGCGCTGACGGACGCGGGCAAGGCCGCGCTCGGGGCCTTGACGGACGCGGACAGGCACGCGCTGCCGTCGAAGCGCTACCAGGTCGAGGCCATTGAGGAGCGGCTGCCGGCGCTGGCCGAGGCGCGGGGCAAGCTGAGCCAGTGGTCGGCGCCGGCCTTGAGCGCCGAGGAGGCGAGCAAGATCCAGGCGGCCGTGCGCGAGGCCGGGATGGACGTCGAGGGCAAGGGGGCGGCGCAGCGGCTGGTGGCCTTGCTGCTGGGGCCTCAGACGCCGACGCCGGAGCTGGCGCGCCAGAGCGAGGGCTTCAAGGGCCTCGCCGGCAGCCTGAGCCGCCAGGAGGCGGAGCTGGAGCTGCTGCTGGCTGAGGGGCTGCTGCTCTACACCTGGGACATGCGCTACAGCAACAAGAACTGGTTTCGGGACATCGAGTTCCCGCGCAAGCAGGAGGAGCAGACGCTCAAGCTCGAAGAGCTGATGGTCGACGCGGTGGTGCAGGCCGCGGACGGCGACATGGCGACCTTCATCGGATCCTTGCCGCCGCAGTTCGAGCAATACGACAAGCTGCTCAAGTCCAGAGAGCGCTACAAGGCGATCGTGGAGGCCGGGGGGTGGTCGGAGGTCAAGCCGATCGCCGTGCGGCGAGGGACGAAGCACGACCGGCTCATCGAGCTCAAGGCGCGCATGGCGCTGGAGGGCTATTACGAGGCGGCGGAGGACGAGGCGGGCGGGGCCTACACCGGCGTGTGGAACCAGGCATTGCTCGACGGGATCACGCACTACCAGACGACGCACCAGATCCAGGTCAAGGGCGAGTCGACGAAGTTCTTCTGGGAGTCGCTCAACGTGTCGGCCAAGGATCGCCTTGAGCAGATCGAGCTGACGATCCAGCGCTGGCGGGAGTCGCGCATCGGCAACGACGCCACGTTCATCCACGTCAACATCCCGGACTTCCACGCGGAGGGGTGGGTGCAGGGCGAGCGCAAGATTCGCTTCCGCGTGGTGACGGGCAACCGGGACAAGGGCTGCCACAGGAAGCTCAAGGTCATCACCTACGTCAACGCCACGCCCTTGATGAGCGACCAGATCGAGACGATCATCCTGAACCCCTACTGGAACATCCCCGAGCGCATCCTCAAGGAGGAGATCCTGCCGGAGTACCGCAAGGATCCGAATTACCTCGAAGAGCACAACTATGAGTGCGTCCAGGAGCGCGCGGGGGCGTGCGTGCGGATGCGGCAGGCCGGCGGGGAGGGCAATGCGCTCGGGCAGGTCAAGTTCCTCTTCCCCAACGAGCACGGCGTCTACATGCACGACACGCCCAAGAAGGCGATCTTCAACTACCCGACGCGCGCCTACAGCCACGGCTGCATGAGGGTCCACGAGCCGCTCAAGTTCGCCGAGTACCTGCTCAAGAACGACGGCCAGTGGAGCGATCGGCAGTTCGAGCGGTGGATGAGCTCGGGCAAGGAGAACCCCATCCGGCTCAAGACGCCCGTGCCGATCCACGTCGAGTATTACACCGTCCGGGTCGACGAGGACGGGCTGCCCAACTTCCTGTCGGACGTCTACAAGTACGACGAGGAGCGCCTGTCGGAGGAGAAGACCAAGCTGCAGAAGTGCACGCCGACGGAGTTCGACGACTTCGTCCTCCAGAGCGAGGAGGAGGAGATCGATCCGGAGGCCGACGGGGACGATCCGGAGGCCGACGAGGGCAACCCGGAGGGGGAGGGAGACAAGGCCCCTGACGAGGAGGGCGACAAGGCCCCCGGCGAGGCTGGAGAGAAGGGACCGGCCGGCGATCTCAAGGTGCCCAGGGCGCTGGAGGAGGCCGTCGATCGGCCCCCCGTGCCGATCAAGCTGCGCACGATCGAGGTCCCGAAGGGCGGCGAACCTCAGCAGGACGAGGATCCCTGATCCCTTATGGACCTGCGAGAGCGCCTCCACAAATTCATCCACCACCCGGTCGTCGACGCCTCGCTGGTGGTGCTGATCCTGATCTCGGTGGGGCTGCTTCTGTGGGAGCTGACGATCAAGGATCCGGCGCTCCACCAGCTCGTCGTCGAGGTCAACGACGGGCTGACGGCGGTCTTCGTCGTCGAGCTGGCGGTGCGCTTCTACGTAGCCCGCTCCAAGAAGAGGTTCTTCCGGCAGTACTGGATGGACATCATCGCGGTCATCCCGTGGATGCGATCACTGCGCATATTGCGCCTATTGCGCCTTCTTAGAATATTCCGCGTCGGGATGCTGCTCAACCGCCGCCTCCAGGCCTTCTCGTCCGTCTTCCGGGGGGCGTCGAGCGAGTACCTCATCATGGCGGTGCTCATCGTCCTGATGGTGCTGGCCGGCGCGATCGGGATACGGATCGTCGAGGGCGAGCAGAACATGGACTTCCACCACCTCGATCAGGCCCTGTGGTGGAGCGTGATGACGCTGGTGGCCGGCGAGCCCATCGGCGGCGAGGCCAAGACGTTGGCCGGCCGGCTGGTCTCGCTCAGCGTCATGCTCGGGGGGCTGACGCTCTTTGCCATATTCACCGGGCTCGTCTCGGCGGTGATGGTCAACCGGATGCGCAACATCAAGGTGAAGGTCATGGATCTGGACGAGCTGCGCGGTCACATCATCATCTGCGGCTGGAACCGCTCCGGCCGCACCATCCTCAAGGAGCTCTCCGGCGCCAGGGCGCTCATCGAGCGCGGCATCGTGATCGTGGCCGAGTTCGACAAGGATCCCGACCTGGGCGACCACGGCATCGACCCGGATCTGATCTTCATCGTCCGCGGCGACTACACCCAGCTCAGCGTCTTGAAGGAGTGCGGGGGCCAGCACGCCGGCACCGCCCTGCTGCTGGCCGACGACACCCGCGAGCGCGGCGGTCAGGACATCGACGCGCGCACGGTGCTGGCCTCCATCGCCATCGAGCGCATGAACCCCGAGATCTTCAGCTCCGTCGAGCTGCTCAACCGCGAGAACGGCGCGCACCTGCGCGTGATGGGCGTCGAGGAGATCGTCGTCGGCGACGAATACGCCGGCACGCTGATCGCCATGGGCCTGCGCAACCGCGGCATCGCCCGCATCATCAACGAGCTGATGAGCGTCGAGGGCAACGGCCTCTTCAAGGTCCCCGTGCCGCCCCGCATGGTCGGCCGCTCCGTCGGGGAGGTCGCAGGCCACCTGCGCGAGCGACACCGCGTCATCCTCGTCGCCATCGAGTCCAGAGAGGGAGAGAGCCGAAAGGCCCTCATCAACCCGCCCAGCACCCAGACCTTCAAGGACGACGACTTCATCGTCGTCATCGCCGACGGCACCCCGACCCTCGCCGACTTCTGACAGGCCCCCGACCCCTCGCCGGGCCTGGCCGCCCCGGCGGCCTCGCCCTGGATCGCGGCTAGACCTGCATCCTCATGATCTCCCGATAGGCCTCCAGCGCCCGATTCTTGACCGCCGAGAAGGTCCGAAAGGCGATGTCGGCCCGCTCCACCGCGATCATCGTCTCGTGCAACCCCACCTGCTCGCCCATCGCCAGCGCGCGAGAGGCCTCGTCCCCGCCCTGGATCTGCGCGTCCGTGCTCTCGATCGCCCGCTCCAGGGCCTGGGCGAAGCGCCCCCCTTCCACCTCGCCGCCTCGCGAAGGCGAGAGCCCGTCGAGCGCCATCCGACCCCTGAGCGCGCCCAGGCCCCCATCCATCGCTCTGATCCCGTCCATCTCAGCTCTCCCCGATGGCGATGGCGCTGCGGGCCATCTTGCGCGTCGTGTCGATCGACGCGGCGTTGGCCTCGTAGGCCCGCTGCGCCGTGATCATGTTGACCATCTCCTCGACGAGGTTGATGTTGGGCATCGCCACGTAGCCCTCGGGGTTGGCGTCCGGGTGGACCGGATCGTAGACCAGCCGCGGCGGGCTCTGATCGGCCTCGATCCCGGACACCCGGACCATCGTGGCGCCCTGCCCCAGCTCGACCGCTTCAAAGACCGGATCCTGGCGCTTGTAAGGGCCGCCGTCCGGCCCCCGCGTCGTCTGGATGTTGGCGATGTTGCTGGCCGTCGTGTCCAGGCGAGTGCGCTGGGCCGTCAAGCCCGCGGCGCTGACCTGCAGCGTTGACATCAAAGTGCTCATGACCCTGCCTCCTGCTAGCGCCCGCCATGATCCAGGGCGTAGCGCATCATCCCGAACTTGCGGCGCGCCAGCGTCGTCAAGGCCTGATACTCCATCGCGTTGGCAACCTGGGCGCTGACCTCGTCCTCAAGCACCACGTTGTTGCCGTCCACGCGCCCGGCCGAGGTGTCGATCTCGACCCTCCCCTCCAGCTCCTGCGCCCCTTCGAGCCCCTCGAAGTGCCGCGCGTCGGTGCGCGCCTGGTTCGGCGCCCGCTCCCCGCGCGCGACCCGGGCCAGCGCCTCGGAGAAGTCCACGCGCCGCGCTCTGAAGCCCGGCGTGTCGGCGTTGGCCACATTGCCGGCGATCACCCCCTGCGCTTCGCTCCGCGCCGTCAGCCCCGCCCCGAGCACCGCCAGCGTGCGGTCAAAAAGTACGCTCATCGCCCCTCCCTCTCCAAGAGCGCCCGGTGGCGCGCCTCAAACCCTGTCGCCGCGGCCCTCTCCTGGGCGAGCAAGCCCCAGGTCCCCTCCGGCTGCCTCAGCGCTACATCCTCGTAGAGCGCCTGGGCCCTGGCCGCGTCGCCCTCGGCCTTCAAGAGCCCCGCCAGCGCGAAGGCCACCTCAATCTCCTCATCGACATCCTCAACCTCCGCCATGAATGCGCGCAGCAGCGCCACACCCTCGGCCCCGCGACCCGCCGCCGACGCCGCCTCGGCGGCCTCCAGGCACATCTGCGCCCGACGGTAGGGCGTCACGTGACGCCGCATCTCCCCCGCCTTGAGCAGCTCCGACGCCGCCTCGCCCTTGTCCCCGGCCTCCTGGCGCGCTCGCCCCTTGACGTAGGCCAGCATCACCGTGACGGCCGGGCCTGCCTCGACAGCCTCGGCGCGCTCCAGCCAACCGGCGGCGGTCCCCCACTGACGCCCGTCGAGCGCCACCTCGGCGGCCGCCATGCTGATCGCGATCTCCTCACGCCGACCGAGCCAGCCTCCCCTGGTCCCCAGCCGCTCGGCAAGGTAGCGCACCGTCTGCTCGGCCCTGAACAGATCCCCCGACTCCCGATAGGCCCTGGCCAGCTCACCGAGCAGCCGGACCTCCTCGCTGGCCCCAGGAACCCCCTCCATGGACTCCTGAATCCACCCCGAGGCCAGCTCCGGCAGGCCCAGGCGCCGCATCGCGCCGGCCACCTCGATCACCACCTCGCCGCCCAGCGGGTGCGCCCAGATCTGCGCCTTGTGCTGGCTCGACATCGTCACGAGCCCCACGTCGTCGCCCTCCTCCATCGCCGCGTTGATCGCGTCCAGAAGCGCCCGCGCCTTCAACTGACCCATCGCCGCTTCGCTGGCCCACGACAGCGACTCCGGCGAGAGGGAGGCCAGCCTGTCCAGCGCAAGCCGGGGCTCGCCTCGCTGGATCTGCACCCGCGCGGCGTGCACAAGGACGCGCCCCACCAGCGGATCGCCTTGTACCGTCGACACCTCACCGAGCAGCGACTCGACCACCGCCGGCTCGACCGCAGGCCACGCCTGCTCGACCCACTCGAAGCCCGCCAGCAGCCGGACGAGCGGGGCGACCTGCCCGTCCTTGAGCATCTCGTAGCGCAGCAACGCCGAGCGCTCCTGCCCGAGACACACCTGCACGTCCGCAAGGCGCAGCGCCGCCAGCTCATCAAAGCTCACCGCGCGCGTCGACCGGATCTTGCCCGCCGAGCCGACCTCCTCGACCGACCTCGCCACCTCCCCGTAGAGCTTCAAGGCCTGCGCGTCGTCGCCAACCTCGAAGCGGCCCTCGGCCTGCTCGAAGAGGGCGCTGATGGGATCTGGCGAGGAGCTGGGCGGCGGCAAGGGCTGGCGCACGAAGCGGCAGAAGTCTGCCTTGGGCGAGAGCCGCCGCGGCTGCCCCACGCTCAAGGTCAAGACCCCCTCCGAGGGCACAACCCCGCGATCTGAAGCCCGCTCGACCTCTCCCCGATCCTCCCCCGCAGCGCCGCCCGCTGGCCTGAAGGCGGCCACGGCGGCCAGCGACCCGTGCCGCGCCTGAAGCTCAAGGCGCACCACGCCCAGCGCGCCGCCCTCGCGCTCAACCTCGACCGAGAGCCCCGAGAGCGACCCGTAGGTCGACACCTGGGCCTTGAGGTCGGGGGGCGCGGGGTCGAACACCACGAAGACGCGGCGGGTTTGGAGCGAGCGCTCGATCTGCCAGCGCGTCCCGGCTTGTACCTGAAACGCCACGATCCCGATCTGCTCGAACTCATCGATCCTCCCACCCCAGGCGGAGGGCTGCTCCGACGCCCCCTCCGGCGCCTGAGCGGGCAACTGAGCGGGCGCTGGCGGGCCTCCCTCGGCCGCGCCAGGATCCTGAGGCGGCGCGGGATCGACCTGCTGGGCAATGGCGAGGCCTGCGACGCTGAACACGGCGGCGGCGGCGAGCATGGAGATACGGCGGCGCTTCATCGGCTCTCTCCCTGAGTGCTGTCCCTCTCAAGGAGTCGGCGCGCTGGGCGCCGAGGATGAATCGACGGCGAGGGGGCGAGGGCGCGCGCCGCGCGCCGAGCGCAGCAACGTCGCGCAAGATGGCGCGATTACTCAGCTTCCCTCTTGCGGAGGCGCTCAACGAGGGTGGTGCGGTTCATCTGCAGGAGGCGGGCGGCGTGAGAGACGACGCCCTCGCTCTGGGCGAGCGCCTGGTCGATGAGGTCGTTCTCGATCTGCTCGATCAGCGTTTTGAGGTTGACGCCCTCAGCGGGCAGCGTGAGCCGGAGCGCGTTGGAGACGGCGACGCCCTCGTTGGAGGTCGGGGCTGCGGGGATCGGCGGAGGGGCGCTCGCGGCGGAGGGGGCGGCGGGCGGCATGTGATAGACCAGCAAGGGCTGGAGGGCGTCGGGGGTGGAGAGGGCGACGGCGGGCATGATGTGGGACGCCCGCACCTCGGGGCCGCCGCGCCGGATCTTGGTCGGCAGGTCTTCGAGATCGACGCTCCCTTCGCGCTTGAGGATGACGACCCGCTCGATGGTGTTCTCAAGCTCGCGGATGTTGCCGGGCCACGAGTAGGACAGCAGCGCGCGCTGGGCCTCGACGCTGACGTCGGTGATGTTGCGCCTGTCGGAGGCGTTGAAGTGCCGGATGAAGTGGGCGATCAGCGTCAGGATGTCGCTGGGGCGCTCGCGCAGCGCGGGGATCTCGATGTGGATGACGTTGAGGCGGTAATAGAGATCCTCTCGGAAGGCGCCCTTGGCGACGGCCGCCTCCAGATCGTGGTGCGTGGCGGCGATCACCCGCACGTCGACGGGGCTGGGCTGGGCGTCGCCGATGCGCTGGACCTCCTTGTCCTGGAGCACGCGCAAGAGCTTGACCTGCATGGACAGCGGCAGATCCCCGATCTCGTCGAGGAAGATGCTGCCGCCGTCGGCGATGTGGAAGCGGCCCGGGCGATCGGCCTTGGCGTCGGTGAAGGAGCCCTTGCGGTAGCCGAAGAGCTCGGCCTCGAAGAGCGACTCCGGGATCGCGCCGCAGTTGACCGGGACGAAGGCCTTGGCGCCTCGTCGGCTGGTGCGGTGGATGGCGCGGGCGAAGAGCTCCTTGCCAGTGCCCGTCTCGCCGGTCAGCAGCGTCGTGGCGTCGGTGTCCGAGATCGTGTTGACGATGTCGAAGATCCGCCGGATCGAGGGGTCCGAGCCGATGATCCCCTCAAAGGGGTTGTCGCTGGCGGGGCCCGAGCCCTCCGGCGGCATCAGGCGCGGGCGCGGGCGGCGCAGCGCGGTGTCGATGGTCTCTTCGAGCTCGTCGATGGAAAATGGCTTCTCGATGTACTCGTAGGCCCCGGCGCGCATGGCCGACACCGCCCCGTGGACGTTGGCGAAGGCCGTGATGACCAGCACGGGGGTGTCGGGGTTCTTGGCGATGGCCGCCCGGATCACCTCCAGGCCAGCATTGCGGTTCTCCATCCGCCAGTCGGTGATGACCATGTCGTAGTCATTGCCCTCGATCAACTCCCTGGCCTCGGCGGCGCTCTGGGCCGAGGAGTAGCGGTAGCCCCGCTTGCGCAGCACCGTCTCTATCGCCAGCCGCACCGACACCTCATCATCGACGACCAGGATCCGCTTGTGAGACCTCGCCTTGAAGCCGCCTGACATGGTCTGATCGTCCACCTCACCTCCCCAGATACGCTCGCGCCGCCACCCCCCGCAGGGATCCGGCGCTTTCGCGTTGAAACTCCGAGCATTGAGATTGTCTCAGGGGCTCAACCCATGTGTCAAGAATCTGGCGCTTGTGATCATCCCTGCCATGTGCTTGATCTGAGCGCAGAAGCCAGTATTTTCCGTGGCACGAGGCGGGCAGGCGCGAGCCCCGCCGGAAGATGGACGAGCCCTTGATCGCGGAGTACCCGATGAAGTTCAATAGAATCATCATGTTGTGTGTGTTGATGGGGGGGGCCTTGTCGATCGGCGCCTGCGCCGACAGCGAGAACCCGCCCTTGGTCCCCAGCCCCGAGCCGGAGCCCACCCCGGAGGCCCAGCCCGAGCCCGAGGTTCAACCTGAGCCCGAGGCCCAGCCCGAGCCCGAGGCCAACCCTGAGCCCGAAGGTCAACCCGAGCCCGAGGTTCAACCTGAGCCCGAGCCGGAGCCCGAGCCGGCCATTGAAGCCACGATCCAGCAGCTGCGGGACCCGGACGCGCCGGGGCACCCTGAGCCGGGCCGCCGCGTCATCGTCGAGGGCGTGGTCTCGGCCACGCGCGGGGTGGTCTTCTTCATGTCGGACCCGGCCGGCGGGGAGTGGTCGGGGATCTCGGTCTTCGTCGGCGAGGCGAACCTGGGGCTGCGGATCGAGGAGGGGCAGCGGCTGCGGGTGGAGGGCCGCTATCAGGAGTTCCTCTTTGAGGGGGAGCCCGAGCCGCTCTCGCAGATCAACGCCTCGGTCGCGGGGCGGGCCGAGCTGCTGGAGTCCGGCGTGGCGGTCTCGCCGACGACGGTGGCGGTCAGCACGCTGGCCGACCCCTTCGACGGCGAGCCCTACGAGAGCGCGCTGGTGCTGATCGAGGGCGCCACGATCGGGCAGGCCCGGATGTTCGGAGAGTTCGACGTCGAGGGCGGCTACCGCGTCGACGATCTGCTCTTCAACTACAACCGCCAGGGGCTGCTCGAGCCTGGCCTGGTCCTGGAGTCGCTCGTCGGGATCCACCAGTTCAACTTCGGCAACACGAAGGTGGCCCCGCGGCGGATCACGGACCTCTTCGCCGGCTGCGACCCGACCCAGGATCAGGAGTGCGACGGCGCCCTGGATCTGGCCGACAACTGCCCCCCGGAGCGCAACGTTGATCAGTCCGACGGCGACGACGACTCCCTCGGCGACGTGTGCGACAACTGCCCCGAGGACGCCAACACCAACCAGTCCGACGAGGACGGCGACGGCTTCGGCGACGCCTGCGACTTCGACTTCACCCCCACCGTGACGGTCAACGACCTGCGCAACCCCGACGTCCAGGGCCCCGAGCCCGGCGACGAGGTCCGCCTGCAGAACCTCGTCGTGACCGCCGTTGGCCCGCGCACCTTCTGGGTGCAGGAGCAGGTGGACGGCCCCTTTGCGGGCCTTGCCGTCTTCTTCGTCGATCCCGACCTCGTCATCCCTGGCCTCGTCGAGGGCGCCGTGGTCACGATCACGGGCGAGTACACCGAGTTCGCCGGCCAGAGCCAGATGGGCACCCTGTCGCAGATCCTCGTGAGCGAGGCCGCGCAGGTCACCATCACGGGCACCGCCGAGCTGCCCGAGCCGCTGGTCATCGCCCCGGCCACGCTGGCCATCGCCGAGACCTCCGAGGCCTTCGAGAGCATGCTGGTCCGCGTCCAGGCCGTCACCACCTCCGACGACGTCGGCTTCGGCGAGTTCGCCCTGGGCGAGAGCGGCTACAGGATCGACGACTTCATCTTCGACTACAACAACACCGATCCGCCCATCGTCGACGAGGGCGTCACCTTCACGGCCATCACCGGCATCCACACCTTCAGCTTCGACCGCTACAAGCTGCTGCCCCGCGGGGCCGCCGACTTCCAGCGCTAGATCGCCTGGGCCTTGAGGTGACCGGGGCGTGGCCCCAGGTGGCGCCAGGACCTCGACGCCGCGCTCCGGTCAACGCCAAGGCAGCCCAGCAAGGACCACCGCGAGACGCGCTCGCTGGCGCCGAGCAAGCCCCGCTCCCCACACGTCATGGCACCAGGAGCCCCCGATGAGCGACCCCGCCGACCCTCCGAAGCCCCCCGACGCCGAGCCGCCCTCCCGCTCGGTGTGGCCCGTCGCGGCGGTCGCCACGCTCGTGGCGCTGGCCGGCCTGCTCGTCTACGCGCTGATCACCGGCCCCGTCGCGCCCAACCCCGACGCGCCAGACGGGGGCGACCTGAAGGCGCCCGCCCTCCAGAGCGACCTCTTCCTGGAGGACGAGATCGGCTTCGCCCCCGTCCACGTCGACGCTGAGGCGCTGGCCGCCGCCCGAGGCCAGCTCCCCGGCGCCGGTCAGCCGCCGCCCAAGGAGGCCGAGGCCGTCCTGGACGCCTTCCGCGCCCTCAACCTGCAAGAGATCGGCTCAGATCAGCGGGCGCAGACCGAGGCGGCCCGCGAGTTCAACCTGCGCCTGACGGAGTTCTACGGCGTCGGACACCACGCCGGCCTGCAGGCCCTGATGACCTCCTCATTTGCGCGCTTCCGCGAGGCCCTCGACCTGCTGGTGACCCGCGCCAGATCGCGCGGCGCCACGATCGAGGATCTCGTCCAGCAGCCAGACCCTGCGCTCCAGGAGGCCCTGAGCTGGGCGGGCGGCTTCGTCCTGCTGGCCCGCAGGCTCGGCCTGATGGACCCCACAGGCGCCATCGAGCCTCGCCTGAGCCCGCTGGTCGAGGTCCTCTACCGCTACAGGATCGCCCAGGGGCTGCGCGGCACCCTGAACCCCAAGGAGCTGATGACGGGCCAGGAGATCCGCACCTTCTTCCTGTGGCGCCTGCATGAGGCCCGCTCGATCCCGCTGGACAAGCGCCTGCTCTACGCCATCGAGCTGTCCATCTACCTGCCCGGCTACCCCTCCGAGATCGCCCGCGGCGCCCTCTTCTTCCAGGCCGGCCACGTCCAGGAGGCCCGCGACACGCTCGCCCGAGCCCGCCAGCTCTACCCCGACCGCGCCGCGCTCATCGATCGCTACCTCCAGATCATCGACGCCCAGCCCGCCCCCGCCGCCCCGGACGCCGGCCCCGCCGCCGCACCGGACGCCGGCCCCGCCGCTGACGCCCCGGACGCCAGCCCCGCCGCCGACGCTGCGGACGCCAGCCCTGCTGCCAACGCCGCGGACGCCGACCCCGCCGCCGATCCCGACGCGACGCCCAAAAAGTAATCCATCAGGCGCTCGCCTCGATATTTTCCCTTGACAGCCCCCCATGGGCTGGCTAATTTCGCGGTCCCACGAAGGGACCCATCCCTCGTAATGCTTCAAGGGGCCATAGCTCAGCTGGGAGAGCGCTTGACTGGCAGTCAAGAGGTCTGCGGTTCGATCCCGCATGGCTCCATCCCCTCAAGGGCGGTCTTCACAGACCGCCCTTGGTGTTTCTTGCGGGTCATTTTTGACCGTGTCCCACATTCAAGTCCCACATCCGATCCGCTGACGTTACCAAAGTCTCGTCTCGAACCCCCAAGTAGTGCGACGACATCGAGTCGTCCGCGTGCCCCATCTGAGCTTGAACCAGCACCCGATCGATCACCTCCAGCGCCAGCGTGTTCCACGTCCTGCGCAACACCTGGGGCGTGACCACGAGGTCGAACCCCAGCGCCTTCGAGGTCGCTTGTAAGCGCGAGCGCACACGGGTGGATTGAAGGTGCCCGCCCGACTCGGCCTGACACACCAGCCCCACGGGCAGCCGTCCAGACTGGATCAGGCTGGCCCGATGCGCCCGCAAGATCTCCTCCAGCGGCAAGCCCAGGCCGACCTTGCGGATCTTCCCGTTCTTGGGAACCTTGGTCTGCCAACCTGCAGTGCGGGTCCAGGTCACCGACTCAGCCACCGTGATGGTGCGAGCGTCGAGATCGATCCGAGCCCACTTCAGCGCCAGCGCTTCCCCCAGCCGCACGCCAGCGTAAGCCAGCACAGCGATCAGCACCTGATAGTCCGAGCCGAGCGAGGTGGCCTCAACGTGCTCGATGACCTGGCTGATCTGCCGTCGAGAGAGGGTGCGGCGCTCCCTGGCGGGAGGCGACGAGACGGCCGGGCCGTCGAGATCCTGCCCAGGATCGGGCAGGCCAAGATCCCGCGTGGCGGCCCGCACCATGCGCCGCCACTCACCCCACCATGCGCGTATGCTGACAGCGCTGGAGCCCTCCACGGCTTCGAGGCGGGTGCGGAGGGCGACGAGGTCAGCGCGGGTGTACTGATCGATGGGCAGATCGGGGACCAGCTCCAGCGACAGGCAGTGGGCGATGTTGTAGGCGGCCGCCTCGAGCGTCGTGGCCGCCCGGCCTCTACCCCTGAGACGGCTGAGGTGGTGCTGAGAGCAGAGCTTGAGCGAGGGCGCCGATGGAACTGGGACGTTGACCACCGGGTTGGACATCTCTTCGCGCAGGTCCTCCAGCGCTGCGATCGCTTGAATGAGGGTCGTTCCCTGGGGCAGTGTCAAAACGCGATCCTTCCGGACTCTTGTATCCGGGACCACGACCGTGCCCCGGATCTTGTACCTTCCGTCGTCCAGCAAGGTGATCCCCGCTGGCAGACGGCTTCTCTTTCTGACCATGGTGGCCTCCATCTCTGGGGGCTCCCTGGCTGTCCTGCCCCTCCAACTTACTCCCACCGATCAAACCAGCGCAACGACGCAGGTACTCATCAAGCGTGACCGTCAAGAACAGGTTCGAGCCCCTTCGCCCTGCCCGGCCGTCTGGCCGAAGATCACCGCGGGACACTGCCGAACGTAGACCGCTCGGAGTCAGGCGACAGTATGCGGCAGCTTCCTCAGTCGTTCGGTATGGAGATGGCTCGCGCTCGCTCATCACCACTCCCCTTTCCTGAAATCGCCACAGAGACATCTTTGGTGCCAACTCATCCTGGCCCCCGCGTCTTGCTCACCAACCTTCGGATCGTGGACTCGCCGACATCGAAGAGCCGAGCGACCTCGCGCTGGGTCTTGCCGGCCTCCAGCAGCATCAGGGCGTAGGACTTCTGCTCGGTGGTCAGCGCCGCCCGCCGCCCCCCTACCCTGCCGGCCCGCCTCGCCGCGGCCAGCCCTGCCAGGGTCCGCTCGCGGGCCATGGCCCTCTCGAACTCGGCGAAGGCGCCGAGCATCTGGGCCAGCATCATCCCGGCGGGGGTCGTGGTGTCGATGGACTCGGTGATCGAGGCGAAGCCCGCGCCCCTGTTTCGGATCTCGCCGAAGAGGGCCAGCAGATCGGACAGGGAGCGCGAGAAGCGGTCGAGCTTCCAGACCACCAGCACATCGCCTGGCTCCAGGGCCTCGATGCAGGCTTGAAGTCGAGGACGGTCGCGCGATCCTCCCGAGGCGTTCTCGGTGAAGACCTCTTCGCAGCCGTAGGTCTTCAAGGCGGCGACCTGTGAGGCCGTGTCTTGCTCCTCGGTTGAGACTCGCGCGTACCCTCGCTTCACCTTGGCACCTCAGTACATTCTCGCTGAACTTTTCCAGTCCGATCACCGCGAGCAATCGGCGCACGTTTTTGACCTGCTGCGGGCGCCCTGGTGGCGGCGCGAGCAGGCGAGGGGTCATAAACGAGCGTTTGTGACCTCCTGCTCGTTGCAGGGGCAGCCGCAGCCTTCGATGGGAGCGATGGGTCCGGGCTCGATCTCTCCGGCCCACATCGCCTTGCCGTCATGGCTGGCGGTCCAACGCACCGTCGAGACTTCAGGGGGTGCCAGGGCCAGGACCATGGCGCCGGCCACTCGAAAGGGCGCGTCTCGCGCCGGAACGGTCGTGCTGTACCTCTGGGAAGTGACCTCACCGCTCCAGTTGAAGATCTCCAGATCGACGACGAGATCGACGGGCTGGTCGTCCTGGCGTGGATCGCGGTCGGCGAAGCGCCAGATTGTTCGCAGGATCTCCTTGCTGGCGGGGTCGAAGGCGCATTCGACGAGGGTGTTGAGCGCTACGACCACCACCGCGAGCCAGGGAACCAGCACACACCAGCGCAACCTGCGATATCGCGCGCGTGCCGTGTCACCGAAGTCCAGCGAGGTCAGAAAGAGAACCTCAAGGGCGAGCGCCTGGAGGTTTGCCATCCAACCCACGAGGGCCACCAAGACCAGAAGCAGAACCTGCCAGTCGATCATCTTGACCTCCATCGGCTCGCATCAGGGCAGGTGGCCCAGTGCGACACCTGACCGCGGACAGCGGCCGGGGTGTCGGCGCTGACCTGCGCTCCCCAGACGGTCCGCCCATCGCCCGTGACCACGACGCAGCGCTTCTCTCCGTCGGGGAGCTCACCGGGCAGCACCCACAGGGTTTCAAGATCCAGGGGGATCCTCTTGCCCGAGGTCGTCTGGCGCCACGCGATGGCGGCGTCGCAGGCTCTGCATCGAGGCATCAGCTGGCCCTCCGCTCGAAGAGCGCCGCGAGCACCAGCACCCCGACCAGGATCGCGATCCCGATGGAGGGCGTGGGCATCTCGCAGGCCAGGATGACGCCCGCGACAAGGGCCAGGCCAAGGGCGGCGCTTCGAAGTGTTTCGAGCGCGCTCATGGTGTGCCTCCCCATCGAGAGCCGATCCGTGCAGAGCGCTCGATCACGCGGCGCATCACCACCTCGGGGCTTTCCCCGTCGCGCTCGGTGTGGAGCCGCCAGCATTGGACCAGGTCGTCGAGGCTGTAATGTTGGAGCAAGACGTCGAGGGCGGCCCAGAAGGGAGCGCAGAGTTCCGCCAGGGGCAGGTGCTTGCAGCGATGGAGGGGGTTGCCTCGGCTGCGGAACCTGAAGTCGGCGCAGGTGCACGACAGGCCGTGGCCCTGGGGCGTCAGGAGGACCAGGTAGGAGAGGCTCGCCTTGCCTGGAGATTGTGATTTGACCACCACCTGACGAGGGCCGCTGCCCAAGGGACGACAAGGCGCCATCCGTCTCAACACGTCGCACTGGAGCGCCCTGGGCTTGTCGCTGTCGCCCTGGGAAGCCGAGTCTTGAGGGGCGCTGTCCTGATGGATGCCATCCATCGTGTCGAGCGCAGAAAGGTGGCCGTCCCGGATGCGTTGGCGCTCGGCCAGATGGTGGTCGCCCTCGCGTCTGGTGGCGTCGAGCTTCTCGGCGTGGGAGAAGCGGCCGTCGGTCCAGATCCACTCGACGAGGTCGTCGTGGGCGTGGGCAAGGTCGTGGAGGTGCAGGAGGGCTTCGGCGGGGAGGTCGTCGAGCTGGCGCAGATCGCGGGAGTCGACCCGGACGCACAGGGCGCCATCGGGCGCCTCGACGATCCATCGGGGACCGCGGCGCTCGACGACGACGACGGGGGTTTCGGCCTCAAGGGTGTCGGGCAGCTCGGTGGTGCGGCCGGCGCGGTGGATCTGATGGCGGATGGCGCTCCCAGGTACGATGGCGTGGGTGGCCCGGGCAGCGATCCTTGCGCGGCTTGCCCGTGGGCTTTGAGGGCTGGCTTCTCTTTGGGGGTTGGTCAGCGCCATTTGTTTCACCATCAACGCTAGCGTTAAATGAAAGGGCGAAAGAGAAGTTTGAAAGGTGGTCTGCTGGCTATAGAGCGTCCATCGCCTTGAGCCAGGTTGCCTTGGTGAGCGGCTCGATGGGCTGACCGTCGTGATCGACGGCCTCCCAGCAGGCCAGCCCCTCATTCCAGGTGGCTTCCAGGATGCGTGGACCCAGGCAGACCTGGAACTCCCACGCTCCTGGAACCGCGAAACAAGAGATCTCCCAACGACGACACGGACGACGACGAGGGCTTGCCAGCAGCCATTCAAACCCCTCACCACCACTGGGGATCAGGACCGACGGCATGAGACTGAATCCTCTGGGGCTGAACTGCTGTTCAAAGGCGTCCAAGCGGCACCTCCAAGGTCACCCCACAAGAAGTAACGCTAACGTTCCTGCTTTGTCAGACGACATCCTAAAGTGTACCCCGACGACAGACCAAAGTGTCCCCCCGTCGCCGGGAGAAATCGAGATGTCCAATCCGTATGAAGTCGAGGTAGGGCTGCTCCTCTCACGCCGTTGTGGCGTCCCTGAGGAGGCT
>SXGS01506365.1_pt1 | contig 16956 bp, 13 predicted proteins | sample 3174681 | NCBI WGS metagenome assembly SXGS01 (sample SAMN11356861, study PRJNA531348) | freshwater metagenome | isolation source: freshwater sample F1-80 | place: China: Fuxian Lake, Yuxi | collected 2017-12-25 | reverse complement strand
GCAACCGTATCAACCCGCGCGTCATCAAACGCAAGATGAGCAACTGGCTGAAAAAACGGGACAAACACCGCAATTATCCGCAGCCAACCAAGACTTTCCGGAAGTCAATCGTCATGCTCGATTGAACGGTATTGGGGCTAAGATGAGTGCGGACGGCAGTGCGAGGATTCGTTCGGGTTCATGCCAAAGAAAAAGCCGAAGGAACACCGGTGTGTTCCTTCGGCTTTCGAGTTTCCTTGCGAAGCCAGGGGCTTAGCGACGGCCGTAGCCGCCGCCACCTCCACCGTATCCGCCGCGGCCGCCGCCGCCTCCACCGTAGCCACCACGGCCGCCGCCACCTCCGCCACCGCGCTCTTCGCGGGGACGAGCTTCGTTGACGGTCAACGGACGTCCGTTGTGATCCTTCTCGTGCAGGCCGCGGATCGCTTCGTTGGCGGAATTATCATCCCCCATCTCGACGAATCCGAAACCTTTGCTCCGACCGGTGTCCCGGTCTTGGATGACTTGAGCACTCTGCACCGTGCCAAACTGGCCGAACAAGGTTTCCAAGTCCGAGCTCGATACTTCGTAGCTCAAATTACCAACGTACAACTTCTTTCCCACTTGCTCGCTCTCCCAAAAATCATTGTCGGCCCTGCGGACTTTCCGGGCCGAATCGAAAGGAGCCAAGGATGGTGGCTCACCAGGTGGGAAAGGCGATGGAGGAAGCAGCCTGTGGATCCAAAAGAACCAACGCAGCGAGTCGCGTCGTCAAACCAACCGGGGTGGACTATAAGCACACGTCTGTTTATCCGCGAGCGCAAAACTTGGTGAGTCCTGATTGTCTGGAAACTTCATCTCGCTGACTGAACCGTGTCTGACGAGCCCATCCATCGTCAGCGACTCGGAATCGCCACCCAGTTAGACTCTCACACGCCGACTGCCGGCCGCGACGCACCCTTCCCGTGTTCCTTAATCGTGTGAGCAAGTTTCTGTGAATGAATTCCCTACAGATGAGTCGATCGGCCAGCCTGATGGACGGCATGTTGAGCCGAGCCGTTATGAACTGACAATGCTCCGTGCCCTGGCTCGCGAGTTCCCCAACATCGACTCGGCACTGGCCGAGATCGCGCGGCTATCGGCGGTGCTCACGCTTCCCAAGGGGACCGTGCATGTCATCAGCGACATCCACGGCGAGGACAAAAAGCTGCGGCACGTCATCAACAATGCGTCAGGAACGCTGCGGCCGCTGGTCGAGTACCTCTTTCAACGCCGAATGGAGCCCAAACAGCTCCAGGAGTTCCTGACGCTGATCTTCTATCCGGCCGAGGTCACGCTGCGACTGGAGCAGACTCTGACCGACCGCGAAGAGCTGCGAGCCTTCGCCCGGCGGACCTTGCGGCATCAGTTCGAGTTGGTGCGTGTCCTGGCCTCACGCTACAGCCGGAAGCGTGCGGTACAGGTCTTTCCTCGCGAGTACGCTGCGCTGTTCTCGGAAATCCTGCACGAGCCGACGGCTGAACGAGGCCGCGAGTTCGTCGAGGCGATTGTCGATCAATTGCTGACGCGCGGACGAGCACTGCACCTGATTCACATCACCGGCCGACTGATCCGCAACCTGGCGATCTACGAGTTGATTATCGGCGGCGACTGCTGGGATCGCGGGCCGCGCGGCGATCGCGTGGTCGACTACCTGCGAGACCAGCCGAACGTCTCGTTCATCTGGGGCAATCATGACGCGGCGTGGCTCGGTGCCGGCCTGGGACATGAAGCTCTGATCTGCCACGTCTTGCGAGTCTCGCTGCGGTATCGCTGCCTGAGGCAGCTTGAAGAAGGCTACAGCATCCCGCTGATGCCACTCGAACATCTCGTGCGAACCGTCTACGCCGACGATCCGGCCAAGCACTTCTATCCCACGACCAGCGGGATGCGTGAAGATCTCATCGTCGCCCGGATGCAAAAGGCGGCGGCCATCATGCAGTTCAAACTGGAAGGGCAGATGCTCGCCCGCAATCCAGAATGGAAGCTGGAGCATCGCCGGTTGCTCCATCGAATCGACCATGCTCGCGGCACGATTGAAGTCGATGGCGTGACCTATCCGTTGCGAGACACCCACCTCCCGACTATCGACCCCGCCGATCCCTATGCCCTCTCTCCGGAAGAACGCGAGTGCATGAATCGGTTGAAGCACTCTTTTACTCACAGCCAGAAACTGGCCGAGCACTTGCAATACATTGCGGGCATCGGCTCGATGTATTTGAAGCGTGACGATCATTTGATCTTCCACGGTTGTGTCCCCTGCGATGAACAAGGTGAGTTCCTGCCGATGCCGCTCGAAGGCGAGGAACTCAGCGGCCGTGCGATGTTCGACGCGATTGAACGAGTTATCGCCCGTGCGACGGAGCAGCGGCAGGAGCAACACCTCGATCTGCTTTGGTATTTGTGGAGCGGCCCACGCTCGCCGTTGTTCGGCAAGGACCGCATTGCCACGCTCGAACGGGACTTCATCGCCGATAAGAGACCGCATCACGAGACCAAGGATCCGTACTTCCATCTGATCCACGAAGCGTGGTTCTGCGAAAAGGTGCTCGCCGAATTCGGCGTCGATCCCGATCGCGGCCTGATCGTCAACGGCCATGTCCCGGTCAGAATTGAAGCGGGCGAATCGCCGATCAAACGCAGCGGCAAGGCAATCACGATCGACGGAGCCTTCTCGGAAGCCTACGGCGATCACGGTTTCACACTGGTGCTGGAAGCGGATCGCACGCTGCTGACCAAACACCATCACTTCGAGTCGGTCGACGCGGCGGTGCGTGACGGCGTGGACATCGTCCCCAGCGTCAGCGTCGTCCGCGAATGGGACCGCCCGCGCCGCATGGCCGATACCGAACGGGGCGACCAGTTCCGTTGTGACATCACCATGCTCGAACGCCTGATCGAGCTCTACCGCAACAACGATCTCCGCCAGGACGACTGGCGACAGGCCGTCCGTTCCTGAGCCGCACGGCGCTAGCCGCGGTTCGATGGAGTGGCCGCCCCCGTCGCATCTGACTACCCAATAAATTCATTGCCAACCTTGCGTGCTCGTTCCGGCTTATCGAGGTTAATCCCCAAGGCGATACCAATCTCAACGAGCAGATTCCAACCAGCCGCCATTTGCACAAAGCCAGACAGGTCGCCACCGTCGGGAATGCGAATCGTCGGGAACGGCGTCGGCTGCGACGAGATCGCGATTACCGTCAGCTTGACTCCTTTCACCAGCACGTCCTCGAACTTGCTCATCGAGCCGGCATAGGGATCAATCCAGATCACGACGTCACTGGGGTCCATCACCTCTTCGATCCCGTGAACCGCATAAGTCCCTTCGAGAAAGTCCGACCGCTTGCGAGTGATCTCGTTCGTCTTCAGCGTCAGCTCTTCGGCGACGCCGTCGTTGCGTCCGGCCCAATAGATCGTCTTCGCGTTCGCGAGTTTGTCCACCAGTTCGGCGGGGATCGGCAGCGTGAGCGCTTCTCGAAACTGGTTGCTCAGAACAGGCAATTGCGATCCCAGTGCCGGGCATTTCGCGACCTGCTCCAACAGCGCGCGGTGAAACAGAGCTTGCTCAATGACACTCTTGGTCGCGGCGACGGCTCCTTCTGGACCGCACGACAGCACGAAAGCTCGCCGGGCCAGCGAGCCTAACTTGGAATCGGGAAACGCGGTCAGACTGAAGAGCTGCGAGTGACCACGCTCACGCAGCGATTGATACAGCTCAATGACCTCGGCCGTGCGTCCCGAATTCGACAATGCGAAGACCGCCCAATTCGCGAGGTCGTATTCCTTCGACTGCCGCCCCGCTTCCGTGTGCAGTTCCAGTGGCCAGCCTTGCCGCCGCGCATACGCGATCGCGTTCTTCGCCGGAAAGATGCGGCTGGAACCTTCGCCGGTCATGAACAACTTTCCCACGCTCGCGATGTCTGTGGCGATCTCAGCCGATTGATTCGGCTGGAATCGCGCGATGATCTCCGGCGTGTCGAGCATGTCGCGGACAAGGGCAAACTTGGCGTATCGTTCGTTGGTGGTATTCATGTTGCTGATCTCAGAGTGGCCGAATATGAATGTCCTTGGCGAGCGGGGCGAGGTTCGTGAACTTTGGCAGTTCACCGACGAGCGGCCGGGCGTAATCGAGGAATGCTTTCGTGACGAACATCCCGTCGGGGGTGATGAAGTTATCGGGCAACGGTCGTTCGTGGTTCGCGACCTCAGAGAGCGGGATTGTGCCGAAACCGGCGCGATAGGGTTGTCCGGGTTTCGATTCACGCGCGATTGTCACCATCACGCCGCTGGTCCCCTTCTCGGCCAGCTTCACCGCTTGCTTGCCACAGCCGTAGGCTTCGTTGATGTCGAGCGGCACGACTCGATCGGCCGCGCACATTTGCAGCGACTCGGTGACTTGGAACTCGCCGCGCCAGCCGAACTCCTGGCTGATGAGCCGATGCAGTTGCATCGCGGCGCTCGTGCCCCCCATTGCTCCGAATTCGACATTGTTGAACTTGTCGCGTGTCTGTGACGCACTGACCGGCGAGCCGTCTGCGTTCGTGATTCCCTCGCCGCAGACGATCGACACGAAGCCGAACTTTCGGTGAGCTTTCATCACGGCAGCGAGGAACCGATCGCGATCGAAAGGCCGCTCTGGCAACAGCAGGATGTGCGGAGCATCGTCTGGATTTGACTTGGCGAGCGCGGCGGCGGCCGGCAGCCAACCGGCGCTCCGGCCGACCGTCTGGAAGATCACAAACTGATCGACTCGCTGCATGTCCCGCGCGAGGAGTCCTGCCTGCTGCACGCTCAGAGCGACAAACCGTGCGGCACTCGGATAACCGGGCGTGTGATCGGTGCCGAACAGATCGTTGTCCACGGTCTTCGACACGCCAACGCCGCGCATCTCGTGGCCGTGACGGCGAGCGTATTCCACGACTCGATGAATCGTGTCCATCGTGTCGTTGCCGCCGATCATGAAGAGATAGCGGACGTCGTACTTCTTCAGACACTTCAGCACTGGCGCGAAATGCTCATCCTTCAACTTTAGCCGGCTGGATCCCAAAGCACTGCTGGGGGTGGTCCGCAGTCCCTTCCACGTCTCGGCCGATTCGGCTCCGAGATCCAGCAAGACGTTGCCGAGCACCCCTTCGATGCCGAACCTCATGCCGAACACGCGGCGAATGGATTTGCTCTTCAACGCCGTCTCGACGACCCCAGCCAGTGACGCATTGATAACCGACGTCGGACCTCCCGACTGACCGACGAGCGCGTTGCCTTCAAGCATTGTTGATCTTTCTCTGTGGCATTGAAACGGGCGGTTGGATTGGCTGCTTTGTCCCGCCAGGGACATCTGAAAATAGCCCAGCACTTGAGTGCTGGGTTTGAGAATAGACGTAAACCCTGAGTCCCGTCAGGGACGACAGGCAACGCCGCGAGCCTCTGTCGTCCCTGACGGGACTCTTAACTTCTCGCGTGCTTCTTTTCCCAGCACTCAAGTGCTGGGCTATTATCGGTCGTCCCTGACGGGACTCAGAAACGTTTCCTGCACGGCAGTGCGTGCGTGCTTACTCCAGAGACTCACTCTTCAAAAATCAAGCCAGCCTCACGAAGGACTTTCAGTCATGGCGAATTCGATCCTGTATCTCGGCGACACCCACCTGCGCGACGCAGCGGCGTACTTGGCCGGGCTGATGCACGGTTGGGGTTGGTCGCTCGATTATGTTCCGAGCCACGAACCGGCCTCCGTCGAGGTATTCGATGTACCGCGAGCGTTGGTCATCGTCAGCGATTATCCGGCGGCGCGGATGGACGCGGCGGCGCAGCGCAAGTTGATCGAACAGGTCGCGGGCGGAGCCGGCTTGATCATGATCGGCGGCTGGGAATCGTTTCACGGACTCGGTGGCGATTGGGACGGCACTCCGGTCGGTCATATCTTGCCGGTGGAGATCGCGTCAGAGGACGATCGCATGAACTGCGATCAACCGGTGCTCGTACGGCGGGTCGCGGAGCATCTGGCCGTGACCGGTCTGCCGTGGGATTCTCGGCCGCCGGTGATTGGCGGTTTCAATTGCTTCACGGCAAAGCCCACCGCGTCCGTGTTACTGGAGGCGCAACGCTTCACAGCTCAATGGATCGGACACGAGTTTCAGTTCGTGCCGCTCGATCAGCATCCGTTGTTGGTCGTCGGTGAACTCGGACGTGGTCGAACGGCCGCGCTGGCTACTGATGTCGCACCGCATTGGGTCGGCCCGCTGGTCGATTGGGGTGTGCCACGAGTTGCAGCTCAAGCACCGCAGGCCAACGGAGTCGAGGTCGGTGGCGATTACGCGAAGTTTCTGCGGCAACTCTTGAGCTGGGTCGGTCGGCTCTGATTCAGCCGACGTTGGCCTCATTTTTCGCCCTTCATTTTTCGCCAGCTTGTCTGCGAAAGGGCCGGAAGCTGGCGGAAAATGAAGGGCGGAAAATCGGAAAGAGATTCAAGCCGCTGAGAAATTGGCTGGCTGGCGAACTCTGCCGGCTCTGAGGGCCACGATCGTTTTGCCGATCACGCAGTCTGGTCAAGCCAGTGCTTTCGATCCCTGAAGTCTCTGTTTCTCGCCGGGAATCAATTGATCTCCGCATCGCGAGCGATAGATTGTTGGCCGATCTTGTTGTCGCGTGGGGCAGGTTTTCAACCTGCCCTTCTCTTTCGGGCAGGTTGAAAACCTGCCCCACGATTGGACTCGAATTCTCATGCCACCATCCACGCAATCGTTCGCCATGCCTTCCGACCTGACCTCATCAACGCGAGAGGTCGCCCCCTTCCGTTTCACTCGCCTAGAGAACGGCCTCAAGAAGCGGACAGACAAGCTGGCCGAGGTCATCGAGGGGAGCGTTCCGGGAGCCACTTGGCTGTTCGTTGCACCACACGACGACGACCTCTGCATCGGAGCGGGTTTGACGATGCAAGCCGCACGGCAGGCAGGCATCGACGTGCAAGTGCTGATCGTGACCGACGGCTGCCTCGGTTATTGCCGAGCCGAGCATCGCGACTCGATCGCCAAGATCCGCCGTGCGGAGACCTACGAGTCTTTCGAGATGCTCGGCATCGCTCGCGATCGTGTGAGCTACATCAACTATCCGGACGGCGGGTTGACGGCGTACATCGGTCGCCGCGCGGCACGCAACCTGGAGCCAGCGATTGAGGGCTACGTCGGTTTGCAAAACGCCTTCACCTATTACCTGCGCGAGTTCCGTCCGACCTGCGTGTTCGTCCCGACGCCGACCGACCTGCATCCCGATCATCAGATCACGCACAACGAATTGGCGATCAGCCTGTTCCATGCGTCCGGCGACATCTGGCCGGAACTCGGCGCACCGCTGGCCGTTCCGCAACTCTTCGAACTGGCGATCTACTGCGACTTCCTGGAGGCTCCGAATCTGGAAGTCCGCGGCAACGACGATGTCTTTCAACACAAGCTGCGAAGCATCGAAGCATACCGCTCGCAATTGCAGATCGCCTCGCTCGTGGACAGCATCCGCCAAGACGGCCCCTACGAGTATCTTCGCGACGTCCACTTCCGCCTGTACTCATCGAAGAAGTACCGGCCCCTGTTCGCGGAGTGAGAGAAGTTGAAACCGTAGTGATTGTGGAGACCATCCAAAGTCGCCGCGAGCCGACCATACTTGGCTCGGCTACTTCGATCCCTTGTATGCCCCTCAGCGGCGGCTCTTGATTTCTTCCCGGCACTTATCAAGGCATTTGCGAGGAAGAAGGGCGTCGGGGCGGAGGGCTACGGCCGCACGAAACGCCCCAGTGGCAGACTCGACGTCTTTGAGCCGCATGTATTCGATCCCAAGATAGAAGTTCACCCAGAAGTCCGACGGATAGTGCTTCGCTCCTGCTTCCATCCAGTTAACGGCATGATGCTTGTCACCGATGATGAATAGGCGCATCGTGAAGCCCAGCCCCGTTACCAGTGCGGGAGTAAAGTCGTTGATTGGAACTTCGCGAATCAACCAAAGCGCCTCAGGCGCGGACAGAGAAGTGATCCGGAGTTCTTTCCGCCACTCTCTTCCGGTCACACGAGCGGTCGTTTCCCAAATCACATCCGCATCATCCTCTTTGACACCCCAGGCCCAGTCATCAAGAGCGGCAACCAATTCGTCCTTGATTGACGAAGCTTCCAGCTTATTGGACGCGGTTATGATTACTTCCTCTCGATCACTACCAGAGAAAGCGTACCCAGCTTGAAGAAACGCTTTCTGGTAAGCCTGACGGATTTCGCCAGCATTCCAGACCTTGTCTGGGTTCTCCGCTGCAAGTGCCGCCTTACGCATCCGGATAACATCCAACTTTTCGAGGAGTCGGATATTGGAATCCTCGCGTGCCAATTCCTCACCTACCGCAGGATCTGAATCTGGGTCATGCAGAGTTCTTACCTCTGAAATAAGGGTTTGTGCCTGGGCCCAAAGTGCCCGCCGCCTCAGATCGGGAAGTTGAGCCATCACACGACCCTTGGCCGCTAAGGCTTGTTCTTGGCGGTGCGACTGCTTGAGCTTGTCAGTCTCTCTGCGTGCATCGCTTTGTATCTGCAACTTGGCCGCTTGTTCTTGCCAATACAATCCGAAGCCCGTCGTCGAAAGCACGGTGAGTCCGACAAGCATCGTCACCAACCCGGCTTGGTAGATTCGCCTTCGTCGTCGCTCTGCGTCCCGTTGGAGCAGGTCGTCGAAGCGGCAGTTAAGCAACCGCGATGCGATACGGAGCAAGGCAAGTCGTCGGCGCAGGCGACTACTCTCTCCCGCCACGAATCGCACGTCTGCGGCGAGCGGCTCGGCCCGATGTTTATCTGCTGCTGCGTCAGTTGACACCTCGCAGAGCGACCTGGGAAAAGCCACCTCCGGTTCACCCTCAACCAGCAACGCAAGGATATGGGCATCACGGCCCAACTTCCGAAAGAATTGAATTTCCTTGTTGACCCAAGAGGAGTCGGGAGTCTTCGCCGAGCAAACGACGATCAGGAATCGTGAGGCGCGCAATGCCTCTTCGATTTCGGCCCCAAGGTCCGGCACAGCTGTCAACTCCTCGTTGTCTCGAAAGAGCTTACCCAATCTTGGAGGTAATCCTTTGGACAACAGGCTTCCGGGAACACGGTAGGTTTCCAGCGAGGTATGGAGCCACTTGGCCCATGCCTGATCCGGTTCAACGTGCCGATAACTGATGAATGCAGCGTACCGGAATGAGTGGCGTTGTTCGTTCAGAGATCCGGCAGGACGGGGATTGGTCATCTCGGATTCGAGCATAGGACGTAATGGCTCATCCTCGGCGCGGAGGCGGGCGAGTTGCTCGGCTGCGACGTTGGGCTTGGCTTTCATCGTCAGTCCTCGGTGACGTCGGCGGTGCGTACACGCGACCCCACAAGCCCACCACTCCATCAGCCAGCCGTTGATTGGCTTGGGTTGATGGTCTGGTGTTCCTGATGCGAACGGAGGTACTCCCGCAACGCAGCATTTACCGCCGCCTCATCCGCGAATGCGGCCGATACGTCTGCCGCGAGACGCACCATGCGCAATCGTTCGCGATAGCGCGCCGCGTACTTGCCACGGACCACGCCGCGCATCGACCGAAAGTTGTATTCCGGTTGAAGGTCATCGTCTGCCACTGGTGGATTAGGGGAAGTTGCCATCTTCATAGTCTTGACAGCGTGTCGGCAAAAAATGGTCATGGCCTCCGCAAACGAGACGCCATGCTTCTCTGCGTTTGATTCGGCCTTAGCGTCGTTCCATTCGAAGTCCACTTCGCCTCCAACAACATCACGGTCGGAATACTCTGGCATTTGTCATCGCGAAAGTGGGATCTCCAACGACTTTGGTGATCGAGCCTCACACAAATACCGTCCCACAACTCTGGATCATTCGGCCAAGAGAAAGGCGTTCCAAAGTTACGCTCGCCGCAACTTCTTTCCGCCTAGCTCACGGTAGCAATCCGACAAATCGAATCGCGATAGCACGCCCGGGACGAACGATGACAGCGGCCATTTGTAGTCTTCGTCTTCGGCGAGACTGGCGTAACTGTCGAGCGACTCTTTGAGCGTGACTTGCGTGACCGTTTTCGCGAGCACGGCGGCGAAGAGGGCCGGGAGCGTCCCCCAGCCTTTGGCGGCGAGGTGGACTTCGCGTTGACCGAACGACGACAGCCAGTCGAGGACGCGCAGCACGTCAAACGTCTTCTGGCCGACATACGGGCGGTCGAGCATGATCGAATGCGCCGCGTAGAAAAAATCGCTGCCGTATGGCCGAGCGAATTGGTCGGAGCCGCAGGTGTCGGGACGCGACTCGCCGATGCCGCGCACGTCGAGGGCATAGAACGCGGTTCCCGGTTCGGCGGCGAGCAGTTCACGAATCAGCGGTTCGTCGGTTAATTCGGCGTCGGCCGAGTGATGAGCGACATACAGCACGGCTCGGCCGACGTTCTGCGGCGGGCGAGAGTAATGCGGTTTGTCGCTGAGCATCGTGACGACCGCGAGCATGTTCGGCTCGGTCTCGATGGCGTAGTGCGTGGCGTGCGGCTTCGGGTAGTTGCGCTTGATCGCTCGCAGGATGCGGAATTCGGGAGGGGTGTCGAATGACTTCGTAGGGTGGGTCGAGGTACGAGACCCACCATCGTTTGCGCTGGTCGTGGTGGGTCTCGATGACTCGACCCACCCTACCGGGAGTTTGAGCACTTCATTTAACGCGGTCTTGAGTTGGTCACCGCCGAGCGGCTTGCGCTTCGCGGCCAACTCGCGAGACTTCTCGCTGGTGAAGGAGAAGACCGTGCGCGACTTCAACTCGGCGACTTGTCCATGCGGCGTGCAGGCGAGCGTTTCGTCTTTTTCGATGACCGGCTCTGGCTCCGATTCAATCGTGGGCAGGCCGACTGCTCGGTTGAAGAAGCGGTACATCGCTTCGCGGTTTTCGATCGAGTAACCGTGTTCGGTCGGGCCGATCTGAAACTGCACGTTGTCTGGTTGGCCGAGCAGTGAGTAGATCCGCTTGAGCCGCAGGTACGCTTCGGTCGCGCCGCGCACGTCGAAGTAGTCACGCTCTTTCGCCAGGATGATGACCGGCTTGGGAGCCATCGCGGCGAGGAAATCGCTGTGATCGAGTCCCTCGGCGATCACTCGTGGAGGGCATTGTTCGGTATCAGCCGGCAGTTCGTTTTCAAGGTTGCGGCGAAACGTTGTGACGAAGCAGCCGGGCGCGCCCATCGTCCAACGGCGATCGAGTCCGCACAGCCACGTCGTCAGCGTGCCGCCGCCGGAGTTGCCCGTGATGCCGACATGCTTCGGATCGACGTCATCTCGCGACAGTAAATAATCGAGAGCACGAATGCCGTCCCATGCTCGCCACGCGCCGAAGAACTCGCCGACCAGGAACTGCTGATTCCCCGCGTGCAGATGCTCGGCCACGCCGATCCCGCGTTTCGGCTTCAGTTGCTCATCGACGTACTGCAAGCGTTCCCCTTGTCCGATCGGATCGAAGATCAATGAGACGTAGCCCAGCTTCGCCAGCGTCTGTGCGAACGGTTGATACGCATCACCCGCTTTGCCGTTGGCCGAATGGCCGCACGAACCGATGACTCCGGGGAACGGGCCTTTGCGATTCTTCGGGATATAGACGTTGGCCGTGACGAGGAACCCGGGGCGGCTCTCGAAGATCACGTTCTCGATGCGGTATTGCTCGCGTTCAATGACCTTCGTCACGCACGCATTGAGCGGTGTCCGGTCCGGCTCCGGGCCGAAGCTGTTGCGAATCTTCTGCTGGACTTTGCGAACGTACGCCTCCGCATCGGCCTTCGTCTTGAGCGCGGCTTGGTCGGCGAGGATGCGCTCTTCGATGCTCCGCACTTGATCGACGAACCAGTCTTGGACAACTCGCGAGAAACGATTCAGCGGCGGCACGTTGACGGGCTTCGGTTCTTGTGCGATGCCCAAGGCTGGCCAGGTGAATGACATCGCACCAGCGGTCCAGGCACCGAGGCCAATCGCTTGTAAACACTCGCGACGAGAGAGGTCATAAGACATTTCGCGGTTCCTTGGTGAGACCTGTGACGTGGAAGAGAAAAAGGGCTCTCCGCCATTCCTGTTGATTTCGGTGCCATGAGAGCCGCAAGGCGCTAGCCGCGGGTTCTTTTCCTCGACCCGCGGCTAGCGCCTTGCGGCTCACGAATTCGTCTTCAACACGAATGGCCGACAGCCGTGATACCGTTTTTGTAGGTGAAGACGCCGAGCTTCGCGATGCGATCGAGCCCCTCGTGCGCCAGGACGCCGTGCGTCACTCCTGAGATTGCCGCGTTCGGGGGAGTTTGGCATAGTCCCGCCCCTTTGCCGAACTCGCATCGCCGGTCATCCAAGGAAGGACGACTTCATGGGCTTGTCGAATTTTGTTGTTCGCTGTTTCGTTGTTTTTGCGATTGCGACCTCTCAAGCGGACGAGCCGAAAGTCGCCGCGCCGAAAGCGGAGACATCTGATGTCGAGCGAATCGCCGATCTGCGGCAGACGCTCGAAGACGAGCACGCCCGGCTGAAAGAATTGGAGTCCGAGCTCAACGATCCCGCCGGCGAATATGCGAAGGCGGAAAAAGAGTTTCAGGGACTCGATCGCGAGCTGGAACAGAAGCGTGAGTCGCTCGAGAAGCTCAAGGCCGACGGCAAATCGGTGAAGGCGCTGGCGTTGGAAAAGGAGCTCGTGTCGGTCGAGAAGCAGCGCAAGCTCGCGAAAGAACTCTTCGAACTCGCGCTGGAGGAACGCAAGGCTTTGCGTGACGAAGTCGCCACGTTGCGGCGCAAGACACAGCTCGATCAGGCCGCCCTAGACGAATTGACCGGAGCGAAACCGAAACCGGAAGAGGAATCCAAATCTGCTGACAAAGAACATGATCGCGGCAGGAAGTCGGCGGACTCGAAGGACTCGGAACACGATGCCGAGAAGCCGAACGACACGAAAGACAAGCCTGACGAAGCTAAAGACAAGCCCACAGCGGATGAAAAGTCGGAGGACGATGACCCGGAGTTGATGCAGGCCGAGGAAGAGGCTCGGAGGAAAGAACAGGAGGCCGAAGAGGCTCAGGAAGAAACCCGGTCCATCGCGGCACGCATCGCCGATTTGCAGAAGCTGATCGTTCAGCAGCAGAAGATGCTGGTGTTGGCTCGTAAGAAAGCCGAGCTGGCGCAGGCCACGCGGACGCAACTGGAATCAGAATTGGTCCAGCGCGAGAAAGAGGGAGCGACCGCTGCGGAACTTCAAGAATTGCGAACGGGAGCGGCGGAGGCTCGGCAGCGATTTGCGGCGGCTCAGGCGGATGTGACCGATGCGACTGATCGGCTCAACGATAGGCGATCGGAGTTGGGCTCGCTGCAATCGGAACAGATTCTCGTCTTGCAGGAAGCGGCGCAGTCGCGATTGGAAGCGGCGACGGCTAAGGAAACGGTAGAGGAACTCCGAAACCCGTTCACGCTCCGTAACGCTTCGCAGTGGCTGCTCGATCATGGCCCGCGAGTGCTGCTGCTGGTGCTGGGCATGTTTGTGATGAATTATCTCTCGCACTTCTTCTCCAGCCGGACGATCAATCTGGTTGCGGGGGGAACGGTTCGCGGTTCTTCCATCGAACGCGAGAACCGGGCACGCACGCTGGTTGGCGTGTTTCAAAACGCCTGCACGGTCGCCATTTTCATCGTCGGCTCCTTAATGATTCTGGAAGAGTGCGGAGCCAACATCACTGTCCTCGTCGGCGGTGTGGCGGCCTTCGGCTTGGCGGTCGCGTTCGGAGCACAGAATCTGATTAAGGACTACTTCTCGGGTTTTGTGATGTTGTTGGAGAACCAGTACATGCTCAACGATACCATTCGCATCGGCGAGATGACCGGCCAAGTCGAACGCATCACGTTGCGCATGACGGTGCTGCGAGACAGCAGTGGCGTCGTGCATTTCATCCCCAACGGAACGATCACGAGCGTCAGCAATGAAACGCACGGCTGGTCACGAGCAATCGTCGAGGTCGGCGTGGCCTACAAAGAGAATGTCGATCATGTGATGAGCGTGCTCACCGAACTTTCGCGAGAGCTTCGCGCCGACAAGACTTTCGGCCCGATGATCGTCGAAGACTCGCTGCCACCGTTCGTCGACGCCTTGGGGGATTCCGCGGTCACGCTCAAGTTTTCGTTCAAGACGAAACCGAATCAGCAGCTCCCCGTGAGGCGCGAGTTGCTGCGGCGCATCAAGAACCGCTTCGATGAACTCGGCATCGAACTGCCGTTCCCGCATCGCACGCTGTATCACCGCTACGAATCCGAGGCGGGACTTCCGCCCGGCTTGAGCGAAATCAAAAAGTGCGCGTAATGATCGCGTTTCAAAAACTGGCTCTCCGCCATTCGTGTTGAAGACGAATTCGTGAGCCGCAAGGCGCTAGCCGCGGGTCGAGGAAAAGAACCCGCGGCTAGCGCCTTGCGGCTCACATGGCACCGAAATCAACACGAATGGCGGAGAGCCCAAAATCTCATCGCCTCGCCGAGTGGATTGCTCGGCGAATCGCGATACCATGCCGCCCTCTCGTAGCCACGATCGCCAGAACGTGGGAGTTGCGAGAATCAACCCACGTTCTGGCGAACGTGGCTTCGGCACTGAGTTGGCGGCGAGGTCTCATGAGCGACAACACTGATCCCGTTGTCCGCACTGGTCGGCGCGAAGCGTTGATCGTGGTGGGCATTTGGTTGACGGCGGGGACTTGGTCCGTCACCACCAGCTATTGGTTGGGCTACAACCGCCCGGTCGAAGAGTTGAAGTTGATCTGGGGTTTCCCCGAATGGACGTTCTGGGGCGTGGCCCTGCCGTGGGTCGTGTGCGTTGTGATCTCGTGGATCTTCGGTGCGTTGTTCGTCCACGATTCTCACTTGGGCGAAGAGTTGCCGGAAGAATCTGATGAACTCGGATTGGGGGGCTGAGCCATGATCAATCTCCCCCTTGCAGTGTTGGCTGCGGCCGATTCCGCCACGATGCCCAACGCCGGCTACGGCGCATTGATCGCGCTCGTGGTGTTCATCTTCGCGAGCTTGTGGATCGGTGCCTTAGCCAATCGCAAGACACGCGAAGGCTCGTTCATGACCGGATTCTTCCTGGGCAATCGCGGCCTGGGAGCCTGGGCGTTGGCGCTGACCGCGACCGTGCAAAGCGGCGGGACGTTCATGGGGTTTCCGTCGCTGGTTTATACACACGGTTGGATCGTCGCGCTGTGGATCGGCGGCTACATCGTGGTGCCGATCACCGGCTTTGGAATTCTCGGCAAACGACTCGCACAGCTCAGCCGCCGCACCGAGGCGATCACTGTTCCCGATCTGTTTCGTGCGCGATTCGGCAGTCCGACTCTGGGGTTGGTCGCGTCGTTATTCATCCTGCTGTATCTGTCCTTCATGATGTTCGCGCAGTTCAAAGCGGGCGCGATCGTGATGAAGACGGCTTGGCCCGGCTCCGGAGTGCTGTCGGTCAACGAAGATCAAAAACCGTTCGCACTCACAGCGACTTCATTGGACGCGTTGAAAGAGGATCGTGTCCCGGACTCGGTGGTCGAAAAGTTGTCTCCCTTGGTCGGTCACGGTTTCTCGACGGAACGAGATCTGACCTCGCAGCTCAAATCGCTGCTCACCGCCGAGGAACTGACTGAGTCGAAAGACCGCATAGTCAAAAGGTCCAAACAATTAGACCGGCTGTATCTCTACGGTCTGGCGATTTTCTCTCTGACGGTTGTGGCTTACACGTTGATGGGAGGCTTCCTCGCAGCCGTGTGGACTGACATGTTCCAAAGCGTTCTGATGTTCTTCGGCGTGATGGTGTTGTTGTTCGCCTCGCTACATCAGGCCGGTGGCTTGGACAACGCGACTCGCGCGGCTTTGAAGAACACGGGGCCAGGCTATGTCTACGGCCCCGGCTACGACGATCGGTTTGAAGGTCCAAAGGCCGCGCCGAATGCGAAGACCACGCCGCGCATGGTTTACAACGCCGAGGTTCCGCGCGAGTTCCTGCCGCTGTCGCTGGCCTTGTCGTTCTTCTGCGTGTGGGTCTGGAGCGGCGTGGGGTCACCCGCGAGCTTGGTACGGCTGATGGCCAGCCAGAATACGGAGGTCATCCGCCGCTCGATCTATCTGCTGAGCGTCTACAACTTGGGGATCTATCTGCCGCTGATCGTCATTTGCATTTGCGGTCGCGCGTTGATCCCCGAATTGCCGGGGCAGACCGACGAGATCATCCCGCGTATGGCGTTGCTCTCGACGAAAGATTGGCCGGGAGGATCGCTAATAGCCGGCATGATCCTGGCGGCTCCGTTCGGAGCGGTGATGTCCACAGTAAGTTCGTATCTAGTTGTGTTGTCATCGGGTCTCGTCCGCGACATTTATCAGCGCTTTCTTCGGCCGCAGGCAACGCCCGGCGAGCTTCGCAAAGCGGCGTACCTCTCGATGATCTTCGTCGGCGCGGTCGCGGTTGCGGTCAACATCAGCCCGGTCGCGTATCTGCAAGCGTTCATCGTCTTCAGCGCCACCGGCTCGGCTGCGACGTTCTTGATTCCCGCCATCATGGCCTGTTACTGGCGACGAGCCACCGTTGCCGGCGAACTCGCCGGCATGACCGGCGGAGCCTCGACGGTGCTGTCCCTGTACTTGCTCGGCATCCTGGAGAAGACGCCGGAACAACGGATCGGGCAACTCACTAGCTTCCGTCCGTATTATCTGTGCGACGTCGACCCGTTCTTATGGGGCGTGCTGGTGTCCGGGCTGTGCGGTATCGGGGTGAGCCTGCTGACTCTGCCTCCGGACAAGGCACTGGTCTCCAAGATGTTCGACAAAGAAGCCGCAACGTAGACCAGTCACTCCGAGGCAATGAACGAATTGGCGAGCGGGGCGGCGTCAGCCCCCCGGTGGGCACGTTCTCCGCTGAGAACCG
>SXGS01615120.1_pt1 | contig 16959 bp, 19 predicted proteins | sample 3174681 | NCBI WGS metagenome assembly SXGS01 (sample SAMN11356861, study PRJNA531348) | freshwater metagenome | isolation source: freshwater sample F1-80 | place: China: Fuxian Lake, Yuxi | collected 2017-12-25 | reverse complement strand
GGCATTCACTCGAAATCCCTTTCTGCTGGTGGTGATGATGCGTAACTACTTCATCAAACACCGCAGAAACTCCAAGGGATTTCGAGTTTCCCAAAATATTTCCAGGCGAGCACGGCATGGCTTCGCTTGATTGAGGATTAACGCTGCGTTTGCCGGCATCTGGGTGCAGACCAGCGAGGCCGACGAAGCCGAACGCGAAATTATCCAGCACGCACGGCAGAAGAAATGGAAGATTGCTGTGTGGGATGTTGCAAGTGGCCTTCGCCTGCCGGGAACGTCCGCCACCGCGCAGTCAGAATCTGGCGCTGGTGATCCGTTGGCCGCCCTGCGCTCCCTGCCAGCGCTCGCGGACGAGAAGGGCAGCTCGCTCCTCGTGCTGCACAACTTTCACCGTTTCTTGAGCAGCCCCGAAGTCATCCAGACGACTTTTGCCCAGATTGTCGCAGGCAAGCAGCAGCGAACTTTCGTGGTTGTCCTGTCGCCGATTGTGCAGATTCCTGTCGAGCTGGAAAAGCTCTTCGTCGTGATCGAGCATGCGTTGCCGGACCGCACTCAGCTCGAACGCATTGCCCACGAGCTGTTGTCCGATCAGCCCGACGACATGCCCAAAGGTGATGATTTGAAGCGAATGCTCGATGCCGCGAGCGGGTTGACGAGATACGAGGCAGAGGGAGCGTATGCCCTGTCGTTGGCGCGGACCAACAGGATCCGGCCAGAGATCCTGACCGACCTCAAGGCGCAGGCGCTCAAAAAGAACAACCTGCTCACCCTTCATCGCGGCAAGGAGTGCTTCGACAGCCTCGGCGGCCTGGGCAACCTCAAGGACTTCTGCCGTCGTGCGCTTCGGCCCGGCTGCGAAGTCAAGCCGCGTGGCATCCTACTCCTGGGAGTGCCCGGTTCGGGGAAGAGTGCGTTTGCGAAAGCTCTGGGTAACGAGACCGGCCGGCCAACGCTGTTGCTCGACATCGGTGCGCTCATGGGCAGCCTGGTCGGGCAATCGGAAGGCAACCTGCGGCATGCCCTGCGAATTGCCGAGGCGATGAGCCCGTGCATCTTGTTCGTGGATGAAGTCGAAAAGGCATTGAGCGGCGTCGGCTCCCAGGGCGACAGCGGCGTTTCAACTCGGCTGTTCGGCACATTGTTGACGTGGCTCTCCGACCACGAAGCCGATGTGTTCTTCGCGGGCACCAGCAACGATATTTCCAAGTTGCCGCCGGAGTTCACCCGTGCGGAGCGATTCGACGGCGTATTCTTCCTGGACCTGCCCCACGCTGGCGAACGGGACGCGATCTGGAAGCTGTATCGGTCCCACTTCGCCATTCCCGACAATCAATCGCGGCCCGATGATTCGTCATGGACCGGCGCTGAAGTGAAAGCCTGCTGCCGGCTGGCATCGCTCCTCGATGTCACGCTGCATCAGGCGGCCAAGAACATCGTGCCCGTCGCGGTGACGGCCGCCGAATCCGTTGAACGCCTGCGCACATGGGCGTCGGGACGCTGCTTGTGCGCCAACAACCCCGGCGTTTTCCTGCGTGACGGGGCGCCGCAACTGAAACCTGCTCGCCGTGTTCAGCGTCCTTCCGACAACTAGCCAACCATTAAACTCTGGAGGTTTCATGTCCACGACCCTGTTGGATCGTGTTGATGATCGTACGTCCGTGTCACCGGCGCAGTGGCTCCGAGAGACCACCGCGGCCGTGCGTGTGTCATTCACGTGGTTCGGTGTCCGCAAGGCCCTGACCACCGAGCAGAAGAGCCAGGCTGCCGAACCGTTTGGCGCCGAAGGCGAGTTCTTGAGTGTCCGCAAGAAGTTGCTCGAAACGAAGCACCCGGCCTACAAGGAAGTGACGGCGGTACGCGGAAAGGTCGGCACCTACTGGAAGTCGCTGACGCTGCCGTTCCCAGAACCCGGTGTGCGCCTTATTCGGCAGCATGAGGTTGAACGCTTCAACCAGCAGATGGCCGGCTACCGCACGGAGCTGCAAAGCGCCGTCGCTAGCCTCGATCGGCATTACTTGGAGCTGAAGTCCGCTGCACGCCGGCGTCTCGGCGATCTGTTCGACGAGAACGATTACCCCACTTCAATGCGTGGCCTATTTGACCTGGCCTGGGACTTTCCCAACGTCGAAGCGCCGGATTACCTTCTTCAGCTCAATCCGGCAATCTACGAACAGGAGCGCAATCGCGTGGCGGTCCGCTTCGAGGAATCAGTTCGGCTGGCGGAACAAGCCTTCATTTCCGAACTCGCCAAGCTAATCGAGCATCTCACAGAGCGCCTGAGCGACAACGGCGACGGCGAACGCAAGATCTTCCGCGACTCCGCCATCACCAACCTTACCGAGTTCTTCAATCGCTTTCGTCAGCTCAACGTCCGGTCCAACGAGGAACTTGACACCCTCGTGGAACGGGCCCAGCGCATCGTTAGCGGCGTCGAGGCCCAGGCGCTTCGTGACAACAACGCTCTGCGCCAGCATGTGGCGACGCAGTTCAGTCACGTGCAGAGTGTCATCGACGGCATGCTGGTGGATCGTCCCCGGCGGCGCATCGTCCGAAACCAAGAGGAGGCGTAATGAAAGGACCACTGAAAACCCACGGCGGCAAGCGCTACCTAGCCAAGCGGCTGGTCGCGATGATGCCGCCCCACACCCACTACGTCGAGCCGTATGCCGGCGGCTTGGCGGTGTTGTTTGCCAAGTCGCCGGACGGCACGTCCGAGGTCGTCAATGAACTCGATGGCCGGTTCACCAACTTCTTTCGCGTGCTTCAGGATGAAGATCTCTTTGCTCGCTTTTGCCGGCGTGTTCAAGCTATTGTCTTCAGCGAAGCGGAGTGGCGTGATGCCGAAACCTATCTCGACGGCGCCACCGGCCGGCCTAACCGCAAGGAAATGGTCGAACGTGCGGCACGGTTTTTCGTCTTGTGCCGGCAGAGCATGTCGGGAAGGTGTCAGGCGTTCAGCCCGCTCACTCGCAACCGCACACGCTGCGGCATGAACGAGCAAGCGGCGTCTTGGTTGAACGCGGTCGAGAGCCTGCCCGCCATTCATAACCGACTCAAGCGCGTGGTCATTCTCAATCGTCCAGCCCTGGACGTGATCCGGTCGCAGGACGGACCGGGCGTGCTGTTCTACCTCGATCCGCCGTACCTCCCCGAAGTCCGCGCCGCCAAGCATGCGTTTGGTCCTTTCGAGATGACGGTTGAACAGCACGAGGAACTTCTGGACGCCATCATCGGCCTTCAAGGGGTGGTGATGATCTCTGGGTATGCCTCGCAACTGTACGATTCGCGTTTGTCCGGGTGGTCGCGTCACGAGTTCGACCTGCCCAACAACGCCGGCGGCGGCAAGCACAAACGGCGCATGACGGAAGTGGTCTGGACCAACTTCAAGGCGGCGGCGCTGGAGGTGGCCGCATGATGCTCACCGTTGATCGCGATGGCAAGGCTCGGTGTATTTACGACGAATCCATTGATCTGACTGCTCTTGGCGCAGTGACCATAGCGAGGGCAAGCCACGTCGAGCCTGATGCAGACGGTCGCTGGTGGGCAGACCTGCGTCCCGTGGATGGGCCGACACTCGGTCCATTCGGCGCTCGCAGCCTGGCGCTGGCGGCAGAACGTAGCTGGCTTGAAGCGCACCGGCTCAACTGACCAACGAAAAGTCGCCTGTCATTTCGTTCTGGGCTGTCGGCTTTCATCGGCCGGCGGCCCATTTCTATTGGAGGATCCAGATGAATCAGAACCAGCTCAATCGTGAAGTGGCCCAAGCGACCGGCGAGACGGTGGAACTCATCCGCCAGCGCGGGTTCAGCATCATCATTGTTCCGCGCCCGCATTTCCGACCTCGACGGCGCGGTGGACAGGCGTTCGTCAAGCCTGCGAAACCCGTGAACCCGGACCTTCAACCCGTGTGCAAGGCGGCGTAGCCCACTGGCATTGCACCACATTATAAGGAGGCAACAGCGTGATTCAGTTTCCCCGTTCGTCCTTTCGCCAGCTCCGCACCGTCCAACGGCGGTGCTTCTCTCGACCATTACCGCACATCCAATTCCTGGCCGGTCCAGATGGTTTGGTGGTTCGCAGCCAGCAGGAAGGCATTGCGGTTGCCTACCAGACAAACCCAACCCAAGGCAACAGTCAGCTCCTTCTTCCGGCGCAGGCGCTCGAAGACCTGGAAGGTCGTGGCCAGGAACTGGTCGCGCTTGAGCCGGGTAGAAACGGCAAGGTCACGGCCCGGTGGACGGATGCCGGCGTGCCGCGCGTCGTCGAATACGAATCGGCGGCAGATGCACTTCCTGAATTCCCCAAAGCACCAGGCCGGTTCGTGGAGCAGGATGCCGGGTCGCTCAAAGCACTCGACGACGCCATGCAAACAGCGTCTAAGGACTCGGTGCGCCTCAGCACCAATAAGATCCAACTCCGTGGACGGGCCGGTGTCATCTCCGCCACGGACGGTCGGCAACTTCTCTGGTCGAGCGGGTTTCGTTTTCCTTTCACGGATGATCTGCTGGTTCCTCGCGTGACCGTGTTCGGCTGCCGGGAGTTGACTGGCGATGTCAGGATCGGCAACACCACGACGCACGTTTGTGTGCAAGTCGGGGCGTGGACGATCTACCTTCCCATCGACAAGGAAGGTCGCTTTCCGCGCGTCGAGAGCATCATCCCCAATCCGACGACAACGGGCACCACCTTCCAGCTTGCACAAGAAGACGCCGCGTTCTTGACGAAGGCACTACCACGCTTGCCCGGTGAAGACAACGAGTTCTCGCCCGTCACGCTGGACCTCAACGGTCAGTTCGCTGTCCGCGCCCGTGACGCGGAGCAAGGGCGTTCAACGGAGGTGATCCTGGCGCGATCCAACGCCAGCGGGAAGGTGGTGCGATATGCCATCAATCGCCAGTATGTCAGCCGGGCCATAAACCTCGGCTTCACGGATGGGCATGTGCTCAACGTCGAAACGCCCATCCTGTTCCAGGACGAACGCCGCAAGTACGTCGTGATGGGCCTCGGAAAGGGCGCCGGGATCGCACCAAGCGACAAGGACCTACGACTTCGTTCCGATTCGGCAGAAGCAAGCAATCATTCACAACCCCATGAAAGGAGAACTTCACCCGTGAAACCGGCACAACGATTTTCGACGCCCGAGCCCGAAGCCGAGACCACCAACGGCAACGCGACCAGCAACGGCCAGCATCACGCCAAGGTCGGCTTCAACGGCTTGCTCGAAGAAGCCCAGTCCATCCAGAACGGCCTGCGCGATCTGCTGCTTCGCACCAACCAACTGCTCGCCGGCCTCAAAGCATATCGGCGCCACGCCAAGACGATGCAGTCCACGCTCGCCAGCCTGCGGCAGCTTCAACAGGTCGAGGCGTAGTCAACCCTCAAGCCCCGGCCGCTTGTCCGGGGCATCCACTCAACAAAAGGAGAGATTTCATGCCCTTGAAGCTCAACATTGGTCTGAGCAAAAAGGTCGGCGAAGCCAATTACGGCTCCCGTGGTGCCAGCGTCAACGTCGAGCTGGAACTGGAAAGCGCTCTCATCGCGGAGCCTGCCAAGTTCCAGGAACGTGTGAGGCAGGTGTTCACGCTCGTGCGTTCGTCACTGGACGAGGAGTTGAACAGCAACGGTCACACACCCAAAGGCGAAAACGCGCCCACCCAGACCAGGCCGCAAGCAAATGGCAACGGCTCTGCTCGGAATGGCGGTCAGCGCCAGGCGACGAATAGCCAGGTCAAAGCGATCCACGCCATCGCACGGAGCCGGCGAATCGACATCGGCCAGTTTCTCAATGATCGCTTTCACGTCAGCCGCCCCGATGACCTCAGCATCAAGGAGGCCAGCCAGGTTATCGACGAGCTGAAGGACAACGCCAAAGACGGGAGGGCCGCATGACCACGCAAATGGCCCCGCCCAGGCCGCAGCCAAAAGCCTTCGACCACATCAGTTACTCGGCCATCTCGACCTTTCAAACTTGCCCACTTCGGTTCTACTTTCGCTACGTTCTGGGTCTGCCGGTTACGACCATCTCATCGAGTCTGGTGTTCGGCTCCGCCATGCATCAAGCCGTCCAGTTTCACTTCGAGCAACTCTTGATCGATAAACCCAACCCCGACCTCGACACGCTTCTCAGCGTCTACCAGGACTACTGGGAAGCGTGCGAAGGCCAGGCGGTTCTGTTTGGAGCTGGCGAGGATCGGGATGCACTGGGCCGAATGGCGGATCGCCTGCTGCGGACCTTCCTGCAAAGCCAGTTTTCTCAACCCAATGGCACTATCCTCGGGGTCGAAGAAGAGTTGCGAGGCCAGGTCGTCCCCGGCTGTCCGGATTTGCTGGCGCGTGTGGACCTGATCGTTGACGCGGGCACCGAGCTGCGGGTTTCGGACTTCAAGACGGCACGATGTTCCTGGAGTGACGGCAAGGTGGATGACATCGCACCGCAGCTCTTGTTGTACAGCGAGTTGGTCAAACCCATCGCGGATGGTCGTCCAATCAGGCTTTCGTTCGCGGTCCTCACGAAGACGAAGCTGCCCGTCCTTACCGTGCATGATGTGCCTCACGATCACCAGCAAGTTGAGAGGACGAAAAGAACGGTCGAGCAAATCTGGCAAGCAATTCAATCCGGGCATTATTACCCGAACCCGTCCCCTCTGAACTGCGGGTCTTGTAGTTACCGCGATCCATGCCGGCGCTGGGCGGGCTGACTTTTCGCAACAACCACCGCACCAACCCAAGAAGGAGGAAAACTGCATGACTGAATTGCAGGAAGGCCAGTCTGTTGAAGTGCAAGGGTCGGCACGCCGGCCCTACATGCTGAAAAACGTCGGCGGCGTGCTGAGCTGCACGTGTGCCGCCTGGCGTTTTCAATCCTTGTCCATCGAGATGCGAACGTGCCGACACCTGCGTGCGATGCGCGGTGATGATGCCGAGAACGCGCGTGTCGGGATGCCGTCGCCAGTGAGGCCGCCCAAACCGGTCGTGAAAGCGCCGCCGCTCTTGCTGGCAGAAAGGTGGGACGGTGAGCTGGATCCCACGGGATATTGGCTCAGCGAGAAGCTGGACGGCGTGCGGGCTTTCTGGGACGGCAAGCAATTCCTGTCGCGGCAGGGTAACCGGTTCCACGCGCCGGCATGGTTCACGGCGGGATTGCCGCTTGAACCGCTTGATGGCGAACTTTGGCTGGGCCGCAAGAGCTTCCAGCGCACGGTCAGCATCGTTCGCCGCCATGACGAGCCCGATTTGTGGCGGGAAATCCGCTTCCTGGTTTTCGACGCCCCGGCAGACGACGGCCCGTTCGAGACGCGGCTGAAGCTCATCGACGCGATCATGACGATCAACCGTCCAGCATTTGCTGGCGACCATCCGCACGTCATTTGTTCCGGCCGTGACCATCTGGACCGGGAAATGGCTCGCATTGAAGGACTGGAAGGGGAAGGCGTCATGCTGCGTGAGCCAGGTTCGACCTACGCAGCCGGCCGGTCAGACACGTTGCTCAAGGTCAAGCGGTTTCATGACGCCGAGGCCCGCGTGATTAGTTACGAGCCTGGAAGTGGCCGGCACAAGGGGCGGATGGGTGCTCTGGTCGTCGAGATGGCCAACGGCGTGCAGTTCGAGATCGGCACCGGCTTCACCGACGCGCAGCGCAGCCGACCGGCGCCCATCGGTAGCATCGTGACGTTCAAGTACCAGGAGCTGACTGAACGCGGAGCCCCGCGATTTGCATCGTTTCAAGGCATCCGCGGCGATCTGCCCATCGTCGGAACCCACATTCCATCAACACAAGGAGACGACATGCCAACCACCATCAGCAAACGCCGCTTTGAGTTCGTCGGCGGATCGAGTGACAAGTTCTGGGATGTCAGCGTCAACGGCAGCGAAGTGGAGGTCAGCTTCGGTCGCACCGGCACCAACGGCCAAACCACGACCAAGACGTTCCCCGACAACGCGGCCGCCGAAATGCACGCGGAGAAGCTCATCCGCGAGAAGGTCGGCAAGGGATACTGCGAAGTGAAATGACAACGGAACGCTCAGCAGAAAACGGGAGGAGGCAAACATGAGAGCAAGAGAAAAACTCAACGGCGCCTACGCCACGGGCTGCCTGCTCGTGGCCAGTCTATTCGGGTTGGCCACCGAATCCTGGACGGTCTTCGTGATCGCCCTGGTGATGCTCCTTGGCTTATCCGTCAACAACGGAGACATCAGGCCTGGCAAGTGATCGGCGTAGGAAAGGACTGATCCGGAATCAACGAAAAAATGAGGCAATGCATGTCGCAAATGAAAATTGAGAAGGCGGTCAACTTCGTCACCGCAAAGCTGCTGGCGTGGGTCATCTTTGGGCTTTGGCTGGCGCTGAAGTACGGCTGGCTCGGCGCGGCGTGGTGCGCGAGGTGGCTCGAAGAGAGTTGGCGGGCATGTCGCTCACAGGGGCAACGTAGCGGCACTCGACAAGGAACCGCCACCGAACGGCCGGAGCAGTCGCGCGATCAAGCGCGAGTTGGCGCGGAAATGAATCTTGTAGCCATGCGTGGCATGGTCCCGCCGGTCCAACTGACGTTGGGTCGGCTTTTTCTTTTAGCCATCGACTCCGTCTCTGCCTGGTTCAATAGCACCCTTCAAGGCCACAAAGCAAGCGCCGTCGCCAAGCACCACACCCGCGACGATAATGTCGGCCTTGGCTGCTGCCTTCAAGTGTCCTGTGACATAGATTGCTCTACCTGTATCGGTGAGAGATTCGGCACATTGGCAATGCATCTTGCAACTCCGCGACGCCCGCGTCTGTAACGTAGGCGGAATGGAGACCCAGCTTTTTTAGTTGCTTAAGCACGACCAGTTCCTCCAGTCCCACATCCGTCAACCATGTGCCGCCGAGGTCCAGCGATTGCAGTTGTGCGAGTTTGGCCAGCCTATTTAGCCCTGCATCTGTTAACCGTCGGTTGCGGGCAAGGGAAAGCCACTTCAGTTGCTTGATTTTTGCCAGCGACTTCAGCCCTTCATCCGTCACGGAATTGTCAGAGAGGTCCAGCGCCCGCAGTTGCTTGAGCGCGACAAGCTCCTTCAACTCCGCATCTTGCACTTTGATCCCCCTGAGATTTAGTCCGAATGCCTGCTCTGGTTTGGGCAGGTGCTTCAACTCCCCGGCCTGCCACTTCACAAATTCAAACGCGGGTACGCCCCCGACTGTAGCTTCCCTGCCAACCCGGAACACCAGGACGCCATCCTCGTTAGTCCACATCCAGCCGGTCCGGGCCCCGGCTACTTCCCAGTCCTTCACTAGGTCCGCTGGCAACCGCTGCCCCTCGCTGTGGAGCCAGAACGCCATGGTAAGAAGGGTACCAAGGCTGAGTGCAACGATAAAGAGCCCCATTGGCGCGGCGAGCTTTGAACCGACTCCAATCAGGAAATACTGGAATCGTGGACTGCCAACGGGGTTGACGGTCGGCAACTTTGCTACGGTGGTATCAGATTTGGGAACACATTTCGCCACATGTCTGCTGTATTTCGCGAGTCCGTAAAAGAAGTAAATACTGCTTAAGCCTGTAATGATAAGTCCCCATTCCCTGAATGGCGTCAAAAGCAAGACTGGTCCCACAACAAGTCCTCCACTTGCCTGAACGAGGTGTATTAGCCCAGGGGTGGGGGCGGTACTGATGGTGTTAGCCGTCGAATTAGTTTGAGGTTTTGCATCGCGAAGCGAATCTTGATCCTTTGGCTTTTCATGCGCAAGTGAAGGTGTCATATTTCCACCAGCGGCACCAGAGACAGATTGCGGTTGTGGCGTGGAAGCGTCATTTTGAACAAATGCGGGTGAATGGTCTTGAAGCGGCCGCCAGGAATGACTACCCAATGGCGCAGCAAGCGTCTCAAGGGTGATTTCGCGTGACGCCAGTTTTGATTGGATCGTTGGGATGTCGAAAGGTCCGGTTGGAGTCGTATCGACTAGAAGCCAATAACGATTCGTGGCAGCGGTGTTTTCAACGGGCGTCTTGGCTGGCGAGGTTTTATCGCCGCCTGCATCAATCTGTGCCGGGCAAAGGTCCGAAACCTTAGTGGCGGCAATCCACACTTGCCAACCCTCCTGCCAAACCGTGTCCGAAGGAAGAATCTGACCTGCGGCAGCTAGCTGTTTGAGCTGTTCCCAGGAGAACGGACCAAGTTTGACTTCACCCTTCGCGAAGTACCATTCGTTTGGCATGGCAGCGTTCCCTAAAAGGAGAATACCGAACCTCGAAACTGCTCAAGTGACCCCGACCAAGGCGTTCAGTCGAACATGGCAAAGCCGGTACTCCAGTCGGGGTGCGGCCAAGGCTGCTTCGCCTATATAACATGAGCTTTTGGCTCAGGTTGGTCGTTTCCCTTGAAGCAGAACTTGACTCGCAAGCGTCAGAACAAATTGTTGCCGCAGCCGAATCATGGGCCACGGGTTCAGGTTCGTATCGCTGTGGTTTGGTTGGCCGGTCGGCGCCGGCCCGATGATGCGAATTTACCCGGTTTTCGGGGAATTGCCACAACCAAATGATCGCTCGGCAAAAATATCAAAAACGCCAAGTTCAGCGGCTTCGGCTGGTCGTCGGCTCCGGCGCTGGAGCTGGCAGCATGTTGGGCAGGCGGCGTTCGGCCAGTTGACCAGGCGTTCGCGTATGGGGCTGGATGTAGTTGCGGGCATACCTCCTGGTAGGATTCCTGGTGCCGTTTGCGCCAGAGAAAATTCGGACGCGGGTGAGGACGGGGCCAGGGCTGTGCTGTGTCACCAGGTTCGGCGCATGCGGAAATATGCAGGCGAAGGGTCGCGCGGAGGTTTTCGAGAGGCGTGATGAAGGTAGTGTCGAAAGTGGTGTTGGCCGTCCAGTAGAGGCCGTGGTTGATGCGAGTCTTTGCCGCCAATCCAGGTCAGGACGTCATAGCTGATGCCTACCCCGATGCAAGCCTCGGCCCCGGTCCCGAAGCCTTGGCTTGTGGGCCGTAACGTTGGCATCATGTCACCGCCTTGGGCAGACTGTGCAACGGCGCTGAGGGCTGAGGTGGATGGGGTACGTAAAAGGCGACGGAAGGAGATGTCGGAGGTGGTGCGGAAAGGTGCGGCGACAGTATTACGGACGGGTGTGGCGAGGGGCATTCTCACTTGTGCCCGTTGGGTCCGTCGGCAGCTGGAGCGTTCCGTTCGACACAGGCCCCGGTGGGGTCATCGTGGGATGGCCGAAACAGGATTCCGTAGCATTGACGGCGTTCCATCTGAATGCTCGGTGGCAGGGCGCCGAACCAAGCGGGGTACGGACAACAAAGGGCAACATCGGACAAGGGGAGACAGCCGATCTGATTCCAGCCCTTCCGGCCGAACCGGGATCGGCACGCCGCCATGGATCAATGCATTCGCGGTCGCAACATCCGATAGGCGAGAAGCGTGTGAAAAGGTACCAGTCTCCAACCTGTATGGCTCCAGTTGGTGTCGATGGATCAGCGGAATGGCGTGATGATGTTGTAGCAGCAGCTATATACTATAGCTGCTGCTACAACAACATGATCACCACCATTCCAATGGAGCAGCGATGTGATGGCACGTCGAATCATGCCGTTGCAGTCAAGGCTTGCTGTGGCATGATTCGACATGGCTCAAGCCGAACTGCTGGTTGCCAGATTCTCATCCAAGAAATCTGTATCGTTGTCGTCCGGCTTTCTCATCAGGCCAGTATTTCGCCCTTCGGCCAGTGATGATGCCGACGCAGTTGCCCCGTCGTTTATCCCGGGCGCCATGATCCCGTTCGCTGATGCCAATCGCCATGCTTCATACGGCGTCTCACCCTGTCCGGATTTCTTCATGATCTGCGTGCGGACGACCCTATTCCGGGCCAGCAAGTTGACCAGTACCGGCCCGACGACTCGTGCTTGAAGCCCTGTCAGCTTGCAAATGCTCGACTGGGTTTCGCCGTCTGGTAGGGTGGTCAACGCGTTGACCACCTTCTCGGTCGCCTCGACGAACTTGGCGGTCCTGGTCGCTTCCTGCCTACGCTCCTTGGCTTCGACTATAACCCTCATGGCATCGTTCATCGACCGCACCAGAACCACCCATTGTCTTCCGGAGAAGTTGTCTCCTAGCTTCCCTTCCTCCACGTCGATTCCCCAGCAACCGGAATGTCCGGCACTGCCGCCAATGTTCATCCACAAGTGATGCTTGCCCGTCCCAGGCTCGTATTTCTGCCGTCGATTGATCAGTAGCCATTGGCGGGCAAACTCTTGAAAGCCGGAATACGCAAGGTCTTCCAGCTCCAACGGCTCCCCGGCCTGCAGCCGCAACATGCCGGCCGGCTTGGTCGTATGATGAACCAGGACAAGCGTGCTGCCGACTTCCTGGCAAATCTTGGCGATCCGCATGAGCAATGGTCCGACCTGAAACATATTGTTCGCTTGCAGCTCGGGTGTCCCTGCCAACAAGCACAGGTAAGCGGGGTCGATGAATACGACGGCCACCTTTTGCTCCCGAAGTGCCGACGCCAATGCCTGTATATCCGCATCGACACCGAGACGCGGCAGCTCAAATCCCCAAAGCACGTCGCAAGCACTCAGCGCTACGCCTTTGCAATTGGCAATGCGGAGTGCCGTTTCGCGGATCGTGATCTGGCCGCTTTCACCCGACAGCACGGCCACCCGCACACGCTCTGGGATGTCAAACTTGTTGAGAAACGGAGTGCCGGTCCCCAAACTGATGGCTGCATCCAGCATGATCGACGTTTTAAGGGACTTCTTTGGTCCACCCAAGAGGACTGGCTGATCGCGGACCAACACATGCTTGATGAGCCAACGGTGCCGCGTATCCAACTTTTCCAGGGCAGCCGAAGTCAGGAAGTTGGCCTGAAACCCCTCCCTTGCCGATTGCGTTTGTCGAATACGGGTCCACCAGTCCCTTGCTTGCAGCACGACATCCGTAAGCTTTTGCTCGATCTCGTTCAAACTGACGCCCGTCGCCTGCGATGCCTCGTTCGCAAGTCGAATGACTTCGTCTCGTTCATTCCCAAGGATGACACCGTCGTAAATCTCTTTGTCGTCCTGACTGAACATGACGTGAAGCAGGAGCCGCCCCTTCGAGGCAATCGGCTCGTAGCGGATTTGAATGCATGGTTCCATGCTTATTGTCCTTCCTTGAAATTCGTTTCCAATGTTACAATCCGCACGCCGCCGGTCACGTGTCTGTTCCCCGACGCCATCTGCGGCGGGCCGAAGCCCTTCTCCTTCAACGCCTGTGCTGCTTTCCCGTAGTCGCCGTTGTGATTCAATGCGGCAAACGCCGAGAACTTTGAATAACCCCTTCCTTCCTCGAATGGGAAGCCGTTGGTGGAAAACACATAAAGCAAACCACTGCCAGCATAGTCGCTGGTGGCACTGATGCCGTCGTCTTTGCCGGGTCGCCGCCAATCTTCAATCTCGCCGCGTCGCCGCACCAGCACCCAGCCGTGCGGCACCAAGATGTCTGCCCAGCTTGCTCTTCGTTCAAAATCATCACCGGGCCGTTTGCCGTCTGGTCGCACTGTCCTTGTCGGTGGATGACTTTGCTTTGGTTCGTGTACGGTCCACCGATTGAAGCTGCGAGCGGCTTCAAGTAGTACGGCACGCTGTTCAGGTGTAATGACCGGCACTTGTGTCAGGTCAGGGCTACCGTCAAAGAGACGATAAAGCCCGTTGCGTGGATGACATCTGCGTGGACTTGGACATACCAAGCAATACCCGCCTTCGGCCTTCAACTCGATCAACGTGTTCTTTGTTGGTCGGTCGCCTGCGGCCGGAGCACACGCAAGCTTCTGACTGCCGCCGAACTGACGACAACGATAATAAACATGCCGACCCGGTCGGGGTGATTGCACCATCACGAGCCTCTGCGTCAGCCCTGGAACTTGCTCTTCGACTTTTTCAAGCCACGGTGCCGCCAACTCAAGCGTGTCGATGTCGATGATTTCAAGACCGTGGCCACGATCCCTCCCGCTGACGCCGCCGCCAATCACGGCCAGTCCGAAGGGGCCGCCGCGTTCATACCAGGCCCGCAGTTCATCAGGTCGTGGCAGCCGAACCTGGTATGTCTGCCAGGAGCGAATACGCCGTGGGTCCGGGGATTTGCTGGGTTCCTGGGCGTCAATCGGGATCACGGAAAGACCGGCATCGACGTATTTGACGGCGGCCTCAAAGACAGCTTTCGGTGATGTGGCCCCTGCATCCGGATCATCGGCGATCCAGGCGGCCGGCCAGCCGTTTGTCAAGAACTGCGTAGTATCAGACTGGATGCCGTTGGGAACGGCATCGAGATTTGGTAGACTCATTGTTCAGCTCCAAATTGAAAACCGCCGTTACCGGGATTGCACTCTCGGCAACGGCGGAGACCTTCAATCAATCAACATAGTTGCCGTCGAAGTTCACGCAGCCACAATGCCGACAAGGCGGTAGTGCCTGAAGAATCGCATCCATCACCACCTCCCATGCTTGGCTTGTGTGAAGCCGTGGATCGGGATGCCGACAGCCCCAGCCAACGAGTCGGTACATGCGTTGCTTGAAACTGGGATGGTCATCCCAGCCATGTGCATAGCATTCATGTTTGCAGAAATAGGAACCACCGTTGTCTCTGATGGACCTGGCCTCGGATAGGAGGTCAGCAAGCGGCCGGTGAAGAGCCAGAAGCTCTTCCAACAAGTCTTGGTCCACCTTGTGTTGGTTGTTGTGAGGTGAAAATGTAATCATGATAGACTCCCTTTGAATTGGATAGATTGATGGTCGCGATTCCATGCGCGACCACTTCATAGGTTTCAGGACGTTCACTTTGAACATCCCGTTTGCTTCCCTGCGTCAGGCGCGGCGTTGATAAACCGCGCGATGTCCTCGGCTTTCCAGCGACGGCTGGTGCCGAATCGCGTTGGCGCCGGAAACCGCCCAGCTGCGTACAGCCGTGCGATGGTCCGTCGATGCAATTTGAGCAATCGTTCCAGCTCACCGATTGTCAGCAATGGCCGAACGTCGATAGCTTGATCGTTCTCGGTAACACAATTCACGTTCATCCTCCTGCCAGAGTACGCCGCGGTCGGACTCTGCGCTCGCCGTCCCGGCGCGCGCAGAAGCACGGCGGCAAGATCATGCCTCCGGCCTATCTGGGTTCAGTTGGGATCACGCCGCCAGAATGACATCATCACCAGCGGTTGCCGAATCGGGCAGAAGTGCTTTGCTAACACTGGGCACGTTCCGTCGTCAGACAGCCTGCAATCCATTGCGAGCTACCATAACCTGGGCCGCCAAAACTAGGCCGTGGCCCCAAGATTATCAGTAGCGCACATCTGTTTAGCAGCGTAACATTTCCCCGCATCCCACGTCAAGGAAAGTTCTGGAAAAATCCTGACTTGCTCGATATGCCCTCCTCATCGCGTTCTGGCTTGCATCTCAGCAACTGGGGCGCTGATCCTGTGCTCTGGCATTCTGGCGCAGGGCTTGGCAACTGTCAGCCGCCCGCGCCAATTGTCCGGCACGCCCGTCAATTGCCGGGGACTTTCGCCCGTGTCCAGAGGCTCCGACCAGTATGTCTATGTCGAGAAACCGAGTCTGTTGAACTGCAATAGAAATGTCCGGTCTTAACGCAGTAGAAATGTCCTCTTTGGCCCTTGGTCAAGGAGGACACGACTATGAGCGTGCAGCAGAAGGACCGGATCGAGATGAGTCAGTGCGAGCGGGATCGACTCAAAGTGTTGCATGGTGTGCAGCAAGGGCAGTACAGCCAGGCCAAGGCAGCGCAGTTGCTTGGCCTCACCGTGCGGCAAGTGCGGCGTTTGCAACGGCGCCTGCACGAGCGTGGTGACGCCGGCCTGGTGCATCGCTTGCGCGGGCAACCGTCCAATCGGCAGCTTGGCGCCAAGCTGCGTCGTCAGGTGCTGCGCGCGTATCGCCAGCACTACGCCGGCTTCGGGCCCACGCTGGCGTGCGAGAAGCTCGCCGAGCAGGATCTCCATGTCTCGCCCGACACGCTGCGGCGTTGGCTGCTCGCCGAGGGACTGTGGCAACGCCAGCGCCGCCGCGACGTGCATCGCCAGCGCCGGCCACGCCGGGCCTGCTTCGGCGAACTCGTGCAGATGGACACGTCCTTGCACGCATGGACCGAAGGCCGCGGCGAGGCGACCGTGGCGCCGGGCAAAGGGCTGGTCTACGTCATCAACGGCCTGATGGGTGATATTTACGCCGTCAAGCTCGGCGGGTCCGGCGACGTGACGAAGTCGCACATGGCCTGACACACACCGCGCAAGGGGGGCGTGATCAGCCGTCGCCGATCCTTGTCGGCGACTACCTCATCACCGCGGACATGACGGGCATCGCGACCTGCTACAACGCCACGACGGGGAAGGTGCTGTGGAAGGAACGCCTGCGCGGCACGCAGTTCACGTCGTCGCCGATCGCCGCCAACGGATTCGTGTATTATCAGAGCGAGGCGGGTGAGACGAGCGTCATCGAGCCGGGTCCGACGTTGAAGGTAATCGCGGAGAGCAATGTCGGCGCGGGTCCGGGCGAGATCTTTCGCACATCGCTGACGCCCTCGAAGGGACAGATTTTTTCGCGTTCACAATCGTATCTATATTGCATTGGCGCGACGAAATGACGTTCGCCGGCTATCGCCCAGCGACGCGGGCAACCTCGTGAAGCAGCGTGCGATTCTCGGTGAAGGGCTCGGCGCCGCAATGGGCCCAGGCGAGCCACCTTCAGAATCTCTTCGAGGTCGCCGACGCTGAGAAGTGCGGCCAGTGGGCCGCGCACAGTTTCATTACCCTTGGTCGTCAAGGCAGTCATGGGTCATCCTCCGTTTTGATCTTAAGCCCAATACCGTTCGTTTAAGTTACAACCACTGTCTCGGCAAAGGTTTTCTTTAAGGGCGGTTGACGACGATGCTCTGGACGTTTCTTGGCGAACTTCGACATCTTGCGTTTGACCACGCGCGGGTTCACCCGATTGCGGCGT
>SXGS01095643.1_pt1 | contig 16961 bp, 15 predicted proteins | sample 3174681 | NCBI WGS metagenome assembly SXGS01 (sample SAMN11356861, study PRJNA531348) | freshwater metagenome | isolation source: freshwater sample F1-80 | place: China: Fuxian Lake, Yuxi | collected 2017-12-25 | reverse complement strand
TGCGGAAATTTTTGGTGGCTGGTGGGCTCATGTAGGCGATTCGTTTAGGAAGACGCGATCGACCTCGCGCGGGTTGTAAATTCACGACAGTGCGCCTCCTGCGGCCTTTGAGGCGTGTCGTTATGTTGCTTCTGTGAGTTACAGCGGCGCCAATAAAACTGCCTCACATATCCCTGCAAGAACAAAATTAAAAATATTTACGGGCATCCGAGATCCGGGCACGCGACCCAACCCAATCCAACCCAACCCAACCCAATCCAGACATCCTCAGCCGCTGCGGTTGCGCATCGCATCCCGCAAAGGTGCCAGGCACCTTTTGGCGCCCGCAATTCCGCACTGGTTACGCAGCGCTTCGGCAGAAGGTAACTGGTACTGCAAAGCGTATTCGCGACACGCACCCCTTCCAACCCCGCCGCGCCCTGTAACCTGCAGCTCTCAAGCCGCCCTCATCCCATCAAACACCAGCGACTCAGGTGACACGTACGGAACTTCGACACGAATCTCGGTGCCTTCGCCCTGGATGGAAGTCACGAAAGCATCTCCACCCAAAAGGCGCGCAGACGAACGCAAAGCATCCAATCCAACACCGCGTCCGGAGACGCTCGTCACCACATCGCGAGTAGAAAAGTCAGGCTCAAAAATCATCTGGAGCACATCACGATCCGCAAGACCACCGACACCGGCCACATCCGCCAGACCACTGCCAACCCCAGCCCCGCCGCTAGCTGCAGCCCCATGCCCGACGCTAACCCCGCCGCCACCTGCACTCAGCAAACCCTTCTCGACAAGCTTCTCACGAAGACGACCGATATCCACGCCTCGGCCATCATCACGGATCGTGATCACAAGCTGAGCTCGATCGTTGCGCGTGACGGTCTCGGCGCGGATCTCGATCGTGCCGCCTTCGTCTTTTCCGGCGGCGATACGCTCCTCGGGAAGTTCCAAGCCATGATCAATCGCATTTCTGAAGACATGTACAAATGAGGAGAAAAGATCCTGATAACGCTCAGGAAAGACGAGTAGCTCACCGTTGATGACCCGAACTTCCTTGACGCGCTTTTTTTGCTTGCGAGCAAGGTCTTTAGAAAACGTCGAATACTGCTGGAAGTAATCTGCAATCGGGCGGAGCGAGACATGCGCAAGATCGCGCCAGATCGTGGGCGTCTCGGACTGCATCTTTGCTTTTGCGATCAGTCCCATCAGTTGTGAGAGCGGAAGTTCAACGACACGTTCGTGGTCCGTTGCCGAGCGGCCTAGGATCGTTCGATGCTGATTAACGAACGCATCAATATTTGAGCTAATGATCGCGCACTGCCCACGTATCAGATCTAAAATTTGCTCTGAGTTTGCGGCTTCCGGCGGAGAATTCTTCCAATAGGATTCGAGTCCATGCACAAGCTTTGAGAGTTCATCCATCGAAAAGAGACCAAAGCCTCCCTTGATCGTGTGCAGGAAGCGACGGAACTCGAGTTCCGTCTTCTCGATAGGCGCCGAAGAAACGCCAGAGAACGTCTGCAATCGGTTCCGCAGATCAATCAAGAATGGTTGAAACAAAGCTCGTTGCTCAACAATGGTCGCCACCATCTTGATGCGCGCTTGCTCTCGCTCAACGCTTCGACGTGCTTCAAATTCACGCGTGCGATCGGTCGCGACAACGACGATCTCCGTGATCGCACCCTCGGAGTCACGAACAGGATAATACTGGAGAGTAATGCTGTAGCCTTTTGAGTGCGGAAACGTTTTTGGTCCAGAATCCAAAACCGTTTTGAAAGCGGTTCCGTCTCCCTCAAAGCAAAGCTCCACCCACTTTTGAAAGTTCTCGCGCTCTTTATGATCGATCTCTAAGACGTCGGCGATGTTTTTGCCGGCGGGCACGCCTTCAAGGAGGTTCACGCAAGCTTGCGAGTAAACTTGATTGCAGAGGCCGTCCCTGCGGAACGAGAAGAAACCCTGTCCAAGTGAGTTCATGACCGTCTCGATCTCCTTGGCGCTCGCATGCAGCGCGCGGAGAAGCGAGAGGATCGACTGCGAAGAGGAGAATGTGACCGCAAGTGAAGTCACGGAGCCAAGGAGGAGAAACAGGCTGTTGCCATCACCGCGGTAGAGATACAGCAAAAGTGATAGCGTAATGATCATCCCGTAGTAGATCATCAGGCTCGCGCGCGTGAGTAGAATTGCGCCCGACGTAAACATCACGCAATACATGCCCATCACATAGAGTGTGTGGACGTCGTTGAGCGCAACAAGATACATCAAGTGAAGCGAAATCGTGCTCACCGTAACGAGGAAGAACGCTTTCACTTGCTTTGCGTACCGTTTCGGCGCGTAGGTTGAGAGAACGAGAAGAGCGCAGACGCCGCTCACCGCAAGTCTTCCCCAAAGAGGATCATTGATTTGTCCGGGAAGGACCAGATGGCAAAAGGGGAGCCACAGCGGATACAGAAAAACCGCGAGGAGCATGGAGTAGCGATAACGCTTATAGTTCCATGCGTGGTCGTCGAAGATCGCGGTGGCGACACCGGCAGTCGCCTTGTTTTGATTCGAATCTTTCGGTCCTTGCGTCTTCATGGATTCTTATCGGCTCGCCGGATTGGCGACTTTCGACGGACTCGATGTAACGATTTCGGAATGTGGTAGCCGCAATCAGGGAAGAAGGCGGGTACCCACCTGATCCAACCTGCGCGGCGGTTTCGCATCGCATCCCGGAAAGGTGCCAGGCACCTTTCTGGGCGGACGCCTTCCCCGGCCCCCAGACCTACCAATTAATCCCAAGCTCCGCGCCAATCGAGAGCTCGCGAAGACGGCGCGACTCCGCGCCCGTGAACCAGCCCAGAGATGCGCCAGGCCCTGCGTACCAAAGCAGATTTGTTTGGCGAGAGAAGTAGAAACGATACACGCCGCTTGCACGTGCTCCGAAAAGAGTCGCGCCCATGCGAGCGCTCAGATCGAGATCGAGCTGGCGCCAATCGCTGAAGAGATCCGTGTAGCGAAGAGACGGGCCGAAACCGAGATCGTGACGAATGACTCCGGATTCAGGTGCTTCGCGCTCGAAGATCAACAAAGTCTCCGCACCGAAACCGTACGCCCAGTTCCCGCTCGAAGGGCGATACAGCAATTCCGTGCGCCAGCGCGTATCCTTCAAGTCGCGCTGAAATCCCGCGACCTCTGGCCTCCACGTCGATTGCTCAAAACCGAAGCGCCACTCCCAAAGATTGCTTTCGCCCGAGTGGAAGTTGAGTTCCGCATCGAACGCAACGAGCAAGGGGCCTTTAAAATCTCCCGAGATCGAATCACGGTAATCCGTCCGCGTGCTTCGATATTGCGGGACCCAAGCAAAACGACCAGGGACCGAGCGTGAGTCATCAAGTGCTGCCGGGCGAGACTTGGGCGGCTCAGGAGGAGGCATCGGGCGAGGAGAAGGCTCAGGCAAAGGTGTCGGCGAAACGGCAACCGACTCAACACCTTTGGGCAAAGGATCCGGAATCGGCTCAGCCGGAGGCTCATCGAAAACAATCGGCGTTTCTTTTTTCTTCACCACTTGCGCGGGAACCGCGGCCCCAGCCCCAGCCGCGACCGAAACGGTCACACCTTCTCCAGCGAACTTCGAAGTGCTTTCGAGATCCGCCATCGCGGGAGAGCTGAAGAGTCCCAGGCGGTCTCCGCGACCGCGAACACTTTGACCGGCGGCCACGCGCCAGAAGTAGCGGCCACGTTTAAAATTCTTCCAGTTGAACCGAGGACGCAATGTTCGCTCAATGACGAGCGGCTCTTCAAATCCAGGTGTCTCAGAAATTTCGATGACGTAGTGATCCGCACCTTGAACTTCCGACCAGCGGAAGACGGCTTCAACTTTAGATTCGGCCCGCGCGGGCGGAAGGAAAAGCCGGAAGAACCAATGCGAAGTCTCGCCAGGGGCTTCGGCAGGAGCACGAATCTCTGGAGCCTGGAGATCTGGAGAAGAAAGCGGATCTGGCACAACGTAAAACGGATAAACGCGTGGAGCGGGAATCAGAACCTGATCTTCGTCAAAGCTCACGACGCGCCAGTAGTAGGCACCCTCATTCTTCAGGCCCAATCGCACTTGCGATTCAACCGCGTCGATGGCTTGTAATACGCGCGCAAACTCAGGCGTTTCACTGATCTCGAGACGATAGCGACGCGCGATCTTCAGAGGCTCCCATGCGAAAACGGTTTCGGTGCCCGCGACAACACGGTCGCGAGGGAGGGGAGCAAAGTAGCGAAGGCTCGGCGCTTCGCGAATCTGTAAAGTTCGCGAGGGAGAGAGATCTTTTCCTGCTTCGAGAGCGAGAACGTAAGTGCCAGGCGATGCATTGAGATTTGTTTCCGTTGTCGAACCCGTGGGGAGAGGACGTGAAGCCAACTTCTTCTGCGGATCAATGACCTGCAGGCCAGAAGCTTTGCCCTTCCAGCGAAGTGGAACGTCGATAGGGAAAGTGCGTGAGTAGATGCGCGACGGAATCAACTCGCTCCACGTGATCTCTTCACTTAGGCGCCGCTTCTCTTCGATCGTGTTTTCGCGGATGAGAACTTTTTCGCCGCGGTTAATCGTCTGCGTGCCTTTTTCGCCTTCGAGCTTCGCTTCGCCTTTTTCCATCTCGACGCTGAAGCGGCCGTCATCTAAGCGAGTGAGAGAAAGGGTTGAACCTTGCTCAGCCGAAAGCGTCCAACTTTCGTTTTCGAATTTTAGGGGACGAGTCGCATCGGCACTCCGTAAGCTTCCTTGCGAGAAACGAATGCGCAAGCTTGCGTTTTTATCCGTGCCCGGCTGCGGTTCGAGCACGATGAGTGTGTTCTCATCCAAATTCAAGCGAGTGTCGCCTTGAAGTTTAATCTGTGCCGTTGAGCCTGAAAGAGTGAGGACCGAGTCATTCTCAAAGAGAGTGTCGGCCGCTTGTGACTCGCTCCACACCAAGCTGTTCTGGCCACGACGTCGCACTTGATTCGCGGTTTCTTGCATCTCGCCGATCGGCTTTGTGGACGACGCACCTATGCCCGGAAGCTTCGACCAGTTGGTCGGATCTTCCAAACCCATCAGCAGGTAGCTGACTTCGAGGCTGAGTAAAATGAGCGCTCCGGCTACAAGATAGCGGTCCACAAGCCCTTATCGGACGCTCGTGCGTCACGCTCAATGCAGACTGGGCTAGGTTTAGGTCTAGGAGTTGCGTTCGGGTCGGTTTGCGCGTTCGTCGGTCACGCGTGTTGCGGGCGCACGCGGCCCCTTGAGCTCGGAGTAAAAATCAACGTAGTAGCGCATGACGTGAACGGGATAATCTTTGGGCCAAATCTTCTTCTCGAGAGCTTCGTCGACGTTGCGCTGACCCATGTTGTACGCCGCAAGATAGAGGCGTGCGTGCGAACTAAAGCGCTCACGTAAATAGTCGAGGTAAGCAGCTCCCAAGAGAATGTTCGCAACCGGATTGCGAAGATCTTTTTCGCCCTCGTATTTCAGCCCGTATTTGTCGGCGATCCATTTTGCGGTGCTAGGACGAAGCTGCATAAGGCCGATCTCATCGAGTTTACCTTTGCGGAGCGGATCAAAGCCGCTCTCGGCCTGAATCACGGAGAGAATGAAGACAGGATCAAATTCGTACTTTACGCTCTGATCGATGATTGTTTGAGCCACATCTTGATAGCGAGATTTGAATTTCTTCGGTAGGCGATCGTTCGTCCAACGATAGATCTGATTATTGATCTTCTGAACGCGCTCGCCATTTTTAGCGACACTCTTTTTGTAGTGGCGACCGAGAAGTTCGTGTGCGTGCTGAAGTCGAATATCACGTTGAAGTTCCGAAAGGCGTGGAGCAGTGGCCTTCGGTTTATTCTCAATCCGCATATCTTTAACTGAGCCTTTTTGTGCATGGGCGGGTAACGCTTGGAGAACCAAGCTCAGTACGGATGAGAAAAGAAGTAACCGGGTCAACGCCTTCATCACGGAGATGTGATTGCAAACCTCGGGCGCAGCACGTGCCGACTCCCACCGCTGTAAGTTCCTGAATTAGCCGGGGATTTTGCGGGCGATTTTAAACCGAACTGTCGAACACGAAGACAGCGGACCAGTTTTGTGCAGCAGGCATCAAAATAACGAGGCCTCTAAGTCAAGCGTCCCAGTCATTTGAGCCCAGTTGTGTTTAGAAATCCTCGCAAAACGGGACGTTCATTCTCTTTCTTTGGGGCCGATGCTAATTCTTTGACCTCGATAGAACGGATTCAAGGTCGAATCCCCGATTGGAACCGGAGCGCAAGGATTTGCGTGTACGCTCCAAAGACATCTGGCGGGAGGCTGCGTGCTCAATTCAGAAAATTCAAGCGCCCACTCATCTACTTTCGATATTAGCGATCCGAATCACTTGTTGCGCGTGCGCGGAGCTTGCGTGCTCCTCGTTGAAGACAATCCCGATAATCGCAACTTGATCGCGCGCTACCTTCGCTACTCGGGTGCTTATGTTGATTTCGCGGAGAACGGAATCGAAGGCGTTAAAAAAGCGCTCGTAAACAATTACGACATCATCTTGATGGACATCCAGATGCCTCGTCTCGACGGCTTGGAAGCCACAAAAAAGCTGCGCGAATTCGGTTATGACGGCTCGATCGTCGCGATCACGGGCTATTCGAAAAAAGCCGAACGTGAGGACTGCTTAGAAGCAGGATTCGACGAATATCTGACGAAGCCCGTTCAGCGCACGCGACTTCTTTTCACGATCGCCAATCAGCCACGCGTTCGTCGCGAGCTTAACTTTGAAGCTCGTTCCTTCATTCACTAAACACGTCTCATTTTGAGAAGCTTAGGGAGAGTGGCAATTCGACAGTGTCCACTCTCTCGACAGCCCATCAACTCTTATAAGCAAAGACCCTCTTTGCTTCGCCATAAGCTGGACCCCAGGTTGCACACTTCTCTGTGTGTCGCAAAACTCGGGGGTCTTGAATGCATCATAAGCAGACGCTCAAACAAACGGTCAACTTCGGTCTCGGCTCAGTCGCGATTCTCGCACTAGGATTCCTCCTCTTCTCTTACACAAACTGCGGTGGCTTCGCGGGTGATCTCGGAGGAGACAAGAAGAACCTTCTTTCAAGCACATCGCTGCTGAATCAAAACAATGCCGTCAATGATGATCATGACTGCGTTGATTACGGAGACGGTGCTCCCCAGATCGAATGTCCTTCGCCGACACCTTCTATGTCGCCGACTCCGAACCCGAGCCCAACTCCTGAGCCTACGCCTACTCCGACGCCTCCGCCTCCGAGCGTAGATATTGGAGCTCCGACGATGTGTTCCCACATGGCGATGCAGATTGCGGGCACGGGGCTGAAGTACCAGGAGAAAGTGAAGTTCATGCTTCAGGACCGCAACAACGTTTCCGTCACAAAGTGTGAAATGAAGATCGAAGGTCTCCGCAGCGAGATCATCAATACACGTAAGATCGTCATCCAAAGTTTGAAACAGCAATGCCCGACGCTCACGCCCGGGAATTACAAAATGATGATCGTTCCTTGGGACGCTCAACCACCGTTTAAGAGCTTGTCGTTCACGGTCGGCAACATCTGGACCGCGGATGGATTCACGGTTGCAGCAGGCGTGACGAATGGTTTTGAAGTGAAAGTGGAAGCGACGAGCTACGGTGACCTTAAGCTCACGAGTGCGCAGCTCATGCCGGGAATCAACGGCCCGGTTATGGCTCCACACGTACTCTATGACTTCAACCAAACGGCTGGTGGAGTCGGGCAAACTGCGGAGTGCAGTCTGTCAGCGAGTCCCTTGCTCGTGCAGATTTCCCGCGCGCCTCGCCCGATCGAGCTGACAGCTCCAACTGAAGGCATTGATTTCGATATCTTCGGCGAGCGCAATCAGCACAAGAAGTCTCGGATCTCTTGGCTTACGCCCGCATCGGCTAAGGTGAACTTTTTCGTCGTCCTCCCGAACAAAGACGGAGACGTCAAAGGTATCAACGAGTTGTTCGGCGATAATACGAAGGGCCCAGACGGTAAGTTCTCGGCAAACGGTTACGAAGCTTTAGCTAAGCACGATGGTCTCAAAGATGATGGCTCCATCGATTACGATCTTCGCGATGGTTTCATCACGGAAAAAGATCCGGTTTACCAAAAGCTTCGCTTGTGGTCGGACTTAAATGCTGATGGGGTCGCCCAGCCTGCGGAGCTCTTTAAGCTCGGCGAGAAAAAAGTTGAGTTAATCGATCTTAGCTTCGATCCGACGTACGCCGAAGCCGATCAGTACGGAAACGAAATCAAAATGAAGTCGGTGATGAAAACTCACGATGGTCGCTTGCATCTGATGTACGACATCTGGTTCCGCGCGCTCTGATACGGGCCACGAGGCAAGTTTTGAAAGCCACTCTGGAATCAGGGTGGCTTTTTTATTTTTGAAGCCTCAGATCTACGATCACTGGCCTGTGATCACTCCCGAGATCGGGGCCGACGCTGTGACGAATGGCCTTGAAGTGAGATGTCGAGAGCACGTGATCCAGGGACGTTGAGATAAGCCCATTGAACGCAGACCACGTGTGGCGACGGAAAAGATGCGGAAACGGGTCATTGAGGCGTTTAGGGAACCATTTCGACCACGGCGAGCTATTGAGATCGCCCGCGACGATCGCAGCTTGCTGGCTTTCCACGGCGCGTTTTTCGATTTCTATCAGGCAGGCGTTGCGTGCAGCAAAAGTTTGCGGACCCGGCGGAAGAGTATGAACACCAAAAATTTTAATTGAAGTTTCGCCGAGACGGACTTCTCCCGTAAATTGCGGTCCGTCGCAAATGGGTTCAAGGGCTTCAAACTCGGGAGATTGGAGAGGCAGCGAACTGTAAACGGCTAAACCAAAGTTGTCTTCCCGTGGTAACACAGCTTTGTGAGGAAGCTGCTCTTTGAGCGCATCAAGAGCGGTGATCCAGGCTCCGTCGACCTCCTGCGCGACGACCACGGTGGGTGCCGAGGCCGATAAGCTATTGCGGATCCATTCGCGAACTTGGTCTTTGTTCGGATTGGAAGTCAGCACGTTGATAGAGATGATGCGAATCTCACGGTCTTTGATCAGCGCTGATTCTGGCGGGCCTTCGGTGGTGAAAGCATCCACGACAACTGGGCCCGTAAGCGCCATAAACAATATTAGTATAATGGAGAGCATCGCCGCCCGCGTGCTTTTTAATAGCAAGATGGCGTTGAGCGCCGCAAGCAAGAGGAGTTCTTGCGGAAGAAAATGCGTGGTGAGCTCCATCCAAAGATGATCGGAGAGAATCGGGCCAAGTAAGAGGTGACCGACGATGAGTAGGGAAAGGAAGCGGCATCTAGGTCGCAGGAATTCGTGAATGTTCTGAAGAGTGGTGAGTCCATCGCGTTTAAGCAAAATCAACCTCGAGGGCAAAAGGATCCGCTCCCCTTAGGAAGCGGTCCTTTTCTCGAAGAAATCAAGCCGCGCGACGCCGCGGACCCGCAAAGCGAGCGAAGCCTTGATGACGAGGAGCCTCTTGCTGGAAGCTTCCGCCTTGACGATTCTGTTTGGCGTTTTCTTCCTGCTCTTTGCGACGTGCGTTCTTCTGCTCGAGGAATTTCCAAAGCACGTTCGAACCTTGCGTAGGCGCAGGTGCCGCCGTTTTAGTTTTCGTCGCCTGCTTTGTGGCAGGTGATTTTGTTTTTGCGCTCGGCTTTGCCACCATCTTCTTTGCGGGCTTTGACTTCGCCGAGACGCCAGGCTTCTTCGTCACCGTTTTCTTTGCGGCAGGTTTCTTTGTCGCCATCTTTTTTGCGCTCGCCTTAAGTGGTTTCTTCGTTGCTTTGGCCATTCTATCCTCCTGTAAGCACCAATCTCTCTTCGGAGAATCCTCGACTTTCATCAAGGGCCGCGTCTCGCGATGAGACGCTTTGCCGAAAGTTTTGGTTTTCTGTCTTGGGTGGACCGAGAGAAAGCTCATCAAAAGCGTTGAAATTCTTCTCGCTTCGACAGCTGTTGGGAAGTTGGCCGAAGGTAGAGATACGCCTGGCTACGGGGCTTTTCCTGCAAGATTTCGTGTTATCCTGATTCCACGAATTCCGGGGGAAAACAGATGATTGGATCAAGGCTCCCGCCTGGTCTTGGTAAACGACTCAAGAAGAGTCTTGCCATGACGCCGGCGGCGGTAATCGCGCTTCAGCAAGGCTCGATCGTGCACGCGCGCGAAGGTGTAGGCGGCGGCAAGGTTGCGCCGATTCACCAAGCGGAAAAACGCGAAAACAGTCTTCCGGTTTTGAAAGCCGACGAGAACAAAGAGCCTGGCAACGTAGTGCTCGACGGTAAGATTATCGACTGGGCGAAAATATCGAAGCCATCGAATGCGGCGCAAGCACCTTCGACCGATGATCTCAAGGAAAAGATTTGCTCCAAAGGTGGCTCCGACGGCGTTTGCTCTTTCTGGGATGGCAACGGAAAGAGCGCAAAGAAAGCGTTCGAGACGGCAGCAAAAGTTGCGGGTATTCCGGTCCAACTTTTGATGTGCATCACCCAGCAAGAATCGTCGTTTGGTCGGAATAAGGCGACATCCTCGGCGGGCGCAGGTGGTCTTACGCACTTTATGCCTGATACCGCAGCTCAGTTTGAGAAGCGGGCGAAATCAGTTCCTCTCATCAAAGATCTTTACGAACACTACAAAGAGAAAATGTCGAAGGAGACGCCGCCGATTACGGTCCATCCTTTCACAAAAGACATCATCTTAAGCAAAGACTTCGATGACCATTACTCCACGCAAATTTTTGCGACGGCTATTTACCTCCGCGATCAGCTCGCGGGCCAGGGTGAAAAGGAATTTCTTGGTAAAGGTGAGAACGCCGCAAACATGAAAAACATCGTCAAGTGGCTCGCGGCTTCGTATAACGGGGGAGCAGGCGGAGCGAAGAAGCTCGAAGCCGCTGGCTTCAACGAGGATGGGATCGAGTCGTGTAAGGAGCGCACGCAGCTCGTGAATTACATCAAGGACGTTTCGGATTGCACGGAAGGCAAGATCGAACGTCGACCTGCGAAGTGAAGTAGGCCGAGGCGACGGAGAGACGTTTGGATGGAGACTCTACGTATGAAGAAAATTGTGTTTGCTTTGATCATACTTGTTGGCGCGAGCGCGCAAGCTGAAAAGATGGTGGGCGGCGGAAAAAATCGGGCGCCTCAACCGCCGGTTCGCGCGGATGAGCCAGAGGCAAGAACGCCCGAGTTCATGCAGAAGCTCACGTCGAACTGCAATCCCCCGTATTCGATGTTCGAGAAGCGGCTTTCAAATCTTCGTTCAGAACTCAAAACTAAATTCGAAGGAATGAATCCGAAGCAGGTAACTCACGATTTCGCTTACGGGGAGCATGAAGCCTTATTCGTTTTCTACACCTATCCGAGCTTTTACGCCGGCAAGGATGAGAGTGTTGCCGATAAGAAAGAATGCTCGGACCTTCACGGGAAAGTGCGCGCGAAGCTCGAGAGCGGTGCTGTTCTCAAGAAGGAGCGCGAAGACGCTATCACTGCTTTTGAGCAGTGTCTGGGAGCCGCTACCGGCAACAGCGAAGATCAGTACATCAAAAAAAGCGCGGCGCCTCTTTTGGCTTGTTACCGCCAAATGGCGAAGGCGATGAAGTAACTCATCGCCTGTTATTTAGTTCCCTTGGCACATCGCTTTGGGAGCAACCACTCGTTTCATATCTTGCGCTGTCTGCGCCAGAAACTTCCCGTTAGCCGTGATGCGAAGTCGCTGCTTTGCTTGAGAGCTTGCGGCGATGAGGCGGATTTCGCCGTATCCATCGCGGTCTGTTTGGGTGCGCCCCTCGAGCGAAGGCCCGAGATTCCACTTCACGTTATCGGAGTAAAGCGGCGTGATCTCGGAGGCGGCGACCGACTCGACTGTGCCTTCGGAATCGCGGCATTGAATTAAGAAGTGCAATACGATGAGATGCTGAGGCGCACACGACTTCGTGCTCAGGCCGAAGTCGCAGGGGTTAAAGGCTTTTTCCTCGTAACCTAATTCTCTCGGTGAGCGATCCATTCGAAGAGCGCGCTGGAGCGTCGGTAGATCTATTCCTTGTGGCTTCTTCGCCGCCGGAGTTTGGGGGGCTTGCGAGGGCTCAGGAGCTGTCTGCGTCGTCGTACAGGACGCGAGAGTTGCGAGGCTCAAGACGAGCATTGAGGCACCCTTAAGGCGCGTGAAAGGCTTTTGGATGAATTCATTCTTGTGTCGTTTCATGGGACCTCATCTTCAAGTCTGTACATTATAGCCAACGAAGTTGTTCGAGCGTGCAACTTTGTTTTTCATTCGCTTGAGGAATTAGCCGGAAGGTCAGTTCAGACTTTGATGAGTGGAGGGAATCGTCATGGCTGATACGTGCTCGCATCTCTCGCAGATCCGTGATGTTCAACCGCGGACGCAAGGCTGTGAGGAGTGCTTGAAGTCGGGCGACGAATGGGTACACTTGCGCCTTTGTCTCGCGTGCGGGCACGTCGGTTGCTGCGATAGTTCGAAGAATAAGCACGCAACTCATCACTTTCATGCAACGAGACATCCGATCATGCGTTCGCTTGAACCCGGCGAGACGTGGGGTTGGTGCTATGTTGATGAAGTGATGTTTGAGCTGCGAGGGATCCTCGAAGAGTTTCGGCATCCGAAGGAGCGGACGCCGAGCAGAGGGAAAAAGGATTCAAGCGTGAATCCTTTTCCGCTTTGAGCGGGGGGCCCGAGGGTCCCACAAAGGTGCCTGGCACCTTTGCGGGATGCGATGCGCAAGCGCTGCGGTGCCGCCAGAATTATTGCGCGTAGTAGGTTGCCTTAACCTTCGTTGATGCGGAAACGTGTGTTTGCTCTCCGGCAGGGCTCTCGGAGTAGCCGGAGATTTCAATTGTCACGTCAGCTTCAAAAGTTTGAGCTTTGTAGCTAACGTCAACTGATCCGAGTGCGAGTGAGCAAGGGACCTTCCGGCCTGGATGATTGCTGATGATTGTAGTCGGGCCGAAAATTGTAGCGCTCGGTGTTTCGAGCAAAGCTTCGATTTCCTGGAAGGAGATGGGCAACGTGACACGGCCCTGGTTGATTCCGCTACCTTCAATTGTAGCGTTCATCCGAGTTACGTACAGGATATCGCTCGACTCCCAGATAAACGAAAATGAATTATAAACGATGACAGGGCCACGCACTGAACGACGGAGTTCGCCACCTGCCGCTTTGGCGTTATAATCGAGGCACGATGCAGCTGGCCCCGGTCCGATTAGCGAATTGCCCGGTTTAACCGCGATCGAGAGCTGTGCGTGAGCGAAGCTTCCCGAAAGAAAAGCTAGCGCGAACAAGAGTGCTTTCATCTGAATCCTCCATATCTCTAATCTTGTTTAAGGTGCAGGGAAAGGATTCCACCTCGGAAGTTGTACGACAACCCGAAAAGGTGCCTGGCACCTTTGCGGGATGCGGTGCATCTGCAAAAGGAAACTGGTACCTAACAGCGGAGTTTCCGCGGGCGCATCTTCTCTAGTTTCCAGTCGAACGTGTACGAAAGCGTCAGCACATGCCCGCGGTGCTTGATCTGTACCCACGAACGATAGCGATCCGTCGGCGTGGATTGCCCATGCGAGTGCGCAAGAAGTTCGAGGTAAGGTCCACGCTCATCTTGCGAAGGATCGCCCGTCGGAAGAGGCCAAACAGCGTGCAAGTGTTGAACGATTTTAGCGGCCGCCGTTTCGCCGGCGGCACCCACCACGATGGCGTGAGCGTAGCTCTCAAGCCACGTATCCAGGTCCGTGACGGGTATAAAACGATTGTTCACTTTCTCCGAAAGCTCGATATAGATCTTCGGGAGAACGGTGTTGCAGTGATCCACCGGCTCAAGCGTGAGCTTTGTGCGATACCGAGCTTCCGAAGAACGCGCAACGGCCGCGCCGTTTGCCGAGAAGTATTTCACGATCGAGCCGTCCGACTCGACCGGATCAACAACCAACGGCGCTAGCGCACGCGCCGGCCCTTCAGCTCGCGCATCGTAAGAGAAAAGAAGCATGCCGTAACTCATGGGCATCACTTCGCCGAAGAGGAAGTACTTTCCGCTCAAGGGCATAGCGCTTGCGAGCTGAAAATTATCCGGATCATTCGACGATGAATTCACAGTGAGCTCAAAAGGCTTCTTCGAATGATGCTTTTCGGAAGGATGCACGTGCGCAAACGTCGAGAGATCCTCGCTCACGATGATCAAATGCATGGGCTTGGCGTGCATCTCGTGAAAGTGATGCGGCATCTTTCCGGTTTCGCTGTCCAAAAAACTAAACTGAAGTTTTGCGGGTTCGCCAGCGCGCAAAACCGAGTCGGGTTTACCGTCGACGAAAAGCTCCGAGCGGAGAGGACCTGCCTGGGCAAGCCCTTCCGTAGCCAAAGCCAGCAAAAATGAAAGTAACAACTTACCGGTCAAAGCGCGTGATGAATAAGCCATCTTCAATACTCGACATGATGACTTTGCCGGAAGGGAAGTAAGGATAAACTTCCCAAACGCCGACGAAGCCGGGTTGGTTGGTAGGTTTGTTGTTGAAGAACGCGACTTCGACGGGATTGCGGATATCCGTTAGATCAAGAATACGGTAGCCGCCGCCGTAATGAGCGATGTGCGCGAAGTTGCCTTTCACGTGGACGTTGTGGGCAAGGTCTCCGGGTCCGAGCCAGCGCGAAACTTCGACAGGATTTTTTTCATCGGCGAGATCCCAGATGCGCATCGCTCGTCCGCTCGTTTCCTCCGTTGTGAGCAAGTAGCGTCCGTCCTCAGTCGTCCAAGTGTTGTGAAACGAAATCGAAGGAGCTGATGAGTCGCGCACCCGCTTGATCAAAACAGGGTTCTTCAAATCGCTGATGTCATAAATCGAGAACGTCTTTGAGAGAATTTCGGCGAGGTAAGCGCGGTTTCCGTGTACGTACATGTCATGTACGTAGGTCGCTTGATTGAAGATGCTGATTTGTTTCGGATGGACCGGATCTTCCAGACTCCAGGCGGTGACGCCCATGTTAGAGCCGCCGACCGTGAACATCCATCCGCGCTCCTGATCGATCCACAACGTGTGGTTTTGCGGATAGTCCATCACGGTGTTTACGACCTCGGCTGAGGCCGGGAGTTTTGAGAGATCGATGATCTGGATGCCGACATCGGCGCTATCTTTGATGACGTAAGCGTAGTGCTTGTACGTCTTCATCTCCGTCCAAGGGGAACTTTCTTTGAATGGAATAAACGCGACTTCCTTCAGCTGTGGAGCATCGGTGATGTCGACGATCGACGTTCCGTTCATCGCGCCGTGGATAGCATACTCGCGTCCATCCGGAGCCGTGTAACCCCACAGTGCCGAGTAGCGACGTCCTTGTTGATGAAACGAGCCAAGATTCTCGAGCGCTAAGCTAGAAGCATAAGCCGCAACCGATGCGAAAACAGCAAGGGTCGCCGTCGAAATCCGAAGAAACAAACTCCTACCCATGGAGCCCCCTCTCAATCGTTGTGCTTGAAGCATAGCTATAAAGGCGAACGAAAACACAGGGAAAAGTTTGCGAGAGTTCTAACTGCGGTTCTTGTTCTCTCCGTTTGCCGCGGCCGTCGAGTTGGACATGGCGTCGGACATAGCGTCGGCAAGAAGATGACTGAGAGCATCCGACCTGCCGCGCAAGCCTGCGATCACTCTGTTCTGATCCTCAACCGATCTTGTTTGCATCATCTTAAATTTGCCAAAGAGTTCCTGTGGCTCCATTTCAAATCCGATGATGGCGGATGTGATTTGCTCGCGCGTGCGCAGATCCTCGGGAAGCCAAAAATCCCACGACTCGTTGTGTTTTCGATTCATAGCGTCCGACAGATCGCGCACCATCTTTTTTGAGGTGGCTGCTGTCTTCCACCAAACGAACTTGGCCGCGAGCGTGCACAACGAGGTAGCTCCACGTCGGCACGTCGTTCTCAGCGTACCAACTGGGATTAATGTAGGCGTTTGGTCCGTGGAAGATAACTGTGACCAAAGCGCCCTCTTGAAAGTATTTCCATTGATGATTGCGTTTTGAAAGGTGGCCAGCTACTCGCACTTTGCCGTTCTCAAAAGTCGTGAGAAGCGGAAGATGGCTAACGAAAGGTTGCGGTGCTGTTGAAGACACCGCAATGACGGTCGCTAGGGGATGAGAGTGCATCACCGGCAGAAGCAACTCAGGTTGGGTCACGTGAAAGGCTTCTCGTTTATACATCCTTTATTGATAGGACCGAGTCACCTGTCGTGTCTACAATGTTCTCACACTTACGGATCAGCGCTCCTTCGGGCTCTCAATGGTATCCGCCCCGCAGAATTTCGAGCACCGCCATTTCTTCGAGCGAGAGGTGAGGGAGAGCCCGGCGCTTTTTCTTGCGGAAGGCTTCTTCAAGGCGCCCGCTCTCGTCAGCTTCAAGAATCGCGGGATGAACATAATATTTCCTGCAGACAGTCGTCGTGTTGCCCAGATACTGACTTGCGGCCGTTATCGCCTGGCAATGGCGCTTCTTCCGCTCGCGAACGGTGCCGCCTTCATACGGGCCCATGTCGTTGAGTGTTGCGGCCGCGTGGACAGTCGCACCCCAGGTCCGAAAATCTTTGGCCGTGATGGGCTCGCCCGTAATCGTCTTCAAATAAACGTTCACGTCTTCAGAGCCAATGTCGCGAGCCGCGCCTTCGGAATCGATGTAACCGAAGAGCTCTTGGCCCGGCAGATCTTGGCAGCGACGCACGATGCGACTGAGTTTTTTGTCGCTGAAGGCGATCTCGCGCATGATGCCGCTTTTTCCGCGGAACTTGAACTTTACGGTCGAGCCATCGACTTTCGCATGGCGATTGCGGATGGTCGTGAGCCCGTAAGAATCGTTCGACTCAGCGTACTCATCGTTGCCGATTCGGATCATGGTTTCTTCCATGATTCTGACGACGGCCGCTAAGACCATCTCGCGAGAAAAATCGTTGCGCTTAATA